>Ga0105164_10001039_pt1 | contig 18055 bp, 18 predicted proteins | sample VDWuncwatermetaG_FD_89674 | JGI IMG/M metagenome (GOLD analysis project Ga0105164, IMG submission 89674) | Wastewater microbial communities from Netherlands to study Microbial Dark Matter (Phase II) - VDW unchlorinated drinking water | ecosystem: Environmental > Aquatic > Freshwater > Drinking...
GATATCTCTCTGGGTAGCGTATTTCGAGATACGCCTCGCAAAGCCGCCCAGGACGCTTAGCGCCTCCCGTGAGCCTGGTTTGGGGAGGCTTACGGTAACGTTTCTGGAATTTGACTCCTGATAGGCCCTCAACAAGCCTTGGTCCTGGATGCCCAGCTCCTTCCACGCCAGACTAAAACCTTGATTCGCTCTCTTGCGAGCTAGAGCCTTGAGTGCGCTCACCTGATTCTCGATTCGACGTTGAATCTCCGTCGTTCTAAAAAGCTCCAGCCATTTCTTAGAAAATGGGGTGAAGACCTGATAGCCATCCGAAGGATCTTTCCCCTTATATAGCTCCCCAGGCTCTATCAAAAGGTGATCTCGTTCAGAGTGAAATCCAATTCCCTTTTCCGTAAGAAGTCGTTCCATTCTAATGTCGCGAAGTTTAGCGAATGGCTCGTAGTCACGGTTCCAGGATACCGTGGCCGGTTGCTCGGTCCCCCTGTCGGTCAGGTCGATGAGAAGTTTCGGGAGCGATTCGAGAGGCCCGACATCGAGAAATAAAAGATCACTTCCCAACTCGAGAAGCTCGTCGCGCAGTTTTTCCAATGTGTTTAAGAAAAACTGAAACCGATTGGCCGAAAAATCCGGGCGGGACAGAAATGCTTTGTCGAAGAAGAAGATCCCGACCACTCGTCCCGAGTGCTTTTTCCAGCTCCAATGCAGAGCTGGGTTGCCGGCCACTCTCAGATCGCGCCGGAACCAATGAATCCCATAGGGTTTCATTCTTACCCCGCGGCCTACTCGGCTCCGAAGATTTCTTCAATCTTGGCCCGGCGGTAGGAAAAGATCCGCTCGATATCTTTCGACACGAATCTATTAATAAATAGGTCGGCCAGTGGGATTCTGGGGACCTGATACCGAATTCGATCCCGCATCAGAGTTCCCTTTCCTGAAGGGAAGAATTCGTGGGTGTGGTGCCAGAGCCGATAAGGTCCCTTCACCTGAACATCGACAAAGCTCTCGCCCGGTTTCCACTCGATGATTTTCGACCTCCACTTGAGCGGAACGCCATGGACCTTAAGCCGATAGTCGATGAGCGAGCCTTCTGCCAACGCCGCTGTGGTTTTCCGAGAAACTTTGAAATGTAGCCAAGGGGGAGTGATTCGTTCCAAATTTCTTTCATCGGCAAAGAAGGGGAAAACCTCGTTTCTCGATTTCGGAACCCATTGAAAACACTCGATCTCAGTTTCTTTTTTTTTAACGATGTCCAGAAGCGCCCCTTCCAGCATTGGAAATCGGAATGAAAAGCCATTTTCCTCCGCCACTTTGGGTAAAACTCGTTGGCTCGATAACACGAGGACCGATAGCTCTCCCATCAGAAGCTTCAGAGCAAACGCCGGAGCGGGCAAGAAAGCGGGCCGGTGAAGGGCTTTTCCCAAAACGTTGGAGAACTCTGCATTCGTGACGGGACCGGGTGCGACACCATTGACCTTTCCGCGATACTTGGGATTGGTGGCGGCCTCGATCAATAGCCGCACGAGGTCATCCACATGAATCCAACTCATCCACTGGCGACCATTTCCAACGGGTCCACCCATTCCGGTGGCAAAGATCGGTAGCAGCTTCTTCACCGCGCCGCCCTCTTTGCCGAGAACGATCCCGATGCGAATTGAGACCGTGCGAATCGATGGGGGTGTCAAAGCCGCCTCTTTTTCCCAGTCTATACAGACCTGCGAGAGGAATCCATTTCCTGGGGGAGAGGCCTCAGTCAGGATCTCATCGTGTCTATCTCCATAAAAACCAATGGCAGAGGCACAGACTAATGTCTTTGGTCCGGACTCACCCATTATTTTGAGCGTTGAGACAATGTTTCTCGTTCCGTCCACTCTTGATAAGTGGATGCGTTGCTTCTGGGATGTAGACCATCTCTTATCCGCAATCCCCTCGCCCGCCAGATGAATGATCGCGTCCACTCCCTGAAGAGCTTCCTTGGGCGCATGAGGCGATGCAGGGTTCCAGGCTTGAAACTCCACGGCATTTCCGAAAAGCCGAGCCACCTTTTCAGCGCTTCGACCGAGCACTCGCACGCTGTGCTCGGATCTCAATAACTCTGACACCAACTTCTTACCAACGAACCCGGTAGCCCCGATAATCGCGAATTTCATACAACACCTCTGTTCTTGATCTATATGTATATACTTTTGCATACTATTTTCAATTGAAATATATATGCAAATAGCATATGTTTTCAAATGGAGGTGGTCGTTTGGCGGCTCTGTCAAAAAGAGAAAAACCGTATACGGTCAAAGCAGTTGCGAGAGTCCTGGGGGTCAGTCCGAACACGATTCGGTCCTGGGAAATTCGCTACGGCGCTGTTACCCCTGAGAGGACTGAAACCAACCGCAGGGCCTATACCCACCAGCACGTCGAAAGACTGAAACTTATTTTAAGTCTCCTGAACCGAGGTCATAGCATTGGATCGGTGGCTCGCCTGCCCGAAAAAGAGCTTCACGATCTTTTAGGGGCATCAAAGCCCGCCCACTCTGGCAGAGAAAAAGTGGATTCTTCTCGCGAAATCCTGCTCCCCATTCTTGAAGCGCTAAAAGATTTTGAATTTACGAGGGTCGCGGAACTCTTGGAACTCAGTCGAGTTCGGAGCAGCACGCGCGACTTCGTTCTGAACGTGGTCTCGCCCCTCATGGGTAAAGTTGGAGAATGGGTGGCTAAAAGGAAACTTTCCATCGCTCAGGAACACGCGCTTTCCGCTATCATTCGCGATCAGATCGGTCAAACCATCCAGCTTCTTCGCAGGGAAACTCTCAACAGGGGCCCCACCTTTCTTTTTGCGACGCCTGAGGGAGACCTTCATGAATTCGGAATTCTCTTGGGAGCCACTCTTTGCGCAAACTATGGCTACAGGGCCTATTACTTGGGAGCCAATCTTCCAGCGGATGCTCTCGCTATTGCAGTTAAGGCTTTGAAACCGAGTTGCCTTGTTTTAGGGAATTCCCCTCGCGGAGACTCCCACGCGGGTCCCCCTATCGAAGAGTACCTGAGGCAGCTCAATAAGAGTGTGCCGGGAAAAATAGAAGTCTGGATTGGCGGGCAAGGCCATGTTCCGCACCTTCGGGCGGTTTTAGGAAAGAGAAAATATGAGGCCCTAAAGTCACTGGATCACTTTGATCAAAAGATCAGAGGATCAAGATGAGCGCCATGCCTCGCAGCTACTCCATCTTTTTCTTGGCAGCATTTTTTTCTTCACTCCAAAGCTACGGCATAGCCAATAAGCCTCCGCCGGAAACGGTCTCCTTCGTTGACTTGAACCGGTATATGGGAGCCTGGTATGAGATCGCGCGCTTGCCGTTTACGCAGCAGGAGGGTTGCTACAATACGACGGCAAAGTACTCTCTCAACCCTAACGGCACCGTGAAAGTTATCAATCGGTGTAGAAAAGGCGGATTTGAAGGACCCGAATCTACGGCGATTGCTAAAGCCAAGGTTGCAGACACCGTCAGTAACGCTAAGCTGAAGGTAAAGTTTTTCGTTCTGGCACCGTGGGGCGACTACTGGATCATTCGGCTCGGAAAAGATTACGAATATGCGGTGGTAAGTCAGCCCGACCGAAAATATCTTTGGATCTTAAGCCGTAACGCAACGATGGAGGCCGGACTTTACGAAGACATTGTAAAGAGCCTCGAGGCGGACCACTTTAATGTGGCTCTCCTTGAAAAGACGCCACAACAATGGGGGGACTTTAGTGGCGCTCCCGCAAATGTCTTGATGCTCATTACCCCCTACCTCAATTCCCTCCCGCTCGCGATTGGGCTAATGACCCTGGTGTGGCTTCTTAGCCTTGCGCTCAGGGACGCAAGCATCGTGGATAGATTCTGGGGATTGGGTTTTATCGCTCTCACGCTTCAACAAACTCTGCAAAGCCGATTCTTAACCTTTAGGGCGGGGCTAATTCTGGTTTTAGTCATCCTTTGGGGCATGCGGCTTTCTCTCTACATCCACTTTCGAAATAGAAGGAAACCAGAGGATGCCCGCTATCAGAAGATGCGACAAGCGGGAGGCCCCAGTTTCTGGTGGAAAAGTTTTTTCTTTGTTTTCATTCTTCAGGGCCTTTTGATGTGGTTCATCTCTGCACCGCTTGCAGTGATTCACCTCTTTCCACAGGCCGACGAGCCGACGCTTCTTGATCTTGCGGGAAGTCTGCTTTTTATGACGGGGTTTCTCTTCGAATCTGTGGGTGACTACCAGCTTTCCAGGTTTAAACGCGATCCATTTAATCAAGGGAAAGTCTGTCGTGTGGGATTATGGAATCTTAGCCGGCATCCCAATTACTTCGGCGAGAGCTTGGTCTGGTGGGGATTTTTTTTGATTTCCTTAAACGCTGGATATGGTTGGGCGACGGCCTTGAGTCCGATACTCATGACGTATCTTTTGCTAAAGGTATCAGGGGTGGCTTTGCTTGAGAAGCAGCTTAAATCCACCAAACTCGGCTACGCAGAGTATTTGGATGAGGTCCCAGCTTTTTTTCCGGTGGGGAGAATCAAATGCAAGTCGTAGGTCTTACCGGAGCCACGGGTTATGTAGGCGGTCGGCTCTTGCCGCTTCTCGAAGCCAATGGGTATCCAGTGCGCTGCCTTTGCCGAAGGCCGGCAAATCTCTCTTCGAGAGTGGGGCCAAACACTGAAGTGGTGAAAGCGGATCTTACGAACTACGAGAGTCTCCTCCCGGCCCTTTCCGGCCTTAGTACCGTTTATTATCTCGTACACAGCCTGGGTAACTCGAAAAACTTTGAAGACGAAGAAGAAAAAACTGCCAGAAACTTCGCAAAGGCAGCCGTTACCTCGGGGGTTAAAAAGATTATCTTTCTTGGAGGGCTCGGCGCGGAAAGCCAGGATCTTTCTCCCCATTTGAGAAGCCGCCATCGGGTGGGTGATCTTCTGAGAGAATCTGGAATTCCGGTCATCGAACTTCGAGCCTCGATCATTCTGGGCTCGGGAAGTCTTTCATACGAGCTGGTACGTAGTCTCGTCGAAGTTCTTCCCGTGATGATTACTCCCAGATGGGTAGCAGCACTTGCGCAACCGATCGGTATCGCCGATGTTCTGAAGTACCTTGTCCTTTCACTCGAAAAAGAAGTTTCTGAGTCCGTGACCTACGAAATAGGCGGGCCCGATGTGGTTTCGTACGGAGATTTGATGCGCGAGTACGCGAGCCAGCGGCATCTCAAGCGTCATCTCATTCCGGTTCCTTTTCTCACCCCCTATCTCTCAAGCCTTTGGCTGGGCCTTGTCACGCCACTTTACGCGAGAGTGGGAAGAAAGCTCATCGACAGCATTCGCCATGACACCGTGGTGAAAGATCCGAAAGCACTGGCCGATTTTCCGTTTAGGCCGAAAGGCGTGCCCGATGCGATCGCGATGGCCTTGCGCAATGAAGACGATGAATTTGCAAGAACACGGTGGTCCGACTCTGTCTCAGCCGGAGTGGGGGCACCCACCTGGGCCGGGCTTCGGTTTGGCACTAGGCTCGTCGACTCCAGAACGACCTTTGTTCGAGCCAGTCCTGCTGCAGCTTTCAAGCCCATTTCTCGCATCGGTGGGAAAACGGGCTGGTACTACGGAAATTGGCTATGGGGGCTTCGGGGACTTATCGATCTCCTCTTTGGCGGAGTCGGTCTGAAACGCGGCCGAATGGATCCCCATAGCTTGAATATTGGTGACGTGGTCGACTGCTGGCGGGTCGATGATTTGGAGTCGTCCAAGCGGCTAAGACTTTTCGCCGAGATGAAGCTTCCGGGAAGGGCTTGGCTGGAATTTGAAGTGGAGCCCTGCGAGGGAGGATCTACGATTCGCCAAACTGCGATCTTCGATCCGCTGGGATTATGGGGACTCAGTTATTGGTACGCCATCTACCCCCTACACCAGCTAGTTTTCAGGGGCATGTTGAAGGCAATAGCGCGTGAGGTCGTATGCGAGAGCTAACTGAGAAAAAGAAGCTTCTAAAGGAAACTATCAAAGTGGGCGTGGCCTCGTGCCTTCTCGGCAAACGGGTCCGTTACAACGCCGGCGATAAATACGATGAATTTATCGTCGAGACTCTAGGGCATTTTTTTGACTGGGTCCCCGTGTGCCCCGAGTTTGAGGTCGGTTTCGGGGTTCCTCGAGAGTCGATGCGCCTCGTTAAAAAAGGAAACACACAAAGGCTCGTTACCGTCCTGACTAACCGCGATCTCACTGATGAGATGCTTCCGTTTTGTGAAAAACGCGTCATAGCACTTAAGAAAATGGGGCTCCGGGGCTATATTCTAAAAAAGGCCTCACCCTCGTGCGGAATGGATCGCGTCCGCGTTTATCAGAAAAGCGGTATCCCGAGCCACGATGGACGCGGACTTTTCGCTGCCGCCTTAATGACGTCCGAGCCAAGTCTTCCCGTCGAGGAGGAGGGACGTCTTCACAATCCCGTGCTTCGAGAGAATTGGGTGGAACGCGTCTTTGCTTACCATGACTTAAAAAATCTCCTCGACTCGCCATGGTCTCTGGGCGATCTCGTAAAATTCCAAACGCGCTACAAGCTAGTCCTGCTTTCGCACTCGACGGTAAAATACCAGGAATTGGGAAGACTAGTCGCAAACGCCAAGGGCAAGCCACGCAAAGAATTTGCCAAGGCTTTCGAGCGAGAATTCATGATGGCTCTATCGGTCCCCGCGACCACAAAGAAACACACGAACGTTTTACAGCACATGCTGGGGTACCTCAAAAAAGATCTCGACTCCTCCTCAAAGCGGGACATTCTCTCCACCATCGATGATTATCGGCTGGGTCTGTATCCCCTTTCCGTACCCGTGACACTTTTAAGGCACTTCATTCAGAGATACGCTACCAACTATCTTTTGGATCAGGTCTACCTAAATCCCCACCCAAAGGAGTTAGCGCTGCGAAACTTTATTCCTGCAGGTGACTCCGCAGCATCCAAGCGGCCAACTCTCAGGCCCCGAGCGGTGGACTGAACTCTTTGGTGGATAGATTACCTCAGGGAACGTAGCCCACAAGTTTCCCCGGCCAAGAGCTGAGACCTTTGGATAAACTGAATACAGATTTGAAACCTCTTTCTACGAGAGTCTGGGCCGCCTTTTGGCTCCTCTGACCGCTGAGACAGAAAACAACGAGGGTCTTTTCAGTCGGAAGGGGAGCCTCGCCGGATAGAATACGAGAAAGCGGAACTGAAATGGCTCCCGGGATGCTGCCTTGTCGGTATTCCGCAATTTCACGGACATCGATGAGCTGACTTTCGTTTTCTCGCTCAAGAAGAGCGCGTAGTTTGTCGGCTGAGATTTCGGGCGAGTTGGCGCAGTAAGGTATCACCGATTCAAGTGTCTTTATCGTCGGGTTTGTCCCACAGAGCGGGCAATCTGGATTCGGTGCGATTGTAAGATTACGTGACTGCATGGTTAGAAAATCGAAAATTTGCAGAGTCTGATGAAGCGACTGCCCCAAGCCGATGATCGTTCTTAGGGCTGCTAGCGCCTGCAGTGTCCCCATGACTCCAGCAACTGCTCCCAGGATTCCCTCCTCGGCACAGTTTAGGACGATTTCCTGTGGTGGCTGAGGAAATAGGCAGCGGTAGCATGGGCCTTCGGGTGAACAAAAGAGCGAGAGCCGTCCTTCGAAGCGCGTGACCGACGCAAAGACGCTGGGCCGTTTCAGAAAAAAGCAGGCGTCATTGATAAGATAGCGAGTCGCAAAATTATCGGTCGCATCGAGCACGAGATCGTGCCCTTGAATTAGCTCTTTCGCATTTGATACCTGGAGGGCTTCGCAGTAGGCGCGAACTTGAATCTTAGCATTGAGTTCTCCTAGGCGAGTGGCGGCAACCTCGGCTTTGTTGAGGCCGATGTCAGTTTCGCGATAAAGCACCTGTCTTTGTAAGTTTGAGAGTTCAACCCGATCTGAATCCACGATTCCAATCGTTCCGACTCCAGCGGCGGCCAAATAAAGAGCGGCCGGGCAACCTAAGCCTCCGGCCCCCACCACCAAAACCCGACTTGCCTTTAAGCGCTCCTGCCCCTCGACACCAATCTCCGTAAGACACAAGTGGCGCGCATAACGAGCGAGTTCTGACGTTTCTAGGGCCATTCGCTATCAAGTATCCCGACCGCTAGAAAAAAACAATCTCTCAACGTTGCGATGAGAATTCTCGATCGATCTCCCTTCTCTCGACGGTCGGTTGGGACAGCAGGGAGCCGAGCCGCGTGGCTCGGGAGATGACTCTGCTGACCCCTTCAAGCATATTGGCCAACTGCGGATTGGCGTTGGTCCAACAATCCGTATTGCCTTCAAGGTCTGATCTCAAGTGGTCCACCATCGTTGCCGCCGAATCCGACGATGGCGCATTTTCGAAGTGTTTCGCCATGGACTTTGCGTAGGAGTTCATCACCGACCACCTAGAACACGCTTCCACTCGATCCCTGCCGGTAAGTCTTTTCTGTTTTCGGGTTTCGAGAAACTCCCTTAGATCTTCCGCTTCTATTCGAAGATCCTGATTTAAAAAGCCTAGCAATCCGGAATCGCAGGCCTCACCCCGCCCCGATTCCGCGTAAACTGCGAGCGACCACACCATCACCAAACTGATGCAAACAATGCATCTTGTTACATTCTTCATAGGTACCTCCCGCTTCCCAGCGCGCGGAGCACGCCTACCACCAACCCGATGTATGTCTTTCAGCTTCTGGGAAACCTGTTTTGTTTTTCGTCTCTCTCACTGATAAGTAATGCAAACGAGGTGCCATCCGAGATGGGAGCGCCCCTTTGGCGTCTCATTCGGCTGGATAGGCTTAACTTACGCCTAAACGGAATTGTGAAGAATTCATAACATTAATGAATACAGGGCGTTATCATGTTTGGCACCCCTACAGTCCATGTAGAAATCTGGAGGGTTTTGTGTCAGGGCTTCTGGAATTTCTTAGGGTCTAAAGCCAGCTTTTCGAGTTGCCGGTAGATCTCCGTTCGGTGGCGGCCAGAGAGGCGCGCCACTTCAGAAACGTTCCCCTCAGAGAGTTGGAGCAACCGCGTGACGTAGCTCTTCTCGCAGCAGGTTTTAATTTCCTGATAGGTTGCCGGTTTGCTATTAACGGGATTTAGGGGGCAGAACTGAGGGAAAGCGAGTTTCTCTTCCTTCGCCTCTGGCAGCACGTCTTCTAAACTCAGATTTCCATCGATGGAGAGCGCAACGCTTCGTTCGATCACATTGCGAAGTTCGCGAACATTGCCAGGCCAGTTATAAGCAAGAAGCCGGCTCCAGACTTCAAACGAGATCGGTGGCATGGGACGGCCAAATCGTTTGCAAAAGTGTTCTCGGTATTGATTCACCAGCAGGGGAATATCCTCACGACGCTCACGAAGCGGCGGCAAACGAAACCGCACCACGGCAAGACGGAAAAAGAGGTCTCTTCGAAATTTTCCTTCGGTGACTAATTCATCCAGTTCCCTATTTGTGCTTGCAAGAACGCGCACATTCACCGGGATTGGTTCGGTCGAACCCACCGGGGTAATTTGCCTTTCCTCTAAAACCCTAAGTAGCTTCACTTGAAGTAAGATCGGCATGTCGCCGACTTCATCCAAGAGAAGTGTCCCACCTTCACAGGCCTCAAAAATTCCTTTGTGATCGACTTTAGCGTCGGTAAATGCGCCTTTGACATGGCCGAAGAGCTCAGACTCCAAGAGATTTTCGGGGATGGCACCGCAATTGACTGCCCTGAATGGCCCCGCCTTGAACTGAGAACTTTCGTGGATGGCCTGGGCAATGATTTCCTTTCCCGTTCCCGACTCACCCGTAATGAGCACCGTGGAGTCGGCGGTCTGGAGGCGCTCGATGAGAGCCCTTAAATGGCGAATCGATTCACTCTGTCCTACTAAGAGAGTTCCCGATTGAAGCCTGAGGGGCGCAATGGGCGGCGGAAGGGGCGACTCCATTGCCAATTCACTAAGAATCGCGTCCGCTGAATCATGAATGCCAAAGGCTCCCGCAGCGCCAAGTTTCATAGCGTGAACAATGGCGACTGGTGACGGAGACTCCATCATGGCAACAATTCGGGTTGAGATCGAATCACGGAGAATTTTGGCGATTGCTTCCTTCCATTCGTCTTTTCCTGAGGCGACAAAGTAAAAAACAATTTCGACTTGGTGATTAGCGAGAAGTTCAAAAAAAGTTTCGTGGGACGTTACCACATCGATCCAATACCCTCGCGCCTCAAGTGCTTGACGGAGGTCTTTCGGAAAATTCGGCGTGGGCCAGAACGCGACCAGTCGACGACTCGGAAACACGATTGGCTTCGAGGCGAGCGTCTCCTTCTGTGCTTGCAAAGAGTTGTCTTTGAGTTGACCGTTTCCCACGTGCGTTCCGATCCTTCCCCTTAGTTTTTCGACATAATTATCCAAAGCCTTTAAGCAAATTAATAGAAGGATCTCATTAGATTATGGGACAAATCCAGGCACCAGAAGCTTGATTTTTATCAAGTTTTCTTAGGACAGAGATCAAATTGAAAAGCTGTTCCCTTCTGCAATGATGAGGGTGTCATCGTTCTTCCGAGCAAGCGTGGGCTAACCGTCTAAAGCGTACGTTCCGTTTGCCGCAGCGTGAACGGCTGCCAGGGTGAGGGTGGAAACACCGTTACCTCCCGGATTTTGGAAAGGAAGAGATAAGTTGCTACTTGATTCATACAATCGCGGGTTTTCTTATCTTCGCCTGTCCTTACTTCCTGTCTGTAACTTTCGTTGTGTTTATTGTCTGCCCAACGGAAATCCCAAAGAGGCCCTTCACCAGACACACCTTTCGCGCCCTGAAATTCGAAGGCTTGTCTCGGCCCTCGCTGAACTAGGAATTCGCAAAGTTCGACTCACGGGGGGAGAGCCCACGCTTCGCCCTGACTTGGTCGAAGTCGCGAAGGATATCTCTGGTATTTCCGGAGTTGAAAAGATCGCCTTGACGACCAACGGCTATCGCCTGGCCGAGCAGGCCCATGAGCTGAAAGGGAGCGGGATTTCCGCGATCAACGTGAGTGTCGATAGCCTAGTTCAGGAAAACTTCGCCGCAATCACCGGTCAAGATCAATTGCCGAACGTCCTGGAAGGCATTCGGGCCGCTCAAGATGCGGGGATTAGCCAAATAAAGATTAACGCCGTTGTCCTCAGAGGCCTTAACGATCATGAAATAGAGGATTTTCTTCTCTGGTCCGAGCGCGAGCCAATCGATGTTAGATTGATTGAGCTCATGCCCACCAAGGACACTGGAGAGTTTTTTGCGAAACGGCATCTTTCCCTTGGTTTTCTGGAAACGCTTCTCTCCCATCGAGGTTGGAATCGAATGAAACGAGAAGAGACGGCAGGTCCTGCGGACGTCTGGGAAAAATCAGGCGCGGTGGGGAAGATCGGCCTCATTCGGCCCTATTCCACCAATTTTTGCAATTCCTGCAATCGACTGAGGGTGACTAGCCAAGGGGATTTGCAGCTCTGCCTTTTTGGAAAGGGGAATCTGTCGTTAAGGCCCCTGCTTCAGAATGAACTGCAGAGAGAGGAACTAAAGAGTTTTATTGTTTGCGCCCTGGGGCAGAAGAATTTTTCACATTTACTACATGAGGGAGATTATGGATCGACGAGAAACCTCGCAGCTATGGGCGGCTAGTGAGTCCCATTCCAATTTTCATATGGTCGATGTTACCGCTAAGGCACCGACTAGAAGAAGGGCTGAAGCTACGGGAACCATCCGAATGTCGCCCGCGGCGTTTGCGTTGGTTCGCGATAGAAAGCTTCCCAAGGGTGATGCTTTAGTTCTTGCGGAGATTGCCGGAATTTCGGCGGCGAAACAGACGCCAAATCTGCTGCCACTCTGTCATCCGCTTCCCCTGGAAGAGGTGAGTGTCCACTGTGATTTGGATGAGCCCCATGCGGCAGTTCGTGTTTCTTGCCAGGTCGCTACCACGGCGAAAACCGGTGTGGAAATGGAGGCCCTCGTCGGCGCCAGTGTCGCTCTCTTGTGCCTCTATGATCTTATTAAAATGGTTGAGCCGGCTCTTGTTCTGGAGCAAGTGAGGCTCAACTACAAAGAAGGCGGAAAGCACGGCGTTTGGAAGCATCCAGAGGCCCGGCCGGACTCCGTTTTCGTTCATTCAGACCGACCGCAGAGGTTGATTGGCGTGAAGTGTGCGGTGGTGACGATGAGTGATCGCGTTTCCGAGGGGAGATCAGAAGATCGGTCGGGTCCTCTTGCTTTGGAATGGCTCAAAGACAACGCGGCGCTCGTATCAGGTTGCCACGTTGTCCCCGACGATAAAAATCGTATCCAGTCTGTCATCCGAGATCTTGTCCAGCAGGGAATTCAGCTCATCATCACCACGGGTGGCACGGGAATGGGGCCGCGAGATATTACGATTGATGCCATTCAAGCAATCGCAACCAAAGAGATGCGGGGGATCGGCGAGTTTCTTCGCCAGAGCGGTTCTCTGCGAAAGCCATCGGCCTGGCTCAGCAACTCCTCAAGCTTCGTCTTAGATAAGACTCTCATCATCGCCCTTCCTGGAAATTCAAACGCGGTAACCGAAGGGCTCGCGGCTCTCTCGGATCTCATCCCCCATGCGCTGCACATCGTGAACGGAGGGAATCATGGCGAAGCCGTTCGGTAATGCGCTGGGTGCCTTCGCGGATGGCGCGATCTTATTTCCACTCATTGCAGCCCTTACGAACCGATCCGGGTTTTCTTCGACAGCCCTCTTTGCCTCTACGGGGATAATCTACGTTCTGTCTGGTCTGTGGTTTCGAGTTCCTATGCCGGTGCAACCTCTGAAGGCCATCGCCATTGCCGCCGTCGTGTCGGGAGCAAGTTGCCTGGAAGTACGGTGGGCGGGCGCAGTCCTTGGCCTTTTCTGTGTGGTTCTTCTTCTGTTTAAGGTCGATAGATTTGCGGATCGGGTCCCTTCGTATTTGATTCACGGGATTCAGGCGGGCCTGGGGTTAATGCTTCTGAGGCGGGCCTTCGAAGGCGGCTTAGAAACGTTCGCTCATCCCGATCTGGTTCAATCGTTTTTCATCTTGGGGGCTTGCGCGGTTGCTGGGTTACTCAGCCACCTTTTCGGTCTCTCACTCCTTGGTTTATTAGCAGCTGGAGGGACTATCGTTGGAATATCGCTAAGTCCATCCGAAGCGACCGGCCTATCTAGCGCTATCCCCGCCGTTCGCTGGGATTTTGTTTTGGCCCTGGCTCTTCCTCAGGTTGTTCTGACGAGTGCCAACTCTGTGTTGGCCACCCATGATGTCGCTCAACGATACTTCGGCGAAAAAGCTAGCCAAGTCACCATTTCCGGATTGCTGGCCTCGATTGGATTTGGAAACCTCGCCGTATCTGCCGTCGGAGGGCTTCCTTTCTGTCACGGTTCGGGGGGGGTCACGGCGCATGTTCGAGGCGGAAGCTACCACTGGTCGAGTAATCTGATTATCGGTGCCTTCTGTCTCATGCTAGCAGGCGCACAAATCGTTTGGGGAAAGACGCTCTTGAATTATCCTCCGCTTCTTTTAGGCATTTTGCTCGGAGTGGTGGGGTATCACCATTTGAAGTTGGCGGCTCCGTCTTGGAGAATTCCAGCCATGAGGCCAACCCTTATCGTCATGGGGACCGTCGCTCTGATGTCTCAGAACCTTTTATGGTCCCTAGCTTTTGGAATCATGACGGCTAGCGTTTCCGACTTCCTTTTTTCCAAGAGGGCCGCCTTATGATTCTTTTCTCCGAAGCCATTCGGAATATCACTTCTTCCGCGGCCCCAGTTTCCGAGGAGCAAGTCGCGTGTGAAGGCGCACTTGGGAGAGTGCTAAGCTCGAAGATCTTAAGCCCTGAGGCGCTTCCCCCGTTTACCAACAGCGCGATGGATGGTTTCGCGGTGTCTTCTCGTCATCTCGAATCACGATCCGGTCCGTTTCGAATGCGAGTGAATGGCATCCTAGCGGCGGGCGATGCCATGAGAGAGCACTGTGAGACAGGACCCAACGAGTGTTGGGAGATCATGACGGGTGCCATGGTTCCCCACGATTGTGACGCTGTCATCAAAGTCGAAGAAACAACCCGCCAGGGCGATACCGTTCAGTTTTCCAGACTAGTCCGGGCCGGTGAGAACATTCGAAAATCAGGAGAAGACTTTCAGATAGGAAAAAAGGTTTCGGATATCGGAACTCGAGTGAATCCGGAACATCTCATGTCATTTGCGGCCTTGGGGATTCATTCCGTTTCCGCGTATCGCAAACCGACGGTAGCGGTGGTTTCCACAGGCACCGAATTAGCTGAGAGTGCGGGGCCTGGAAGCGGTAAAATTCGCAATGCCACCGCTCCCTACCTTTTATCGGAGCTGAACGCCCTTGGCGTTGACGTCAAATTCCTTGGCGTCATCGCGGACGATCCGAAAGCTTTCCTAAGCTTGATAGAAATTGAGCTTGCAAGAAACGTCGATGTCATCCTATCGACGGGAGCGGTTTCCATGGGACGCTATGATTTCGTGGCGCCCGCGCTTCGGGATCTTGGCGCCGAAATCCTCTTTCACAAAGTCGCGATCCGTCCCGGAAAGCCACTTCTGTTTGCTAGATTGGGAAAGACGGCGTTCTTCGGGGTACCAGGAAACCCTGTGTCGACGGTGGTGGGTGTAAGATTTTTCGTTGAGCCGTATCTGAGGTCCCTTCAAGGGTTACCTCCTGAACAGCCCTACCGAGCTATTTTGGAGAATGACACTAAGAAACCTCTAGGGCTTCGGTGTTTCTTCAAGGCCGAGATGTCCCAAAGGCAGACACTTCGGAAAGTAAGAATTCTAAGCGGACAGGAGTCGTTTCGCGTGGCTCCATTTCTCGCTTCAAACTGCTGGGCCGTTCTGCCTGAGGAAGGGGATAGTGCGATGCAGGGATCCGAAATCGACATTTATCCTCTCCATAGTTGGTCCTCCAAAGAAGGAGTCTTATGACAAGGCACTCTCAATCCCGAGTTCTTTTATTCGGTAAACTCAAAGCTTACGCAGTGGGCGAGGAACTTCGAGTGGCCACCCATCCCGGAATGATTCCAAGGGAGTTTCGTGAAGCGGTTGCGGAAGAACTCCACCGGCGTTGCCCGGACTTCTCTGGAGTGGCCGAGCTGGTTTCATCCGCCGTAGCGACGGATCACGTTCTTTCGGAGAGGGAGCCTTTGGGAGAGGCTCTCGAATATTCTCTCCTTCCGCCCGTGTGTGGAGGCTAAGGCATGACCGAGAGTTCTTTCATAAACGCATACACTAAGATCGAGATATTGGCGGGTGCGGTGCGACCCGGGCTTGTTACCGAAGCCCTCGAAAATCCAGCGCACGGGGGAATTGCCGTTTTCTATGGCGCGGTTCGAAATCTCAATCACGGGAGAATCGTCACGGCGGTGAGTTATGAATGTCATCAAGCGCTTGCAGAAAAGGAACTCACCACAATCATTAGCGAAGCAAGATCCAAATGGGGTGACGCGATGGATGTCATCGTATTGCACGGGACGGGTCGTTTGAGGGTTGGCGAAATCAGCGTGGCCATCGGCGTCAGCTCCCCCCACCGTAGCGAAGCGTTCGAAGGGTGTCGTTATCTTATCGAGGAACTTAAAACGCGGGTACCGATTTGGAAGCAAGAGCATTACATCGATGGCGACAGCGAATGGCTCAAGGGTCATGCATTGTGCCAACAGGGAGGGGCGTCTGAGCATCACAGCGGTGATACTAGCCGGCGGGCGTAGCAGCCGGATGGGAACGTCCAAAGCGCTGCTTTCGATTGGCGGACTTCGACTGGTCGATCGCACGCGACACGTTCTCGATGAGTTAAAGCCCTTCGTTCGACGGGTGATCGTTAGCGGGGAAGTTCCGGGTATCGCATTCATTCCCGATTTGAAGCCGTTTCAAGGACCGGTGGGAGGGGTGGCGAGTGCGGCGAGAGAATGTCTCGCTGACGGCTGCGACGGCCTACTCGTGGTCCCCGTTGATTTACCACGCCTGACGGCTGACTCTCTTCGCCCACTCGTTACCTATTTCAACGAGCACAAACCCAATGCCCTTTGCTTTGAGGACAATTGGCTTCCAGCTATTTTTCGATTGAACGAAGATCTCATTTTTCAGTGTGGCCAGAATGAGTCGATTCATGGCCTGTTGAAGAGTCGTTGCTTTGTTACGATCGCACCGCCGACCGATGTTGGGGCGTTAGCCAATGCAAATACGCCCAAGGAGTGGGCCGAACTTACAAGGAGTCATTCATGAATATTCGATTTTCCGATGGTGAGATCCGCTTTCGAGTGACCGCGGAAGAATTTGAGAAACTTAAGAAGGGCGAATATGTCCAATTGGAAACAATTCCTCTTACGTTCGTGGTGACAATAGCCAAGAAGCCTCTCAATCAGGCAATGGTGATCGACCTATCGTGTAGCGCGGTTCAACTTGTGATCTCGCCTGAGGAGATGAAATCTTTTCAGGCGCGTATTCCTTCCAAAAAGGGGATTGAGAAAACCTTATCCCTGGGAATGAATCAATCTATCGACGTGGCATTTGAAGTTGATGTGAAGGCAGAACTTTGAACTGCCGCGCATTGAATGGGACGAGTTGTCACTTCGTGGGACAAAATGAGCGAGGTTTGCGTGTCGGCGGTGCTCAATAAGCACTGAAAGTGTGGGTACGATGTTTGCATTGAAAGGGAGCGAAAGGGGACTTTATGGAAACAGTTAAAGCAGAAATGACTCGGAGGGTCGCTTTTGTCACTGAGGAGGATGATCTGGTCCAAGCGTACGATTCGATGCAGGCGCTTCGGATTCAGCACGTTCCGGTAGTGCGGGAAGGCAAAGTGGTGGGCATTCTCTCTGATAGAGACGTGTTGCTCCACGCTCACAAACGACATGGAAAAATCGAGGTACGCACCACGAAGGTACGCGAAGCGATGGTGACCGATGTTGCCGTCTGCTCCCCGACAACATCGATCGGATCTGCCGTGGACCTGATGCTCGAGCGCCATATCCACTGTCTACCGGTCATCAACCAAGATCAGAGTCTCGTCGGTATCATTACCACAACCGATCTTTTGCGGCTTCTTCGCGACCGAGAGTGGCGAGTCGAACTACCGATTCCCTTTCGATTTGAGAAACCCTCGTTCTTGATGGGGCTAGCCGCCTAGAGGAGAAAGGAAACCAAATGTCCACGAAAATGCCGAAGGTAAGAGAGTACATGACGCCAACGCCGCGTTCGGTTGCAGCGGAATCGTCCCTTCATGGAGTTCAGCAGTTAATGCGTCATCATCGTGTTCGCCATCTGCCGGTGAAAAAGGGCGAGACTTTGGTCGGTATCATCAGTGATCGAAGCGTTAAATCGGCGCTTGGTTCTGCGGGGGGAGATGGGCTGACTGCGGAAGACATTATGATACCTGATCCTTTTTCCGTCGCTCCCCAGACCAACCTAGACGAAGTTGTCGCAGCGATGGCCGAAGAAAAATATGGGAGCGCCCTCATCCAGGACGATGACGGAAAGCTCGTCGGTATTTTTACAACCGTAGATGCCTGCCGAGCCTTGAGGCAGGTCCTCGAAACTTTTTACCCGGATCGTCACTAGGTGCAGGCGAGAAAACGACGGAGCCGTGTCCCATCCCATCGAAAGTTGATAATTATCAAACGACTTACCCTTCAAACGTCAAGGCCATCTCCCGGCCCTAAGTGGTAGCCTTCTAAAGACGGAGGCAGGAGAAGCATGGCTAACATCAAGGACTTCATGAGGGCGGGCCATCCTCCTACGCTTTGGGCGGCCTTTCTCTATTTCGATTTTTGTTTTGCGATTTGGGTTTTGAACGGCGCTATGGCTCCATTCATCAGCGAGACTTTCTCGCTTACCCCGGCTCAAAAGGGCTTCATGATTTCGGTGCCGATTTTATCGGGGGCGCTGATGCGTTTTCCGCTGGGGATTTTAGCCCAGTACATCGGAAGGAAGAACGCGGCCCTGGTCGAGATGTCGATGATCATCATCGCCATGCTCTACGGCTATTTCTTTGTAAGCACCTATAAC
>Ga0105164_10001042_pt1 | contig 18040 bp, 18 predicted proteins | sample VDWuncwatermetaG_FD_89674 | JGI IMG/M metagenome (GOLD analysis project Ga0105164, IMG submission 89674) | Wastewater microbial communities from Netherlands to study Microbial Dark Matter (Phase II) - VDW unchlorinated drinking water | ecosystem: Environmental > Aquatic > Freshwater > Drinking...
ATGGAGCCGTCGCAGCAATAGCCGAGGCGCCGCAGATGGACGTGCCAACCGCGATCAATATCGACATCCTTTTTTCAAGCCCCATTAGCCCGCCAAACCAGAGGCCGAAACTGAGTCCGAATGTGACCACCAGTATTACTTCGACCAAGCCGCTAAAGTCCATGCTAGTCCAAGGTTAGAGCTACCGTCAATAGGTGTGTAAATAAGAATTAGGCGGCGCCCCTTCCCCTAAGAGCCCCCTTAACGCCAGCTCAAAGTCTCCGCTAGAGAGCCCGTACAGATAAAGCTCCGGCAGGAGGTCCCTCACTTCCTTGGTCTGCCTCTTAAAGAGTGGCAGCACCTGAGAAACAAACCGCTCCTCCAGATTCCTTACCCTGGGCCGCTTTACCTCTACCGTGCCTAGGCTCAAGGTGAAACGACGTACCTTGCCATGCCCGTTACGATATCCCTTCTCCTCCAAAGGATTCCCTTTGCGCTGATACTTCTGCCTCCCTAATAACTCCATCGCCTCCTGTTCTAACAGATCCTGAAGGAATCGCTGGATCTACTGCCGGGCTATCTCCTGCAGGTGTTCGTAATATTCCCCTTTGGCCTTGGCCCATGCCATCGTTTCAAGGGACTGGGTAGCTTTGTCCCTAGCCAAAAAGGACCCGCCGTAGATGTGACGCTGCCGGAGATACAGTTTTGACAGGCTTCGTTTAGCCTTGCTCGACAAGGATTCATTTGTTGAGATAAAAGTGGTAAAGAAATGCATTAGATGCACCACCTGTTCCTACCTAAGTGGGTTGGCCTGAGAAAGGGTTTCCAAAGGCGGACTTGCAGGCCATTGTTGGATGCTATTCAGATCGAAGTCACCTCTCGGTGTAATATTCGGTGCGTGATGTGCCCTGTCACGGTCCTGGCTGGCCGTTGGCCATCTCATCATCTCCCGTGGGAAACGTTTTTGCGCGTTGCCCGCGCCTTCGCAAGCACAAAATTCGTACACCTTCAGGGGTGGGGGGAACCGCTCCTCAACCCACGACTCTTTGACATGATCAAGGTGGCGAAGGATGCTGGCTTAGCATTCCGGGCCTACCCGCTTGATCCCGAGGAGGTCGCGGTCTGCGATGCTAACCCGTTGAAGATCCTCTTCATATCGTGTAATTGAAAGGTCTCGCCGTACACGTACTTGGGGCTCGGCCTACAGGAGATACCGAGGATCTTCGACGGCCAGCACTTAAGCGTCGCAAGGGTCGTGTTTGGCGATATCAGGGAACATGAGCTACAAGAAATCTGGGAGGCACCCGGTATCAAGCCTTCCGGCGGCAGTTTGTCGCGCTGCGAAACACGGCAGTCGCGAGAGGTCTGACTGTCATAGCTGGTTTCATTCCGGCCTCGCATAGGGTGTTTCCGCCTGCGCCCGATGCGTGCCGGGGCTGCCCCAAGCTGTTTGGCGCGTGATGTAAAGAAAACCGGTGAACTTTCATCAACTTCAAATATTCTACAAAGTGGTTCAGCGGCTGAGCATCACCGCGGCCGCCTCTGATCTTCGCCTTACCCAACCAGCCGTAAGCCTCCAGATAAAGGCGCTGGAGAAGAACCTTGGACTGCCACTCCTGGAAAGAGGTGGCTCGAAACTCCGCCTCACCCAGGCAGGCGAGGCCCTTTATCGCTGTGCGGTTTCGATTCTTCATGCAAAGGACGAGGCAGAGCGCTCCATCGCGGAACTGAGCGACGCGACCAAAGGGAAACTCGTTTTGGGGGCCAACACGACCGGAGGGATGTATCTTCTACCCAGAATCGTAAGAGAGTTCAAAGGGCTCTATCCGGAAACAGAGGTCATTTTCCAGATCGAGTCGACGGAATGGATCTACGAAAAGATTCTGCAGAATGTCGTGGACATGGGGCTGGTGGGAGGCCCTACAGAAGATCGCCGCTTTGGCGTAGAGCAGATCTGCCTGGACCACGTGGCGCTCATCGTTTCTCCCGCTCACCCTTTTGCTCGTGCTGGAAAGGTTTCTCTCAGCGATCTTAAGGCCCAGACTTGCATCCTCCCATCGCAAGGCTCTCGAACACGCCAGTTCGTGGAGCGTAAGCTTAAGGAAGCAGGGGTGACGCTCCGAGTGGCCATGCAGCTTCCGGGGACTGAGGCCGTGAAAAAGGCTGTGGAGGCCAATCTGGGTATGGCCTTTGTCTCTCAGTTTGCCGTGGAGCGGGAATGCTCTCTGGGTGACCTTAAGATTATTCCGATTGGGCGATTTGAGCTTACCCGGCACATGGAACTCATCTACCGGAAGCAGAAGTATTTCTCACCCGTTGCCCAGCGCTTTCGAGAGTTTGTCCACTCTTATGCTCAGGAGCATTTGACCACGTCGCGGCTCAGTGTAAAACGGACGGCAAAATCGGTCGGCTAGCCCATAAGGATCAGTTAATAACGCTTGAAAAAAAACTTATCGCTTACTGCTGCTCTTTATGCTTGACAAACTTTCCCGCCGGGGTATAAGGGGGCCGAGAAAGCGGACGGTTTCCGCCGAAAAGAGGTTTGTAATCGGTCATAGGTAGCTCTTACTTTGGTGGAGGCGACCGATGCGGAAGGAACCGGGTCGCTGCCGCCTAGATAAGGAGGAGAATGTATGGCAAATGGACGATCTCTGTTGAAAACAGAGGATTGGCTGGCTGTATGGTTAGGCTTTCTGATCCTAATAGTGGTTCTTGCCGGTGTTAGACCGCAGTTACCGAGTTTCAGGTGGGCGACCGATAGTGGCGTTGCCGCTTCTGTTGAGGAAAAGAAACCCTTGCTTGAGTCGTTCATCAAGGAGGCTGAGGCTAAGGGGGAAGCGGAGTTCCTTGCGGCTGGGACGGCTCTCAAGGCGGCAATAGAAAAAGGGGATCGGGCTGCGATCGGGAGTGCTGCTAAGAAGGTGGCAGATGTGACGAAGAAGGCCAAGGATGGGGGGCTTAAGAAGATAGGGGGCGAGCTCGGAAGGATCAGTGGCGTTGCTGACCAGTTTGTAAGCAAGGTCTTTTCGGGGGAGAACATCTGGCGATCCATAGTGATTGGAGTTTCCTACCTAGTTCTTTCTGCTATCGGGATCGTGCTGATGGGCGGCAACGTAGGGAAGTACGTCATAGGCTTCCCTATTGTCTTCGTCCTCGCTTGGCTCTCCCAATTCATCGCCGGAAACTCGACGGTCAATTATTGGGGATTGGAGTATGTCATCTTTGCCCTATTGATAGGGCTGATTATTAGCAACGTCTTTGGGGTGCCAGGATGGTTGATGGAGGCAGTCAGGACTGAGTACTATATCAAAACCGGTTTGGTGATCTTAGGGGCGGGCATGCTCTTCTATGAGATCCTCCAAGCCGGAGCTGTTGGGATTGTTCAGGCACTCCTGGTCGTTTTCGTGGTCTGGTATAGCTGCTGGTGGCTTGCCAAGAAGCTTCGCGTCGATGATGACTTCGCGGCCATGCTCTCAACCGCCGTCTCCATCTGTGGTGTCTCAGCAGCCATTGCTGCCTGCGGCGCGATTCAGGGCGATAAAAAGAAGCTTTCGTACGTTACCTCACTTGTTCTCATCGTTGCGGCGCCGATGATGGTGATCATGCCATGGATGGTGAAAGCCCTCAGCATTCCTGACATCGTGGGCGGGGCCTGGCTCGGCGGAACCCTCGACACGAGCGGGTCCGTAGTAGCAGCGGGAGCACTTATCAGCGAGCAGGCCATGAAGGTTGGCGTCATTGTCAAGTTTTCTCAAAACGCCCTCATTGGTGTGGCGGCATTCATCTTGTCGGTCTGGTGGACAGTTAAAAAGGGCGCCGAAAAAGGGGAAATGCCTTCGGCCGGAGTCATCTGGGAACGCTTCCCTAAGTTTGTACTAGGTTTTTTGGTTGCTTCGTTCGTTTTTTCGTTCCTTTTGGACGCGAAGCTTGTGGGCGACACCAAGAGCCTGCTCGCAGCGCTTAGAACCGTATGGTTCGCTCTGGCCTTCACGTGCATTGGCCTGGATACTCGCTTTACGGACATGGTTGCGATGGAGGGGGGCAGGCCGGCGGTGGCGTTCCTTGGCGCCCAGGCTTTTAATGTGCTCTGGACTTTGCTCCTGGCCTATCTCCTGTTTGGCGGCGTTATTTTCCCGGTGCCGGATATCAAGTAGGGGTAGGGCATACCGACAGAACGTCTGACATTCTCCGCGTCGGTGGCAGATCCGGGCGGAGGTCGCTGAAGTATTCAATCTCGTAAGCGACCGCCGCCGCAAGGCCTCCCTCATAAGATTCTACTTATGGGTTCGCTATCAATTACTTATTTGCCAATTCTTGCGCAATTTACTAGCATCCGGCTGCCTGTTAGGCAAGTTCGCTCTTAGCCCTTCAGAGAGATTCTCAGGACGGAGGTTTAAGTGGCTAGTATCATAGGACATGGTGGTAAAGATCTGGTAGAGAGAATCGTCTCTAACAAAGAGGAAGCAAAGAAAAAGATTCGGGGTCTTAAGGAGCTTCCTGTCAACCGGCAGTTAGCCACCGAGACCATAAGTATCGCTTACGGTTTTTTCTCGCCCCTTGAGGGCTTCATGAAACGGGGCGAAGTCGATTCCACCTGTAAGAGGATGATCCTGGCCGATGGCACGGTCTGGAGCATTCCTATCGTGTTTGACGCATCGAATCAGGAGGTAGCTGATTACAACCTCAAAGAGGGGGACACTGTTCTTCTTAGCTTCAACAGTAATCCTCTCGCTATTTTTGAGATAGAAGAGGTTTTCACCTACAATAAAGCTGAAATGGCTCAGGACGTTTATGGGACTAAGGATGAGAAGCACCCCGGGGCAAAGAGAACCCTTACATACAAAGATAAGTTTTTAGGAGGTAAAATCACGCTGGTCAATCTCCCTAAGGTCCGCGAGCCTTTCACTCCTTACTTTCTTACGCCTAGAGAGCACAGGGAACGGTTTAAAGAGAAGGGGTGGGAGAGGATCGTAGCCCACCAGACGAGAAACGTTCCCCATACGGGTCACGAATGGCTTATGAAGCACGCGTGGATGGCCACCCATGGAGAGCTATCCATGGAAGAGACAGAAGGGGGAAAGGCAATCACCGGTATCCTGGTCAATTGCATAACGGGCGAGAAAAGGGTTGGCGATTATATTGATGAGGCCATGGTCCTGGCCCAAGAGGGGTTAAGGAAATATGGATACTTTAGGGATGACATCCATATGGTATCCCTCACATTCTGGGATATGCGCTACGCGGGTCCGAAGGAGGCTATTCATCACGCGATTATTAGGACAAACTTGGGCCTGACCCACCACATGTTTGGGCGCGACCATGCTGGGGTTGGGACCTATTATCATCCCTACGAGGCACACAGAATATTCAAGAAGATTCCAGAGGGCAGCTTACGGATAACACCTATCTTTGTTCTCGAATGGCTTTACTGCCCGGTTTGCGGAGAGGTTACGAGTATCGGCCTTTGCGGTCATAAAGACAAGCATCAACCATACAGCGGCACTCTGATTAGAAGCATCATTATGGATGGGATAAAACCTACACTGCTCATCTTTAGGCCGGAGATTTTTGATATCGTCGCCGAATCTGCCGAAAAGTATGGTTTCGGATCGCCGTTTGTGACGAACGAATACTTAGAGAAGGCACCACCTGCCTTTACAGTTGAACCTTTGTAGGTCGGGGAGATGGCTACTTACCCAATCAATATCTGGATTAACGAAGAAAGGTTCGAAAAGCTTCAGAAGGCTGGGCTGGCAGATATGGCCATAGAGGTGCTGGCAGGTATGAAGGTTTTGCCTGTGCCTACCACGGAGAAACAGAAGGATGAGGTTCTGAAATTGTTTCCCACGGCGAAATTTGATACCGCTACCACCAAGAGCATCGAGTTGCTTCCCAGGAAAGTCAAAGACAAAATATTTGATCTGGTCATCCTAAAAAAGAGCCTGAACGTCATGGATGAATTTATAGGGTCGTATTTGAAGAAGTAACAAAGGAGGGAATCAAGATGCCGACGTATGTGGATCCAAACAAGTGCGACGGGTGCCGGGGGTTGGCCCGGACCGCGTGTATGTACATTTGTCCCAACGACCTGATGATATACGACGCGAATCTAGGAAAGGCGTTCAACAAGGAGCATGGATTGGCCTTTAACCAGGAGCCCGATCTCTGCTGGGAATGTTTCTCCTGCGTCAAGGCCTGCCCTCAAGGCGCCATCTCCATGCGCGGGTACGCCGACGTGGTTCCCCTGGGAGCAACGCTCACGCCTATGCGTGGGACCGATTCCATTATGTGGACAGCTAAGTATCGTGACGGCCGGGTGAAGCGATTTAAGTTTCCCATCCGTACCACCGCGTGGGGATCCATCGATCCGTTTAAGGACTTCCCGGAGGCGTCGCTAGATGCCCTTAAGAGCCAGTTGCTTTACGGAGAGCCGAAGTGGCTAATGGTGGAACAACTTCCCGCCGGGGCAAAGAATTAAGTTAAGGAGGTAAGCGAGATGGCACAGCCAGAGGTTGAAATCGTCGAGACCGATGTACTCATATTGGGTGGAGGGATGGCTGGATGCGGGGCCGCATTCGAGGCCGCCTACTGGGCTAAGGCGAAGGGGTTGCGCGTTGTGATGGTTGAGAAGGGAGCCATCGAACGGAGCGGCGCCGTGGCCATGGGGCTTTCCGCCATCAACCTTTACCTTGGCATGCGGTGGAATCAGAACAAGCCGGAGGACTTCGTCCACTACGTCCGTAACGATCTGATGGGCCTTTCACGGGAAGATCTGGTCTATGATATCGGCCGGCACGTGGACTCGTCAGTGCATCTTTTTGAAGAGTGGGGGTTGCCAATCTTCAAGAACCCCGACGGGACTTACAAGCGCGAAGGGCGCTGGCAGATTATGATCCATGGTGAGTCGTACAAGCCCATCGTTGCGGAAGCGGCAAAGACGGCAGTGGGGGAAGGAAATGTCTTGGAGCGGATTTTTGCCGTCCGATTGCTCCTTGATGCAAAGGATCCGAGCAAGATTGCCGGCGCGGTAGGATTCAGCGTGCGCGACCATAAGATCTATGTCTTTAAAGCCAAGGCCGTCATAGTTTCGGCGGGAGGCGCCACAGGTGTCTTCCGGCCCCACTCCCATGGGGAAGGGCTTGGCCGCATCTGGTATGCCCCGTGGAACACCGGCTCCGCGTACAGCATGATGATCCAAGCCGGAGCCAAGATGACCCAGATGGAACACAGGCTCGTCGTTGCCCGCTTCAAGGATGGCTACGGACCGGTGGGGATGTGGTTCCTTCTCTTCAAGGCGGTGCTGAAAAACGCTAAGGGAGAGCTGGTGGAGAAAAAGTGGGCTGACCTCCTCAAAGAATGGACGCCGTATGGAACCACTGTCCCTATCCCAACTCCTCTTCGAAACCACCAAATGCTAGTCGACTTTAGGGCTGGAGGCGCGCCGTTCTACCTCACGACCGACGAAGCTCTGCAGCGAATGTTTCAAGAGGTGCAAAACGACCCCAAGAAGGTCCGTGAAATTGAAGCAGACGCATGGGAAGACTTCCTGGATATGACGATGTCCCAGGCGTTGATATGGGCCGCCGATAATATCGATCCTGCCAAAGCGCCGACAGAGGTGGTGCTGACCGAGCCCTATCTCATGGGTTCCCACGCCTCGGCCACCGGGGCCTGGGTGAGTGGTCCCGAGGATGTGGCCCCACCGGAATATTTCTGGGGCTACAACAGGATGACCACCGTTAAGGGGCTATTTGCCGCTGGTGATGGAGTGGGCGGCTCGTCTCACAAGTTCTCTTCAGGATCGTTCACCGAGGGGCGGCTGGCCGGGAAGGCAGCGGTGGCATATATCCTGGATGATGGGGCTACGCCGAACATCGATAATGATCGAGTCGAGGGGATCCGAGCGGAGCTCTGCAAGCCGTTCGAGAACTACGAGACCGGCAAGTCGGCTTCCACTAAGGATGACATTAATCCCAACTACCTCTATCCCAAGATGGCCCTGCACCGGCTCCAGAAGATCATGGACGAGTATGTTGCGGGTCAAGGCTCGCAGTACATCACCACCGAGGCGATGCTCCTGAAAGGATTAGACCGGCTCACGGTATTCAAAGAGGATTTGCAAAAGCTCGCCGCCCGTGACCTCCATGATCTCCTGCGTTGCTGGGAGGTTTGGGACCGTACCTGGTGCGCCGAGGCCCACATCCGGCACTTGCTTTTCAGAACCGAAACCCGCTGGCCAGGTTACTATTATCGAGCCGACTATCCCAAGCTTGACGATGAAAACTGGAAGTGCTTCGTCAACTCCCGGTACGACGCTTCGACTGGAGAGTGGCAACTTGAGAAAGTCCCGTTCCTTAGCAATGTCCCGTAATAGCGAAATGAATTCAGAGGACAATTTCCGGTGATGTCATTCTGAGCCGCAGGCGAAGAATCTTTCGACTGCCCCTTCGACTCCGCTCAGGGCAAGGCTCGGGACAGGTCTCGTACAAAGATGAGACCCTTCGTTTGACTCAGGGTGACAAGGGGCAAAACGAGTTACTTTCTATGGACAATCCAACGGCTCAGGTGGAGACCGGCCAGTCGGTTCACCGGAGCATCCTGGTGATCGGTGCAGGGATTGCCGGGATCACGGCTGCGGTGGAGGCCGCCGAGGCCGGATACGAGGTGTACATCGTCGAAAGGAATCCGTATCTAGGCGGTAGGGTCACTCAGCTCTATAAGTACTTTCCTAAGCTCTGCCCTCCGTACTGCGGCCTTGAGATCAACTTCCAGAGGATCAAAAAGGAACCCCGGGTCCGATTCTTTACCCTCGCAGAGGTGGAAAAAATAGCGGGCGGCCCGGGAAACTTTGACGTCACGGTCACTCTGCATCCGCGCTACGTGAACGATCGGTGCACGGCGTGTAACGCCTGTGTGGCGGTCTGCCCCGTGGACCGACCCAACGAGTTCAACTTCGGCATGGGCACCACGAAGGCTATTTACCTGCCTCACGAGATGGCCTTCCCGATGAAGTACGTCATTGACGACAAAACCTGCCGACTCGCCGAGTGCGCCAAGTGCGTGGACGTCTGCCAGTACCAGGCCATTGACCTTAAAATGCAGCCCCGCAGCCTGACCCTGAAGGTTGGGGCTGTTGTTTTGACCACGGGATGGAAGCCTTATGACGCCTCCCGGATCGACAACCTGGGTTTTGGAACCTATGCAAACGTCATCACAAACGTCATGATGGAGCGACTTGCTGCTCCTAATGGACCTACGAAGGGAAAGATTCTTCGTCCCTCGGATGGAAAGCCAGTGGAGAGCGCGGCCTTTGTCCAATGTGCTGGGTCAAGGGACGTCAACCATCTGGGATATTGTTCGACTATATGTTGCCTGGCCTCTTTGAAGGAGGCCACATATCTGCGCGAGCAAAATCCCAACGCCAAGGCCTATATCTTTTATATCGACCTTCGGACCCCCGGAACCTACGAATACTTTTCTAAGAAAGTGCTGAGCGACAATAACATCTCGATCATGAAAGGTAAGGTGGGCAAGATTATTGAGGATCCCGCCACGCGCAATCTCACTGTAGAGGCGGAAGATATCCTTTCCTGCGAGAAGGGTAGGATAACCGTGGACCTGGTCGTCCTTGCAACCGGCATGGCCTCAAGCCTGGACGGAGCGAAAGCCATTGGCGGTGTGAAGCTTGACAGTGACTCTTTTGCAGCCCTGGGGAATGGCAGCGGGGGAATCTTTGGCGCCGGGTGCGCTCAGGGTCCCACGGATGTGGTAACGGCAACTCAGGGGGGAACGGCGGCGGCTTTGAGGGCAATCCAGGCAATCCAGCGTGTCGCAAATCAATTTTAGATTTGCGATTTTAGATTTTGGATTGAGGACGGACTTATGACACTCGGGTTTCAAATCGAAAATCGGCAATCGAAAATGGGAATGATGGATAAAAAGATTGGTGTTTACATTTGTAGCGGCTGCGGGATCGGGGATTGCGTGGACAAGGGGAAGCTCGCTCAGGTCGCCCAAGGCGAGTACCAAATTCCCGTCATCAGGACTTCTGCCGCCTTCTGCCTTGAAGATGTCCGGCTGATTGAGGAAGACATCGAAAAGGAGGGGGTGAATAATGTCGTGGTGGCTGCTTGCTCGCCCAGGGTCAACACCGACATCTTCCGCTTTCCTGCAGCTTCGGTGGAGCGGGTTAATCTTAGGGAACTTGTAGCCTGGAGCCATCCCTCGGGGCACGAAGAGACGCAAGGCCTTGCCCATGACTCTCTCAGGATGGCCATCGTTAAGGCCCAGAAGACAAAAATCCCAAGCCCGTTTACCGAGGCCAACGAGCGTGCGGTCGTTGTGGTCGGTGGTGGAGTGGCGGGGATGACGGCAGCCGTGGGCGCGGCCGATGCAGGTGCGAAGGTAGTCTTGGTTGAAAAAGAGGCTGAACTTGGCGGCTTCGCTCTAAAGATCGCAAGGCAGTTCCCAAAACATTTCCCGTATAGAGAGCTTGAGGAGGTGGGGGTGGATCTGCTGGTCCGCGAAACCCGGTCCCACCCCAACATCGAGGTTCTGACCTTCGCTCAGCCTGAAGCGATTTCCGGGCAACCCGGCAAATTCGAGATCTCTATCAAGGCGAATGGCGAGGTTAAAAAGGTAGCAGTTGGGGCAGTGGTTTTGGCCACAGGATGGAGACCATTCGATCCCGGTCAGCTCGAGCGTTACGGGTTTGGTGTCTCTCCGAATGTGATTACCAATGTGGCCTTGGAGGAGATGAATCGGGCGGGAAAGATTCTCCGGCCTTCCGACGGGAAGGGCATCAAGTCCGCCGCTATCCTTCTTTGCGATGGAGTGGAAGACGAGGCCAATATTCAACACGGCGCGCACGTGAGCTACCTGGTCGCTCTTAAGCAGGCCATGTACATCCGTGAGCGGTGTCCGGATTCAACTGTCTATATTATTTACCGAGACATGCAGACCCCGGGCCAGTACGAATACTTCTACAAGAGGGTGCAGGAAGATGCGGGTATCCTGTTTACTCGAGGGAAGGTAAGACGGGTCTCCTGCGATCAGAATGGTGGTCTTGTGGTTGATCTCCAGGAATCCCTTCTCGGACCCGAGGCCCAGCTCCAGGTTGACCTCTTGGTTCTTGCTACGGGCATGGTCCCTGTCCCTTCGGAGTCTGAAGGTTTGAATCTCGATTATCTCCAAGGCAAGGGTCTTCCCTTGTCCAAGTACGGCTTTGCTGACTCCAACTTCCTTTGTTTTCCTTACGAGACGCGCCGGACGGGAATTTACTCCGCTGGTTGTGTGCGCAAGCCTATGGACCTTGCCGCTGCTGCTCAGGATGGTGCGGCCGCGGCGCTCAAGGCCATCCAGTGCATCGAGAAGTCTTCTGCTGGCGCGGCCGTCCACCCCAGGGTAGGAGATCTCTCTTATCCTAGCTTCTTTCTCCAGAAGTGCACCATGTGCGGGCGTTGCAGCCAGGAGTGTCCCTTTGGGGCAATCGAGTTGACGCCGGAAAAGAATACTCCGTTTGTCGTGACCAATCGCTGCCGACGGTGCGGGACGTGTATGGGGGCTTGCCCGGTCCAGATCATCTCCTTTGACGATTACTCAGTAGATATGGTTGCCTCCATGATCAAGGCGGTGGAGATCCCTGAGGGTGATGACGAGAAACCTAGGATCCTCGTCTTCGCGTGCGAGAACGATGCATACCCAGCCCTCGACATGGCCGGGATCAATCGGCGTGAGCTTCCCGCGTCGCTCCGGATCATTCCGGTCCGGTGCCTCGGATCAGTGAACGCTATTATGGCGGCGGACGCCTTCTCGCGTGGCTTCGACGCTCTCCTTCTTCTCGGATGCAAGTCCGGCGATGACTACCAATGCCACTTTATCAAAGGGAGTGAACTCCTCGCCACGCGCATGGAAAATGTCCGCGAAACCCTGTCTCGTCTCATGCTGGAGCCTGAGCGGGCGCAGGTCATGACAGTGGAGATATCCGATTTTGGCAGCCTTCCCACGCGGCTCAAAGGGTTCGTTGACTCTATCAAAGCGATCGGTCTCAGCCCGATGAAGGGCTTCTAGGTGCAGGTTCTAGCCAACACTCCATGATTCAACCGGACCTTGAGTTTAAGCGCAAGATCCTCGGCCTTGGCGCCCACGACCTCACGGCATGCTACCAGTGCGGCACATGCTCCGTGGTGTGTCCCCTCTCCACGGCCGACAGCCCGTTTCCGCGGAAGGAAATGATCTGGGCGCAGTGGGGGCTCAGGGAGAAATTTGACTCTGATCTGGATCTCTGGCTGTGCCATAATTGTAATGACTGCTCCAGGTACTGCCCGAGGGGTGCTAAACCAGGCGATGTCATGGCTGCGACAAGAAACTACTTAATGGTGGACTTTGCGCTTCCACGCTTTTTGGGGAAATCCTTTTCCCCGCTGACCTACTTCTTTTTTGTTATTGGCATCTTCGTCCTGATCCGCTGGCTACCCATGGGTAGCTTCCAGAGCGCCTTTTTTATAGTGGCTGGCCTGGTATTTCTTGTCACGGTAACTGGGCTGAGAAGATTCTGGAAAAAGATCAACCAATCTGAAAACACACGTACTCCGGCAGCTACAGGGTCGGGAGGGAATGTCGAGCCGGTGAGCGGGAGTAAAAGTGGGTTTCTGGCGAGCGTGGATTTGTCTGTAACTGAAATCTTGAAACACAGCAATTTCGCCAAGTGCACGGCAAATAAAGGCAATTATTTGGCCCATCTGCTCATATTCTATGGCTTCGGCGCCCTTTTCGTTACTTGCGTTGGGGCTCAATTTTATTCGCTGACGGGGGCGGGGTTGCCCCTGCCTCTCACTAACCCGCTTAAGATTCTTGGAATGGTTGGCGGATTGGCGCTTTTCTCTGGCTTGACCCTTGTTATCTACAGACGGCTGTTTATAAAGGCCGAGGCGGGGAAGGCGGGTTATTATGACTGGTTCTTCATATGGTCGCTGTACATTGTCACCATAACTGGGCTTGCCCTGCCTTTGCTGAGGCTTGTTGGGGCAATAACTTGGGTTCACTCAGTTTATCTCTTTCATTTGGTGTTTCTTTTCCTTTTATTGGCATCTTTTCCCTTTTCTAAATTTGTGCATCCCCTCTACCGAGCCGTAGCCATGACCCATGCCAAGCGAATAGGAAGAGTGCCATGACGCCGCCTGCGGAGGAGCCAACGAAGCGACGTTCCCTCTGGCACGCAATTGGCGGAGGCAATTTTCCTTTGCGCCCGCCATGGGGGTGGCTGGTCCTCGTTCTGGCTATCCTAGGGACGATATCCGTGTCGATCATTAGCGTCAGTAGCTATGTCAGCCCCAGCTTCTCCATTTGTCTAACCTGCCATGGCGCCGGGGAGGCAGCTTACAAGCTTGAGCCAAAAGTCTTTGCCGCGGAAAAGCAGTGTGTGGAGTCAAGGGAATACATGAGAGCCAAGCACATGGACCTGCTCCAGGTGTGGAAAGAATCCGTTGTCCGCGAGGGCAAGAGAATGTATGTCGCCACCGATGGCAAGGAGTATGAGATGAGTCTTATCCGCACGTGCATGGAGTGTCATCGGAACAAGGCTGAGTTCTGTGATCAATGCCACAGTTATGTAAGGACAAAATATGTGAAGGCAGAACTCGACTGCTGGGACTGCCATAGCCCACGCGAAAAGGGGTTAGGCAATGGAAGTCAGTAAAAGAAGGTTCCTAAAGCTCATCGGACTTACCGTATTGGGAGTTCTCGCCAGGCCGGTTTTCGGGGCGCTCTCCAGGCTCAAAGCCGCAAGGGCTTCGCCGGCAGGGGCATATTTTGCAGGTAAGAGATGGGGAATGGTCGTCAATCTGAAAAGCTGTACTGGATGTGCTGCTTGCGTAGATGCTTGCCATAGTGCTCACGCTGTCCCCTCGTTTGGCAATCCAAAGGAGGAAATCAAGTGGATTTGGACTATTCCCTATGAGGAGGCATTTCCAGAGCAGAATCATGAACTGATCAAGAAGGAGTTGCGGGGGCTACCCACTCCTGTCCTCTGCAATCACTGCGACAACCCCCCGTGCGCGCAAGTCTGTCCCGTGGGCGCAATCTGGAAGAGAGAAGATGGACTCGTTATGCAAGATTACCACCGCTGCATCGGCTGCCGATACTGTATGGTGGCATGTCCCTATGGAGCCGTAAGCTTTAATTGGCGAGACCCCCGCCCTTTTATCGGCGAGAGAAATTCAGACTTCCCGATACGGAAACCAGGGGTTGTCGAGAGGTGCAACTTCTGCGAGGAGAGGCTAGCCAAAGATCTTCGCCCTGCCTGTGTCGAAGCCTGCAAAGAAAAAGCCCTGGTTTTTGGAGATTTGGAAGACGCTGGCTCGGAGGTAAGAAGAACTCTTGATTCACATTATTCCCTTCGGCGTAAGCCGGAACTGGGGACAAAGCCCAAGGTTTACTACATAGTCTAAAGCGACAATGCTAGAAAAAGCCCTTATAGGCGGTCGAAGATATTGGGGATTGATAATTCTCCTGGTGGTTATTGCGGGTGTCGGTTTTATTTTCTACCTTCGACAATTGAGCTATGGCCTGGGCATAACTGGCCTTAGTCGGGATGTGCCCTGGGGTCTCTACGTAGCCAATTTTACTTTCTTGGTGGGGGTCGCCGCCTCGGCAGTTATGGTGGTCTTACCTTACTACCTGCATAACTATCAACAATTTGGCAAGCTCACCACCTTGGGGGAATTCTTGGCCGTGGCTGCGGTCATAATGTGTATATTATTCATTGTTCTAGACCAGGGTCAGCCAGCTCGCCTCTACCACGTAATAGTTTACCCCTCTCCCAACTCGATGCTTTTTTGGGATATGGTTGTTCTAAACGGTTACCTGCTACTTAATGTGGTAATTGGCTGGGCTACGTTAAATGCTGAATCGAAATCAGAACCGCCGCCAGCGTGGGTAAGACCTCTGGTCTTGCTTTCTATCCCCTGGGCCTTCAGCATTCACACAGTAACTGCTTTCATTTACTCCGGTCTTGCTGCCAGACCGTTTTGGCTCACAGCTATCATGGCACCCCGTTTTCTTGCCTCAGCCTTCGCCTCCGGACCTGCCCTCCTCATACTAATCTGCCTTATCATGAGAAGGTTCACTAAGTTTAATCCCGGAAATGAAGCTCTGGAGAAGCTGGCGCAGATTGCTACCTATGCTACGATTGCTACGGTGTTTTTCCTGCTCCTGGAACTCTTTACCGTCTATTACGCGGGGATCCCGGCGCATATGATTCACTTCCAGTACCTCCTCTTCGGCTTAGAAGGGAAAGCAGCTCTTGTTCCCTGGATGTGGACTTCTATCCTGCTTGCCTGCGTGGCTCTCGCCCTATTAATCAATCCCGCCACGCGGCGAAGGGAGAACACTTTAATAGCGGCTTGTGGCGCAGTGCTTGTCTTCACATGGATAGATAAGGGACTTGCCCTAATGGTTCCAGGATTTATTCCCTCACCTACCGGTCAAATACTTGAGTACTCGCCTACGCTACCTGAAGTCTTGATGACCCTCGGGGTCTGGGCGCTGGGGTTTCTACTACTTACCATCTTGTACAAGATAACTATCTCAGTTAAAGAGGAGAGAGCAGCCTAGCTTTACTCAAGTAGCATGGCATCGCCACGTAGTTGAATGAAAACGTGACGGGTGGTTGAGGTCTCGGGCCGATGGAATTTTCAGTGATCGCCGAATTTCCGGAGCCTACTTCGTGTGCGGGAGCTACTGGCCGGCCGAAGGAACCGCACAGCTCAGGGCCGGTTACGATGCTGCAGCGGGTTCTAAGGGGTCTTGGCAACCCGGTTGCGGGGCGGATGTTTGAGGCTATCCAGATCGAGGTCACCTCCCATTGCAATCTTCGCTGTGTGATGTGTCCCGTCACGGCCATGGCCGATGGCTGGAACGCCCAGCACCTCGCCTGGGAGGCATTTCTTCGGATTGCCCGTGCCTTCGAACAGATAAAGTACGTACACCTCCAGGGATGGGGTGAGCCGCTTCTACACCCCCGTTTTTTTGACATGATTAAGGTAGGCAAGGACGCTGGTTGTCAGGTTGGCTTCACCACGAATGGCACCTTGCTTGATTCGGTCGCAGCTCAGCGCCTCCTTGACTTGGGACTCGACCTCCTGGCCGTCTCCATAGCCGGCGTTACGCAGCAAACCCATGGAGCAATCCGTGTCGGCTCTGACCTTTCACGCATCCTGGAAAACCTGCGTGGGTTTCTGGCCCTCAGGGCCGAGCGACAGAGTCTAAAGCCGAAGGTTGAGATATGCTTTCTGATGACGAAGATGAACGTGGCTGAACTCCCTGCGGCAGCGGACTTGGCTGCGTCCCTAGGGGCTGACGAATTGGTAGCGACCAATCTCGACTATGTTCCCACCCGCGATCAGGACGTGCTCAAGGCCTTTGCTGACCCTTCTTCTAAGGACGCATGTGTTTGCCTTGTGGAGGGTGCCAGGGCGAGGACGAAAGCAGCAGGCGTGACTTTCCGCGCGTATCCGCTTGAGCCTGAGGAGCTAGCGATCTGTGAGGCCAACCCGTTGAAAGTTCTTTTCGTTTCCTCTGACGGCTGGGTCTCGCCGTGCACCTATCTAGGGCTAGCTGGCCAGATGAAGATCCCGCGGATCTTTAACGGGAATGCCATCCAAGTTCCTCGGCCCCGCTTTGGCCACATCATGGAACGGGAGCTACTAGAGATCTGGGACAGCCCAGCCTATCGCGCCTTCCGTCGGCAATTCGCGTCGCGGCGACTAGCGGCGATGATTTCGGCTGTGGCCACCGTTGCCGGATCAGCCCCAAACAGGCCGAAGACGTTGCCTGAGGCGCCGGAGCCCTGTCGGAGCTGTCCTAAACTATTCGGCGTGTGATGCAAGACTGTCCCTCACTCCTCGTTCGTATGTCACTGGACCAAAACAACCTAGCGCAATGCGCTTGACACTCCTCCTGACCTTGGCTGCCCTCGGCGGGATCAGTGGGCTTGCGGCCGGTTTCCTTGGCCTCGGGGGAGGCGTGTTGCTGTTTCCTCTTCTTCTCTACGTTCCTCCCCTTCTGGGGTTGGAGAGCCTAGACGTCAGAACAGTGGCGGCACTTGTCATCTGTCAGGTTTTCTTTGCCACCCTGATCGGAGGAACCGCGCACTGGAGGAGCGGACGAGTCCACGCTCGGCTGACCCTGGTGTCCGCTTTGAACGCAGCAAGTGGCTCTCTCGTGGGAGGAATCGCCTCCCAGTGGGTCTCAGAATGGTTTCTGCTGCTCCTCTTCGGGGTAGTGACCCTTTTGGCTGCGGGGATGATGTTTCTTCCAGCTCCGTCCGCGGATCGAGAGAATATTTCCGTGCAGAGGGTTGTCGTTCCTCTTGTGCCCCTGAGTATCCTTTCGGGGGCAACTGGGATTGTAGTGGGCTTTCTCGGGGCCGGGAATTCCATCTTTGTCCCCGTGCAGATCTATCTGTTAAAGGTTCCAACCCGGATCGCGATCGGCAGCAATCTGGCCATCGCCGTGCTTAGCACATTCTCGGGCTTTTTCGGGAAGCTTATCACCGGGCAGATTCCCTTCCTCATGACCGTCTCGGTGGTGATCGGTGCCGGTCTGGGAGCCCTAGCCGGAGAGCGGGGCCATGGTCGGGTTTCGCCGCGTTTTCTCCGCTATGTTTATGCAGGGGTAATTGACGTCATCACGGTCAGGGTGTGGATCACCCTTTTAAGCTGAATCGAATTCGGAAAAAGTCAAAGCTATCCAGATCCTATCTCGGCCGCATGAGCTTGCCAACTGAAGACAGCAGTTCCGTGTGCCGAAGGAAAAGCCGACGCATATTGGTTTAGGTCTACGCGTCGGAAGTGTCACGGGACAAAACAATGACGTCGAAGGGAACTCTTCAAGCCCTACTAGAGAGACCCACAAATATAGACTGGGACTCATCACTCAAGAGACGTTCTCTCCCGCTCTTGCATCGGCTCCAATGCCTATCCCCGGAACCAAGTGACGGGGAAAGATCACCGCAGAGGAGATATTTGCGCAGAGAGGGCCACCGCTGCGGCATCGTAAGTCG
>Ga0105164_10001043_pt1 | contig 18017 bp, 11 predicted proteins | sample VDWuncwatermetaG_FD_89674 | JGI IMG/M metagenome (GOLD analysis project Ga0105164, IMG submission 89674) | Wastewater microbial communities from Netherlands to study Microbial Dark Matter (Phase II) - VDW unchlorinated drinking water | ecosystem: Environmental > Aquatic > Freshwater > Drinking...
AAAGAGCTTAGAATTAAGATTGGCGTAGAGTTTTGGCAAAGCCGTTTCTTACATTATTGGCTTGTGGCAGGGGATCAATCAGGTAGCCGCGGTTTTCTTGTCACCTATTTTGCTGCGGATGACAGGATAATTCTCTGGCCGGGGATAGATGTAATATTTATCGGTGAGCAAGGCTACAAAATTGTAAATATCGGTGGCAATAAACGGGAGTTGCATGAATTAGAAGGAGAATTTCCACCTGTCCGTATAAAACTTCGTAAACGCAGGGGTCAAGGCACACTTACCCTTGACCTTATTGAATTACGAGGCATAAACGCTGCGGTGGAGGAATTCTTTTCGGGGAGAGTCCCTGATAAGTCATCTTCGCCCATAAGTACTAAGGCCTCTCCGGAGGTTTCTTTACCCCTCGGTGCGCTGGTAATAACCTTTAGCTCCTCCAGCCCGGTGGCAAAGGAGCGCATTGTAGGGCTTCTCAAGCGCTTAGGCTATGAAAAGTTTGGATCTGTTAAGGCATTCAATGCTGGCGGATTGGCGGAATTTTTCAGTTCAGTTTTACAGCACGGCCCTCCTAGGATTTTCAAGGGCATTACAAGAACTAATAGCCATATACTCATAACTACATTATTATTTTTGAGTATGTTTGTGAATAGCGGATGTGTAGGGCTAGACCATATGATTGCTGTCAAGCAGAGAGAGAATGCCTATCAATTTATTATTAAGGCAGAAGAAGCACTTAATCAAAACAATTATCAAGTTGCTTTGACGTTTTATTCTATTGCCGATAAGTTATATCCGAACTTATTAAAAGCTCCTCCTAACCTTAGCCAAGAGGCAAGAAAAGGTTTGGTAGATAGTTACATATTAATTTATATTGGGCTTGAGGACCAGGAACCTCTTAACCCAGTTCTTAACGAAATGCGTAGAGCCTTGCTTAAATTAGGCATAACAAAAGAGGAGTTACGCCAAGGTCATTTAAGGGCTGACAATATTAAAGATTCTTTTTATTCGAATTTGCCTTTGCCAGAGATTGACGAACTTATGCCAGATATTGATGAACTTATAGCAGTCCTTTTAGATTCAAAAAATTATAATGCGCAAAGACGCATTGATGCCGCTTACAAATTGGGAGAATTCTATTTCTTCGATGCCAGAATAGTTGAGCCGCTGATTAAATCGCTCTTTGACCCTGATGTGAGGGTACAGATAGTATCTACCTGGGCATTGGGGAATACCGGAGGGCCCGAGGCCTTTGCTATATTTAAGAGCCTATTAAAAAACAAAAATAGCGATTTAGTAAATGAGGCAATTACCGGCTTTGGCAAGTTAGCCGACCCTGAAGCAGTGCCGTATCTAATAGATATAGTCACCTCTGCTAATAAAAAAACCAAGTTAAGCATAATATTTGCTTTAAGCCAGATTGAAAGTCAGGATTCTTTACGTGTATTAATTTGGCTGTCAAAAGATGTTGAACCTGAAGTAAAGATTGCAGCGCTATATGGTTTATCGCAGTTTGATGCGCCGGAAGCTAAGCAGGCGATGATTGAGGCATTGGATGATAAAGATGATGATGCGCATTTGGTAGCCCTAAATAGTTTAAAAGGCACGCCCGGCGTAAAAGCAATGCTATCAGCTTACTTGACAAATGGCGAGCCGCGTAAGCGTCAGCTCGCAGCTATATTTCTGGACACATATGATGATAAAGAAGATAAAGAACAGATTGCGCTATTGTTAGATGACCCTGTTAATTTAGTTTCATTTACGGCCGCGGTTATCATGTCTAAATATATTGAAGAGTTCCCGCAATTAACAGATAAAATAAATAAGTTTTTAGAAAAAGGAGACCTGGCTACGCAACAGGGGATTCTGTCAGGTTTAGGCCATGCAGGCAGCTTAAGAGCTATTGATATGATTAAGCCTTATCTGGGAAAAGAATATCCTTTGATTATTAGAACGACTGCTACACTTTCCCTGGGTCAAACAGGTAAACCAGAAGTTATGCCGCTGCTTATATCTAAAGTTAATGACGAGAGCGCGCAAGTAAAGCAGGCACTAGCAACTGCTTTTGGTATGCAGGGGACTCAAGAGGCATTAGCGCAACTGAGAATATTAATTAAAGATAGGAATCCTTTTGTGGTCCAGGCTGCAGCAAATGGGTTTGCAAATGTGCCTGGCGCGCCTATTATGGAATTAAGCCCTTTACTCAGTGATTCGCGTTGGCAAGTGAAGTTAACTGCAACGCAAATTTTAGGCCCCAGTGTGCCAAGCCATCCGGAATTAGTCCCTACATTTATAAGATTAGCCGACAGTGACCCGCATATTTTAGTGCGCTCGGCAGGCACGCTCGGATTATCAGGGGTTAATCAACCTGAAGCGATAAGAGTGGTGCAGAAGAATATGCAACGCCCTGACTGGATTTTGCGCCAGAGCGCAACCCTCACAGCCGGTAGGATAGATTCACCTGCGCTTATTCCATCTTTGGCCTTTGTCTTAAACAACGATAGCCATTATTTAGTGCTTAGTGCCGCGCTTATTAGTTCTGGAAATAAAATTAATCAACACCCACAGATAGTTGAAACAATCCAGCCCTTCTTAAATCACCGCTACTGGCAGGTGCGCTTGGCAGCAGTGGAGACATCGGGCTTATCGAATAATCCTGGAATTGTTGAGTCTTTGGCTCCAAGAGTAAGAGATTTTTCCTGGCAGGTACGCCAGGGGACGGTTATTTCCTTAAGCAGGTTTGATACTCCGCAGGCTATAGAAGCGCTCACTCCTGCATTAACAGATAATAAGGCTTATGTGCGCAGAGCTACTGTGGTATCTTTGGGTGATAAGATTCAAAGCTATCCCCACTTAACTGTGCCTATTAGCCGCGTAGTAGAAGTTGATAATGATGAGCTAAGCAGGCGACTTGCTAATTTCGCCTTACGAAGTAATAGAGCCGAGTTTATACAAGAAGCAAGGCGTACAGTAAACATACAGCTCTTAGTGCCTGGTGTTCATGATTTATTGGGATTTAATCCAATTACGACTCGTAGCGCAGACTGGGCAGAAGATTTACCCTTAAGGCGCAATTTAGAAAAAATAGGAGTAGAGATTAGGGCATTTAATTGGTCAGGAAACATTCAAGATACTCCTTTTGCAAGAAACAATTTTGTAAGATTTTTCAAGGCTGCGGTAGATGATGCGATAAGGCTTCACGTTGATTTAGATATAAAAATGCATAGTTGGGGTAATCCTATTGGAGGAGTGCTTCTTACTAATAATAGAGATGTGGTAGATGCATTTACAAGAGCCAAAAGGGCAGGGATTAAGATCAATATTGATAGTATAGGTTCGCCGTATTGGAGGAATTTTGCCGAATTAGAAAAGAGATATAGAGATACAGTCACCGTGGCAAATTTTTGGTCACCCGCTGATAAATTCTCGCAATATTCTACCGGGTTTACTACAAGTAGCTACAATTTTGAAATTCCCAAGCTATCGCATAAAGAGTGGTTTGCTTATTCTGTTACCCAGACCTTGGCAGAGAAAACATCACCGCATTTATATATGCCCCAGCTATACACTATGCTTAAACAATCAGATCCGATTACCTGGAAATACGTTCCTTCTGTTGGCTCTTGGCCAGGGGTGTATAATTTTTCATCAATTGCACCGCCAGATTATTTACGCCAACAGCTGTTACAGCCACCGGCTATTATTAGGCCGCAAGTAGATTACGGCGCAACCCAGTATAGAGACCCCTTTGTTCCTCAATTACCATCAACACAAATGCCGAGGCAGAGCCAACCAACATATACACCACCATCAACTTATCAGCCATATAGGTATGAGCCGCCTCCGCGGTATGAGCCATACAGGCCTCCGCGGTATGAACCTCCACCTCGCGTGCAACAACCGAGAATCATTGTGCCCAGTACACCTATAATACGATCAACGCCAGTTGTGCCACCTTCAAGTGGGCCACGCAGGAGGAAGTAAGAAAGGAGAGAAGAATGAGTATAAAAAAACAGGTAAAGATTAATGTTGCAATTGGTATATTTTATTTAATCTCGGGTGTCTGGGAATATTTGGTAGGTTTGTTTCATGGAGAATCGGTCCTGAAATCTTGTTTCCTTTTAGATGTTTATCGCAGTTATGCCGAACATCTTGGGATTATTACTATCTTCGTAGGCATAGCTTTCTTAATATTGCCTAGATTTACAAGATGGTTAGTGCTTATCTTAGCCTGGTGGAATTTATTTACTGCACCGATAATTGATGTATGGTGGAGCATATATTCAATATCGATAAAAAAAATTTCAGTTACTAATTCTTGGCTTGGCTTATGGTTATACACATTTGTATTAATCTCACTGCTATCACTTATTCGTATATATATAATCTATAAACTTAGAGTTCCAAAAAAAGGACAGTCCCCTTCCGCCACAAAAATTGGCGGACAGGTCGGGGAGAGTCCCTGAGCAAGGTCAATAGAAAATATGTCTGAGCGTAGAAATTTTGTAAGATGGCAACTTAATAGAGAGGCGAGAGTGCAGCTTCCGGGAGAGGAAGATTGCATTGACTGCCATATAAAGGATATTAATTACAAAGGAGCCCAGGTTAGCCTGACCCGCGAACTAAAAAAGGATAAATACATCACTCTAAATATCACCCTGAGTGAAGATTGTATTTTGAAATTAGAGGTTTGGGTTGCCTGGCATAAAACTATAGATGGGCATAATATTTACGGATTGTATTTCAGCAGGATAAAGGATTTTGATAAAGAGCAGATTTATCGGTTTATCCGTAAATATTATCCCGAACAGGTACGGGAGAAATGGTGGGGTGGGATAAGAGAAGAAACTAAACGAGGAGGTGAAGCAATGGATGACCGTAGGATATTTGAGAGGTTTGCAGTAAGTTTTCCGGTGAATTTTTTAAACCTAAACAACGACAAGGAAGGGTTAGCTCAATCGCAGGATGTCAGCGCGAAAGGGGTAAGTTTTACAGCCGAACAGGAACTTTTAGCCAAAACACCTTTGGAGCTATGGCTGCAGATACCAGACCACGCAGAGCCGCTTTACACCAGGGGAGAGGTTGCCTGGTCTAAAATGGTAGAGCCGGATAAATACAAGATAGGCGTTAATCTTGAGAAGGCGGATTTAATGGGCCTGTCTCGTATTTTAAGGGTAGTTTAAACTAATAAAACTTGACGGCTATCTAAACTTGTGTTAAATTTTAATGTTACGTCTTAGGTAGAAAACCGTCTTACAGCAGGGTTAATGAGGAGAGATAAATGTTTAAGCTACGTATTACTATCTGTACTTTATTAATCGGTTTTGCTTTGTTTGCAGGTTGCGCCCCTAAACAGGAAACAGGAATTACTATCTGGCACTGGATGACGGATAGGGAGCCGGCATTTCAGGAATTAGCCAGGCGCTATGAGGCTAAGTTTGGGGTTAAGGTGAACTTTGAGCTTTATGCTCCTTCCGACGCATATTCTCAGAAGGTGCGCGCAGCTGCGCAGGGTGAAATCCTCCCTGATATTTTCGGGATATTAGGAGAGAAAAGAGATTTTGCCTCTTTTATAAAAGCGGGACACATCCTTGATTTGACCCCTTATATGGAAGCAAACAACGCCGAATGGAAGAGTAGTTTTTTCAGCAAGGCCCTTGCTGTAAATGAATTTAATGAAGGCAATAGCTACGGTGTAAAACCCGGGACCTACGGCGCGCCGATAGATATTATGACTATCCAGATGCTTTATAATAAAAGTTTATTTAAGGCATTGGGCCTAAATCCCAGAAAGCCCCCTGCAACATTTGAGGAGCTGCTTGATATAGGCAAGAAGATAAGTGCGGCCAAGATGCAGGGATTAGTTTCAGGGTGGGCAGAGGTATGGATGATAGATTGTTTTGCCAATAACTATGCTTTTAATATTATGGGTAAAGACAAGGTGTTAGCAACAATCAAAGGGGAAGTCCCTTATACCGACCCTGATTGGATTAAGGTCCTTACTTTTTTTAAACAGATGCAGGAATCAGGGGTGCTGGCAAACGGGGTGGTGACCATGATTAATAAAACCGCGGAACAGCTCTTTGCCAATGATAAAGCGGTGTTTGCCTTTAACGGTTCATGGTGCGTAAATGTTTACAAGGGGATGAACCCTAAATTAGATTATGGCGCAATGCTTCCTCCGGAGGCATCAGAGAAATTCCCTATGGCTATCTGGGGAGGAGCGGGTTCATCTTTTATGGTGAATGAGCGCTCCAAAAATAAAGAAGAGGGAGTGAAGTTTTTACAGTGGCTTACCGGCGCTGAACAGCAGGCTTATCTTGCCCAGGCCACAAATAACCTGCCCGCGAACAAGAATGCCACTGGCAGGATTACAGATATTTTGGCGCAGTTTGCCGACAGCATGGAAAATGCGACGCATCCTAATGTATGGGGGGTCTCCGAGTTTTCTGTTGTTATCGAGGCATTTGATAAAGGCATACAGTCGATAATTATCGGCGAGAAAACCCCGGAACAGGTGGCTGCCGAAGTGCAGAGAATTAAGGAGCGGGAATTAGCTAAGAAAAGGTATAGGTAATGAGAATTAAATCTACTCTAGAAAATTATATATTTGTTCTTCCGGCGGTATTAATATTCGCGGTATTTTATATCATTCCTTTTATCTGGGTTTTTCAGTTAGGTTTATTTGATTGGGATGGCATACTTCCCACAAAGATTTTTGTCGGCTTGGACAACTTTAAAGAAATCCTCTTTGACAAAATCTGGTGGCAGTCAATGGGGAATGCCGGGTATATCACATTAATCGCCTTGACATTTCAAAATGCCCTGGCGTTCCTGCTTGCCTGGGCCTGCGACCGGGAGATACGGGGAAAGAATTTTTACCGGGTGATATTTTTTATCCCTCCGGTTTTGTCAGAGGTTGTAGTGGGCTTAGTCTGGCAGTGGATTTTAGACGGCAATTACGGTTTATTAAACAGCTGGCTGGCAAATCTTGGCTTAGGGCATCTGGCAAGAAGCTGGTTATCCGACCCGCAAACCGCGCTGACCGCTGTTGCTATTGTGCATTGCTGGAAAGGTTTTGGCTGGGGATTCCTGATATTTTTGGCGGGGTTACAGACTATCCCGCGTGAACTTTATGAGGCAGCGCGCGTTGACGGCGCGAATGCCTGGGTCTCATTTAGAAAAATTACCATACCCCTGATGGTTCCGGTAGCGGTGCTGGTTGCTATCTTAACAGTTTTAGGCACAATGCAGGCATTTGTTTTGATTATCGCCATGACAGGTGGAGGCCCGGCCTATCACACGCAGGTGCCCGTTTTAAGGATACTTGCCTCAATGCGCGGTTCATCCAGATTTGGCTATGCCTGCGCTCAGGGTATAAGTTTCGGAGTTATTTTAATGGCAATATCTTTTATACAATACAGATTTTCTAAAAAGTCACGAGCTTAAAGCTATACGGGGACACCCTTCTGATTAGTTTCAAGGGTGTCCCTCGATTGGCTGGAAGGGTGCCCCTTGAAGACAGGCGCTTATTATAAGACGAAAAAGACTGCCATCAATTTATTGATACATCTTTTTCTTTTAACCGTTGCTACTACCTGCTTATTTCCTTTAATCTGGATGGTTTCCTCCAGCCTAAAGAGCCAGGATGTAATTTTCAAGGATACATCCTTACTCCCAAAGGTCTTTCATTTTGAAAATTATTATCGCGCCTGGATAGAGGGGGGTTTTGGCAGGTATTTCTTAAACAGCATTTTTTATACGGTTGCAGTAGTAATTGGCATAATCATTGTTTCTTCAATGGCCGCGTATGCGTTTTCGCGTTTTCGTTTTCCCGGAAGGAATGTCATGTTTGTTATGTTTATGGCGGCGATGATGATCCCTATACCGGGAAGTTTTGTCGCCCTGTATGTTTTGTTAAACAAGCTGCACCTAAGGAACACATCCTTCGGCTACATTTTATGTATGATAAACGTCGGGCTTTCCACAAGCATATTTTTGCTCAAAACTTTCTTTGACAAGATGCCCAAGGAACTGGAGGACGCTGCCCGTATAGACGGATGCTCAAAATTCGGTATGTGGTTTCACGTGGCCTTGCCCCTCTCTAAGCCGGTATTGGCTGTTGTGGTTGTGTTTAATGCGCTTAATGTCTGGAATGAATATATCCTGGCATTGATTATTTTCGACAGCCGGCCGCTTATGCCGCTGCAGGTTGCCTTAACCACCTTTCAGGGGGAGTTCGTCACCAATTACCCGCTTTTAATGGCGGGGCTGACCATAACCGCCCTGCCTATTATTATAGTGTATCTTTTGATGCAGAAATATATAGTTAAAGGCGTTACCCAAGGAGCAGTGGTAGGATGAAATTAAATAGTTCGTTAGTTCGCTGGTTCGTTAGTTCGCTGGTTATTCTTTTTCCTATATTCTACCTACTATCTACTACCTACCCTCAGAAGGAATCGACGAATCTTTCATCGGGCGAATTAATCGTCAAGGCATGGGGGGCGCATGGGCTAAAGGATGAAGAGCATTATGCGTCAACCTTAAAATTTACCCAGCAGGTAATAGATTTATATAAAGACGAGGCAGGCAAGGAACAAGCAGCCATAAAATCACTCCCCAAAAACCGCCCCGATATCGAATCCGTGCAGGTATTAAATGACGTAGGCACCGCCTATTTCATACAGGGAGAGTGTTACCGTGACCAGCATAGAAATGAAGAGGCTATAAAGGCATTTAAGGTAGTTTTGGAAAAATACTGTTTTGCTCAAGCCTGGGACCCGCGCGGCTGGTTTTGGTCGGTGGCTAAAGCTTCAAGGGAGAGCATAATAAAATTGAATCCGAAAGAATCGCTTCCTGCGCCCTGCCCGGGAACAGGCATTGAGAAGGTTTCTGAGGCAAGGGCGAGCCAGTTTCCTACAAAAATAGTTTTATACGATCCCGGCAAAGAAGAAATTGTAAATTACGCAAAATATGGGGAATTCCAGAATATAGGGACAAAGGATTATAAATATATTGTCAAGGACCAGGAGGGCTTGATCTCCGCAGTCGGCGAGGGAGTTTATCCTAATAACACTTCAGTAAGATGGGACCCGGAGTTTAAAAAAGCGCGGGAAGCAAAACGGCTTGAGGGCCCGCAATGGGATTTTGTGCATTCCCCGGATTTAGAGGCAGCTTTTTTAAAATGGGCCACTTCAACCGAGCCGCAGGGGGTAAAATTATTCTACACAGGATTTATCCTGGAAAAATCAGGCCTTATAAAACAGGCGTTAAAATGTTACTATGCTATTGTGGTGCATTATCCGGGCAGTTACGGATGGACTTATTGGCATACCCCCTGGTATGTCGGCCAGGCAGCGATTGCGAAAATAAATTATCTCCTGCGGCGCAACCCGCAAATAGGATACAGATTAGAAGGCGCGGATATAAAAATAATCAATGGTTTTGATAACGATGTTTCTAATGACATAGCAATAACAAGCCCGGGAAAGTTTGTTAGGGTCGGGATGCTCGATAAAATAAAGCCCAAATCCTCCGTTGAATATTTGAGCATCAAAAAAAGGCGCGGTAAAGGCAAGGTGCATCTTATTCAGTATGAGACAGGGGACTGGCGACTGCTTGTTGATAACAAGCCCTATGTAATCCGAGGGATAACTTATGCCCCTACCAAAGTAGGTCAATCTCCGGATGAAGGCACAATGACCAACTGGATGGAGGATGATTTCAATGCCAACGGTAAAATCGACGGCCCTTACGATTCTTTCGTAGATAAAAACAATAATAATATACAGGATAAGGATGAGCCGGCTGTCGGAGATTTTAAACTGATGCGCGATATGGGAGTAAACACCATACGGCTTTATCACCACCCTTACAAAGTAAACAAGGAACTTTTGCGAGAGCTGTATGATACTTACGGTATCAGGGTAATCATGGGTGATTTTCTCGGCAAATACGCGCTTGGTTCAGGCGCGGCGTGGAACCCGGGGACAGATTACAAAAATGAAGGGCATAAGAAGAATATGATGGAGTCGGTTTTAAGTATGGTCCAAGAATTTAAAGATGAACCCTATATATTATTCTGGCTTTTAGGGAATGAAAATATTTACGGCTATGCTTGTAACGCTAATACCGAGCCGGATGCTTTCTTTAAATTTGCCAATGAAGTTGCAAAGGCCATTAAGGAAATAGACCCTGAGCATCCGGTGGCAATATGCAGCGGGGATGTATTATACCTCGACAAATTCGGCAAAGACTCACCTGATATAGATATATTTGGCACCAATGCTTATCGTGGGGACTATGGTTTTGGTTTCTTGTGGAAGCAGGCCAGGGAAGAAACGGATAGGCCGGTATTTATTACAGAATTCGGCTGCCCCTCTTATTCAGAAGGAAAAACTCTTGATGAAGCAGAGGAACTTCAGGCGGAGTATCAGCGCGGCTCATGGGAGGACATTGAAAACAATATGGCATTTTCCGCAGGGCAGGGGAATTCCATAGGCGGCGTTGCATTTGAGTGGCTTGATGAATGGTGGAAGGCATACGAGCCGCGCACACACGACACAAAAGGTTTATGGGCCGGGCCTTTTCCCGACGGATACATGCATGAAGAGTGGCTTGGGGTGTCCTGGCAAGGAGATGGAAATTTAAGCCCGTTTTTAAGGAGGTTACGCAAAACATATTTCATGTATAAAAAATTATGGAGGTAGGTCCTTCGCTCCGTCACGGCGGAGCTCAGGATCAATTCGCTTATAAGGTCAAGAGCAAAGCGAGCGAATTGAGAAAGGAGGTAGTTTAATAACAAATAAACCGAACACCAGTAACCTATAACTCAACAAAAGGAGGAGGTATGAAAAAATTTTTAGTTTTAATGTTTGCCGCGCTTATTATTGCCCCTGCTTTTGCGCAAGAGCAAACAAACGTTGCAACAAAAGCAGAGCCGGCTGCCGCAGCGAAGGAATTTGTGGTTTATAGCGATAAGAATGCGCGTAATAATCACTATATTCCTTCCGGTTGGATGGGTGATTACGGGGATATCAAGCTGAATGACCAGGCAATGGATAATCCTTATTCAGGGGCTACCAGCATGCAATTCAGCTACAGCTCCAAGAAATCTCAAGCAAAAGGATGGGCAGGTGTTTATTGGCAGAATCCCGCCAATAACTGGGGAAGTAAAAAAGGCGGTTTTGACCTGACAGGGATGACCAAACTTACGCTATGGGCGCGCGGCGCAAAGGGGGGTGAAGTAATTCAAAAATTTAAAGTAGGCGGTATCGGGATTGAGCCTAAGGCAACCTATCCGGATTCCGCAGAAGTAGAAACCGAGCCAGTAGAGCTTACCGATACCTGGAAACAATACACCATTAATCTCGCCGGAAAAGACCTATCCTATATCAGCGGCGGGTTTGGATGGGTTACAACCTCGGATTTAAATCCTGACGGTGCTACATTCTACATTGACGATATAAAGTTTGAGGCAGACCCTGCGATGAAGCCGGAAGGGAAAAAACTGGAGGGGATGCCCTTCTATATTTATTCTGACCGTACTTCACCTAAGAACCATTTTATACCCTCCGGTTGGATGGGGGATTATGGGGATATAAAATACGAGGGAGCATCAAAAGAGGACCCTTACCTCGGGGATAGCTGTATCAAAATAATTTACAACGGCAAGGCAGCGCAGGGCGCGCGTTGGGCAGGCATATTCTGGCAGAATCCCGCTAACAACTGGGGTGGTTCAGACGGTGGCTATGACCTTTCCAAGGCAGCAAAACTTACCTTCTGGGCGCGCGGCGCAAATGGCGGCGAGCGCATCGAAGAGTTTAAGGTCGGGGGTATAATGGGTGAATATTCCGATTCAGACAGCGCTACGATAGGGCCTGTTATTTTGAATAAGGAATGGACGCAATATTCCATTGACTTAAAAGGCAAAGACATGTCTTACATCATAGGAGGCTTTGCCTGGGCTACAAATATCGACAATAACCCCGAAGGCGCAACCTTTTATCTGGATGAAATCAAATACGAATAAATCAGTTGTAAGTTGTAAGTTGTCAGTTGTCAGAAAGGCCGCCGGCCGCAGGATCTTTCTTGCGGCTTGCGGCTTTTTATTGTTTGTATGCCTCTTAGGTGCGGGCGATAGCCCTAACCCCCGGGCCAAAACCTATATCAAAAAACTAAAAAACGGCCATTATCAACTCATCGTGGATAAAAAACCTTACATCGTAAAAGGCGCCTGCTACAGCCCTATACCTATCGGGCAGAATCACGAATATGACTGGTGGTCTGATCCCAATAAGCCCTGGATTGCCGATGGAAAATTAATGAAGGAGATGGGGCTAAACACGATAAGGATTTATCAGCCGGGAGAAAATCCCGAGGCAGTAAAAAGAGTATTGAAAGATTTATATGAGCTTTACGGCATACGGGTTATTATGGGCCACTGGCTTGGATTTTGGGAGTATCCCTGTCCGTTTTACGGAGACAGGTTTTTTCAGGATAAGATAAAAAAAGAAGTTTTTGAGATGGTTGAGCTTTACAAGGATGAGCCGGGCATACTTTTCTGGAGCTTAGGGAATGAAAATAATTATTCCTGTTTACGCGACGTAAACATCTGGCCCAGCGAAGAAGTAGATAAAGAGCCGGACCCGCAGAAACAGAAGGCCATACGCGCCAGGATTTATTATTCTTTTATTAACGAGTTGACAAAACAGATACATCAGATTGACCCCAACCACCCCGTTGCTTTAGGTAACGGTGAACTGGTGGGGTTGGATTTTGCCAAAGACTATGCCCCGGATATAGATCTAGTCGCCTGCATAATATATAGAGGCAAGACATTCGGCAATCTTTTTAATTCACTCAAGGCAACCTTTGACCGGCCTATTGTGCTGGCGGAATTCGGCGCGGACGCATACGATTCCTATTTACAAAAAGAAGACCAGAACATGCAGGCATTTTTCCTGGAATCGCAGTGGCGGCAGATCTATGAGAATTTAGCTAACAGTAAAGCAGGTGCGGGTAACTGTTTAGGCGGCACAATGTTCGAATGGACGGATGAATGGTGGAAACATGATGAGAATAACCCTGATAGCTGGAAAGCCCATGATACAGGCGCAGGATGGTCTAACGGAAGTTATTATTTTGATATAAAGGCGGAAGGCAATAAGAATATGAATGAGGAATGGTTCGGAATCGTATCTTTATCCGAGGAATTAGAAAACGGGCTTAACAAGAGATTGCCGCGCAAGGCATATTATGTTTTAAGGGAGTTCTGGAGTAAACCTGCTTTAAACAATACAAAGAAGAGGGTGAAAAAATGAGAGCGCTAAAAATTTCCTTAATTTTTATATTTGCCATAGCCTCTGCGCTATACGCGCAAGACGAGAATAAATTAGCCGATTTAAGCAGGCAGATTATAGAGGCAAAAACAAGCGCAGAGTTTTATGGGCCGTTCGAGGAATTAAAGGAGGAATATTTTTCCCGCTCAGCGATACAGTCGGAAGGCGGGATCCCGCAGGATGCGGGAAAGGATAATAAATATTCTGATTTTATAGATTTTTTAAAGTCGCTAAGCGCAAAAAAAGATATAGCGGGCCCGTTTATAAATTACTATATTGCCCTTACCCGTTACAACCAGTTAAAGAGCCTGGAAGAAAAACAGCTCTGGGATGAATATTTTTCAAAAGGCAATGACTATCGCGATGAGTTGGCGCGACTTTCGCAAAAAGCAATAGATGCCACAATGGCCGATGATGCCTTGAATATTTACAGCCGCCTCCTCCTGTGGCAGTTTCATAAAGACCAGCAGGATAGTTCTTCTGAAGGCGCGCTGCAGGGCCTGATGAATTCTCTACTGGAATATTCAAAGGCTGCAAATGACGTAAAATTGATAAAAGAGGCCGCGGATAAGCTTTATTCGTACGCAGAAAAAGGCAAAGCAAAGGAACTGTATAAAATTTACGTGGATAAAATAATCTCTTCTGAAATAAAGGATGAAGCCCTTTTGGTGAGCGCGTCAGGTTTTTATAAGGAAGGAAACCTGGATTTATCAGAAACGCTTTATGACGTTTATATTGACAGGCTCGCCAAGTCAGGAGGCAAAGAAAAATTACTCCCTGTTTTAAAGGAGCTGGCAAAAGATTTTTCCTATAAAGACCAGGGGTTTAATGACCCGGCTTACGCCGAAAAGTTATTCAAAAGGATGGAGGAAGACGCAGGAAGTGATGTTTTTGATGAGGAGCTAATGTATATGCGCGCCTTTAACTTAGAGAAATCCAAAGAGTATCCTAAGGCAAAGGAGGCTTATCTTGATTTGCTAAAGCGCTATCCCGGCGCTCAGTATGCGGATGAAGCGAATTTTAAAGCCGCGGTTATCTATACCTATATATTGAGGGATATAAAAAATGCAAGGCCGATATTTGAAGCCCTTGCGCAAAAAGAGGGTATTCCCCCGCAGGCCTTATCCAGCCTTTATCAGTTAGGGTTGGTTTCACAGTGGGAAAATGATTTTGTAAAAGCAAAGGAATATTACAATAAACTCCTGGAAAAAGCAGGCGCGTCTTTTGCGCAAACAACCGCTATGGTTAAGGAAAGGTTAAAAGAGATAGAAGAATCAAGGCCTATGGAATATAATTTAAGGGTTTTTCTGGACTTAAGCCTAAAAGAAGAGAATAAAGAATTTGATATGACAAAAATAGCCTTAAGCGCCTCCCCTTATGAATCAAATAAAGAAAAGACAGTAAATATTACCTCAACGGTTTATACAACCACCAGTGGTTGTATGGAGATACAGCTACAATATCTATGGTCAGAAGACCTTGGCGCAAAACAGCCAATTCCTCTTGCCCTGCCTGCATTTGATACAACATACGCGGATAAAGGCACAAAAATAATAGGCCTGGTTGTAGTTTCTCCCTCCGGAGTTGTTGACCGCAGCATGGTAATGGTGGATGTAAATTAAAATGCCTTGACTTATACTACTAAAGGTAGTATAAATAAATCTATAAAGTTTTTATCCCGCCTTCGCAGAAGACTACGCGCATGCGCTTAGGATGAATGCGAAAAAAACTGCTCGGCGGGATGTCACTAAATGGGCATGCCCGTGGAGTTGTTTTCCATAAATTCTTATGCGAACAATAGACTTCCAAAAAGAAGGGCTCAGCGAAAAAGAAAAGCGCAATATTGATATCCTTGAGATATTAAGAAGGCGCGGCCCCATAAGCCGGCCGGAGATCTCTAAAGAGATGGGGATAAATGTTGTCACTATCTCTAATTATGTTGACGAGTTTATAAAGCGCAACCTGGTTTACGAAAAAGAACTGGATATTTCCGAAGGCGGAAGAAGGCCGGTATTATTGGATTTAAATTCCCAGGCAGGTTTTGTTATCGGCGTGGGCCTTAACCTTATGAATATGGTGGGTTTGTTGGTGGATTTAAAAGGTAATATCGTCACCAAAACCCAGATCGCCCGGCCTAGGCAATCAGTCAAGGAAATCTCGGAATGTTTATTGGAGATTGTACGCGAAATCCTGCGCCGTTCAAAAGAGCAGGCTCCCAATATAAGAGGTATCGGAGTGGGTATTGCCGGGCTTATCAATAAACAGACCGGTTCTATTCACTGGCCCCAGAAAATGGGCAACTATTATACCTATGCTTCCGTAGATATCCCCCTGAAGGATTTGATGGAAAAGGAATTCAATCTCCCCGCCTTAATAGAAAACGATGCCACCAGCGCTTGTTTCGGAGAGCATTGGCTTGATTTAGGGCATGGCCTTAAGGATGTCATCTACATGTTTTCAGGCGTAGGATGCGGGATAATGATTAACGGAGAAGTTTACCGCGGTTCCCAAGGGTATGCCGGAGAAGTTTCCATTTATAATTACAAGGAACAGGATCAATTCGCTTGCGCGCTCGGCAACAGCTGTTTTATAAAACGTTGGGAGATGGATTTAGGAATTGTTGACGATTTAAAATCGCTGCTTTCAGAGAATAAGGATAAGGCGCTAAAGTTTTTTAAGCTCACTTCAAGCAACCCGGATAATGTGGATTTAAAAAGCGTTTTTATCGCCAGCCGCGCAGGGGATGAGCTGGCAAACCTTGCGCTTACGAAAGCAGCCAAAAGGCTGGGCATAAGAATTGCCTATCTGGTAAATTTTCTTAACCCCGAAGTCGTTGTTATAGGAGGGGGCCTTGAAGAAGCGGGGGAAAATTTTTTAAACAAGGTAAGCTCGACAGTCAAAGAATGGGCTTTTAGAGAGGCAACAGAGGATTTAAAAATCGTGTATTCTCAGTTAAGGGAGAATGCGGTGGCGTTGGGCGCGGCAAGCATGGTAATGCAAAGAACTTTTGCCCAATTGTGCTAGCGCACTAGGAAGGAGGGGTATGGAACAGAGGTCAAAATTTATTATAATCGGCCTTGCCGGTTTAGCGCTGGCATTAGCGTTTTTTTATATGGGCGCGGTAAACTCAAAACAGTCACTCGCGCGCGAGAGGGATGATTTAAAGAAAGAGAACGCCGGGCTTAGCGGCCAACTAAGTAAATTTCAGGATAATATCCGCGGTTACGAAAATACAATCGCTTCATTAGATAAACAACTGAAAGATATCAGCCGAGACAGGGATGATTTGCAGCGTAAATATCAATTAGCAAATGAGGCAAAAGAAGAACTCATAAAAAAGTTACAATCTCAGAAGGAAAAGCCGGCCACCGCAAGTGTTTCACAGGAATTACCCGCGGGAACCGATGCCTACTGGGCCGGTATCTTAAAGCAAAAAACCGACCTTGAAATCCAATTGGGTAACATGCGCAGCGAATTAAAATCCACGCAGATAAATAATGAACAGCTGCAGAGGGATAAGGCGGAGCTAGAGCTTGATATAAATAACTTAAAGCATGAAACAGAAGATTTAAAGCGGCAGCTCGATTACAATACGAAATTAATGGATAGTTTAGCGCAGGAATTAGTAAGGGATAGGAACGACAAGATGCAGATTCAGGAGAGCTTTAAAGGGATAAGGGGTGAGAATACCACCTTAACGCGGCAGTTAAAGAGCCTGAATAACCGAAAGGTAAACTTAGATAGAAAACTGCAGGATTTTAGCGAAGAAAAATCAGCGCTTCAGCGCAGGATCAATGAGCTGGAGACGATGTTTAAAGAAAAAGCCACTCAGGCAAATGACCTTAATAAGCAGCTGGATGCCATACGTAGCGGGGTAAAACCAGAAATACGGCCAAAAGAATCTGTAGTATTGCCGTCCATTGTCATAAAGCCATCGAGCGATGTTTCCGGCCAGGATTTTTCAGTTGGGCTTGAAGGGAAGATCGTGGCTTTAAATAGAGAGAATAACTTTGTGATTATCGATTTAGGCGAAAACCAGGAAGTTAAGGTAGGGGATTCCTTCCAAGTGTTCCGTGGGGAAAAAGGAGTCGCAAATATTACGGTAATTCAGACCCGCCAGGGTATTTCCGCCTGCGACATAAAGAAAGAAACCGAACCCATTGAAATCGGGGATACAGTTAGATAGATTAATCCCCGCACCAATTTCAAGTTTATAATTGTAAAATAAAAAATTGGTGCGGGGATAAACCGTCTTCATCTAATTAGCATAAATGACACGCTCCAAGAAACCTTCCTCCAAAAAGTCCGCCTCTATTGAAGATGTTGCCCGCCTTGCCGGTGTATCCATAACTACTGTTTCACGGGTAATTAATAAGGTGGCAACTGTTAAGAATAAGCATCGCGTAAAGGTCCTCGAGGCCGTTAAAGAGCTTAAATTCCAGCCTTCAGTTTTTGCGCAAAGGCTGGCAACGGGAAAAAGCAATGTCATAGCGCTTGTTATACCGCGTTATGAAGGCGTATTCTATTCTTTTTACGCGCTGGAATTAATACGCGGGATCGGCACGCTCTGCAGCGTTTTAAAACTTGATCTGTTGCTACATTTGACCGATACGAGCACTCGCCTTAATTTGAAAGGGGTGGGCGGGGTAATCTTTGCGGATATAATCGGAAACAAGCAAC
>Ga0105164_10001044_pt1 | contig 18016 bp, 20 predicted proteins | sample VDWuncwatermetaG_FD_89674 | JGI IMG/M metagenome (GOLD analysis project Ga0105164, IMG submission 89674) | Wastewater microbial communities from Netherlands to study Microbial Dark Matter (Phase II) - VDW unchlorinated drinking water | ecosystem: Environmental > Aquatic > Freshwater > Drinking...
AAAATAAATCAGAACGGTTAAGAAAAAGAGGCTGTATAACTAACAAATCTTATGAAAGGATTTCCATGCAACCCTGACATTTTTGTCTTGCAGTTAACATGACATATTGACTTTGCTGCGACACAAAAAAATACGGGAAGCGTCCAGCTTATTACCATTATTGCTAATGTTTAGGTTCAGGGGAGGCGGCGCGTTAGCGCCGGCGTCCCGTGGAACCGGTTGTTATGCCCTACTCTTTAGCATGGCTGGCCGGCGCGCGCGCGTTGAATCGCATCATGGATTGCGGCATCTGAACTTGAAATATCTATTTTGTATATCTCGAAATAGCGTGCGCCACTCCCGATACCTTGGCACACCGCCTCTTTGAGGGTTCCTTGCATGCTATTTTGCGTGTCGTTGGTGGATGACCAGATCATCTGGAAAGCGAGGGCTGCGCGAGTTCTGATCGACGCATCGACCTGCACCAGACGCATACTTCCAGCCGCGTTTAGATCCGCTGCAAATGCTGTGGTTTGAGCGCTTTTTGTAAGCGCGTGGTTCATCACCTCGGTATAGAACGCTTTGCCGTCGTTGTCAGGTATGCAGATGACAGCGATGGGGGCGGAAATGAACAGCCGTGTTGTGGAGAAGGCAGCCGCATGCGCATCGACGGTTGTTTTCCATGCGTTCAGATAGTTGGCGCGGCTATACGCGATGCCGCCGCTCAGGATGCCATTCTGACAACCGACAATGGACATCTCCGCCACCGGGACACCGTCCGATACCGCATAAAGCAGGCTGGTGTCGCCGCGCGCCTGAATGTGTGCAGCAAGTGCAGCCGCAAATTGTGTGTAACGTGAAAGAAAGGTTGCATCCCATGGAAGAGGTTCAGTTACCGCCACGCCCATGGGCGTGTTGTACGTATACATGACAACGCCCAACGCGGCCAGCCAGTTCGGTATGCCGATGGAGGATACGCCAACATGCAGTGTCAGTTGTTTGCCGCGAGCGCGCACCGTGTCGAAGGCGGCGTCGAGCGTTGTCCAGTCGTAGACGCCGTCTTGTGGCTCCAGCACTCTCCACGACGTGCGGAAGGCAAGCCCATCAACCGTTGCGCGTGCGGCGAAACTGTCGAGTACCGATGTTGAATCGCCAACGTCCATCAGTGCAAAAACCTTTGAAACCTGATCCGTTGATACAGGCTGGACTGGCGCTGAAGACGTGTCGCCGCCGGAACCGGCGCCGCAGGCACTTGTCAGCAACGCAAGGCAAAGTGCAAGACGGCGCAATGACTGGCGAATATCCATCTCTTTTCCAGTTGCCATGATATCCCTTGTCATTTATTGGCTGTAAGTTTCTGTGTGGGTGCGCTCACCGCAACATACACCTTCAAAGATCACCCGATATGGTGAAGACCTAACGTGGAGCTAAGGGGCTGCGCGCTTGCGAAATTTTTGTGAATTCGTTCCAAGGCCGACCGCCAGCACTACCTTCGAAGTACAGATACATACCCTCACGAATTTCCTTTATGAAGCACTTCTCACCAATGCGAACACCGAAACCCTCGATGTTTTGATAGAGCCCCTTTGTCCTTTGAGAAGGCGTGAACCGGACTTTGTCACCAATGCTGAAAGGGCACGCTACTTGTTCCATGTTTGTGACCTCTAACCAGTTATTATCCAGTTACAATATTAAACTATAGCAGGATGCTTATTTTCGGTCAAGAGAAAAATTCACTTGACGTATCTGCTTAAATTTATTACATCATAACTAATATACATTTTCTGGTATTAGTCAATTAGCGGTGGCCTGACCATGCAAACGATTCCATCTGATATTTGGGAACAATATTCTGCTGTCCTTAAGAAACGGCCGGTGACTGTCTCGCGCTATGCCGATTACAGGAAGTGGCTGCGGTATTACACGGCTTGTTAAGCTTTCTTTGCCTTTGCACTGCGCTTTTTTGGCAGTATCGGAATTAAACAGCGCAAAGTCCTATTCACAGATTCCGAGTCTGGAAAAAATACTCGAATATCTGGTTCTATAACAACTGCACCCTCTTTTGGCATCACGTCTTTGGTAATAATTGTGCCATCCGCCTTATGAATAGTAATCGTATATCCAGCTTGCATGGCTCTGTAATGCTTGCCACGCACTCCGCCTGTAAAATCGTATTCAGCACGCATATCGTTCTCCTCTTTAGTTACTTCCTTCTTCATAAAGTTTCCGCTCCGATGGTGTTGCCTTACGACAACTAATAATACGTATGTTAGAGCCTCGTTCGGTATAAACCACTATCAGTATATGTCCCTTATCAGAACTACCAATGCCAATATATCGTTGCTCCTCCGCTGAATGGTCTGGGTCAGGTATTGTAATTGAAAGGGGATCAACGAAAACCGTTGTGGCTTCATCAAAACTGACTCTATGTTTTTCGAGATTTACTTTGGCTTTCTTTTCGTCCCACTCAAAGTTCAGTCTCATTATGGCTCCTTTGAACCATAGCGCATAGTTTAAGCCTAACAAATTGTATACAGTTACTTTATAATAGCTAAGCTACATCATAAAATCAAGGGAAATGTAATGCTATATTGACAGACATACGACAATGCTCTACACCCATTGCATCCCGAGCAGAACCCTGAAAGAGGCAAGAAGCCCGCTGGACTTTTGATGTTAATTTTAAAAATCTCCCCCCTGCTTAATACATGCAGGGGTAGGCTCTGACCCCCCCCTTTTTTTTTAGCATTTCACTTAGAAAATGCTAAACAGTTACCCTTCAAACATTAAGGGTGAGAGGTGTTCGTGATTAAGGTGTTTCCCTTTTTATGTTCCAGTTATCATTTCCGTATTTTTCATTTAAAAGCCTCTGCGCCTCGGTTTCTTCAAAATCTGTAAGCTTGTCTTCAAATAATCTAATTCCATTTTTTTCTTCAAAGCCTTTTTTGATTGCAGATTTTATTTCAATAATATCTGAACTTTTTTTTATTTCCTCTTCTATTGATGTGCTTTTTTCTTTATGAAGGTTTATAAAACTTGTTCTTTCTTCTTCTTTATTAAACCTCAAAAGACTTGCAAGCTGAATATGGGAAGGGGATATTATAATAGAGCCGTGCTGGAGAAAAAGGTTTCTCCATCTTTTCTGTGCGCTGCCAATGAGCTTTTTGCCTTTTACGCTTATCTCATAAAAAGAGGCGTCCAAAAAACAGGAAAATCCGTTTCCTTTTCTTGAAGGCCTCTCTGTAATCTCGCCAGATATACCCAAATTTTTAATTCCTCGCAAAAGGCAATCTGCAATTGCTTTATATGAGCCTTTAATATATTTTGGAAAAATATCATTCTTAGAAGGCGAGATTATGCTATAAGTAAGCTCTTTGTTATGAAGCACTGCCTTGCCGCCAGTAAGCCGCCTGACAATATCTATATTTTGATTTCTACATTCTACAATATCAATGACCTCATTAACATCCTGAAAGTATCCAATAGATATACAAGGAGGATTCCATGTATAAAGCCTCAGGGTTGGCGGAGATAGTTGTTTATCACATGCAATGGCTATGGCCTCATCAATGGCCATATTCATAAATCCATTTTGAGGCTCAGAGATTATGAGCCTGAACTTAAAGTTATTCATTAACTAAAAATCTCCTTTAATCTGTCTTCAATTCTTTTAAAATGCGTGCCTCTCCAATAGATTTTCTTGCATTTTCTGCACTGGTTAAAGGAATCATGATTTTCATATACATATTCTGGCACAATGCCCTCCACATCCTCTTTTTGCACTGATATAAGCTCTTCATTGCAATATATACATCTTGTAAGAAAATTCTTGTCTGATTTTAGTTTTAATTCAGTAACAATCTGCCGCAACTGCTTATATGGCTCATTGTCATTTATAAAAACATAATTCTTGATACCACGTCTTTTTATTAATAAGGTATCCCGTGTAAGGAGTATTCTGTCCTCCTCTTTAGCCCTTCTGAGCAGGGTGGCATCGTCAATCTCTTTAAAATAGAGGGTATCGCAGCCGAGAACCCTCAGCCATATTGCAAGTTTTCCAAGCATTGAATCAGCAATAAATTTTGTCAAAAATCCTCCTTGACACAAACATTATCATTATATATTATCTTGTGAATAACAGTCAAACAATAGGGGTGGGGTTTTGCAATTATCTAATAAAGTTGTTATAAAGTTCTTAGACGGTACAGTCATCAAGGGTATTACAAATGACTTTATTCCAACTAAGGATACCTTCCATGTAATACACAGGGATGATGATAAGGACATGATAAAAGAGGTTCGTGTCAATGTTATGAAGGCAGTATTCTTTGTAAAGGACTTTTATGGAAAAAGAGGGGATGAAAAACATACATCAGCCCCGGTAAAATTGCCGGGTAATGTTGGCAAACGTGTATCAGTAACCTTTTCTGATGGAGAGGTTATAAGCGGATATACCTATAGTTTTAAGGATGATGAGCTTGGTTTCTTCCTATTTCCGCTAAATGAGGCAGATAATAACCATAGAATATTTATAGTTACAAGAAATGTTTCAAAAATATCAAGGGATGTTGACAATAAGATAGTATTGTGATACTTTAACAGAAATTTTTAATATAAAAGGAGTGTTCATAATATGTTTAAAAGATACCTGCTTGCACCAGGGCCGACGCCTGTTCCTCCAGAGGTTCTGACGGCAATGGCAATGCCGATTATTCACCACAGGGCGCCTGAGTTTCTGCCATTATTTGAAGAGGCAAGGCAGAACCTGAAATGGCTCTTTCAGACAAAGAATGATGTGTTGATTCTGTCATCCAGCGGCACAGGCGGCATGGAAGGCTCTGTAACAAATTTTCTTTCACATGGGGATAAGGCGATTGTAATCAATGGCGGTAAATTCGGCGAAAGGTGGCTTAAGATATGCCAGGCATACGGAATTACACCTGTTGAGATAAAGGTTGAGTGGGGCTATGCAGCAAAACCCGAAGATGTGGAAAAGGCATTAAAAAAAGACCCAACAATAAAGGCTGTATTGATGCAGGCAAGCGAGACGTCAACTGGCGTTGCACATGATACAAAGGCCATAGCTGCTATTGTAAGAAAATATGAAGACACCATATTGGTTGTTGATGCAATAACAGCGCTTGGCGTATTTGATATAAAGACAGATGAATGGGGACTTGATGTTGTAATTACAGGCTCGCAAAAGGCATTGATGCTGCCGCCAGGCCTTGCCTTTGTAAGCATCAGCGACAAGGCATGGAAATTTGCAGAAAAGGCAAAGACGCCTAAATTCTATTTTAATTTTAAAAAAGAGAGGGAAAATCTCATAAAGAATCAGACAAACTTTACATCTGCGGTCTCTCTTATCATCGGCCTCCGTGAGGCATTAAAGATGATGAAGAATGAAGGCCTTGAGAATATATTTAACAGGCACAGCAGGCTTGCAGAGGCAACAAGAAAAGGGGTTCAGGCAATCGGTCTTTCCCTGTTTCCAAAAGAATCGCCAAGCAATGCCTTGACAGCAGTATCTGCGCCAGACGGCTTTGACGGCCAGAAGATATATAAAGAGCTAAGAGAAAGATACGGCATAACTGCTGCCGGCGGACAGGACCATCTTAAAGGAAAGGTTTTCAGGATAGCGCATCTTGGTTATGCAGATACCTTTGATGTAGTAACAGCTATTTCAGGCTTAGAAATGGTATTAAAAGGCATGGGCTACAAACTTGAGCTCGGCAAGGGCGTTGGCGCTTCTGAGGAGATATTAATAAAAAGGTAGCCGCATCCTTCAGGGTGCGTATAAATGCAGACTAAAGCATAGTTTGTCATTCCTGCGAAAGCAGGAATCCAGTGTTTATCTATAATCTGGATTCACGCTAAACTTGTCCCTGAAAGTTTCTATCAGGGAAGCATGCGGGAATGACGAAATAGTAAATGTGGAGGGATTGAATTGAAGGTTTTAATAAGTGATAATCTGTCAAAACAGGGTGTAGATATATTAAAGAACGCTGGCCTTGAGGTAGAGGCAAGGGCAAAGACGAGTGTAGATGAGCTGATGTCTATAATTGGCGATTTTGACGCCCTGATTATAAGGAGCGCTACAAAGGTAAATGAACAGTTATTAGACGCAGCAAAGAAATTAAAGATTGTAGGCCGCGCAGGCTCAGGCCTTGATAATGTTGATATGCCTGCTTCAACAAAGAGGGGTGTTATTGTAATGAATACCCCTGGCGGCAATACCATTACAACTGCTGAGCACACAATCGGCATGCTCTTTGCTGTTGCAAGATATATCCCTCAGGCTGCTGCTTCTCTAAAGCAGGGGCAGTGGGAAAAGAAAAAGTTCATGGGTGTTGAGCTTAATGGAAAGACCCTCGGTATTGTCGGCATTGGAAACATCGGCGGCGTTGTTGCCAACCGCGCACAGGGATTAAAAATGAATATCATTGCCTTTGACCCCTTTATTTCTCCTGAAAAGGTTAAGGAGATGGGCATAGAGCTTGTGAGTCTGGATGAGCTTTATAAAAAGGCGGACTTTATTACTGTCCATACACCAATGACAAAAGAGACGAAGAATCTGATAAATAAAGATACCATCTCAAAGATGAAGAACGGCGTCAGGATTTTAAACTGCGCAAGGGGCGGTATTATTAATGAGCAGGATTTATATGAGGCATTAAAGAGCGGAAAGGTTGCAGCAGCAGCATTTGATGTATTTGAAAAGGAGCCGCCTGAGAATAATCCTCTGCTTACACTTGATAATTTTATCGGCACACCTCATCTTGGGGCTTCAACAGAAGAGGCGCAGGAGAACGTTGCAGTTGCAATTGCAGAGCAGATTGTGGATTATCTTGTACGCGGTACAATCAGGAATGCTGTAAATGTGCCCTCTGTGCCTGCTGATATTCTTCCAAAGCTCCAGCCATTTATTGCGCTCGGTGAGAGGCTTGGAAGTTTTGAATCGCAATTATATGAAGGCGCATTAACAGAGGTTATTGTTGAATACAGGGGAGAGGTGGCAGAATTAAATGTTGCGCCAATTACAATAGCCGTATTAAAAGGCTTATTAACACCAATTTTGACCCAGACTGTCAATTATGTAAATGCGCCGATAATTGCCAAGGAGAGGGGCGTTAATGTTAAAGAATCAAAGGTATCTGAGGTAGAGGATTTCACAAGCCTTATAACATTAAAGGTTAGGTCAGGCAGTAAGACAGCCGTTGTCTCTGGCACATTATATAACAAAAAGGAACCTCGCATAGTTCAGATAGACGAGTTTCCAATTGAAGCAGTTCCAGAAGGGTATATGCTTATCCTTTATAATAATGACAAGCCGGGTGTAATTGGAAATATAGGCGGCATACTCGGTAAGAATAATATAAATATTGCAAGGATGCAGTTTGGAAGGGTAACGCAGGGTGGAAAGGCAATATCAGTTGTTGGAATAGATACTCCTGTATCACCATCTCTTTTAGAAGAAATAAAGAAACTTCCTAATGTTCTCTCAGTAAGACAGATAAATATATGACAGCTTGGTAAAAAATGAATCGGGGAAGCGGAGATATTCTCTTTATTATTTCACCCACTCTCAGTTTCACCATTTCTCCGATTCTATAACTTTTTGCATCTGGAACTTTTTACTTTGCTGTATACACCATTGAAGGTTATCTAATATGTTAAAATTAAACGGTACAACAAAACCTTTTTTGCCAAAAGGTGTTGGGACATTTTTCCCTGAAAGGGCTGCGAAAAAAAAGAGGGTTGAGGGCATAATCCTTTCTGTATTTTCAAAATGGGGGTTTAAAGAGATTGTTACTCCAGGATTTGAATTTCTTGACGCCCTTTCCGCAGGCCTTGACGAAAACCTCAATGACAAGGCCTATAAATTTGTAGACAGGGGCACAGGCAGAATACTTGCCTTAAGACCTGATATTACTGCCCAGATCGCACGCATTGCCGCTGCTTCTTTAACTAAAAAACCAAAGCCTATGCGATTATGCTATAACGCAAATGTATTCAGATATGAAGAAGAACATGCAGGCAGGCAGCAGGAGATATTTCAGGTCGGCGGCGAGTTAATAGGCATTGACCTTCCTGAATCAGATGCAGAGATGGTTGCAATTGCAGTTGAATCCCTTAAAGAGACAGGACTTGATAGTTTTGAGATTGCAATGGGACAGATTGGCTTTTTTAAAGGGATGCTGAAAGAAATCGGCCTCGACAGCCAGACCTATTTAAGGGTAAAAGACGCGTTTTCTAAAAAAGAGATGCTGAGGGTTGAGGAGCTCTTGTCAGGCATCAGCAAAACCCAGCGCGATAAACTTTTGAAGATTGCAGACCTCTTTGGCAAGGAAGAGATACTTGATAAGGCAGAGGCCATTGCAGACAATAAAGAATCAAAGAAGGCTGTTCAGAACATAAGAGATGTTTACAGAATACTGAAGCTATACGGCCTTGAAAAATACATATTAATTGACCTTGCAGAGGTCAGGGGATTTGACTATTACACCGGGATACTCTTTGAGGTATTTGTTAAAGGGATGGGATATGAGATTGGAAGCGGCGGAAGATATGACGGCCTGCTTGCAAAATTCGGTTTTGACTGCCCATCAACAGGATTTGCCCTTGATGTGGAAAGGCTTCTTGCAGCAATAGATGCACAGGGCATTGAGTTAAAAACAGACAGGGTAAATATCCTGCTCATTGATTTCAATAAAGACAAGTCTGCTGCAATAAAACTTGCTAAGGCATTAAGAGATAAAGGCTGTAATGTTGCAAGAGACATAATTAAGAGGGAGTTAAACAGCTCCTTAGATTATGCAAAAGAGTGGGGAATACCAAAGGCAATAGCGCTCGGCGTGAAGGATTTAAAAGATGATGAAGCCTTGATAATAGATACAAAGACATCTGAAAGAAAGAGAATTAAGATAAACCAGTTGACAGATTTTTTATCGGTTTAAACAGATTAAATGGTCCAAACTGTTTGAGCTGTTGGAGGTGTTATTATGGATACAATGGATATTGCCTTACAGAAACTTCCGCCGCAGAACATAGAGGCAGAGCAGTCTGTGCTTGGCGCTGTTCTCCTTGACAATGCCTCATTGAATAAGGCCATTGAGATATTGGCTGTAGAGAACTTTTACAAGGAAAACCACAGAAGAATTTACACAGCCATGCTTGACCTATATGAAAAGAGCGACGCAATAGATTTGATTACACTTACTGACCATCTTCGGAAAAAAGGCGAGCTTGAATTGATCGGCGGCGCATCTTATCTTGCAGCGCTTGTCAATATTGTTCCTACTGCGGCAAATATAAAATACCACTCAAAACTTGTTCATGAAAAGGCCTTGCTCAGAAACCTTATTAACACTGCAACAGAAATAGTTACTTCCGGCTATGAACATACACAGGATGTGGAGGACCTTTTGGATTCAGCAGAAAGGAATATCTTTGCTATATCAGAAAAGAGAATCAAGCAATCCTTTGTTAATGTTAAAGAGATAGTTAAAAGCAGCTTTGAAACAATAGAAAAGCTTTACGAAAAAAAGGAGATGGTAACAGGCCTTGCAACCGGCTTTATGGATTTTGATGAAATGACATCAGGTCTTCAGCCAGGCGATTTAATAATTGTAGCTGGAAGGCCTGGAATGGGCAAGACAGCATTATCCCTCTGCATTGCACAGAATGCTGCGATTGAGAAAAAAACTCCTGTTGCAATATTCAGCCTTGAGATGACAAAGGAGCAGCTTGTTCTCAGGATGCTCTGTTCAGAGGCAAGGGTGGATGCGCACAAGCTCCGCTCAGGCTATCTTGGAAAGACAGACTGGCCCAAGCTTACAACTGCTGCTGGCAGGCTCTCAGAGTCGCCTATTTTTATAGATGACAGCTCTGCGCTTTCTGTAATTGAGATGAGGGCTAAGGCAAGAAGGCTGATGTCTAAAGATGGACTCGGCCTTATTATTGTTGATTACCTTCAATTGATGAGGGGAAGGGGGAAGTCAGACACAAGGGAACAGGAGATATCTGAGATATCCCGCTCCTTGAAGGCCTTGGCAAAAGAGCTAAGCACACCTGTAATTGCAATATCCCAGCTTAACAGGGCAGTGGAATCACGCTCTGATAGGAAACCAATGCTTGCAGATTTAAGGGAATCAGGCGCAATTGAACAGGACGCAGACCTGATAGTCTTTGTATCAAGGGAAGAGGTATACAGTCCGTGCACATGCGAAAGGGATGCCGCATGCACCTGCGGCAGGCGAGGCAAGGCAGAGGCTATAATAGGCAAGCAGAGGAACGGCCCTGTTGGCACAATAAAACTCGCATATATTGACAAATATACAAGATTTGAGAATCTGGAAAAAAGATAAACAGAATTGACACCTGCATGCTAAAAGATATATAATTAAGGTATGAAAAAGAGGGAGGGTAAAAATAGCAGCCTGTGCTTTATGGTCCTTTATCTTGTCCCTTCAGCAAAGGCAGAGGAGTACATACCTCCGCCTTTCAAGGTTGTAAACATCCTGCCGGGTTACACAACAGGCGGCTTTTATATCTCCTGCAGCATGGAAAATACTGAAGATGTCAATGAATTTGCGCTTCTGCCGGCATATACCCAGTATGAGGGGAAAAGGGGATTTTATTATAGTCCGTTGAATATATCAAAAAAACTCTGGCCATCACAGATTAATGACAGTTATTCATTTCTTCTCAAAAAAATGGGTAACTCATACAGCTTTAAGGCATCCGTAGACAACAAACAGGTCATAAACCTTATTGCGCAGCCTAAACTTAAAAAAATACCTGTGAAGATCAATTACCCTTTTTTAGTTGTAAAAGGTAATGGCATTGTGTTTTACAGGCTTAACTGCACATCAAATTTTACCTTTACGAGCACTGATATTGAAATACCGAGAGAAAGCCCTTTTTATGAATATCCATTTAAGGCCAAGATACTCTCCGGCATGTGGGAATGTAATAATAGGGTCTCAATAAATGAGCCTGTGCCGATTCTTGGAAAGAGGCTTTCTGTGCAGCTTAGAAACGGGATATACGGAAAGAGGGTAAACAGTTTTAGAAAAGAAAGGGCTTAAAGGAAAGGAGGTTTTAAAATGTTTGGTTTAGGAATGCCGGAATTAATAATAATACTTATTATAGCGCTCCTTGTATTTGGAGTCGGAAAACTCCCTGAAATCGGGACAAATCTTGGCAAGGCTATTAAAGGCTTTAAAAAGGGCATGTCTGATACAGAGATAGATGTAACACCCAAGCAAGAGGACAAGGCTGAAAAGAAACAATAGAGGGCTTCAATGCCAGAGGTGTTCAAAAATTTTATAAATGGCGAGTGGGTTCCATCAAAAACAGGGGCAGCCTTTAATGATATTAACCCGGCAGATAAGAGCGAGATAGTCGGGGTATTTCCAAAATCAGGCGCAGAGGACATTAATATGGCTGTTGATGCAGCGGCCTCTGCACTTGACAAATGGAGAAAGACGCCTGCGCCAGCAAGGGCAGAGATAATTTATAAGGCAGAAAAACTCCTAAGAAAGAAGAAGGATGACATTGCCAAAATAGCCACATCTGAAATGGGAAAGATCCTTGATGAGACAAAGGGCGATGTTCAGGAAGGGATTGACACTGCCTTTTATATGGCAGGAGAGGGTAGGAGGCTCTTTGGAGATACAACGCCATCTGAATTAAAAAACAAATTCTGCATGTCAATAAGGATGCCTGTTGGAGTTGTCGGACTGATTTGCCCGTGGAACTTTCCTGTTGCAATACCTTCATGGAAGATATTTCCTGCATTGATATGCGGAAACACAGTTGTCTTAAAACCCGCCTCTGATGCGCCTGCATCATCCATGGAGCTTGTTCAGATACTGCAAGAGGCAGGGATGCCAATGGGTGTTGTTAATTTAGTACATGGCACCGGAGAAGAGGCAGGTATGGCATTGGTAAACCATCCAAAGGTAAATCTCATCTCATTTACAGGCTCTGCTGAGGTTGGAAGGAAGATAGGGGAATTGTGCGGAAAGAATCTAAAGAGATGCTCGTTGGAGCTTGGCGGCAAGAATGCACAGATTGTAATGGACGATGCGAACATAGATTTGGCAGTTGACGGCGCTCTTTGGGGCGCTTTTGGAACAACTGGCCAGAGATGCACTGCAACAAGCAGATTGATTGTGCACAAAGAAGTCTTAAACGAATTTACTGAGAAGTTTGTTCAAAGGGCAAAAAAGATAAGGATTGGCAATGGCCTTTCTACTAATACTGACATGGGGCCTGTAATAAATGAATCGCAATTAAAAAAGATACACAGTTATGTAGAAGTTGGTAAAAAAGAAGGCGCCAAGCTTTTAATGGGCGGATATTTTTATGAAGAAGGGGACTGCAAAAAAGGCTTCTTTTATATGCCGACTATTTTTACGGACGGTCATCCATCAATGTGCATTGCGCAGGAAGAGATATTTGGCCCTGTTGCTTTAATAATGCCTGTAAACAGCTTTGAGGAGGCAATAGAAGTGATAAATAGCACAAACTATGGCCTATCATCTTCTGTTTATACAAAAGATATTAACAGGACATTCAAGGCAATATCAGATATTCAGGCAGGGATTACATATATCAACAGCCCTACAATAGGCGCTGAGACACATCTTCCCTTTGGCGGTATGAAAAATTCAGGGAATGGACACAGGGAGGCAGGAAAAGAGGTATTGAACATCTTCAGCGAATGGAAGGCCGTATATATTGATTACTCTAAAAGGCTTCAAAAAGCGCAGATAGATACAGCAAAGGAACATTGAAAAAACAAACTATGCTTGTAAAAAAGTATTGTGTAATTTCTCTAATAATCCTGTTTATTCTCCCAGCAAATGCAGTTCCTGCCGAACAAAAGACACAGGTTCATACGAGAAAACTGACCCCAAAACGTAATTTGTTTATGATGGAAAAAAGGCTCTTTGACCTGATTAATTCAGAGCGGCGGTCAAAGAATCTTAATCAATTTAAATTAGATACAAAGATACAAAAGGCAGCAAGGACACACAGCATGGATATGGTCAAGAGAAGATACTTTGACCATTTAAATCCTGATAAAGAGAATGTTGGGACAAGGCTGAAGGCTGCAAAAATTCAATGGACAATGGTAGCTGAGAATATCGCTTCAAACAAGAATATGGAAGACCCTGTTGAAACAGCATTTAGGAGCTGGCTTGAAAGCAAAGGCCATTATAAAAATATAATCAATGCGGAATATGAATTATCAGGGATCGGGATAGCCCAGGCGCAGGATGACACTTTTTATTTTACGCAGATTTTTGTTAAACAATGAAATATTAAGGTTCTCACACGTTGTCATTCCCGCAGCGTTTTTGAGCGGGAATCCAGAAAATGGCAAGACTGGATTCCTGCCAGAAGCATGCAGGAATGACAAACTTGGGTTGATTGGATATAATAAGATAAATACATGTTGCTACTATTATGAACTTATTGGTAACTGAGGCGAGGCATTAGATGACTGATTGCTCAAAGGTAAAAGGCTATATAGATAAATATTTGAATGATGAACTTGATAAGAAAAAGAGGATATATGTTGAAGGCCATGTGAAGGGCTGCATTATGTGCTCTGCAGAGATGGAGTTTGCCAAAAAGAAGGCATCTGTCTCTGAATTATTAGTTAGTTTACAGCCGCGTCCGTCATTTTTCAGAAGAATAGGCAATACACCTCAAAGAATCAAACAAAAGATAAAAAAGACTTTTTCCAAACACCCTCTGGCGTTGCCAGCAGTACTAACCCTTTTATTTGCATTTATACCTGCAGGTCTTTATGTAATAAAAAATAATATTCCCCTTAAAAAGACAGATGAGGCAAAGGATGTTGTTCAGGCTGCACAGGATGTAAAGAAGCCTGCCGAACCGATAGCTGAAAATAAGCCTGCTTCTGCAAATCCTGTTCAGTTAAAGACAGTAAAAAAGATTGATGAAAAGGCAGAGCCTAAAAAAGAGGCAGTAAAAAAAGAAAAGATATTAATGGCAAACCCTACAGAGAAGACAGAAGAAGCAAATGTTAAAAAACAGGAAGAAAGAATAGATAAGAAGAAAACTGATATTGTAAAGGTTGAGCAGGCTGCGGTTAACAAGAAAACCGAAGAAAATATTAAACAAGGTTTATTTAGACTGACATTAAAGTCTGACCTCCAGCCCGATGTCATTTTTACAAAGATTGAATCGTTATCTGAGAATTCAGGCGCTGTAATTCTTTCCTCAAAGGGGTTTATGCCTGATAGCATCGAGAAAAAAGAGGTTCTTGTCAGGATTCCTAAGGATAAATATAATAGTTTTCTAACTGAAATGAAAAATCAGTTTACTGAGGTTTTGTCTAAGATAGATAAGTATATAAAATTGTCTAATGATATCTCAAGACAGGAAGACCAGTCATTTATTCTTATTGACATTAATTAAGAGATAAATTATTGTTTCTTACGCGTCTTAGATTGTTTTTGGGCAGTTCCCATGCCGGCTTTGCCTGAATCGCTTTTCTATATTCATCTACAGCAAGATTATATTCGCCTAATTGCTCATATGCCCATCCCAAATTATTGTGCGCCTCTGCAACGTCAGGCCTTAGCCTGACTGCATTTTTTAGCTCCTCTACTGCCTTATCGTACATATTCTTTTCAATATATGCGTATCCAAGATTTACATGCGCCTCTGCATAATCAGGTTTAAGCCTTATAGCCTTCTTTGCCTCAGCTATTGCCTGTTCATACATCTTCTTTTTATTATATATGCGGCTTAGGTTTGAATGGAATATCTCTCTGTTATTATAATCCATTATATTCAAGGCCTCTTTGTATTCTAAGATTGCCTCATCATACAGCCCTTTTATGTTATAGATATTTCCAATGTTATTTCGCACCTCAGGGTCAAATTGATTTACCTTTAGCGCAGATTTGTATTCCTTTAAAGCAGCGTCATATCTTTTTAAATCAAAAAATATATCGCCGATATTTTTATATGCAGCAGCATAGTTTCTGTCAATATTTATTGCCTCTCTGAATTCAGCAACCGCCATTTCGTAAAGCCTCTTTTTCTTATAAACCATGCCGAGCCCGGTATGCGCAGATGCATTATCTTTTTTTATTGACAGCGCCTTCTTGTATTCAGTCGCTGCCTCATCATAAAGGAAATTTTCAAAATATATATTCCCTAATTCAACATAGCATAATTCAGGCTTGCTGTTGTACGGATTTAAGAGCGCCTTTTTAAATTCGTTTGCAGCATGACTTGTGAGATTCTGCTGGTAATATATCTTTCCAAGATTATAGCGGGCATCTGAATAATTAGGATATATTTTGACAGCCTGCTCATATTCTGCTATTGCCTTATCAAATTCCCTGCGGTTCTGATGCGCAATCCCTTTTTTATAATGGTCAACAGCCTCTTCCGGCAGTTCCTCTACAGGTTTTAATTTGCTGATGCTGTTTTTAACAGTATTTATAAGGCTATTGTCTTTTGTATTGGTTAAGGCCTCAAGCAGAGGAGACAGCGCCCTCTGATCGCCAAGATTTCCAAGCGCCTCAGCAGTGTATATCCTCACAATCATATCTGAATCATTTAAGGCGCCAATCAAAGGCTCAAGGGAGTGTTTATATCTTTCCTGACTGAGGAAATAGGCTGACCTTCTTCTGATATTAACCCTTTCATCCCATAATCCCATTAGTAAAAGATTAGAGACAGCCGGGCTTTGAATATCAACCAAAACCTTTAAGACCTCCTCTTTGACAAGCGGGTCGTCATCATTAAATTGGTTTATTATCGGCTCCTCTAAACCAAAGGATGCTAAGGCATTAATGGCCTTTCTCTTAACATCCCTGTTTGAATCATTCAGTGCGCTTATTAAAACTGGCATGGTATCCCTTGTTTTTATCTTTGATATATAGGAGACTGCCTCTTCTCTTACTGACGGCTCTTTATCCTGCAATGCAATTTTTAGATAGGGCAGGGCTTTCTTCTTTTTTGCTTCATATACAGCCTTTAGCGCTTCTGCACGAACAAGCCAGTCGTCATCGTTTGCCAGTATAGGAATAAGCGGTTCAATCTTATTATTATCTGCCAGTATCTGAACTGCCTTCAATCTTATTTCAGGGTCACTGTCTTTTAAGGCATTGATTAAAAGAGCGGCTGCTATAGGGTTGTCATAATGTTCCTCAAGATATGATAAGGCCTCCCATCGCGCCTCTTTATTCTTTGAATTTATTTTTTCAGCTAAAACAGAAATGGAAAGCTCTTTTTTATAGGCGGCGGTTTTGTTAATGCTGCAGGAAACAGCGCTAAATAAAATCAATATAGGAAACAGTGATATGCAAAGGGTCTTTCTTAATTGCATAATTATTAGATATTATTAAAGATTTTATATAAAAAGTCAAGAGTTTTTGTAAAACAGTTTTTTTATATTTCTGAGGGCTGAAAAGCTGCTGCTACGGATTTTTTTGATATTGACAAAGTAAACAGAGGTGTGTATATAGCTGAAAGCTGATGGCTTGAAAATGAAGGTTTTTGATGATATTATACAGGAGGATTTGAAAGAAGCTCTATAAATTTTCCAACAGTGAGAACAGATATGTCATACTGTAACACGAAAGCAGACACCTTTTCGTCAAATTTAATATCATCGTCTCTTGTAACAAGATATTGCGCATTGCCTTTAATTGCAGTTTCAATGACGAGGTTATCGTCTTTGTCACGGCAAACATCAATCTTGCCAGATACAATCACATGCTCTGCTTTTTCTTCTATAAGTATTAGAAGTTCCTGTATATCCTCTGGCGCGATATCATACTTGTCTCTAATCCTCGGGCGGCTGAGGACATCTGCAATTTCATTCAGAATCGGCTCTGAGATTACAGCAATAAAATCTCCATCTTCAAAATGCTTTCTAAGGCGGGCAGGATATCCAAAAGGGTTAATTAAGGCAGAAATCCAAATATTTGTATCAATAACCGCTTTAACGGCCATACTTTTCTGCCTTAACCTCTTTTATGGCCTGGGCTATATCTGCTTCAATTTCTTCAGGGGTATATTTAGATGCCTTTTCATGTATCTTTTTAATGATACGGTTAAATCTATTCTGCCACTCATCGCGGGAGAATATTTTAATTTCTACCCTTTCATGCTCTTTAACATCTACTTCCTGAAGTGGTTTAAAGACGCCATTTTCAAAAATAGCGTTTATTATTTTAGACATTGTTTTATTACCTCATTTTATAATGTTAATTATATAAATCTAACATACTTGTAAATGAGTTGTCAAATTTTAAGATAAGCAAGGCTTATATTAATTATGTGGGCAGTCCTCAGCAAAGAGTTGAAGACTGAAAAGTGGCTGCTACCGCAGGTTGTTTTTTAGATATTGACAAAGGAAGCAGGCGCGAGTATATAGCTGATGTCTATGAAACAGTGCGGGGCTTTCGGCTCTTTTTTACTTAACAGATTGTAGAAATTCGGATGGGGTGAGTATGTTCAGGGATGTTTTATTTTTAAAATGTCTTGTATTCCATGTGATAAAAGAGTCTATATTTTGGTTTGTCTCTAAAACCCATAGTATTGCTGCGTCACCCAGGCGAATACCCCTTTGGATTCTGGAAAAACATTCAGAAACAAGCGTGCTCCAGAAGTCCTTAACGCTGTCTCCTATGAGGTCTGGAAAGATAATAATGCTATCTTCGGCTTCAAGATACCTATCAAAAACAGCTTTTGAATCTTTTAATCTATTGGCGGATGTTAATATGCCGCACAGTTCAAGAATGTTGAAAATGGTAACCGCCTTAGGCTGTTCGTTCAGCTTAATGAAAAGATTTTTTGTGGTTTCATATCTGGGATCATTATGAAAAAGATGATAAACTGCAAGGACATCGTGTAGGGTTTGACAAAATTCGGAACAACTGATAAGTTAGTCCTCCGGAAGGAGGAGAAGGGATGAGGAATGGCAAATGGAGTGCTGAGGAAAAGCAGAAGATAATATTAACGGGATTAAGGA
>Ga0105164_10001046_pt1 | contig 17991 bp, 17 predicted proteins | sample VDWuncwatermetaG_FD_89674 | JGI IMG/M metagenome (GOLD analysis project Ga0105164, IMG submission 89674) | Wastewater microbial communities from Netherlands to study Microbial Dark Matter (Phase II) - VDW unchlorinated drinking water | ecosystem: Environmental > Aquatic > Freshwater > Drinking...
GAAATGAACTTTAACATTTTAATAAGAACTATATTTATAGAACATAGAGCTGAGAGCTGTGAGCTGAGAGCTGTGAATTCCCCCTCTCCTTCCCTCAGTCCTCAGTCCTCAGTTCTCGTTTCCTTCAATGTAGGTGGTGGCATAGTGGCAGATTCAGATCCAGAGGCAGAATTAGAGGAAACAAGACTAAAAGCTAAAGGTATAATGAAAGCCCTTGGGATAGAAGATTGTTGATACAATATGCTATAAATGTGGTATCATAGCTACAAAGGTAGTTTTATATGTCTAAAAATCTTAAAAAAAAAAGTGTATCTATTAGGATTCCGCAGGACTACTATGAAAGACTAAAAAAACGAGCCAATGAAAATAGGCGTACACTAATTGCAGAATTAACAATTATTTTAGACCATTATTTTAAAGCTAATCCGGTAAAGATTTCAAGTAAATCATAAGTGCTTATTGCATAGGTGTAAAATGTTAGTTTTCCTAAACAGTCAAATAATAAAAGAAGAAGATGCAAAGATATCTATAAGTGATCTTTCTTATCAGTTTGGCTATGGGATATTTGAAACCATTAGATGTGAAGAAGGAATACCACTTTTTTTTGAAGCACATTATAAGAGATTAACTAAAGGTGCCAATGAAATAGGAATGCCATTCCCTGTTGAATTAACAGAAGTAAAAACTTGGATAAATGATGTCTTGTCTGCAAATAAATTAAAAAATGCAAGAATTAAAATCTTGATTTCAAAAAGAGTAGAAAAAGATGGAGAAAAATTTAATGTTTTAATTTTACCTGGAGAGTTAGGACTACTTCCTGAGTCTTATTCTTTACTTGGAAAAAGTATTTATAGAGATCCTAGAGCAAATTCATTTATTCATAAAACTACAAGTAGAGCAGATAGTTTTATAGCTTATAAAGAAGCTAATGAAAGTGGTTTTAACGATGCACTTTTTATAAATGAAAAAAATGAGCTTATTGAGTGTACAAGAGCAAATATATTCTTAGTATTAGAAGATAAAATTATTACTCCTGAATTAGGGTCTGGTATTTTAAGTGGTGTTACCAGAACAAATGTATTAGAAATAGCAAAAAAAGAAAACATTCTTATAGAAGAAAAGAAAGTTAATAGTCTTTATTTAAATAAAGCAAAAGAAGTTTTTATAACCAATGCAATCATAGGCGTAATCCCTATTTCAAGAATTAAGTTGGAGGATAAAGAATATGCATTTTCTAATAGCCCCATGACTTTAAAGGTTAAGAATGCATATAAGAATCTTATTCAAGCTTATCTTCAAGGAAAGACTTCAACAGTTGTTTAGCTAAACACCTTTTTTAGCTATAAAATCATCTTTTTGAACAAGAACTTTTTTGCCAGCACTTTCAGCGCTTAAAAACTTATTTAATGCATTTAAATATGCTTTAGCTGAAGCCAGCATGATGTCAGTATTTGCAGCATGACCACTATAAATAGCACCACCTTCACTTCTAATGCGAATAGTTACTTCACCCAGAGCATCGATTCCTTCAGTTACAGATTGGACTGAAAATTCTATCAGCTCATTTTGTACCCCAACGATTTTATTTATAGCTTTGTAAATGGCATCTACAGGACCAGTACCTAGGGCTGAGTCTTTTATGAAAAGATTATTATCAGTTTTTCTAAGACAGATGGATGCAGTAGGAAGTCCCGTGCCACAAGCTATTTGTAAAGTTTCAATTTCATAAAAAGAAGTAGTTTCGCCAGATCTTTGTTCATCACGAACGATAGACTCTAAGTCTCTATCTTCTACTCTTTTTTTCTTATCGGCAACTTCTTTAAATCTTTCAAATGCTTTATTTAAATCTTCATCGGATAAATAATAGCCAAGTTCTTCAAGTCTATCTTTTACAGCGTGACGTCCTGAGCGTGGACCTAGTGGTAATTTAGATGTAAGTAAACCTACATCTTCAGGATTCATAATTTCATATGTTCTTTTATATTTTAAAAACCCATCCTGGTGAATGCCAGCTTCATGTGCAAATGCATTTGCCCCCACAATTGCTTTATTTGGCTGGACAAGCATATTTGTAAGAGTACTTACAAGACGGCTAGTTCTATAAATCTGAGTACTGTCTATGTTAGTAAAAAGATTTAAATGTGGTCTTGTCTTTAAAATCATTACGATTTCTTCAAGCGAACAGTTTCCTGCACGTTCTCCTATGCCATTTATAGTGCACTCTATCTGACGAGCACCATTCATAGCTGCACTAAGAGAATTAGCCACAGCAAGACCAAGATCATTATGACAATGTACAGAAATGATAGCTTTATCTATGCTCTTTACATTTTCTTTAATGCCTTTTATCAATGCACCAAACTCAAGTGGCACTGTATACCCCACAGTGTCTGGAATATTTAATGTAGTAGCTCCTGCTTCTATAACAGCTTCTAAGATTTCATATAAAAACTTAGGATCAGATCTGCCAGCATCTTCGGGTGAAAACTCTACATCAGGAGTAAAGCTTTTAGCAAAGGCTACTGTTTCTACAGCAGTTTTAATAACTTTTTCACGAGACATTTTTAATTTATGTTCCATGTGAATATCACTAGTAGCTATAAATGTATGAATTCTTCTTTTCTTAGCGGGTTCAAGTGAAGCAGCTGCTTTTTCAATATCTTCTTTTTTTGCTCTGGCTAAGGCACATATAGTAGGTCCTTGAACTTCTTTACATATGAGGTTTACAGCTTCAAAGTCTCCAGGACTGGAAAATGGAAAACCTGCTTCTATAATATCTACACCAAGTTTAGCTAATTGTTTAGCAATCTCTAATTTTTCCTGAACATTTAATGTAGCTCCAGGAGATTGTTCGCCATCTCTAAGTGTAGTGTCGAAAATATATATTCTGTCTTTGTTTTCCATTGTGTCCTCTTTAAAATAAAAAACTCCTTAAAACCATTAGCTTTAATCACATAAGAAATTTTCTTACATGATTTTTAGCCGAGGTTAAGGAGTAAAAGTTTTTTCATATTTTTAATATTGTAACACAATAAAATTCCTACAGTTTAGAAATCCTCTCAAATATTTAGCTGACAATGGGTTCTAAATAGCTCATGTAACTCTTTAGCCTTCTTATCATAGGCATCTTTATCTTTCCAGGTATTTCTAGGTATTAAGATTTCACTAGGTACACCTGGGCAAGAAACAGGAATGGAAAGACCAAAAGAGGATTCTTTTTTAGTTTTAATGTTTTTTAATGTGCCATCTAATGCTGCAGTTATTATGGCTCTAGTTATAGAAAGTTTCATTCTATTTCCAACTCCGTAAGGGCCACCACTCCAGCCAGTATTAACTAGCCAAACATCTACATTGTGCTTTTTGATTTTTTCACCAAGCAATTTTGCATAAGTGCTAATGGGAAGTGGCATAAATGGTGCACCAAAACAAGGACTAGATGTAGCCTGTGGCTCTTTTACCCCTTCTTCTGTTCCAGCAACTTTTGCTGTGTAGCCGCATACAAAATGATCCATTGCTTCTTCATGAGAGAGTCTAGATACTGGAGGTAAAACACCAAAAGCATCACAAGTAAGCATAATTATGTTTTTAGGATGGTGACCATATCCATCAGTAGTCATATTTGGAATATATGAAACAGGGTAGGATGCTCTACTATTTTCAGAAATTGAAGCATCATCAAAATTTACTTCTCTAGTCTCTGGATCAATAACTACATTTTCAAGTAATGTTCCAAACTTGTTAGATGCTACATAGATTTCTGGTTCAGTTTCAATTTTTAACTTGATAGCTTTAGCATAACAGCCACCCTCGAAATTAAAAACACCATCATCACTCCAGCCGTGTTCATCATCACCAATAAGTGTTCTTTCTATATCAGCTGAAAGTGTAGTCTTTCCAGTTCCTGATAGTCCGAAAAATATGGCTACATCATCTTTTGTTTTTCCATAATTTGCAGATGAATGCATGGTCATAATCCCACGCTGTGGTAATAAAAAATTCATAATGCTAAACATAGATTTTTTAACTTCACCAGAATAATGTGTTCCGCCTATTAAAACAGTTTTATCTTTAAAGCTAATAATCACAAATGCTTCTGAATTGGTTCCGTCTGTTGTTGGGTCAGCTTTAAAGTTTGGAGCATGAAGGATCTGAAACTCAGGAGTAAACTCCTTATCTTTAGAAGGAATAAACATCGTGTGAGCAAAAAGTGCCCCTACTGCTTTTTCAGAAGTCGTTCTGACTGATATTCTATATCTTTTATCAGCACCTACATAACAATCTTTTATGAATAAATCTTTTTCCTCAAGGTATTTTAAAACTTTAGCTTTAAGTGCTAAAAACTTATTTTCATCAAATGGTTTATTTATGTCTCCCCAGGCAACTGTATTTTCTGAAACACCATCTTTTACTATAAATCTATCTTTTGGTGATCTTCCTGTATGTGGAGTAGTGTTTATAACGATCGGTCCGTATTTGCTGAGTAATCCTTCATTTCTTTTTACTGCTTCTTCTACGAGTTTTGGTATTGAAAGGTTAAGAAATTCCATTTGTTTTTTTATTGATTGTTGTATCATAAATGTCTCCTTTGACAATTTACACGTAAATAATACTATAAATGCCCTCTTAAAAAATTTAATACCAAGATTTATTTTTTCTTAAGATTTATCTATTGAATTAAATTTTTGTAGGTCTATAATACATAATTATAGATTTAATATATCTATTTTAATAAATTATTTAATAAACATATAAAAGATAAATGAGCATAACAGGACTAACATTACTTGCATTAGCTGCTTCAGGGGCCGCAGCCAGTGGAGTGGTAGGGAAAAAGCAGTCTAGCACTTTCCTGGATAGAACAAAAGCTCTCTTAACTACACCTACCCTGTCTCAATACAGACCAGAAGACTATACCACCATAGAATCAGCATTAATATCTACTAAAAAGACAAAAAATGAAGAATCATTTGCAGATAAGATCTTTTCTAAATTAAAGTTTGGACATGTTTTAGGAACAGTATTTTTAGCTGGTTTACCCATTCCAAAAATTCTAAGTTATTTTAATGTAGATGATGATTCTTTCTGGATGAAAGCATCAAAAATATTAATGCCATTTGAAATCCTTGGTACAGCTATTAGCTACATAACAGCTACTTTCTGTAAAAATGAGCATGTAGAAAGTATGAAAAATATTTTAGATCATTTTGTAACCAGGTATAAAGTAACAGGTGATAAAGTAGTAAATCTTCAAACAGGGGCAGAGGATCCACAAAGAAATAGATCTTTAGACAGACTTATAATGCCTGATGCCATGAGAAGACAAATTAGAAGCCATGTAGCAAATTCAAAAGATAATGGTGTAGGTTTAAATGCAATAGGACCACCAGGATTAGGAAAAAGTAGTACAGGTTTTGCTATAGCTGCTGAGGCTGCTGGCGAGGGAAATGCTCAGGTGTGGGTAGCAAATAAAAACATTATGGAAGGAACACTTTCAGATAGTCAAGAGTTAGGTCTTCTTACAAAAATGTTTAATGGAGTTTCTTCTGTTTTTGGTTTAGGCAGGCTAACAGGTGAAACTTTTGCCGAAAGGATAGAAAGACTTATAGCAAATGCAGTTAAACACTATAGAGAAACAGGGGAGCCAGTAATAATCTTACTTGATGAAGCGCATAAATTAATAGGTTCTAAGAATGATGGTAGTGATCAAAACGACCCTCACAATAGAACAAGTACGGTAGAAGAGCTTGGTCCATTATTTGAAGATAAACTAAAAAAAGAAATGTGCAAAGGAGTAATTTTACTTGCTACATCTAACTCTTCTCCAGATCAGATAGCAGGACATTTCTTTAGAAGGTTGCAAATCTTAAAATATACAAACCCTACTAAGAAAGAAAGAGCTTTAAAAATAGAGGATGTTCTTAAAGAATGGTTTGCTTCAGAAAAATATAAAGGCTCAAAACTACAAAAGGATGGAATTGCAATAGATACAGTTTTAGAAGAAATAAAAACAAGAGAAAGTTCAACTGATCCAGGCTCTAAAAAAATAAGTTCAATTGGAAGGGTAAATTTACTAAAAGCATATTTTGATGGAGATAAAGAGGCGACTGATAAAGCAGGCTATGGTAATTTTGTGAAGGCTCTTGAAGGGAGAAATATTCTTCATTATGAAAGCATTGAGTTTGCAGTTATGGATGCTATAAATAATTATGAATCAGGAAATAGAGTAGAAGCCTTTGTAAATTTATTAAGAAAATGCTTACAAGACAAGACAAAAGCCGAAGTAGAAAACAGAGAACACCAGCTTCGTCAAGTTAAATTCTTTACAGAATTAGAATCTCTATCTCAGGCAGGTGGAAAATCTACTGGTACCGAGGAAGATAGTGGATCTGTTTTAGTTAGACTTCTAAAAGAGGTTACAGCAATAGTTAAAAAATCTAATAAACCAGATGGAGAAAGTCCACTTCAAGAACTTTTTGCAGATTTAATGAAACCATCAAAAGATAAAGATAAAAAAACTTAGGCAACTGCAGCTTCAATAAGTCTGGGTGACGAATTACACTCTGAGAAATAAGGATCTACAGAACATACTACAGATTGGCTTGGCAGTATTGTATGAAAATCTCTTAAATATTGAGGAGCACCTTTAATAGCTGTAACGATTCTGTATCCTTCAAATATTTCCGGAACAATATCTAGTTCATTTAAATTATTACCTCTAACTATTAATGCATTTTTCCCATTTACTTTTATAGAACTAATACTTACTTCAAATGGTCCAGTTTTATCTTCTCCATTTAAAGATCGTTCTAGCCTTGTTCTTTTTGTTTCAGCTAATATAGAAAAACCATTTCTTGGAGCAGGATTCGACACAAGCTTTCTAGCTATTGGTGTAGGCATATTTTTTTCCTTTCTTAGAACCATAGTATTAAAACTATTTTACTATAAAAGTGAGACGTGAGTAGAAATTAAGTAAATTTATTTACAGTTTTTATCACTTGTTATCAGAAATAGAATTTTTTTATTAAACTACTGAGCTAGACAACCCCTGTCTTTCTTTTTCTCTTAATTCAAATAATACTTTATAAGTATGATCTATTCTTTGAGCTAGTGCTAATTTTGATTTTAAATCAGCTGTTTGTTTAAGTAAATCTTGATCAGCTTCTATTTGTGATTCTGCATCTAAAGCTGTTCTAAATTTTGGAAAAGTATCTGCTATTTCTGTAATGGGTGCTTCAGTATTCCTTGCTCTAGAGCGTTCACTTACATGAGTTACAAAAAAGCCATGTGGTTTAGGTTCTTCTTTTTCAGGCTCATTATCAAACATTCCTAATGCTACAGCTCCATGACCTGGAACTTTTGGAGGTCTATTTACACTATTTCCAGAAACTAATGTTTTAGTAGGTGGTGTTTGTACTCTTTCTACTACAACTACTGTAGGTTGAGGAGGAGGAGGTGGTCCAACAAGCATATAAAACTCCTTTGTTTTATTAATTAAAACAATTATATTCTTACATGCTAATAATGGTGTGATTTATGAAGAAGGGTTAATTTATATATATTTTCTACTTACAATTGAAAACCTGGAAAGATTATCCGGATCGTCATCATTTGGATCTTTATCAGGAGGAGCTATAGGACATTTAGTAGGATCTCCTGGGCAATATCCGGGTTGTATTGGATCTGGATCTGGATTTTCTGTCGGTGGTGGGACTATAACTGGTGGTGGCGGAGTATCATCTGGTGGCTCTTCATCTGGTGGTGGAGCTAAAGGTGGTCCTTCAGGTTCAACGGGATCAGGGGTTCTTGTTGGTGGCTCCTCTGGTTCAACTGGTGCTGGAGTCCATGGTATTACTGGTGTACCAGGAGGTGCAACTGGAGCTGCTGGCATTAATGCTGGACCAATTCTAGTCATGATTTTCTCCTGATTTTTTTACAACTCCTGCGAGCTGATTCTTAAAAGATTCTTGTCCAAAATAAAAAACAGGTTCAGCACCTAGATCATATAAACCAGCTTGTAAGTCTAACCAGTTTTTTGTATTTTCAACTCCTGCCAAATGTTGCCATGTTTTTATATTTTTTAAATCATATACAGGGTCAGGCATTAGACCTGGCAACATTTTTGTAACCATAGGCTGTTCCTTATTAGAAGAAGACCTGCGCCATAACATGCTCTTTGTATCTAAAAACCCACCTTGCCTAATAAAATCTTCTCTAAATCTAGAATTTCCATTTTGCTCCACTCCTACTAAAATAGGTTTTTCATTTGCAGAATATCTCTCTGATTCTCTAAGACCTATTGCAGTTCTAAGCATTTTAAACTCATCTCTTGTCCATTTTTGAAACTTTGTATTATATTCATATCCAAAAGTGTTTAATCTAAATGCTGACTTTAATAAATCATACTGACTCATAGCAAAAAATAAACAATTTCTTACTTCATCATGAGCTAATTTATCTATGGCATAATTTCTGTAATCATAATTTTTATCCCAATAGTGAGCATGTTCCGTTGTTCTGGTTCCAGGTTTAATTAAGCCTGCAAAGTCATGAGTTCTATGAATGTAACCTTTACTATCAAAAGTTTCAGTAGCATTTAATCTTTTTTCTGGATGACATAAATGCCATCTATGTTCATGTCCCCATTGATCATATCTAGGCTCATCTTTATAAAAACGTGGAGCCCCTGGATTGAAAGGAAATGTTTTATCAAAGCCACCTAAAGCAGATTCATAAACAGGGACTATGATTTCTGGTCCATATTTTTGCATTAAATTACCAGGATGAAAGTTTGTGTGTGCATTAACAAAAGCAAGAGGATTTTTTAAGAAAGCAGTGATGATTCCATGTGGAATGAGAAAAGCAATTTCTTGGTATTCATCATTATGGAAGTGATCATTGTAAATAATAAGAGCATAACTTTTACCGTCTATAACCATCTTTTTGGGATTGGTTATAATTTTTACCCCTCTGAAAACAGCAAACTGAGTGTCTTTTAAATCTCTTTCACTATTTACCAGTACCTTTCTATATTTATTTTCTACAGTATCTTTTGGTGTTAATTCAGAACTAGGTTTTGAAATCTGAGGATAAGAACTTTCTACAAATCCTTTTGGAAAAAGTTCAGCTACTTTCCCTAACCCATCGATGATAAATCCAGGTCCAGGGAAATCATTAATTGTACCTCTTCTAGTAAGAGCACCATCTCTAATTTGAATCTGTGATGGAGAGTAAGATTTTGCAGAACCATTTACATGCTTAATAAAACTCTCAAGCATTGAGGGAGTGTTTAAGTTTGGTCTTTGAGTGGAGATATGAAAATGTGAAAAACCAGAATGAATATTATATAAACGTTCCATTCCCCACAAAACCTCCTCATGAATTACTCTGCTTTCATATGGAAATTGTTTTCTATTTATTGGGACATCATCGTGCCTTGTATAGGTCATAAACCTATGCCTAAAATTAGCTCTTACATCTTCATCTACATTTCTCCCATAAATAGTTGCTAATAACCCAGCACGTAACAACTTCCAACTTTCTATATGGTTGTTTTCTAATCTTTCAAAAATATCAAAAGGAACACTAATACTTGTGGCATTCCCAGTAATTTCTACAAGTTCATTACAAGCAGAGATTAGAGACATTTGCCCTTTTTGCAAAGTGTTGGCATCTAAAGATATAGAAGGTTGAGAAAAAAATGAAGATTGAGTTGTGACTACCTGTTGCCCAGGAGAAGAAGTCGGTTTATAAGCTTTAGAACCTGTTAAATAATTAACAAGGAGATTTACTCTTTGAAGTGTTGGTTGGTCTATACTTGGCATATAAAATATAACTTCTTAAATATTATTAAAACACTTTTGTAAGTAAAAGTGTATCTTTTCATTCATGGAAAGAAAACCACGCTTTATATAATATTTCGCTAGATTAAGTACTTAAATTTGTATATAATGTTAAGGTCTTATGCCTATATTAGTCCAAAAATTTGGTGGAACGTCAGTAGCTGATGCAGCTTGTATTAAGCGTGTGGCTGGAATTGCTGTAAATGCTAAGAAAAAAGGCTATCAGGTAGTAGTAGTAGTTTCAGCTATGGGAGATACTACTGATAAGTTAATAAACTTAAGCAAAGAAATTACAAATAAACCAAATGCCAGAGAATATGACCTTTTAGTTTCTACGGGTGAACAGGTAAGTATTCCACTTGTTGCTATGGCTATTCAGTCATTAGGCGAAAAAGCTATTTCACAAACAGGTCTTCAGGTAGGAATTATGACTGAAGATAGACATGGAAAAGCTAGAATTACAGAAATAAAAACAGATAAATTAAAAAAATATTTAAAAGAAGGAAATATAGTAATCGTAGCTGGTTTTCAGGGCATTAGTGAAGTTACTGGAGAAATAACTACGCTAGGGCGTGGTGGTTCAGATACGACGGCTATGGCACTTGCAGTAGCATTAGGAGCTGAGCGCTGTGACATTTATACAGATGTAGATGGTGTTTTTACTACAAATCCTGATACAGTAAAAGAAGCATCTAGGCTAAAAACTATTTCATATGAAGAAATGTTAGAGTTAGCTAGTCTTGGTGCAGCAGTGTTACACCCGCGTTCAGTGGAAATAGCAAAGAATTACGAAATGCCCATGCGTGTTCGAAGCAGCTTTAAACCCGAAGATGAGGGTACACTGGTACAAGGAGTAGAAAAAATGGAGTTAAATAATCCCGTGAGTGGAGTAGCATTAGATGAATCCCAAGCAAGAATAGCAATAGCAGGTGTCCCTGATAAACCAGGTATTGCAGCTACAGTGTTTGAAACATTGGCTAAAAAAAATATCAGTGTAGATATGATTATTCAATCTACCAGTAAAGATGGCACAAATGAAATTGCATTTACTGTAGATAAAGAAAATATAGAAGATGCAAAAAAAGTTACTGCTGAAATTGCAAAAGAAATAAATGCTACTGATGTTACTGTAGATGTAAATATTGCTAAGGTATCTATAGTCGGTGCTGGAATGATAGGACGTCCTGGTATTGCAGCAGCTATGTTTAAAGCATTAGCCGATAATAAAATTAATATTCAAATGATTTCAACCAGTGAAATTAAAGTTAGCTGTGTAGTAGAGGCTAAAGATGGTGATAAAGCAGTAAAGGCTATTCATAAGGTCTTTGAATTAGAAAAGTTGAATAAAGAAAAGCAAAAGGTTTAATTGTCATTGCGAGCCGAATGAAATGAGGCGTGGCAATCTAATAACTTTTCTTGGATACCCTCTTGTGTTTTACTTTAGATTTCTTCTTATTTTTACTCTTAAACGGGTGCTTTTTCCTAAACTCAGAAGGAGTTTCTAAAATGTAATCTCTTTTACTCCAGGCACCTAGCATATTTGTGCGTGCATAAATGACTGCTTTTTTAAGTTTTTCTTTGTATCTTATATTTGGTTCTGAAGCATAGAGAATGGCATAGCCATTTTTTATGACCTCTTCATTTACTAGTAAATAATGAGGTTTTGTTGTGCTGAGATTTTTAGAACTTTTGAAATCACCTGTGGTTCTAAATTTTAAAGTTTTTTCTATAACACCATCTTTTAAGAACACATATCCCAATGTTCTTCCATATTTATCATATTCATCGACATCAGTTTCTATGCAAACAGTTTTATTTAGAACTAGCATACTTAAATATTTATAAGCTGGATCTCCATATGGAGGTTGAGCATGTTCAAAGGCATCTATGCCAAGAAAGCGAATTTTTTCATATCGAGTTTTTTTATTGAAGCTGGTTGGAACAATAGCTATAGTGTCGCCATCAAATACCTTTATGACCTTATACTCTTTATCTTCCTTGTGACAATTCTTTGAAAATTTATAATTTGGCTTATAATCGGTATATGTGTTTTGCAAGACAGCTCCCGAGCACTTTAATTGAAGAAAGAGAATTAAAAAGATAAAAAATATGAAAAGAACCATTGTAATTTTATTAATTGTATTTGTTACTTTTTTAATTGGGAATAGTGCCATATCAATTATTATGTCAGATGGAAAGAAGGAAGATCTTTCAGATAAAGCTCTTAAGCCTTCTTTAAAGGGGAATCTGGGTCAAAGACTTTTTTTTGATCCTAATCTTTCAAAAGATGGAACAGTTAGTTGTGCTACTTGCCATAAGCCAGACCATGGCTTTGCAGATGATAAACCTGTTTCATTAGGTGTAGGTGGACAAAAAGGTGACAGAAACACTCCTACAGTATTTAATACTTCCAGGCTCAAAGTATTATTTTGGGATGGCAGGGCTGGAAGTCTTGAAGAGCAAGCCATCGGACCCATAGAAAATCCTGTAGAGATGGGAGAGACTATAAAAAATGTTTTATCTAAATTAAATAAAAATGAAAGCTATAAAGCACAGTTTGAAGAAGCTTATGGAAAAGGAAAAATTACTAAAGAAAATTTAGCAAATGCAATTGCTGAGTTTGAAAGGACAATAATATCTAAAGATTCAGATTACGATAGATTTATTTCTGGTGATGCTATGGCACTTTCTGAAAGTGCAAAAAGAGGATTAGATCTTTTTAATGGAAAAGCTATGTGCATAGCTTGTCATAATGGACCAGATTTTACAGATGAAAAATTTCATAATATTGGATTAGGAGATGCAGATATTGGAAGATCAAAAACAACAGGAATGTTGGAAGATATGGGGAAATTTAAAACACCCACTCTTCGTGAAATAGCAAATACTGCTCCATATTTTCATACAGGTCAGTTTGAAACCTTAGAACAAGTCATTGCTTACTATAATACTGGTGGTGGAGATGATAAAAATAAAGATTCTCTTAAAAAGCCTTTGAAATTAAATCAGGGGGAGCAGAAAGACCTTGTAGAGTTTTTGAAATCACTTAATGGGAGATAGTGTTTGTTCATTTTAATTTGCTCGCAGACTAAATTTTTTGCTTGTCTTCCAATCCAAGTGTTCGGCTACGCAAAAAATTGGTCTACTCGCTTTAAATTAAAATATATAAGGGTTTTATATTTGGCTACCCATAGGTAAAGACGTCCTACTAAGCTATCTCAACGCTATAATAAACCTTATGTCCGAACAAAAAAAACTAGCCATAATATCAGGCAATGGAGAACTTCCAGTAGCCGTAGCCAGATCTGCTAAAGAACAGGGTTATAGTACTTTTGGTGTGGCTGTTACTGAAGAAGCTTCTTATAAATTAGATGGTGTTTGTGATAAGGTTGAAAAATTTTCCCCAGGTCAGGTTTCTAAGATGCTTGAAGCTGTAAAAAAAGAAATGATTAATCAGGTCATATTTATCGGCAAAGTTTCCAAGCTTGATTTACTTAGAAATGCTTATAAGTTTGATTGGCTGGGAATCCAGGTAATGAGTAAGTTTTCTAATTTAAATGATGACACTATTCATTTTGCACTTATAGATTTTCTAAAAAAATATAATCTGGAAATACTTCCACAGACAATGTTTTTAAAGCATTTATTAATTGAAAAAGAAATTTTAAGTAAAAGAAAACCTACATTAGAAGAAAGGGTTGATATAGAATTTGGTTTTGATATGGCAAAAAAAGCAGGGAGTTTAGATGTAGGACAAACAGTAATAGTTAAAAATAAAATGATTTTAGCTATAGAAGCTATAGAAGGAACAGATGAGGCTATAAAGAGAGGTTGTGGATTTGCTAAAGGTGAAGTAGTCGTAGTGAAGGTCACTAGACCTAATCAAGACCCAAGATTTGATTTACCTACCATTGGCGAAAGAACAGTTGAAGTGATTGGAAAAAATGGTGGTGGAATTCTTGCTTTTGAAGCAGGAAAAACAATAGTAACAAATAAAGAGAAAATGATTGCAATGGCTGATAAATATAATGTTTGCTTGATGGCTGTTTAATTTTCATTGACCTATTACACACTTTGCAGTATCTGCATTAAACCCGTCCTTAAATAAACATCCAGGAACAGTAATAAAGTTTCCTTGAATTAGTCTGCAGATAGGTTTAGCTGCAGTGCTCTCGCAGAAAGGTTTTCCTGTGTCACACATGATTTCAAGATCTGTGCAAAAAGGCTTTCCAGTCTCAGTAAGACTAGGCTTAATAGTATTTTTCTTACAACGTAATAACTCAGGTTTACAAAAATAAGAATTAGGATCACTTAATATATGAGTATCAAACTTTTTCTTACAGCAATCAGGTCTCTTTGTATTTCCACCTACAATACATTTAGGCGTAAACCCTTGTTTGCATCTGGCTTTTCTGCCATCTATACATCTTGGTCCTCTATCACAATAAAAATTCCCTGAACTGGAGACATCACTTCTAAGCGAATTGTTGTCTATTGAGACTACACAGGCTAACGGTGAAGGCTTACAAGTCGTTCCAAGGCAGCATAAAGACTCTTTAAGAAAACAACTTGGAATTCCCGAAGAAGAACAACTAGCTTTAAACCCTTGATTGCAGACTAAAGTACCATCACAAAAACAACAACTTCCACTGGAGCTGCCAGAAGATGAACTTGATGAACCAGAAGATGAGCTAGATAGTGACCCTGAGCTGCTAGATGAACTGCTGCCAGAAGAAGATCCACCAGAAGATGAAGAAGAAATGCATACAGGAATAGTTTGAATGCAGTTATTCCCGCTGCAGCAAGAATAAGAATTACCAAAACATTGTGGACTGCCAGAGGAAGGGCAAGTAGCAATTTTATTATCTAAGCAGAAAAGTTCATTGTTTGAGCAAATACAACAAGGCTTACCACTGCTGGAGGAAGAGCTTGAACTAGATGAACTTGAAATTGCTTTACAGCTATAAAATATTGGAGAAAAACATCTGGGATTGTCTTTGCAGGGATTGTTTTGAATGCATTGCTCATTTGCTTTACAGCATAAATTATTACAAGGATTTAAACAAGTACTTCCTGAAGAAGAGCTACTAGAATTGTTTGGTAGGCAACTTCCAGAAATTATCATATTGAAACCAAAACATCTTGGATATGTTAGCCCCATTGAATTTATGCATCTTGGAACGTATCCATTTGTACAAGAAAAAGTAAAGCCAGAACAACATTGAGGTTTTCCTTGAAAACAATTAGCTGAGCATGTAGTGGTAATTATAGAAGCGTAAGATTTATTAGAGTTTGAGAAATCAAAACTATTAAAAGATTGAAGAAAAATAAAATTCAATAAAAGTATAAAAATAAGGAGATTTCTCATTCCTAAATTTGAACATATAGAGGGTCGTATCTTTTTGCTTTTTATTCTTTCTTTAGTATTTGGAGATTAATTTTTTTTAATCTTCCTTTAACTAACTAGACAAATGTCCTATCAACTTCTTTTAACCTTTATCCTTTTATAGTTACGATGCACTTTATGGACATACAATTAGATCAAGAAGCGCTAGATAGAACATATAGCCAAATTAACTATTTCTCAAATATTCCAAAGCACATAAAGAACATGGTAAGCAATTTTGACAAGTTTGAACAAGAAGATTCTAAAGCTGCAAAACCAGCTCATTCATTAGCAGCAAGAATAACAGTTATTGGTGGAAAGCTAAATATGCCAGTTTTTACTGAAGTTAATGAGTTCTCACAACACAATTTCGAAGAATATGCTTTTAACTAAATCTTAAATTTTCAGATAACCCTAAAGAATTTTCATTGCTTAACGTTCTCATAATCCTACTCCTATATAAAGTCTTCATCCCTTTTCAAAGAAGGGAATGAAAGGCTTGCAAAATGAACTATACACAAAAAGATTTCGGCCCAACAATAAATGGAATGTTATATAAGCTCAAGATGATTGAAGCTATAACTAATAACATTGCTAACTCAGGAACAGCTGGTTATAAAAGAGTGATTCCAGAGACAATTAGTTTTAAATCAGTTCTTGGTGAAGCAGCTATCCATGATTACAGTCAAGGACCAGTAAGTAAAACTGGAAATAAGTTTGATTTAGCAATTGAAGGAAATGCACACTTTTTAGTAGAAGGAAAAAATGGACCAGAAGCATCTAGATTAAGCAACTTCCAATTAAACTCAAAAGGAAATTTATCTAATGTTCTTGGTCAGGAATTGGTTGTTATAGATAAGACAGAAAAAGATATTAGTCTTGCAAAATCTGATGATATTACTATAAATGCAAATGGAGAAATTTTTGTAGGAACAGAAAAATATGGAAGAATTGCTCTACAAATCTTAGATAGTAAACCGGTAAGAATTCATCAAGGATCCGTTGAGTCATCAAATGTAGATATGATGGGTGAAATGGCATCGCTTTCATTAATGCTTCGTTCTTTTGAAGCAAGTGAAAAAGCTCTTGGTATGGAAGCAGCAATTGATAAAGAATTAATTGAGAAATATGGAAGAAACGTCTAAAGGAGAAAATCATGGGTTTATCACATCAAGCACTAGGCGCAGCAAACAACCAAATGGATGCATTGGGGAAACTCGTTGAAAACATCTCAAATGTAAACTCAATTGCTTATAAGAAAAGTGATGTAAGCTTTGTTGAAACTTTAAATGGACAAGTAGCAAGTGTAGAAAACAAAGATTTTTCTCAAGGTGCACTTAAAAGAACAGATGATCTTTTAGATTTAGCAATTAATGGTCAAGGTTTTTTTGAAGTAGAACTTCCAGGTGGACAAAGAGGATATACAAGAGTTGGAAGATTTAAACAAAATTCAGATGGGGAAGTTGTCACCCAAGAAGGATATAGAGTAATTCCACAAATAGAGCAAACACAAAATGCAACAAGATCAGTTATAGAACGTAAACCTTTAGTGATATCCAGCGGAGATGCTACAAATCTTTCCGTTAATGAACTTGGTTTAAATTTAAAAGTTGTAGAGCCAAAACTTACAATACCAGCAAACTTTAATCCAGATATTAAAGAGGATGGAAGTATTATTGGTGTGGATTCATCTACTGGGGATAAGTCAACCATTGGAAAGATAAGTGTAGTTGTATTTAATAATCCAAATGGTTTAGAGTCACTTGGAAAAGGATATTATATTCCTACCAAGGATTCAGGAGCTCCACAAGACACAGAAGTAGGTCCAAACTCAACTACACAAGTCAAGCAAGGATATCTAGAATTGAGCAATGTAAGTTTGGCAAAACAATTTATGGAGCTTACAAAAATGAGAGATTTAATTACTGCACAATTTAAGGTTTTAAAAGCAATAGATAAGATTTACGAAAATGTAAATTATACAATTGCAAGGTCAGCATAATAGGTTGAAAGGAAAAAACAATGTCAAATGGATTACAACTTTTAAATACAATAGCAGGTCAGGCAACAAGTGCTGTTTATTCTATACCTACAGACTCGAATGTACACATACCAGCTAAAGCTGTATTTGGGAAATTTTTTAACAACATGCTTTCAGCATTTAGTAGTAATCAAGGTGGCATTAATCTAGGAAGTGGGCAAACTCAGGGTTTAGGTGGAATCACTAATCCAGCAGCATTGCAAGCATTTAATAATGCACGCCCTAACAACTTACCTTTTAATGCTTCTGGACTACAAAATTATAATATTCAATCTACAGGAACTGCTTTACTTCAACCCCCAGGCATCCAGTCAAATGCTGCTTATCAGCAAGCTCAATTACAAGGACTTGCTCCGGGAGGTTTACAAGGATTTGCTGGTCAACAAAATCCATATGGAACTTCACAACAATCATCTCTTCCAGGTGGCCCAATAGGATTTGGAGGATTTGGACTTCCAAATGCAGGTGGTGGTAAATTTCAAATGCTTCTTTATCCTGTTTTAGGATTAATCTCAGTATTTAAATCAGTATTTGGAATAAGAAAACTTGTTGCAAATGGAATGCGTCCAGTTGAAGTAAGTAAAGAAAATTTAGCATTTAATCAAACAAAAAATATTTATTCAGAATATGATCAGCAAGAAGGAAGCTTTGATGAATTCTCTTATCCTAATGAGAGAGACCCAGAGCAGGGTGATCAATCTGTTATTAAGTACTTGAGTGAGTTA
>Ga0105164_10001047_pt1 | contig 17988 bp, 16 predicted proteins | sample VDWuncwatermetaG_FD_89674 | JGI IMG/M metagenome (GOLD analysis project Ga0105164, IMG submission 89674) | Wastewater microbial communities from Netherlands to study Microbial Dark Matter (Phase II) - VDW unchlorinated drinking water | ecosystem: Environmental > Aquatic > Freshwater > Drinking...
CGCGAACGGTGTGCTGGAAAAATACAAAGTCGAGATGATCGGCGCATCGCGCGAAGCCATCGACATGGCGGAAGACCGCGAAAAATTCAAGCAGGCAATGACGCGGATTGGCTTGGCTTCGGCGAAGTCGATGATTGCGCATTCGATGGAAGAAGCCTTGCAAGTGCAGCAAGTGTTGGGCTTCCCGACGGTGATTCGTCCCTCCTTTACGATGGGTGGTTCTGGCGGTGGGATTGCATACAACCGCGAAGAATTTGTCGAAATTTGCGAACGCGGTTTAGAAGCATCGCCGACTTGCGAGCTGCTGATTGAAGAATCGCTGTTAGGTTGGAAAGAATACGAAATGGAAGTGGTGCGTGACCGCAATGACAATTGCATCATCATCTGTTCGATTGAAAATTTAGACCCGATGGGCGTGCATACGGGGGATTCGATTACCGTTGCGCCTGCGCAAACCTTGACCGACAAGGAATACCAAATTTTGCGTGATGCCAGCTTGGCGGTGTTGCGTGAAATCGGTGTGGAAACAGGCGGCTCGAACGTGCAGTTCTCCATCAATCCTGAAGACGGTCGCATGGTGGTGATTGAGATGAATCCGCGCGTGTCGCGCTCCTCTGCACTGGCATCCAAAGCGACAGGTTTCCCGATTGCCAAAATCGCAGCGAAACTGGCAGTCGGCTATACGCTGGACGAGCTGCAAAACGATATTACCGGCGGGGCTACGCCTGCCTCGTTTGAGCCGACTATCGACTATGTGGTAACCAAGATTCCGCGTTTTGCATTTGAAAAGTTTCCGCAAGCTAATGACCGTTTAACCACGCAAATGAAGTCGGTGGGCGAGGTGATGGCGATTGGCCGCACCTTCCAAGAGTCATTCCAAAAAGCCTTGCGCGGCTTGGAAGTTGGCGTGAATGGCTTAGATAGCAAATCAACCGATCGCGATGCGATTTGTGCTGAGTTGGGTAACCCTGGCCCTGAGCGTATTTGGGCGGTGTCGGATGCGTTCCGTCTCGGCATGAGCGTGGATGAAGTGTTTGCGATTAGCAAAATCGACCCGTGGTTTTTGGTGCAAATTGAAGACTTAATCCGCCAAGAAAACTCGCTGTTGCAACGTGATTTAGACAGTATTAAGTTTGACGAAATGCGCGCGCTAAAACGCAGCGGTTTTGCCGATGCGCGCATTGCTGCATTGCTAAAAACCGACGATGCGGCAGTGCGTGCCTATCGTCACGCGCTCGGTGTGCGCCCTGTGTATAAGCGCGTGGATACCTGCGCCGCAGAGTTCTCGACCAATACCGCGTACATGTATTCGACCTACGAAGAAGAGTGCGAATCACTGCCTACTAACGCCAAAAAAATTATGGTGTTGGGTGGTGGGCCGAATCGTATCGGGCAAGGTATCGAGTTTGATTATTGCTGCGTCCATGCGGCGCAGGCGTGTCGTGAAGATGGTTTTGAAACCATCATGCTCAACTGCAATCCCGAAACTGTTTCGACCGACTACGACACTTCAGATCGCTTGTACTTTGAGCCGCTGACGTTGGAAGATGTGTTGGAAGTGGTTGCCATTGAAAAACCGATTGGGGTCATCGTGCAATACGGTGGACAAACGCCGTTGAAATTAGCGCATGGCTTAGAAAAAGCGGGCGTAAAAATTATCGGTACCACGCCCGACATGATTGACAAGGCCGAAGATCGCGCGCGTTTTCAAGCCATGTTGCGCGAGCTCGATTTGAAGCAACCGCCGAATCGTATCGCCAGCAATAGCATAGACGCGTTGGCAGGTGCGGCGGAAATCGGTTACCCCTTAGTGATGCGTCCTAGCAACGTATTGGGCGGTCGCGGTATGGAAATTATTCATGCCCAGCCTGATTTAGAACGCTATATGCGCGACGCGGAAGAGCTGGCTAAAACCTACCCTGAGCGTATGCCGATTTTGCTGGATAGATTTTTGAATGACGCAATTGAAGTCGATGTAGATGCGGTGTCGGACGGTGTGCAAGTCATCATCGGCGGCATCATGGAACACATCGAAGAAGCGGGTGTGCATTCAGGCGATTCAGCCTGTTCTTTGCCACCGTTTAGTTTGTCGCTGGCGATGCAAGATGAGCTGCGTCGTCAGACTGTGGCGATGGCAAAAGCCTTGAATGTAGTGGGCTTGATGAACGTGCAGTTCGCCATTCAAGGCGACACCGTTTATGTTTTAGAAGTCAATCCACGCGCCTCACGCACCGTACCGTTTGTGTCTAAGGCGACGGGCGTAGCGTTAGCGAAAATCGCAGCGCGCTGTATGGCGGGTCAATCGCTGGCATCACAAGGCATTACTAAAGAAGTGATTCCGCCGTTTTACTCGGTTAAAGAAGCGGTATTCCCGTTCATTAAATTCCCTGGGGTTGATATTATTTTGGGCCCAGAAATGAAATCGACGGGCGAGGTAATGGGCGTGGGCGATACTTTCGCCGAAGCGTTTGTGAAATCACAATTAGCCGCAAGTGTGAAGTTGCCTAAGTCAGGCAAAGTTTTTATCAGCGTGCGCAAAGCCGATAAAGCGGGCGCGGTGGAAGTCGCCCGTTCCTTGGTGGGCTTAGGCTTCACGGTGTTGGCAACACAAGGCACAGCGGTGGTGATTGCTAACGCTGGCGTGGCGGTGACCACAGTGAATAAAGTTGCCGAAGGTCGTCCGCATATCGTCGATATGATTAAAAACGGTGATGTCAGCCTGATTATCAATACCGTCGATAGCAAACCGTCCGCGATGCGTGATTCGTATTCCATCCGCAATGCCGCTTTGCAAGGACGTGTGACCTATTACACCACCTTGGCTGGCGCGCGTGCCGCTTGTATCGGGATGCAACATTTAACGGGTTTGCAGGTGTATGACTTGCAGTCGCAACATAAACGCTTAGTGGCGAGTAAGTAGTCTTTAGTCGTGAGTGGTTAGTAAAGACCGCGCCGCGACATTCCGACTTACCACTTAGCACTTACCACTTACCATTTTTTACGAGTATCTCAACTATGAGCAAAGTTCCTTTGACCGCAATCGGCGCAGAAAAATTACGCGTTGAGTTACACAACTTAAAAACCGTACAACGACCGTCGGTGATACAGGCTATTTCTGAAGCGCGCGCGCAAGGCGATTTGTCTGAAAACGCTGAATACGATGCTGCTAAAGAGCGTCAAGCCTTTGTCGAAGGACGCATTCAAGAGTTGGAAGGCAAGCTGGGTAGCGCGCAAATTATTGATCCGCGCGCCATCAATGCGGATGGTCGCTGCGTATTTGCGTCCACTGTGATTTTGGAAGATGTGAATAACGGTGATGTGCTGACCTATCAAATCGTCGGCGAAGACGAAGCCGATATACGCCAACGCAAAGTCTCGATTAGCTCACCGATTGCGCGTGCGTTGATAGGAAAATACAGCGGAGATATTGCAGAAGTGCAAGCCCCAGGCGGGGTGCGTGAATACGAAGTAGTCGAGGTTCAATACATTTAGAAAAACAGTTATGAGTCGCTAGTTGGTTTTTTCATTATTAACCACTAGCGGCTAGCGACTAATTTCTAGCTGCGACTGGCAAGCTGCTTTTTGCTGAGTTTTTTGCCTTTGTGGCGTGGCATCTTTTTGATGGCGATGGCTTTAGGTTCTAAGTCTTTCAAGTAAACCACCAGCATTTTGCCGATGTGTTGCACGGGAGCGGCGTGCAGTTGAGTGCAAATTTCAGTGAACAGGTTTGCGCGTAATTCACGATCATCGCCCATCACGCGAATTTTAATCAGCTCATGGCGTTTTAGTTCAGCCGCAATTTCTTTCAAAACAGTTTCGGTTAAACCTGCATTACCAATCATCACGGTAGGTTTGAGGGAATGGGCGCGGCCTTTGAGCACTAAGCGTTCAGATACAGTTAACGTCAACATATAAACTTTCAAAAAATAAGGTCGAGATTCTAAACGATGCAGCCCTCTAAGACTAGTAAACAATGGATGCGCGAGCATGTGAACGATCCTTATGTGCAAATGGCGCAGAAGGATGGCTATCGCTCTCGTGCCGCCTACAAGCTGCTCGAAATCAATGCTAAAGATAAATTGCTCAAGCCAGGCATGGTGGTGGTGGACTTAGGTGCTACGCCTGGCGGTTGGTCGCAAGTGGCAACACGCGAAATTGGTCGGGGCGGAAAAGTGATTGCGCTGGATTTGCTGCCTTTAGATCCCTTGTCAGGGGTGGATTTTATTCAAGGCGATTTCCGCGAACAGAGTGTGTTAAAAAAATTACAAGATTTGCTGGCGGGTCGCCAAGTTGCCCTTGTTATTTCTGACATGGCTCCCAACATGAGTGGCGTGTTAAATGCCGATTTGGCACGCGCACTGTATTTAGCCGAGTTGGCGATGGAGTTCGCCTGCGAACAATTACAAGCCGATGGCTATTTTTTGGTGAAAGTGTTTCAGGGGGCAGGGTTTGAAGATTATCTGAAATTGTTGCGCAGCCGCTTTAGTAAAGTGGTGACGCGTAAACCGAAAGCCTCTAGAGACCGCAGCAGTGAACTCTATCTCTTAGCAACTGGCAAAATCTAACAGCCTTCTTGAGTAAAGCTCTAAAGCATAGTCTAATGCTAGCCCTCGTAAAAAAGCCTAAGCCGTATTTAAGGAAAACATTGTGAATAATTTTAAGAGTGTCGCTATTTGGTTGGTCGTCGCCTTGGTGCTGATGACGGTCTTCAATTCATTTAACAATCATCAACAGCAAGCGTCGCAATCACAGCTTGATTATTCGCAATTCCTTGACGAAGTGAAGCTAGGTCACATCGCCAAAGTCACCATCGAAGGACGCACTTTGAAGGCGACCACTTCGGACGGTAAACGCGTTACTAGCTACGCGCCGAATGATTTGTGGATGGTGTCGGACCTGCTCAAAAACGGCGTAAAAATCGAAGCTAAAGCGGAAGAAGAGCAATCCTTTTTGATGAACCTTTTCATCAACTGGTTTCCAATGTTGCTGTTGATCGGCGTGTGGATTTTTTTCATGCGTCAGATGCAAGGTGGCGGCGGCAAGGGCGGGGCGTTTTCATTTGGTAAAAGCAAAGCGCGTTTGTTAGACGAAACCAAAGAACGCATTACCTTTGCTGATGTGGCGGGTTGCGATGAGGCCAAAGAAGAAGTTTCTGAACTGGTCGATTTCTTAAAAGACCCCAGTAAATTTCAAGCACTGGGCGGACGGATTCCGCGTGGCGTGTTGTTAGTCGGTAGTCCTGGTACGGGTAAAACCCTGTTGGCGCGTGCCATTGCGGGCGAAGCCAAAGTGCCGTTCTTTTCTATTTCGGGTTCAGACTTTGTCGAGATGTTTGTCGGCGTGGGCGCGTCACGCGTGCGCTCGATGTTTGAAGATGCCAAGAAACAAGCTCCGTGCATTATTTTCATCGACGAAATTGATGCGGTCGGTCGTCATCGTGGCGCAGGCATGGGTGGCGGCAACGACGAACGTGAGCAAACACTGAATCAACTGTTGGTCGAAATGGACGGCTTTGAAGGCGCGTCAGGCGTGATTGTGATTGCTGCAACGAATCGTCCTGATGTGTTGGATGCGGCCTTGCTGCGTCCTGGTCGCTTCGATCGTCAAGTTGTGGTTGGATTGCCTGACATACGCGGCCGCGAACAAATTTTGTTGGTACACATGCGCAAAATCCCGATGGGCGGCGATGTCAAAGCCGAACTGTTGGCGCGTGGGACACCCGGTTTTTCAGGCGCGGACTTGGCAAACTTGGTCAACGAAGCGGCGTTGTTCGCCGCGCGTAGCAATAAGCGTTTTGTTGAGATGGACGACTTCGAGCGCGCTAAAGACAAAATTATGATGGGTGCGGAACGTCGCGGCATGGTGATGCCCGAAGACGAACGTCGCAATACCGCCTATCACGAATCAGGTCATGCGGTGGTGGCGCGCTTGCTGCCTAAGACCGACCCCGTGCATAAAGTCACCATTATTCCGCGCGGGCGTGCCTTGGGTTTGACTATGCAGTTGCCCACCGAAGACCGTTACAGCATGGATAAAAATCGCATCCTCGATACGCTCGCGGTGTTGTTCGGCGGACGTATTGCTGAAGAGCTGTTTATGAATCAGATGACCACAGGCGCGTCCAACGATTTTGAACGTGCTACTGCGATGGCGCGCAAGATGGTGACGCAGTGGGGGATGTCTGACGCGCTCGGCACGATGGTGTATAGCGAAGCAGAAAGCGATAGTGGTCAACCGACTTTCACGCGCAGTATTTCCGAAGCAACGCTGCAAAAAGTGGATGCCGAAGTGCGTCGCATCATTGACCAACAATACAATTTAGCGCGTCATTTGATAGAAACTAATCGCGAAAAAATGGAAGCGATGACGGCGGCGTTGCTCGAATGGGAAACCATAGATGCCGACCAAATCAACGACATCATGGCGGGCAATCCACCGCGTCCGCCTAAGCCTCAAGCAGTGCAAGCCCCGCTGCCGCCTAAAGACACGCCCCCCGCTGCACCTGCTGCGGCAACCACTACGCAAGAAACTTAAAAATGGCCAGTAGTCGGTAGCTAGTTAGAGCGTAGCTAAACTATTTGGCTACGCTCTACCAGCTAGCTGCTACCCGCTCAACCCTATGCTTATCTGCGGTTCACACTCCCTCTCGCTTACCCGTCCTGTAGTGATGGGCATCGTCAATGTCACGCCTGATTCTTTTTCCGATGGCGGTTTGCATTTAGCAATAGATGCGGCGGTGGCTCACGCGCACCGCTTAATCGCGGAAGGCGCGGATATTCTCGACATCGGTGGCGAATCGACGCGGCCAGGTGCTGAGCCTGTGTCGCTGGATGATGAGTTAGCGCGCGTGATTCCACTGCTTGAGGCGTTACGCGGCATTGCCATTCCTATTTCGATTGACACTTACAAACCTGAGGTGATGCGCGCAGCGATTGCTGCGGGTGCATCTATGGTCAATGACATCAACGCGCTGCAAGACCCAGCCAGCTTGGCCGTGGTGGCGGCGCATAACGTCGCAGTGTGCTTGATGCATAAGCAAGGAACGGCGCAAACCATGCAAGCCGCGCCGCGCTATCGCAATGTGGTGGACGAGGTGCGCGAGTTCTTGCACGCGCGCGTGGAAGCGTGTGAAGCGGCGGGAATCGAGTCCGACCGCATCGTCATCGACCCTGGATTTGGTTTCGGTAAAAGTGTCGCGCATAACTTTGCCATGCTAAGCAACTTGTCTGAATTCGCCGAAATCGGCGTACCTGTATTAGCGGGTTTGTCGCGTAAATCCATGTTGGGTGAAGTGACGGGACAGCCCGTAGAACAACGCCTTGCTGCCAGTGTCGCGGCAGCGTTAATTGCGGCGCAGCGTGGTGCCGAACTGCTGCGCGTCCATGACGTGCGCGCCACGGTGGACGCGTTAAAAGTTTGGAGTGCAGTGAATTAAGGATTCAGGATTCAGGGGCGCGGCGGTTTTTAATCCCGCATCCTTGCTCCTGAATCGTTATTTTTAAGGAATAAAAATGAGCAAAAAATACTTTGGTACAGATGGCGTGCGTGGGCGGGTTGGTACGCATCCCATTACCCCGCAATTTGTCATGCAGTTGGGTTATGCCGCAGGCAAAATTTTGGCGACCGCTGAACACACTGAGGGTGAACGCGCTGCGGTGATGATTGGTAAGGACACGCGTATTTCTGGCTATTTGCTGGAGTCCGCTCTTGAAGCTGGACTGATTGCAGCGGGGATAGATGTATTTTTGGTAGGGCCAATTCCGACCCCTGCGGTGGCGTACTTGACGCGTACCTTGCGCTTGCAAGCGGGCATTGTAATTTCCGCTTCGCATAATCCGTATCAAGATAACGGCATCAAATTTTTCTCGGCACAAGGTACGAAATTACCCGATGCGATTGAGCACGCGATTGAAAATCAGCTTGATTTAGCTATGCAGTGCAACGATTCACACGCTTTGGGTAAAGCAAAACGTATCACCGATGCGGTGGGGCGTTATATCGAGTTTTGTAAAAGTATCTACCCGTCTGAGCTGAATTTACGCGGACTAAAAATCGTCGTGGATTGCGCGCATGGCGCGACTTATCACATCGCGCGCGAGGTGTTCCACGAGCTGGGCGCGGATGTAGTGGCGATAGGAGCTGCGCCGAACGGCACGAATATCAACGATGGTTATGGCGCGACCGCGCCGAAAAATTTACAAGCTGCCGTGCTGGAACACCACGCCGATGTTGGCATCGCGCTGGACGGCGATGGCGATCGTTTGGTAATGGTGGATGCGGCGGGCGTGTTGTACGACGGCGATCAGTTGCTGTATGTGATTGCGCGGCATCGTCAAGCGATGGGGACAATGAGCGGTGGTGTTGTGGGCACGCTGATGACGAATTTGGCGTTTGAACACGCTATGAAAAAACTCGCTATACCGTTTAAGCGCGCTAAGGTTGGCGATCGTTATGTGATGGAAGTGCTACAACAACAAGGCTGGCAGCTTGGTGGCGAAAATTCAGGCCACATTATTTGTTTGGATAAACACAGCACGGGGGATGGCATTATCGCCGCGCTGCAAGTGCTCCACGCTTTGCGCGCACAGGGTTTATCGTTGGCGCAAGCGGCGAATGAATTGCGCATGTATCCGCAAGTTTTGATTAACGTGAAAGTTGCTAAAGCGGCCAGCTTGTTAGAAAACGCCGCTGTTCAAGCGGCTGTTCTAGAAGCCGAAACCGCCTTGAACGGCAAAGGTCGCGTGCTGTTGCGTCCTTCTGGCACGGAGCCGTTGCTGCGTGTTATGGTCGAAGGCGAAGACCGCGCCTTAGTTGAAAATTGCGCCAAAAAAATCGCCGATGTAGTGCGTGGATTAGCGGCTTAAAAAATTATTTTTCAGCTTTATTTTTGCAGCCGCTATCGTTAAACATAGCGGCTCTTTATTTATAAAAACCCATGCTCTCTATCCAAAAAATTACTTATTTGCAAGGCGGCGAGCCGTTGTTGCAAAATGCTTCGCTGCAAGTTTTTGCCAATCAACGCGTCGGCTTGGTGGGGCATAACGGCTGCGGAAAATCGACTTTATTTCGCTTGATACGCGGACAAATTCAGGTCGATGGTGGCGAAGTATCGTTGCAATCAGGCAAGACTTTGGCATTCGTTGAGCAAGAAATTGAAAACTCCGAACGTGCTGCTTTAGAGTTCGTTTTGGATGGCGATAGCGCCTTGCGGCAATATGAAAAAACACTTGCTAGCGCGCAACACGATGCCGCTTGGTATGAGGCACAGCAAGGCTTTGAGGCGATAGACGGCTATGGTGCGCCCGCGCGTGCGGCGCAATTATTGAGTGGGCTAGGCTTTGCCGCAGACACCTTAAATCGTGCCGTGGATAGCTTTTCAGGCGGCTGGCGGATGCGCTTAAATCTAGCGCGCGCCTTGATGTGTCGTGCCGATTTATTGCTCTTGGATGAGCCGACCAACCATCTCGATTTGGAAGCGATTTTGTGGCTGGAAGATTATCTGGCGCGTTACCCTGGCAGCATTTTGTTGGTGTCGCATGACCGCGAATTTTTGAACGCCACGGTGAATCGCATCGCGCATGTGCATGACGGCGTGATTGATAGTTATACGGGCGATTACGACGACTTTGAGCGCGCCCGTGCCGAGCGTGCCGCGCAGCAAAATCAAGCCCACGCGCAACAGCAAGAACAGATTGCCCATCTGGAAGATTTTGTGCGCCGCTTTCGCGCCCAAGCCACCAAAGCGCGCCAAGCGCAAAGTCGCATCAAAGCCTTGGAGCGCATCGTGCGCATCGCGCCTGCGCAGCTTGCCAATGGCAGTTTTCAGTTGGCGATTGAAGCCCCCGAACGTAGCCCTGATTTGTTGATGCGTAGCAGTGAAATGGGCTTTGCGTATGGCGAAAAATCGCTGTTTAACAAAGTCAATTTAATGCTGCGTGCAGGTGCGCGTATCGCCTTGTTAGGCCCGAATGGTGCAGGTAAATCCACGCTGATTAAATTGCTGGTCGGTGAGTTGACGGCTACTAGCGGCAAGTTGGAAATTACTCCCGATATACGCATCGGTTATTTCGCGCAACATCAATTAGAAAATCTCGATAGTCATGCCACGCCGCTGCAACACATGGAGCGCGCCGCACCTGCCGAAACGACGTTAGCATTGCGTACTTTTTTAGGGCGATTTGGTTTAGGTAGCAACAGCGAAGATCGCCCCGTCAGCAGCTTTTCGGGCGGCGAAAAAAGTCGGCTGGCATTGGCGTTATTGGCGTGGCAAAAACCGCATATCTTGCTGCTTGATGAGCCGACCAACCATCTCGATTTGGATATGCGCGACGCGTTGACTTTGGCGTTGGAGCAATACACGGGGGCGGTGGTAGTGGTGTCGCATGATAGAAGTTTGATTCGCGCTATCGCCGACGAGTTATGGCTGGTCGCAGATGGCGAGGCAAAACTTTTTGACGGTGATTTAGACGACTACAAAGTGTGGATCGAAACGCGTCGTCCTAAAGAAACCAGCGTGGTCGCTAAAGTAAAGATTGCAGCTCCCGTGCGTGTCAATGTCAAAGCCTTGCAAAGCAAAAAAACTAAGCTCGAAGCCGAGTTGCACAAAGCGCAAAGCGCACTCACTAGTTTGGATACCGAGCTAGGTGACCCCGCTACCTACACCACTAAAAGTAGCGCGCAACTCGTTGAACTTAATGCGCAACGCGCTACGCTAATGAGCAAAATTGAGCACTTAGAAGAAGACTGGTTTGAGCTGGAAATGGCGTTGGATGGGGCGGCTGGCGTGGCATAGTGGTTTATCAGACACTTAATTAGTCAGGCATTCGTATATAATCGGCCGCTTTAATTTTGGCGCGAAATTCCCATGCTGGCAGTCAGCAATCTTTCTTGTAGTCGCGGCGATCTTCAGTTGTTCTCTGCTTTGAATTTTCTCTTGGAAGCAGGGCAAATCATGCAGGTGCAAGGTGAAAACGGTAAGGGCAAAACCACCTTGCTGCGTACCCTATGCGGCTTTCATCTGCCCGATGCGGGCGCAATCACTTGGTGCGGCGAAGACGTGAATGAGTTGGCGGAAAACTTTTATGCCAACCTGTTGTATTTAGGTCATCACAACGCGATTAAAGATGAGCTGACGGGTTTAGAAAATTTGCAGATTTCAGCAGGGCTGGCGGGGATTAAGTTAGACGAAAAAACCGCCATAGCAGCATTGCGCCGTATGGGCTTGAAAGGGCGTGAACGCTTAGCTACTAAAGTGTTATCGCAAGGACAGCGTCGTCGCGTCGCATTGGCAAGATTGTTGGTGGGCGAGGCGAAATTGTGGGTGTTGGATGAACCTCTTACCGCACTCGATGTCGGAGCGGTGGCTTTGATTCAAGAGCTCATTGCGGAGCATTTAGCGCGTGGCGGCATGGTAATTTTTACCACGCATCAGCCGCTCGTCATTGCAGGCGTTGAGATGCGTCGTTTGGAGTTGTTATGAATCAGCTCTCGATAGGAAATTTATTGCTATTGGTCATCCGTCGCGATTTGCTGTTAGCCATGCGCCGCCGCGCGGATGTGCTGACGATTTTGGTGTTCTTCGTGATGGTGGTGAGTTTGTTTCCGCTTGGTGTTGGCCCTGAAATGAGCATGTTGCGCAAGATGGCACCGGGCGTGTTGTGGGTGGCGGCGTTGTTGGCTTCGATGTTGTCGCTGGGTCGATTATTTTCGGCAGATTATTTGGACGGCACGTTAGAGCAAATGATGCTCAATCCGCAATCCTTGGCGGTGCTGGTGTTGGGCAAAATGGTGGCGCATTGGTTGGTGTCGGGATTGCCCTTGGTGTTGGTCGCGCCAATGTTGGGTTTGCAATTTGATATGTCCCCGCCAGCCTTGGGCGTGTTGATGTTGGGCTTGTTATTAGGTACACCGATTTTGAGTATGTTGGGCGCAATCGGTGCGGCGTTGACTTTGGGCTTGCGCGGCGGTGGCGTGTTGCTATCGTTATTAGTATTACCGTTATGTATTCCTGTGTTGATTTTTGGTACGGGCGCGGTCGAGGCAGTCGCGAGCGGTTTGAGCGTGGTATCAAATTTGTCGCTCATCGCGGCGTTGTTGATGATGTGTTTAGTATTCACCCCTTGGGTAACCGCGCAAGCATTGCGTATATCTTTAGAGTAAAGGCGGCATAAATGGCGATCAATTGGTTTAAGTATTCAGCACCGAGCACCTTCTACGCCTTGGCGGGCAAGCTCATTCCCTTCGTCGCGATTGCTGCGGCGATTTTATTTGCCCTCGGCTTATATATCGGCTTTTTTGTTGCGCCCGTGGATGCGGTGCAGGGCGAGGCGTATCGGATTATTTTCATTCATGTGCCCGCGTCGATTATTTCGATGGTGTTGTATTTGGTGATGGCGGGCTATGCCGCGCTGGGTTTGATTTTTAACACGCGTTTGTCGTCGATGATGGCGAGTGCGATTGCCCCGACGGGCGCGTTGTTCGCGTTTATTTCCTTGTGGACAGGCGCGTTGTGGGGCAAGCCGATGTGGGGCGCGTGGTGGGTGTGGGATGCGCGGCTCACCTCTGAATTGATATTACTGTTTTTGTATTTTGGTTTTATCGCATTACATGCGTCCATTGATGACGCGCGTCGCGCCGATAAAGCCGCAGCGTTGCTGGCGATTGTGGGTTCAGTGAATGTGCCGATTATTTATTTTTCGGTGAAGTGGTGGAACACTTTGCATCAAGGTTCGACGATTAAATTTACGGGTTCGACCATGCATATTGCGATGCAGCAAGGCATGTTTATTACGCTGGCGGCGTGTTGGTTGTACGCCATTAGCATCACGCTGTTGCGCGTGCGCTCGATTATTTTGGAGCGTGAACGTAACACGCAATGGGTCAGCGAATTGAGCGAGGTAAAAGCATGAGCGCGACAGAATTTTTTAACATGGGCGGCTATGCGTTTTATGTGTGGGGCTCGTTCGGTGTAACCGCCGCCGCCTTCCTGATTGAAATCGCTTTAGTGCGCCACAAACGCAGTTTAACGTTGCAACAATTACGCTTAATGCGTGAAGCCGGAGACGAATGATGAGCATGGAAATAAAAGCAAAAATGAAGCCGCGTCAAAAACGCTTGATGTTTATTTTGGCGGGCTTGGCGGGCGTGGGGATTGCGGCGGCATTGGTGTTAAACGCCTTGAGCAATACCGTGAGTTTGTATTTCACGCCCACCCAAGTGATGAACAAAGAAGCCCCGCAAGGACGTAGTTTTCGCATCGGTGGCTTGGTGGAGGTTGGCTCAGTGCAACGTGACCCAGGCGGCTTGTCGGTGCGTTTTGTGATTACCGATACAGTGAAAAGTTTGCCTGTCACTTACACGGGAATTTTGCCCGACTTGTTCAAAGAAGGTAAAGGCGTGGTCGCGCAAGGCAAGATGGAAGCGGATGGCGTGATGCACGCCGCTGAAGTGCTCGCCAAACATGATGAAAACTATATGCCGCCTGAAGCTGCTGATGCGATTAAACGTGCGCAAGCCGCTGCCGCGTCAGGTGTCGTTGCAACTTCTGCGCTCGCTGCAAGTTCGTCCGTCGCTGTCAGCCAATAATTTAGAAAGCTCAAACATGATTCCAGAACTCGGTCACTTTTCGCTCATCATCGCGCTCGCGATTGCCTTAACCTTAGGCACGCTGCCGATGTGGGGCGCAGCGCGTAACAACCCTGTGTTAATGGGCGTTGCGCGTCCGCTGGCATATGCACAATTTTTGTTTATGGCGTTCGCTTTTGGCACGCTGGCTTACGCATTTTTAAGCAATGATTTTTCGGTTTTGTACGTCGCGCAACATTCCAATTCGCAACTGCCTGCGCATTATCGTTTCTCCGCGATTTGGGGCGGACACGAAGGTTCGCTATTGTTGTGGGCTTTGATTTTGTCAGTGTGGACGATGGCAGTGGCGACGTTTAGCAAACATTTGCCGCAAGAAATGGTGGCGCGCGTGTTGGCGGTGATGGGTTTGGTGTCGGTTGGTTTCTTGTTGTTTATGCTGTTTACCTCCAGCCCGTTTGAACGTTTATTGCCCGCTGCTTTAGACGGTCGCGATTTGAATCCGTTGTTGCAAGATCCTGGTTTGGTGATTCATCCGCCCATGTTGTATATGGGTTACGTGGGGTTTTCGGTAGCGTTCGCATTCGCGATTGCGGCGTTAATTGGCGGCAAATTAGACGCAACGTGGGCGCGTTGGTCACGTCCTTGGACAACGGTGGCGTGGGTGTTTATGACCTTCGGCATCGCACTCGGCAGCGGTTGGGCGTATTACGAATTGGGCTGGGGCGGTTGGTGGTTTTGGGATCCGGTGGAGAACGCCTCGTTTATGCCTTGGTTAGTTGGCACGGCACTGATTCATTCTTTAGCCGTGACAGAAAAACGTGGCGCGTTTAAGAGTTGGACGATTTTGTTGGCGATTGCCGCATTTTCATTGAGCTTGCTGGGTACTTTTTTAGTCCGTTCGGGGGTGTTGACTTCAGTGCATTCGTTTGCCGCTGATCCTAAGCGCGGGATTTTTATTCTGAGCTTTTTGGTGTTGGTGATTGGCGCGTCACTGTTGTTGTTTGCTTGGCGCGCACCCAAAATCGGCTTAGGCGGCAAATTTGATTTGCTGTCGCGCGAATCGTTGCTGTTGTCCAACAATGTGTTGCTGACAGTGGCTTCTGCCTCGGTATTTATTGGCACGCTTTATCCGCTGTTTATGGACGCGCTGGGTTACGGCAAGTTGTCCGTTGGCGCGCCGTATTTTGAAGCGGTATTTGTGCCGCTGATGGTGCCGATGATTTTGATGATGGGCTTGGGTCCATTGGCGCGCTGGAAAAAAATGGCAGTGCCTGAGTTAGCTAAACGCGTGCGTTGGGGTTTCGCTGCGGCAGTGGTGACGGCGTTGTTATTACCGCTGGTGTTAGGACGCTGGACGCCGTTTATTGCGCTGGGCTTGATGATGGCGTTCTGGGTGATTGCCTCGTTAGTGATTAGTTTGCGCGGGCGTTTAACTGGCACGGGGACATTTATGCAGCGTGTGCGCGCTCAAAGTTTGAGCTATTACGGGATGCAATTAGCGCACTTAGGCGTGGCGGTTTTTATTATTGGCGTGACGCTGGTGAAAGGTTTCGAGACCGAACGCGATGTACGCATGAACGTCGGCGACACGGTGCAAGCAGGCGGTTACGAATTTCGTTTTAACGGCGTGACGGATTTAACAGGCCCGAATTATGTGGGCGGGGTAGGGCATATCAGCGTGAACAAAAATGGCAAGCTAGTCGCTGAAATGTCGCCTGAAAAACGCTTATACAACGTGACTGGAATGCCTCTGACGGAAGCTGCGATACGCACTGGTTTGTTGGGCGATTTGTATGTGTCGTTAGGCGAGCCGATTCCTGAAGCAGAGGGCGCGTGGGCGGTGCGGATTTATATCAAACCGTTCGTGGATTGGATTTGGTTTGGCGCATTGTTGATGGGTTTAGGCGGCATTTTGGCGGTGGCAGATCGTCGTTATCGTATTCATAAAACGGTTAAATCCGACTTGGCTCAAGGAGTGTCAGCATGATGCGTTTTATTTTGCCGTTGGTGTTGTTTCTGGGTTTGTCGTGGTTTTTATTTCAAGGCTTAGGGCGCGACACACGCGAAGTGCCGTCGCCTTTGGTCGGCAAAGCAGCCCCAGCGTTTGTTCTGCCAACTTTACATGACGAGACAAAAAAGTTTTCGCCAGCGGATATGCAAGGCAAAGTTTGGTTGCTGAATGTGTGGGCATCTTGGTGCGGCGCGTGTAAAGACGAACATCCGATTTTGATGGCATTGTCTAAGCAAAATCTCGTGCCGATTGTTGGTCTAGATTACAAAGACAAGCGTGCGGATGGCGAGGCAACCTTGGCGAAGGCGGGCGATCCCTACACGCTGACGATTGCCGATGCGGATGGCAAAGTGGGCTTTGATTATGGTGTGTACGGCGTGCCAGAAACCTATGTCATCGACAAGCACGGCGTGATTGCTTACAAGTTAATCGGCGCGGTGAGCTCACAAAATCTTAGCGAAAAAATCTTGCCTTTAGTGGCGCAGTTACAAGCTCAACCATGAAAAATTTATTCTTAGTTTTAATGTTGTGTGTGCCGACTTTTGCGTGCGCGGGTGAAGCGCAAGACTTAGCCGATGATCCTGTTATCGAAGTGCGCATGATTAAATTAGCGGAAAAAGTGCGCTGTTTAGTGTGTCAAAGCGAACCTGTTTCTACCTCACATTCGGATTGGTCGAATGACGTGCGCGCCATCATGCGCGACAAGATGAAAGCGGGCGCGACGGATCAAGAAATCATGGATTTATTGGTCGAACGTTTTGGCAAATCGGTGCTGTTTGATCCGCCAGTTGATAAAGAAACCATGCCGCTGTGGTTAGCTCCCTTTGCCTTGTTATTTGTGGGCTTGGGCTTTTTGCTGATGCAGTTGCGCAAACGCAAAACGCAAGTGATGGACAGCACTTTGACGGCGGAACAATCACAACGAGCCGCTGACCTTTTGAACTCGAAAGACACTCAATAATGACTTTATTTTGGATACTCGCAGCGAGTTTGCTGCTAATCGCGATTGCCTTTGTGGTGATTCCTTTATGGCGCAAAAACACCCGTAATAATGCGGTGTTGCGCGATGCAGCTAATTTGGAAATTTTGCGCGATCAATCTGCCGAAATGTCCGCCGACTTAGCGCATGGACTGCTTAACGAAGAGTCGTTTGCGCAAGGTCAGCGTGAGTTGCAAGCGCGCTTGTTAGATGAAATTAAACCGACTGAAACGGTGCCTGCCGCACCGCGCAATCCCGCTAAAGTATTAGCTTTGGTGTTGGCAGTGTTGTTGCCATTAAGCTCGGTATTGCTCTACTTAAAATTAGGTAACAGCAAAGCTTTGTTACCGCAACAAGCTGAACTGAGTGTGGCAGATGGTTTTGGCGTGATTCGTTCCGAAGCGGCGTTGCAAGACTTGGAAGCGAAGCTCGTCAAGTTCCCCGAAAATCCTGACGGCTGGTTACAACTGGGACGTTCATATAGTGAATTAAAACGCTACAGCGATGCCGTGCGCGCGTATGAACATTTAGTTAAATTAGTCCCGAATGAAGCGCAGTTGTGGACGGATTATGCGGATGCTTATGCGATGGATCATGGTCAAACGTTGCTTGGTGAACCGACTAAATTTTTAGATAAAGCCTTAGCCTTAGACGAAAAAAATACCACTGCTTTAGCGTTGTCTGGCTCTGCGGCGATGGAACGTGGTGACTATGTGGCGGCCATTACGCACTGGCAAAAGTTAGTCGCATTGTTGCCCGCCGACTATCAAGATATTCAGATGATTAAAGATGGCGTAAAACAAGCGCGCGAATTTTTGGCGATGCAAGCGGGTGGCAAAGCAAAATTGGCACAACTGGATAAAGGCATATCGGCAGCTAAGACGGTTGCTAGCGCGCAAGCTATTACAGGCAAGGTTTCCATTAGTCCTGAGTTGTTGAGTAAAGTCTCGCCAGACGACATCGTATTCATCTTAGCGCGCGCGTCTGAAGGCCCCAAAATGCCTTTGGCAGTATTGCGTAAACAAGTGAAAGATTTACCGTTGGAATTCAGCTTGGACGACAGCATGGCGATGCAGCCGCAGTTGAAATTATCAGGATTTGGGCAAGTCGTCGTGGTCGCACGCGTGTCTAAATCAGGCACGCCGATGGCACAAACGGGAGATGTAGAAGGCATGAGCGCGACGGTTAAACCTGGCACAAAAGGATTGACTATCGTCATTGATAAGCTCGTCAAATAATCAGCTATACCGTTAAAAAAAGCAGCCGAGTTAATAGCGGCTGCTTTTTTTACCTGGCGGATTCAAATCTGAAGTGCAACTTTTGTAATCGAATTTAAGTGGCGAGCTGCGTTAACATCGAGCCACTTAAACGACAAAGTAAAAGGAACACAGATGAAGCACTATAAGCAGCTCAA
>Ga0105164_10001049_pt1 | contig 17967 bp, 14 predicted proteins | sample VDWuncwatermetaG_FD_89674 | JGI IMG/M metagenome (GOLD analysis project Ga0105164, IMG submission 89674) | Wastewater microbial communities from Netherlands to study Microbial Dark Matter (Phase II) - VDW unchlorinated drinking water | ecosystem: Environmental > Aquatic > Freshwater > Drinking...
CCTTTGATTACGGAGTAAAAGTTGCAGGTGTCACGGTGCATTTTGTAGATGAAAGCATGGATCACGGCCCCATAATCTTACAAGAAACAATTAAGGTGCATGAAAATGATACTTTGGAATCATTGGAGAAAAAAATCCACAAAGTAGAGCATTCCCTTTATCCTGAAGCCGTAAGATTATTTATTGAAGGTAAACTAAGGGTAGAAGGAAGGAGAGTCAAGGTTTCTGCTCAGTAGTTTTCACCCAAACTGCCGCTTGATTTAATACAGTTTTATTATTGGTAAGTAAGTTGTTCAATTCTACGGTTGAGAAATCTTTAAAACCATATATCTTTAAAGTATTGACTGTTGTCTTAAGCACCTCTTTATCTATGTCTACTTTTTTTCCAACCTCTGGTTTTTGGAACTTTATCCTGATGCGCTGCTGGATTTGCCCAATAATAAATTCCTGCCAAGTTATATCCTTATAATTTAAATGCAGGCCTTCTTTGTCACCGACTATCTGTGGCAATATTTCCATATCTTGTATAGTGCGATGCTGGTATTCAGTCTGGGAAATAAATTGGTAAGATACCTTTTTAAGGTCGAGATAATAAAATAGCTCTTTCATTACAATACCGTTCTTTATATCCGCGGTAACTAAACAGAAGAATTGCAATCTACCTTTCTCCTGGTTTTCCATACTAAAGAGCACGCGGCTTAGAACCCTCCAAACAGTATTAATTTTTTCTAAAACATCCTTGTTATATTTATATTCTTGGGCCTTTTCTTTTTCTGGCACGGCTTTGATTAAATATTCTATTGCCAGCAGATTTTCTTTAAATTCAACTTTATCATGCCCTACATCAAATCTTTCTAAATATTTCTCAGGCTTATCCGATTTTACTAATATGTCCTCAAGCGGAAGATAAATCCAGAGCGTTGAGCCTACAGGCCTTGCTTTTATATTCATCCTGTATTCATTTTTACAGATATACTCTATTGTTGTTCCGATTTTTTCTTTTGTATAGGTAGGCGTGATTGATGAGGAACAGCCTGCGATAAGATAGGTTATAAAAAAAATATTAAACAGAAGGCCGTATTTTACCAAATTCTTTAAATATAGCTTCAATTTCGTCATAATTAATTTCTTCTTTGGCAATGAGTTCTGTGGCGAGGCGGTCAAGGAGGGGTCCTTCTTTTTTAAGCAATTCCGTAACTTCGCTTAGGCATTTTTGCATTATTTCTTGGACATCATTATCAAGGCGGTTCTTCATTTCTTCAGATATAAGCAGCGCGCTTCCCATGCGCTTGTAGAAATCGAGGGCATGAAAGTCTCCGATTATTCCGGATTTACCCATCCCCATACGCCAGACCATGTTATGCGCTGTAAATAAGGCATTTGCGAAATCTCCCCCTACTCCGCCGCTGGTAAAGCCTAATTTTATTTTTTCAGCGGCATAAGAACCGAGAGATATTTTAATCTCATTCAAAAGCTGCATCTGGTCCTCGATAAATATTTCTTGGCGTTCGGGAACCCAGGTTACTCCTCCGGTGTGCCCGCGGGGAGTAATGGTTATTTTAAAGACATCTTTCGACGGCACGAGTAGATATGTTACAATGGCATGGCCTGCTTCATGGTAAGCTATTTTTAATTTTTCATTTTCAGATAATTTAACACGGCGTTTAATCCCTAAGGCTATTCTTTCCCTGGCGTCATCAATATCTTTCATAGTTATAAGCTGCCTTTTGTTACGGACAGCAATTAATGCCGCTTCTCTTACTATATTAGCTATATCTGCCGGGCTGCTGCCGACTGTGATACGCGCTAATCGGTCAATCTTTACGCTGCTTTCTTCGTATTTTACTTTTTTAAGGTAATAAGCAAGTAATTTTTCTCTATCTTCAAGGTTTGGCTTGTCCACATATATCTTGCGGTCGAATCTTCCCGGCCTCAGTAACGCGGCATCGAGAAAGCCTTCCGGCATATTTGTTGCGCCAATGATGACTATATTCAGTTCTTTTTCTTTCAGCCCATCCATTTCCACTAATAGTTGATTTAGGGTAGTATTCGTTTCGCTCTGGCCTCCAAATCCTACATCAGCGGCTCTCTGAGCGCCTACGGCATCTATTTCATCGATAAAAATTATGCAGCCGCCGGTTAATCCTGCCAGACGGCCTGCTCTCTTAAATAAACTTCTTATCCTTCCGGCGCCTACACCGACGAACATCTCTACAAATTCAGAACCGGACATAGATATAAACGGCAGCTTTGCTTCTGTGGCAATGGCTTTGGCAAGATAAGTTTTCCCACATCCGGGCGGGCCCAACATAAGAATCCCTTTTAAGATTTTTCCTCCAATGCGTTGTAATTCTGCGCGGTCTGTAATCAATTTTACCACTTCCAGGGCTTCCTGTTTGGCTTCATCCATACCAATGACATCATCCCATTTTATTCCTATGGATTCTCCGGAAATAGACTTTTTGCTCGTCTGAGTAAATGACTGTCCCCCTCTTTTATAAAACATCCAGTACATCATATAGGTATATACCGCGCCTTGGATAAGGCCTACAACGATCCACGTGTATAACTGCAGCGGAAGCTGGGCTAACTGGGATTGGCGCAAGAATGATTCTGCTTCATTCCAAGCGCGAAGACCATTGAAGATAATGACAACCAGGCCTATAAATAAGGCAGAGAGGTTTACAATTATTATTATTCTAATCCAGTATAACTCTAGGAAATATTTAATTTTTTTCCAGCTCATATTTGCTGTTGCTCCTTTCAAGTAATATTTATGAATATAAAAATAACATACTAAGCATATGAAGTCAAACCTTTTTTAGCTTGTTTGAGATAGCGTATAATCTTTTGTGTAATTTGTAGCTACTTTTCACCAAATAATCTTGACTTAGATAGATGGTTGTGCTAATCTAAGAAAATTTAGCGAAGTTGTAGTCTGTATAAGGAGTTTAAGAATGGCAAAGATTAGAAGGGTTATAGCGCGCGAGATTTTGGATTCGCGCGGCAATCCTACAATAGAGGTAGATATAATCTTAGATAACGGAATCTTGGGCCGGGCGGCGGTTCCTTCCGGAGCTTCTACTGGCGATAATGAGGCTTTGGAATTAAGGGATGGTGATAAAAAAAGATATTCAGGGAAAGGAGTATTAAAGGCGGTCAATAATGTCAATACTGTAATCGCCTCTAAAATAAAGGGGTTAAACCCAGATTTTGCGCAGATAGACAAACTCCTGATTAAATTAGATGGCACTGAAAGTAAATCTCATCTTGGCGCTAACGCTATTCTTGGCGTATCTTTAGCTGCAGCCAAAGCAACTGCGTTATGCAAGAAGCAGCCATTGTACAGATTCTTGGGCGGCGACAAAGCCAATATTCTTCCTGTCCCCTTAATGAATATATTAAACGGAGGATTGCACGCTGACAATAATCTCGATATTCAGGAATTTATGATTATGCCTATAGGCGCACCGAGTTTTCGCGAGGCATTAAGGTATGCTGCGGAAGTTTTTCATAACCTAAAAGGCATCTTGAAATCCAAAAAATTATCCACATCTGTGGGCGATGAAGGTGGATTTGCGCCAAATCTTACTTCTAACCAAGAAGCATTAGAATTAATATTACAGGCCGTTGAGAAAGCCGGATACAAACCCGGAAAAGATATTTATTTAGCCTTAGATTGCGCAGCCAGTACTTTCTATAAACCCAGCCCCTGCGCGCAGGGGCTGGGTAAAGATGGCGTATACAAATTTGAGAATCTTAATAAAAATTCTACGGATTTAATTAATATATATGAGAGCTGGATGGGCAAATACCCTGTTGTATCTATTGAAGATGGTTTATCTGAACATGATTGGCCGGGCTGGAAAGAGCTAACTAAGAGATTGAGCTCTATATTACAATTGGTAGGCGATGATATATTTGTAACTAACCCCAAGATTTTTAAAAAAGGCATTGCGGAAACAATAGGTAATGCCATTTTGGTAAAAGTAAACCAGATTGGCTCTCTTTCAGAGACGCTTGAGGTAATGAATATTGCCAAGAAAAATAAATATAAGGCAATTGTCTCGCATCGTTCAGGCGAAACTGAAGATACGACCATTGCGCATTTAGCAGTAGCTTGCGGCTGCGGCCAGATTAAGACCGGTTCGGTATCCAGGACAGATAGGATTTGTAAATATAATGAACTCTTAAGAATTGAAGAAGAGCTGGGTTCTGGCGCGGTATATGCAGGGAAATTCTGGAAGCGATGATTTTCAAGAAGGCATTCTGGTTTTTCGGTATTACAGTTTTCTTATTAATCATATTCTTGCCGGGTTTCACCAAGTTCCAAGAGCTAAGAGACAAGAATCATGATTTAGAGATGAAAATCAAACAATTAAACATAGAGAATACTCTTTTGCAGCAGGAGCTTAAGCGGATAGAAAATGACCCTGTTTATCAGGAGAAAATTGTCCGCGATAAAATGGGCGTGGTGCGTAAAGGCGAAATCCCCATTAAGATAATTCCTGAGAAATAATATATTGCATTATAGATTTAATTGCGCTATAGTGCTTTCGCGGGGTGGAGCAGCCTGGTAGCTCATTAGGCTCAAGTATTTGGGCTCCTCAGTCAGAAATGATTGAAGGATAGCCTGCCAAATTCGGTAGAACCCTAGATGTGAGTCAAGGTAATACCGAGCCAAGTCCGCCGTATTTACGGTGGAAAGGTGTAGAGACTAGATGGTAGGGATCCTAAGGTTTTAGGATTAAGGTATAGTCCAGACTACAAATCCGCCAATATTTGTGGCGGAGCAGTGAAAGCTGTAGTAGTAAGCATAACCTAAAGGTCGCAAGTTCAAATCTTGCCCCCGCAATAAATTAATAGAGAGGTTCTCCCGCCATTAGTTTTAAGTAATTGGGCGGGATATCCCGCTGAAATAATTTAGATGGTGCAGTGGGAAAATCCTCTCCCTGCAATTATGGCTCCAGCGATGATGCTGTCGGAGCCATTTTTATGAATACCTATATAATATATATAATTTGTTGAAAAGTATAAAAAGGCTTGACAACCAATAAATATAAGATATACTTTAATTGTTTACAGTGAAGTAAAAGACAGAGGCGTCCTTAACCCAAGAGGGGAAACAGGGCGCTTTTTATTTGAGCACATAATTTATGGAGCCGCCGCTTTGCGGCAGGCGAACATAAATTATAGGTGCGAAAATCCCCATGCTGTTTCGTTTTGCTTTCGCAAAAGCGAAACAAAACGGTGGGGGGCAATTCGGCCAAATCCGCCAAAGTTCTGCGGCGGATAGAGTCATTGAGATGCAAAAAGATATCTTACGCATAGCCATAGGACAAATAAATTGCACGGTTGGCGATTTAGAGGGCAATTGCCAAAAAATCAGCCAATATATCCAAAGGACAAAAGGATTTGATGTGGATATAATCTCTTTTCCGGAGTTGGCCGTTACGGGTTATCCGCCCGAGGACCTTTTGCTTAAACCCAAGTTTATACAGGATAATTTAAAACGTATAAAAGAATTGGCAAAATCGGTCAATGATATTGTAGCGATTATAGGTTTTGTAGATACGAAAGAGAAGCAACTTTATAACGCAGCAGCGGTAATTTATAATGGCAGGATTTATGGCGTATCTCATAAGATGCTTTTGCCTAACTATGGCGTATTTGACGAGAAGCGTTATTTTGCAGCCGAAGATAAGGTATCAGTTTTTAAGTTCGGTAAGATTATTTTTGGAGTAAATATTTGCGAAGATATATGGCATAAGGATGGCCCGGTAAGAAAAGAAGCCTTATTAGGCGCAAAGCTGATTTTTAATATCAACGCCTCTCCTTATCATGCAGGCAAAATTAAGGAAAGAGAAGCAGTTATCCGCGAGCAGGCCAGGTCAAATCATCTTTTTGTATCTTATACTAACTTAGTGGGAGGCCAGGATGAATTAGTTTTTGACGGCCAAAGCATGCTCGTGGATAGCGGCGGCAGCGTAATCAGCAGGGCAGATGCGTTTAAGGAGGATTTATTAATAGCCGACCTTAATATTCCTGTGAGCAAAAATAAAAAGGCAGCAGGGATTATTACTATTACAGACAATGTGTCTTATAAGAAGAGAGCCCCTTTGCCGCCACACCTATACAGTAGATGGGGGGCGTTACCTAAAAAAGAAAATAAACCCTTAGAGTCTGTTGCAGGGATTTATCAGGCTCTAATCTTAGGGCTGCACGATTATGTATTTAAGAATGGTTTTCAGAAAGTAGTGATTGGTTTAAGCGGAGGGATTGATTCTTCTTTAGTGGCTGCTTTGGCAGCGGATGCCTTAGGTAAAGATAATGTTATCGGCGTATTTATGCCCTCGCGCTATTCTTCGCAGGAATCGGATATTGACGCTGCGCAATTGGCAAGAAATTTAGGAATAAAGTTCATTAATATTTCCATTGAACAGATATACAAGATTTATCTTTTGGTCCTTGAGCCGCATTTCTTAGGTTCACAAAAGAACGTAGCGGAAGAGAATTTACAGGCGCGTATCAGGGGAAATCTTCTTATGGCGCTCTCTAATAAATTCGGCTGGTTAGTTTTGACTACGGGAAACAAGTCTGAAATGAGCACTGGTTACGCTACGCTTTACGGAGATATGGCCGGCGGTTTTGCGGTAATTAAAGATGTGCCTAAAGTATTGGTTTATAAGTTAGCTCAATATAGAAACTCCATAGGCCCGGTTATTCCTGAGCGCGTGCTGATAAAAGAACCCACTGCCGAACTTAGGCCCAATCAGAAGGACCAGGATACGCTGCCTCCGTATGAAACCCTTGACGCAATTTTAAAGGATTATGTTGAAGATGATAAGGATTTAAATAAAATTATCTCTTTGGGCTTTGATAAAGAAACCGTGCATAAAGTTTTAGCTATGGTGGATAAAGGCGAATATAAACGCAGGCAGTCGCCCCCGGGGATAAAGATAACGCCCAAGGCCCTCGGAAGAGACCGGAGAATGCCAATTACTAATAAGTATAAAGGATACTAGAATAACTTTATCTCATTGACGAGATAAACCCCCACACCAATTAGTAATTTAGCATAGGCTATATCCCAATTGGTGTGGGGGTAAATAAGGACACAGGCGCCCTTTTAGCAGCGGATACGTTATGAAAGGGCATCTTTTATTTGAGCACATAATTTATGGCGGACACTTATGTTCCATAAGTTATGGCGTCATTGAATATGAAAAATAATTTTGAAAAACTCATTAAAAGGATATCCCCGGTATTAAAAAGGATAACCTATAAACTTAACGGCCACTTTGCCTTTTTTAATGACGAAGATTTATTCCAGGAAGCCTTGGTGTATCTTTGGCAGGTCTTTAAGGATGGAAAGATCAATGATAAAACTGACAGCTACATACTGCAGGGGTGTTATTTTCACCTTAAAAATTATATTCGCAGTATAAATGACAAAGTTAAACTAATAAGCATTGAGACATTCAAACGTAATGAAGAAGAGGGTAATCAAGATGAGTTTTTATGGCTAAAAGACCAAAAGGCAGAGGTTTTTTTTGAGGATTTAAATTCCAGATTACTTTGCGAGACGATCAATAATAATGGCTTGACAGAAAAGGAGAAAGAAATCCTTCGTTTTTATAGCCAAGGCCTGACTACCAGAGATATAGGTAAGCAATTAGGCGTCTCGCACGTACGGGTAGTGAAACTAACCCACAGAATAAGAGAAAAGTGTCGCAAATACAGGGACGGTTCTCAACTTAATTGAGAAGTGTCCCCAATTTAGGGACGGTTCTGCTTTAGCTTGAGAACCGTCCCTAAATGAGACGATTTAATTTAGGGGTTACCAAGATACAGGATTTTTTACTTGTATTAGTGTAAACACATAGTAGTGTCAAGACAGAGGCGTTTCTTTAGTTTTAGAAACGCCTTTATATTTTAGCCCAGCAAGGGCACACCAAACAATCCGATATGTTTGGGTGTTAGCCCCAGCAAGGGCACACCCAACAATTCCCGCAGAGGGCGGGACACTCAACAATCCTTTATGTTGAGGTGCCGATATGGCTGGGCGTTAAAGACTCCGGCGTCTTTTTAATCCGAAGATGGATCGAAAAGGCGCGTTTTAATTTTTATTAACTAACTATGTGACTAAATGTGAAACACCCAAATCTATTGGATGATTTGGTATGAGCTTGTGCTCAAGGAGGATTAACATGGCTGGAAATCAAAATGATTCTTTAGTAAAACCTAAGCTTGGGTTATTAGGTGCAGCTATGAACGCAATGGCCTTGATTGCGCCAGGCGCTTTCTTGTGGATTACCTATCAGCTGCAAGCTGCTGCCACAGCGCCAAATGGGGCATCAGTCGCAAATGATCTCTGGGCAGGGATCGCGCTTGCTTTGACCGTATGTTTTTTGACAGCATTATCCTACTCGGAGCTTGCAAAGATTTATCCTGAAGCGGGTTTTGCAAGCTGTACCTATTTTGCGGAAAAAGCCTTCTTGGACGCTCGCAAGGAAAAAGTAAGCGGCCCCACTTCAATGGCTCGCATGGCTAAACTTGTTACCGGATGGGCAGCGCACCTGTTCTATTGGGTTTATCCGGGAGTAATGGTGGCGATGATGGTGACTCTTATCGGTTATATTTATACACAGTTTACAGGCCATACTTTATCAATAATGAATATGACCGTTATCGGTATTGTATTTACAGTTGCTACAGGCTATATAGCGTACCGGGGGGTAACAGGATCAACTGTGGTAGCAATCTGGATTAATATTATACAATGGGTTACTTTGGTAATTTTTACTATTCTTGCAGTCTGGTACCGTTTGGCCAATCCGCAACATGCAACACAATGGGCATTCAGCGGGGGGCTGGATATAATTAAGATACACTCATTTCAGGGAATATTGGTTCAATCTACCATAGCTATCTTGATTCTGGTGGGTTTTGAAAGCTGCACAGCTTTGGCAGCTGAAACAAAAGATCCCGAGAAAACAATCCCAAAGGCTATAATTATTTCGCTTATTGTGCAAGGGTTGTTTGCTTATTTGTTTCAGTATTTCGGCGCCGGATTCATGCTTAGTGAAAAGTTAATCAATACGACAGGCACGACTACAGTAACTGGCATGGCTGCGGCTGCGGCATCAGGCGCTCCAATCGGAGACCTTGCCAAGCTGATCGGAGATTCCTTGTTCCATGGCTTGGGATTCGGTTTAATGATTACTATGGCGATTACCGTAGCTATCGCTGTAATCGGAACAACCTTAAGCTGTATGAATACGGCTATGCGGGTTAGCGCTGGTATGGCGGAAGATCGAGAATTACCTTCTTCGTTAAGTTTCATACATACAAAATACATTACGCCTCATGTTTCGCTTGCTATGTTGATAATTGTTACCTCGGTAATCGGGGCTATTGGCGTGCGTTCAGTTGTAGGCCTCACAGGTATTACCCTTGCCTCAAACTTAGGGACTTTTATCCTCTATGGTCTTACCTGTGTTTGGACTGTTATTGCCTTCAAAGGGAGAGAGGATTTTAACATTTTAAAGCACAGTATTATTCCTGGACTGGGAGTTATTGCCAATGTCGTGATGACCATAGGTATCCTTTACCTATATATTATTGGCAATGCTGATGCTAAGGCAGAAGCAAAGATCTGCTTCATGATCGCCGGGGGATGGGCTTTGATAAGCATCATATATGTTGCGGTAACTACCGTGCGAAAAACATATCGCTTAAAGATGGTATCCGGTATGATCCGCCCAGAACAACTGAACATTGTGGTGCAGGCCCTTAAAGAGGACGACTGCATTTTAGGCATGACTGTTACAAAAGTAAAGGGGTTTGGCCGGCAAAAAGGCCATTTTGACGGAGATCCGGAGAGTGATAAGATTAATTTTATACCTAAGGTGAGGGTTGATGTTGTGGTGAAGGAATGGGATGTAGCGCAGATAATGGATATTATTAGCGAGGCCGCGCGTACAGGCAATGTCGGGGATGGTAAAATCTTTGTGACCGATGCATCGGAGGCTATGCGTATCCGTACAGGAGAAAAAGGCGTTTGGGCGATATAAATAAACAGCCTATTTGAGAAAGGGGCAAATAACATGACTAGGCTTTACAGAAATTCTAGTGGCGCGATGGTTATTAGTGTAGTAGTCATGCTTTTGGGATTATGTTTTCGTATTCCTTGTGTTTTGGGAGACGAGGCAGCGCCGCAAGCGGCTACGCCTCCTCAATCTACTGAACCGCTGCTTGGGCCGTTGATGAGCGTTTTAGACAAGGCAGGACTAGCCAAGGCTTTGAACAAGGCAGGCATTAATATTTATGGATACGCTGATGCCGGTTACATCTACGATGCTACCGCGCCAGGATCTCACGATGGCCCAACTTTCATGGGATTCGACAATTTAAAGAGGACTCCTGTCCTTGACAAGTTCAGTTTAAGCATTGAGCGTACGGTAGATCCGTCTAAGAAGCAGCTTGACTGGGGTTTTCGCACAGAGACTATCTGGGGTTTTGATGCAAAATTCATACACTCTAACGGGCTCGTTGCTACGCAGACCGGCCGGTACCAATGGGATCCTCTGCAGGCATATGTGGACGTGGCGCTGCCTTACGTGCCCGTGCGCATCCGCGCCGGCAAATGGATAGAACTAGCTGGCTTCGAGCAGTTCGATGCTAACATTTATGGGGCATTCGGCGATCCATCCAGGGCATTATATTCTTACAGTTATGCTTTCCTCTATGCTGAGCCGGGTACGCAGACGGGCGCTTTGGTCACCTATGTGTTGAACCCCCAATGGACGTTTGACGCCGGCTTTACGCGCGGCTGGAATCAATCCACACGCGACGCCAACAATTATTTGGATTTTTTGGGCCGTATTACCTATACACTAAGTGATAAAACTTCAGTTATTTTCGTTATGACTGAAGGGCCGGAGTTTCCTACGGCCACCGGACGCGGCCTGCCCGCGGGTGACAACAAACACTGGTGGAGCGCACTTGATTTGGTCGTAACCCACAAGGTAACCGACAAATTGAGTCTCGGCTCAGGCCTTGACTTTGTCAATGCTCCGCAAACCCCCGGCTTAAAAGACGGCACTAAGCAGTGGGGAGGCGTAGCAGGCTACGCTAGCTACGCGATAGATTCGCGTTTCACACTTAATAGCCGGTTGGAATGGTACAATGACTCATCTAATGGTTTTGCTACCGGTGCGCCCCTGGGTGCCAATTACTACGAGGCCACTTTTGGCATAGCTATAAAGCCCTTCCCAAAGGATAAGGTTCTCTCACACTTATTGTTTAGGCCGGAAGTTCGTTACGACTGGTCTAACCGCAAGGTATTTGATAGCGGCGATAAAGGCCAGGTGGCATTATGCGGGGACGTCTTGTTTACTTTTTAGAAACGTTGTTAAGTTTGGCAGCAATTTTGTAAGATAGATATCGATTCCTAACACCCTGCCCTATCGGATGGGCAGGTGTTCCATCTACTATGGAAGGAGTGAGACCATGAAAAAGATAGAGGCTATAATTCGTCCCACAAAAGTAGGTGATGTATGCGCTGCTTTGGAGAAAATCGGCCATCCCGGGATTATGATTACTGAGATTGAGGGTCACGGAAGACAAAAAGGCATAGAGCAGGAGTTCCGCGGCAAAACTTATAAAACAGAACTGATTACTAAAGCTAAGGTTGAAGTTATAGTGAATGATTGTGATGTAGATAGGATAGCTAAAACTATACGTGAAGCTGCTCTGACGGGAAAAGTGGGTGATGGTAAAATATTTATTTATCCTATAGAAGATGCCGTAAGAATCCGCACTGCTGAACACGGGGATGCTGCGGTATAGAGAGGGTGCTTATAGATGCTTGATGCTGAATTAATCAGAAAACTTTCGCAGCTTAAAGAAGAAAAAGGTTATACCCTCTATGATTTATCCAAGAAGTTAGACCTTCAGGTAACTACCATAGAAAGGTGGCTGAGGACCGGGCGCATAAATAAGGTTTATGCGCATTTAGTTAGAGAAAAATTAAATATTTTATAGTATAATGTAGTATAATATTTAACTAATAACTTGTAATTAAAGCCTGGTTTAAAAACCGGAAATTGTAATCTTTTGCATAGTTTGCACAAAAGAGTAAACAAAGGAGTAATAAGTGGGTTCTGCTTTATCTGCTGATGTCCTGCCGCCTTCTTTATGGCAGCGTTTTAAGGGAAAAATCTTCGGTTCTGCCCGTGACCTTGGCGATCCGTCCTTAGGGCACAAGCTGTCGCTCATCGCGTTTTTCGCATGGGTAGGTTTGGGCGCTGACGGGCTTTCGTCTTGCGCATATGGGCCTGAAGAAGCTTACCGGGCATTAGGGTCTCATACCTATCTTTCTATTTTTCTTGTGTTAGCAACAGCGCTTACTGTTTTTATCATCTCCTATGCCTATAGCCGTATCATTGAGCATTTCCCGGTAGGCGGCGGCGGTTATATCGTTGCCACCAGCCTTCTTGGCAGGACTGCCGGCGTTATTTCGGGCTGCGCCCTCTTCGTTGACTATATCCTGACAATCACGGTTTCAATTGCCGGCGGCGGAGATGCGCTTTTTAGCCTTCTTCCATATTCGTTACACATATATAAGCTCCCCGCCGAGTTTATCGCGATTATTTTTTTGAGCGTAATGAACTTACGAGGCGTAAAAGAATCGGTGATGGTGCTTATACCGATTTTTATGACCTTTATCATAACACACCTTATTCTTATCGGTGGCGGGATTATTATGCATCTTCCCAGCGCACATTCCGTTGCTGCAAATGTTCGCGGGGAACTAGGCGTGGGAATGAAGGATATTGGCGCATTTGGCCTTTTCTTTATTTTTTTGCGGGCCTATTCGTTAGGTGCTGGGACGTATACCGGCATTGAGGCTGTTTCAAACGGCGTGGGAATCCTGCGGGAGCCGAAAGTCAAAACCGGCAAACGCACGATGTTTTATATGGCGGTTTCTTTGGCGTTAACCGCCGGCGGCCTTCTTTTATGTTATATGCTCTCCGGCATAAAACACGTTGAAGGCCAAACGTTAAATGCGGCCCTTTCACGGCAGCTTCTTCTGCCGTTGCATTGGGGGGCCATTCCGTTCGGCGGAGCGCTGGTTTATTTGACTATACTATCTGAGGCAGTGCTTCTGTTGGTTGCTGCTCAAACTGGCTTTATTGACGGGCCGCGGGTTCTTTCGAATATGGCGCAGGATGGCTGGGTTCCTAAAAGTTATGCCTCTCTCTCTGACCGTCTCACTATGCAAAATGGCGTTTTTTTAATCAGCTCTTTGTCGCTTCTTGCCTTAGCCTACACGCGCGGCTATATCGGCATACTTGTGGTGATGTACAGCGTAAACGTATTTCTCACCTTTTCTTTATCAGAGTTAGGAATGATCCGTTTTTGGTTCCGGCACCGAAAAACGGAAAAGACATGGCTGCGCGACATTTCTATTCATGCTATCGGATTTGTTCTTTGTCTTTCCATTTTATCCGTGATGGTAGCGGAAAAATTCAGAGAGGGCGCATGGATTACTCTCCTTTTGACCTGCGGCTGCATCGCATTGTGTTTTTTAATCCGGGGGCATTATTCCCAAATTCGGCGGGAAATGCTAGAGATGAATCGGTTGTTTCAACATCTGGTTCGAAAAGAAGCTCTGGCAGCCATACCAGTCTTTGATGAAAAAAAACCAACCGCGGTGCTCCTTGTTGCAGACTACAACGGTATCGGAATTCATGTTTTTCTGAATATTTTCCGCCTTTTTCCGAGGACCTTTTCAAATGTGGTTTTTGCATCAGCGGCCGTGGTCGATTCACAGTTTTTTAAGGAAGACAACCAGCTTCGTTTGCTTGCGGAGAAGACAGAGGCGATGCTGGGTAGATACGTAGAGTTTGCCCATTCCACAGGGATCCCGGCTCGGGCGGAGTATCGCATTGGCACGGATGTAGTTGAGTCGGCTTCGCATCTTTGTGTTGAGCTATCACAGAAGTATTCCCATACCATGTTTTTTGCAGGGGAGCTTGTCTTTGAAAAGCCTCAATGGTATCATCGTATTTTGCATAACGAGACGGCATATGCGATTCTGCGCCGGATACGCTTTGCCGGCCTTCCGATGGTAATGATTCCGGCTCGAATTTCTGAAAAAAAAGTGCTGGCGGAAAGCGACGCGCTAATCAAAAAAGGGGCGAGATAAGACAAAAAGGTATGATAAAAATTTAGGTTACCAGAAGATAGAATTTTTTACTTGTATAATTAGAGCATAAGACACAGGCGTCTTTTAATCCATAAATAACTGGATAAGAAGGCGCCTTTTGATTTTAGGAAGCAGTAGATAGATAGAAGCAATTTTTTTGCCTGTTTTTTGCACAATTGGCTAATCAAGAGTTTTATTAACAATACACCCGGCGCTTAATGGAATTGCGCCGGTGTTGTCCTTATGGACAAGGAGAGAAGAAATGATAAACACAGGTGACACAGCGTGGGTTTTGATTTCATCAGCATTGGTGATGCTGATGACCCCGGGACTGGCGTTCTTCTATGGGGGAATGGTCAGGAGAAAAAATATGTTGAGCATTCTTATGCAGTGTTTTATTATCTTGGCAGCATTAAGCCTGCAATGGGTGCTTTTTGGCTACAGCCTTGCTTTTGCGCCGGCTAAAGGATTTTGGGGAGGTTTTAATTGGTTTGCTCTCAAGGGAGTTGGCCTTGAGCCTTATGCAGATTATGCCGCAACTATACCGCATCAGGCATTTATGATTTTTCAAGCGATGTTTGCTATAATCACTCCCGCCTTGATTATCGGCGCTTTTGCAGAGAGAATGAAATTCTCGGCATTTTTGGTTTTTACACTGCTCTGGGCGACTTTTGTATACGATCCTATCTGCCACTGGGTATGGGGGATAGGAGGGTGGCTTAGGAATTTAGGCGCCCTTGATTTTGCCGGCGGGACTGTGGTGCATATTAATGCCGGAATCGCTGCCTTAGTTACGGCTCTGGTTATCGGCAAGAGGAGAAATTTAGAGGGCCGGACTCCCTCTCCGCATAATCTGCCGTTTGTAGTAATAGGGACAGCGCTGCTTTGGTTTGGCTGGTTTGGATTTAATGCCGGCAGCGCTTTAGCAGCAAATGGCTTGGCAGTGAATGCATTTGTAGTAACGAATACTGCAGCAGCAGCTGCGGCTTTAAGCTGGGCATTTATAGAGTGGATGCACAACGGCAAGCCCACGATGTTCGGCACAGCCTCTGGCGCGGTTGCCGGTTTGGTTGCCATTACACCCGCAGCGGGTTTTGTTAGTGTGGTCCCGGCGATGATTATAGGGATATTGGTAAGCGTATTCTGTTTTATGGCCGTGAGCGTAATAAAACCTAAATTAGGCTACGATGATTCGCTGGATGCTTTTGGCGTGCATTGTATAGGAGGCATCTGGGGGGCGCTGGCAACCGGTTTATTTGCTTCTAAGAGCGTTAATTCAGCAGGCGCAAACGGTTTAATCTTTGGTAATCCCAAGCAGTTCCTGGTGCAATTGACCGCTGTTGCGGTTACACTCATTTATTCGTTAGTAGCGAGTGTGATAATCTATAAACTGGTGGATTTCTTTATCGGCGTACGCGTGAATGAGAAAGAAGAAGCAATGGGTCTTGACCTCACACAGCACCGTGAAAGGGCGTACACGATATTAGAATAACAATCTTACTCCTTGCCTATACACTGCAAAAATCTCTACGATATTTTTGCAGTAGGCTTCGGAGTGATTTGCAGACAAAGAAAGTGAGGGCAAATCATGAAACTAATCATTGCCATAATTCAGCCATACAAATTAGAAGAGGTAAAGGAAGAGCTTTATAAGGCAGGGGTTAATTTAATCACCGTAAGCGAAGTCTTAGGCCACGGCCGCCAAAAGGGCGTAACTGAGGTTTACCGCGGAGTAAAAGAAACCGGTAATCTTTTGAGAAAAATCCGTTTGGAAATTGCGGTAAATGAAAACTTCCTTGAGTCGGCTGTCAATGCAATCGTCAAAGGCGCTAAATCAGGCGAAACCGGAGACGGAAAAATTTTTGTTTTGGATTTAAAAGAATGCGTGCGTATCCGCACTGAAGAACGCGGTTCGGTAGCGATAGGATAATCCTAAAAAGGATAGGCCTTACTGAGCCTATAAGGAAGGGCCTAATTCGCGCAAAGAACTTATGTCGGCTACCCGCCCCCGTAAGTTATGGAGCCATATATTAAATATACCCCTTGCGTAAACGCTCGTAAATTTTGGCGCTCCGCGCCTAAAATTTACTTCGCACGCTTCGGGCGTCGCTTACGCGACATTTCGCTAGATAAAATATTGATGTGCTCAATAATTCGCGTAAATAACTTATATTCGTTCCATAAGTTATGACTTCATTATAGGCGGTGCTCATTAAAATTTCGCTTGTATTTTTTAAGAATTAGATGTATATTGTAAATGCACATTGCAGTGCTAATATTAGAAACAGAATAGAACATAGGTGTTCGAGCTGGGCAGAGGTGTCTGTCTGGAAGGGGCACCTTTTTATTTGAAATCACATTAGGTTCTTTCGCAAAATGAATGATACGAGGTAAGCACTTTCTCGGTAATGGCGGGCTAGATATAGGGTATCTTAAAACAAAAAAGATGTCAAAAACAATTTTTATAAGGAATAAACTAGATTTTAGCGACACTTCGTCCGTAGACGATACCTTAGCTATATCAAAGAACGATTGCTCTTTCTAAATCTATAAGAACTTAAGGAACAGCTTCCAATAAGACTGACAATAAGGAAGCTTGGCTCCCGCTGCTTCAGCCGGTGTTAGGCCTTCTAACCTCTGATTAGGCTTAAAATAATTATGCAGATACACTTGGTTGGTTACAAAACTCCATAAGCCTAAGTCGGACTTAAAGCCTCTGAAGCGTCTGGCATTGACTTTTAAGGTTGACCAGCTGCGCTCCCTGCGGTTGTTATTTGGCCTTTCAAAGAATCCGTGATAGACCTTGTGTTTATCTATATCGAAGTTTAAGTCAGCTAGAGCAGAGCCGTAACTCCAGAGGCCGTCAGTTAAAGCCTGAACATTCTTCAAAGCAGGCGAAGCAGTAAAGGCGATATTAAAGTTACTCCTTGCGTATTCAGTAGAGCGTCTGGGTGAGATAAACCAGCTTTGTTCAGAGTCAAACTTAGAGTCTTTAGTCATCCAGACCCAGCGTTTATTGCCTCTAACCCAGAATACCGTCTCGTCGGTAAGTGTCCTGCGTCTGCCGCGAGCCTTGGGTACTGAGAGTAGGCCTAAATTCTTATGGATATTTAAAGCTGCCTTATGCGTCCATCTGGTTATGGTATCGTGAGAAATATTCACTTTAAATAGCTCTTTCATAATAGAGGCTACTTCGGTAGCCGGAATAGATTTAAAGACAGCAAAGTATAACGCTAGGGACACACAGGGATTGGCAAAAGACATCTTGCTCCATGTAAACTTAATTGCTAACTCTGTTTCAATGCACTCAATTGGATCTTTGGCAATCTTGAAGGATTTACCCGGCAGCGGTATATTGATTTTGTGATTACAATGTCGCTTGCCTTTACGGATATGGTTATTGCATCTAAACCTATAACCATCGCTTAAGAATTTAAAGATGCTCATATAACCACCGCAGCGAGGACAGCGTATTGTAGGGTATTTCCTAACACGCTGTGGTCCTCCAGGAGTAAATTGATGCTTGCAGCTTTTATTTTTGCATCTATAGCGTTGCAGGTGTCTTGAATTAACAGCGTGACCCCAGTAATAGGTCTCTGAGCCGCATCGGGGGCAGGTAACAGGTTCTTTAATATTGTTTAACATAAAAACCTCCTTTCGGTTGAAAAAATGGGTGTAATGGATTTTCAATCACTCTAACCCATTTACCGAGAGGAGTTGATAAAAAGCAAGCTCTTTCTTGCGAAAGAGCC
>Ga0105164_10001050_pt1 | contig 17957 bp, 13 predicted proteins | sample VDWuncwatermetaG_FD_89674 | JGI IMG/M metagenome (GOLD analysis project Ga0105164, IMG submission 89674) | Wastewater microbial communities from Netherlands to study Microbial Dark Matter (Phase II) - VDW unchlorinated drinking water | ecosystem: Environmental > Aquatic > Freshwater > Drinking...
CAAGCAGGCCGAGAGTCTTATGCCTGTCAGGGGCTTCTCCTTCTTAAACCGCTCCCTGATGATGCCAAGTACCGGCATCTCCTTGTTGGCCCAGGCAATCCTGTTACTTCCCAGTGGGGCTAGCCCCATGTCTTTTACGTGGTAGTTCACTTAGGCCCTCCCCAGGGCAGGCTCCCGAAGGCCGGCCTCTTTTTTTAGTGCCTCCACCATATCGGTCTCCTCCCAGGTGAATGCCTTTCCCTTACGGCCAAAGTGGCCATAACGGGCAGTGTCCTTGTAGATAGGCCTCCGGAGGTTGAGTTTTTCTATGATGCCCCCTGGAGTGAGGTCAAAGACCTTTTCGGCAATCTCGGAGATCCTGTGCTCGGAAAGTTTGGAGGAACCCTCGCAATGGACGAGGACGCTGGTGGGCTCTACGAGTCCGATGGCATAAGACAACTGCACCTCACACCTATCGGCCAGACCCGCCGCCACGATGTTCTTGGCCACGTAACGGGCGGCATAATTGGCGCTGCGGTCCACCTTTGTGGGGTCTTTGCCTGAGAAGGCTCCCCCACCATGCCTGGCCCTACCACCGTAGGTATCCACTATTATCTTCCGTCCCGTAAGCCCGCAATCCCCCTTGGGTCCACCCACCACAAAACGCCCCGTGGGGTTGACGTGGAAGACGGTCTTGTCGTCCAGATACTTGGAAGGGATAACCTTCTTTATGAGTTTATTAATTATATCCTTCTTGAGGGTCGCCTGGTCCACGTCCTCCGAATGCTGGGTGGAGACCACTACGGTATGAACCCTTACGGGGCGGTGGTTTTCATACTCCACCGTCACCTGGGACTTACCGTCGGGCCTCAGGTAGGTGAGTTCTTTGGACTCCCTGAGTTTGGCCAGTCCCTCTACCAGTTGGTGGGCAAGCATTATGGGGAGGGGCATGAGTTCGGGGGTCTCGTTGCAGGCAAAGCCTATCATCATACCCTGGTCTCCTGCCCCCAGCTTCTTCCCCTTCCTCTCGTCTACACCCAAAGCGATGTCAGGAGACTGCTTGTCAATGCAGGACACTACGGCGCAGGTGCGGTAGTCAAAGCCCATAGCCGAGTCTGTGTAGCCTATTTCTTTAATCGTCTCCCTGGCTATTGCGGGGATATCCACGTTGGCCGTGGTCGTTATTTCTCCGGCAATAAGGACTAGACCGGTCTTTACCAGTGTCTCGCATGCTACCCTGCCGTAGGGGTCTTGCTCCAGGATGGCGTCCAGTATGGCATCCGATATCTGGTCTGCTATCTTATCGGGGTGGCCAATGGCTACTGATTCCGACGTGAAGAGATACCGTTCTTTTCTCATTAATTCTTGTCTCCTTTTAATAATCTTTCCAACACTTCAAGGCTACGGCGTGTAGCCCCTCTGTTTTTTAAGACTACTTCCCGGGCCCGATGGCCCATCGCCTCGGCGGGCTGGCTATGGGTCAAGACGTCTCTTACCGCCTTCAAGAGTTCCCCTTCGTCACCCACCTTTCTAGCCCCCCCTGACTCCAGCAGGAGGTTGGCCTCCTCCGAAAAATTCTCCATGTGCGGGCCAAAGAGTATGGGCCTGGCCAGTCCAGCAGGTTCCATGACGTTCTGTCCACCAATACCCTTCAGGCTCTTCCCTACAAAGACGCAGTGGGCCAGGGAATATATATGCTGTAATTCCCCCACGGTGTCAACAATTATAATGCCTTCAATGGTAGGGGCGACCCGCCGGGTCGCCCCTACAGGTAATTTCCGCTCAGGAGGGATGACCTGCCCCGAACCAATAAGGTTCAGGGCCTGCCCCTCCAGCAGATTCGCTTCGCTCACTACAAGTCTCGACCTCCTCACGCAAGGCAGACCCAGGGCAAGCACCTTCTCTTCTATCTCTGGCGCCCTTTCTATGTGCCTCGGGACAAGGATTAGCCTCAAGGCAGGCAGTTCTGTCTTCAGGGTCTTGAAGACTCTTAGCAGGATTTCTTCCTCTCCTGGATGCGTGCTCCCACCCACCAGCACCAGGTCTTCGGGCCTTAGTTTGAAGATTTGCCTCAACCTCTCCTTTCTTTCCAGAGGTACCTCTATGGGCAGGCTGTCGTACTTGACGTTGCCGGTAACTAAGACCCTTTCCTCAGCAATACCAAGCTCAAGGAACCTGGAGGCATCGGCCTGGCTCCTGGCGCAGTAAAAATTTTCTCTGGCATTAAGGGCCTCTCTAAATGCCCCAGAAAGGCGCATGATAGCCTTAAAGGCCCTTACCGACCTAGCTGAGATTCGGCCGTTAACTACTATCACTGGGATCCTTCTCTCGTGTGCGGCCACCAGGAAATTGGGCCATATCTCCAATTCAATCAAGAGTATGCAGGCAGGTCTCAGGAGGGTCAGGGCCTTGCGGTCCAACCAGCTCAGGTCAAAAGGGAAGTAAAAAGAGAGTTTGTCTCCAAAGTCCTTCCTGGCCACGGAGAGACCGGTGTTGGTATTGGTAGATAGTATAATCTCCCAGTCAGGGAAGGTCTCCTCAAGGGCCTTAACCAGTGGCCTGCTGGCAAGCATCTCCCCCACCGAGGCGGCATGTACCCAGAAGCACGGGGCCGAGCCCCTGCGTTCCGGGAGCCAGCCCAGTTTCTGCATCAGACCTGAGCGGAAACGCTCGCTGATAAAGAGCTTCGCCACTATATATGGGGCCCCCAGGGTAGCGGCCGAGAGATAAAAGGAATCAATGACGAACGGCATATCTATTTACCACAACAGGCCTTGTATTTTTTGCCACTGCCACAAGGACAGGGCTGGTTCCTGCCCACCTTGGCACTCACACGTATAGGCTCTAACTTCCTCTCTCCTGCCTCAGCATTGGTAGCGGTGGGCTGTGACGACCTCTTGCCTTCCAGCAGGAGGGAGGGGTCCTGGTACACGAAGTCCTCTGCCTTCCAGACACTCCTGGCCATTGCAGGGGCCCCTCTTTCTATCTTAATCTTGAAGAATATGTCTATAATTTCTGCCCTGCTGGAGAACATCATCTCCTCAAACATGACCAGGGCCTCACGTTTGTACTCCACCCTGGGGTCTATCTGGGCATACCCCCTGAGTCCTATACCAGACTTAAGGTGGTCCATTGCGTACAGGTGGTCCTTCCACTTGGCATCTATCTTCTCCAGGAGGAGTATCTGTTCCAACCTCAACACCTCCTCCTCCCCAATCTCACGTACCCTCTGCTGGTAGAGTTCCTGGGCCCTGGTCGTTAGCAGGCCCTCTATCTCCTCTTTTGTCTTACCAGCCATTTCGTCCGGGGTAACTTCGGCCCTGAATTTTGTCCTGAACCACTCCAGGAGACTCTTTGTATCCCAACTCTGCCCCTCTTCCTTAACGCCCATGTAGTAATCCACCTCGTCCAGTACAGAGTCCTTTATCATCTTAAGGACGCCCTCTTTGAGGTCTTTCCCCTCAAGGCACTTCTGTCGCCAGGCATAGATGGTCTTACGCTGTTCATCCATCACCTCGTCATATTCCAGGAGGTGTTTGCGTATCTCAAAGTTATGCTCCTCTACCTTCCTCTGTGCCCTCTCTAGGGCATTCGTGACCATTGAGTGCTCAATGGCCATGCCTTCCTCCATGCCCAGCCTTTGCAGGATGGAACTCACCCTCTCGGAGGCAAAGAGCCGCATGAGGTCGTCTTCCAGGGATACGTAAAACCTGGAGGAACCAGGGTCTCCCTGACGGCCAGACCTGCCGCGGAGCTGGTTGTCTATCCTCCTGGCCTCGTGCCTCTCGGTACCTACTACATGAAGGCCCCCCAGTTCAGCCACACCCTCTCCCAGGATTATGTCCGTACCCCTGCCTGCCATGTTGGTAGAGACGGTAACATGGCTCATCTGCCCCGCCTTGGCCACAATGTGGGCCTCCCGCTCATGATGCTTCGCATTGAGGACCTCGTGCGATATGCCGCGCCTCTGCAGTCGCTCGCTGAGCATCTCTGACCTTTCTATGGAGACGGTGCCTATCAGCAGGGGCCTCCCAGTCTTGTGTATCTCCGTTATCTCTTCTTCAATGGCGTTCCACTTCTCTCTCTCGGTCCTGTAGACCTTATCGGTGAAGTTGGTACGCTTCAAGAACTTGTTGGGGGGGATGATTACGACCTCCAGGCCATATATCTTATCAAACTCTGAGGCCTCGGTGGCGGCCGTGCCAGTCATGCCTGCAAGTTTTTTATACATCCTGAAGTAATTCTGGAGGGTAACGGTGGCCAGGGTCTGGTTCTCCTCCTTTATCTTCTGGCGTTCCTTGGCCTCTACCGCCTGGTGGAGCCCGTCGCTCCAGACACGGCCTTCCATAAGGCGTCCCGTAAACTCGTCCACAATCACTATCTGGCCGTCCTTTACGATGTAATCCCTGTCCAGTTTAAAGAGGTGGTGTGCCCTGAGGGACTGCTCAATGTAGTGGGGCCAGTCCATGTTTGCGCCAGTGTACATACTCCCGATGCCCAACTGGTGCTCTACCTCTACCGTGCCCTCGTCGGTGAGGTGGACCTGTTTCTCTTTCTCCTTTATCTGGAAGTGTTTATCCTTCAGGCGGCGGGAGATGCGGTCTGCCTCATAATATTTTTCGGTAGACTCTTCGGACGGACCGGAGATTATTAGCGGGGTGCGGGCCTCATCAATCAGTATGCTGTCCACCTCGTCCACAATGGCGTAGTTAAGGCCACCCCTCTGGACCTGTTCTTCTACGCCCAGCCGCATATGATCCCTGAGGTAGTCAAACCCGAACTCGCTATTGGTGCCGTAGATAATATCGCACTGGTAGGCCAGTTGCTTATCTTTGTACTCCTGATGGGACTGGATGGCGCCGGCCGTCATACCCAGGAACTCAAAGGCAGGGCCCATCCAGTCCCTGTCCCTCTTGGCCAGGTAATCATTTACTGTAACGATATGCACACCCCTACCAGTAAGGGCGTTGAGATAAGCGGGGAGGATGGCAACAAGGGTCTTACCCTCACCGGTAGCCATCTCTGCAATCTTGCCCTGATGGAGGACTATCCCACCCAACAGCTGGACGTCAAAGGGCCGCATGGTAAAGGGGGGTATCTCAGGGTTAGGGCTCCTGGGTACCCTGTTACTGGCCTCCCTGGCCACGGCAAAGGCCTCTGGCAGGAGGTCGTCCAGGGCCTCTCCTGCCTGGAACCTCTTTTTGAACTCATCAGTCTTGGCCCTTAACTGCGCATCCGTAAGCTCCTTCATCTTAGGCTCTAAGGAGCTGATGTGCTGCACCATGGGCCAGAGTTGGGCAAGGAAGCGCTCATTGGCCGTCCCAAAGAAGTAACCAGCGACCTTGGCTATATAGTCTAGTATCATTATTGATTGTCAGTTAACTGGAGACTAAAAACCCTTCTGTTTACAGTACATTATAATAAAAATTTAAACCATTATTTAATCAGATTGGGGGGTGGGTGTCAAGGGACGCACTTCAACGGAATTGCAAAATGGGAATTGGAAATTTCAAATTTTAAATTTAAAATTTCCAATATTAAATTCCTTTATAGGAAGTCTTTCTACTTTTTAAGATACGCCCTAAAGGCTTCAGGTAGTTTATCCAGGACGTCAGTGGCAATCAGGGAGATTTCCCCCTTTTCGGCGGCGGCGAGGTCACCGGCCAGGCCGTGCAGGTAAACCCCTAACTGGGCAGCCTCAAATGCGGTAAGCCCTTTGTCGCCTAATGTGTAATCTTGAACCCTTGAACCTTTAACCCCTTGAACTCTTATCGTCCCCTGGGCCAGGAGGCCGGCGATGAGTCCCATCAGGACGTCCCCGGTGCCGGCGGTGGCCATCCCTGGGTTGCCAGTAGTATTTATAAATAGGCGTTGACTATCAGCTACAAGGGTCTTGTGTCCCTTAAGTACTAATATCAGGGCAGGATACCTCTTGAGAAACTCCTCCACCGCCCCCCTCCTATCCTTTTGCACCTCATCGGCAGAGGCCCATACGCCCGCGGTGCTACCGCCCAGGAGCCGGGCCATCTCTCCAGGGTGGGGTGTAACGATACAGTCCCTCTGGACTTTATTCAAGACCGCTGGTCTAGTTGAAACGGCGTTAAGGGCATCGGCATCCACGACCATGGGTAACGGGATATTCTCTAGTATCCAGAGGACTAACTCCTGGGTATCCGGGTTCCTTGAGAGTCCGGGACCAAGGGCCAGGACGTCAAACCCCCGGGCCAGTTCGTTTATTGCCCCCCTCGCCTTGTATGAGAGGGTCTTCTGACGGGTCTCTGGTAACGGGCGGGTCATCACCGCAAGGGATACTCTGGAGGCCGCTATTGGATAGAGGCCTTCCGGAATCCCGAGGGTGACCAATCCTGCCCCACCCCTAAGGACGGCCTCACTGCACATACAGGCCGCCCCGGTCATCCCCACAGAACCTGCCAGCACCAGTACCCGCCCATAATCCCCTTTATGGGCGTCGGCCTTGCGTATGGGAAGAGTAGGCAGTTTTATGACCTTACGCATGAGATGCTTCACTCCGTTCAGCAGTCAGCAAACAGCTATCAGCAATCAGCAGTCAGCAATCAATAATCAGGAGGTAACGGGTTTCCCTGTCTACTAGCTACTAGCTACCAGCTACTCCCCTCAGTATCTTTTCTGTCTCCCTGGCCATGTAACGTACGATAGACCCGCAGAACTTCCTCCTCTCGGGTGTTGCGAACTGCCCCCTTTCCCTCCAGACCTTTGTTACCTCGGCACATTGGCTGGTCTTATACTTCTGTTCATACGTCTCAACAACCATCTTGGCCCGCTTATAGGCCACTTCTGCGGACTCTTCGGGTCTTAGTCTTCCATACTTTAGACCTACAGCCATGATAGGGCCGGTTACAGCCCCACAGGTAGAGCCCTTGCCACCAAAACCGGTCCCAAACCCAGTAGATGCCTTTATCAGGGCCTCCGGTATCTCCATTATCTTTAAGTCGTTGAAGGCGTGCAAAATACTCTCGGCACACCCAAGACCTTTCAGGTAATATTCCATTGCCAACTCGCCTACGTCTTTTTCTTCCATCGGTTACTTCCTGTTTGAAGTCCCCTGATTTATAAGTGAGGCCACGTAGCCTGCGCCGAAGCCGTTGTCAATGTTTACCACAGACACCCCTGCGGCACAGGTGTTGAGCATGGTGAGGAGGGGGGCGATGCCGAAGAAACTCGCACCGTAACCCACACTGGTGGGGACGGCTACTACCGGACAGTCCACCAGTCCTGCTACCACCCCTGCCAGGGCACCCTCCATCCCGGCCACTACCACGATGACCCTGGCCTGGGTTAGAAGCCCTCGGTAGCCAAGCAGTCTGTGAATCCCTGCCACTCCCACGTCGTACAATGCCTCTACCCTGTTCCCCATTAGTTCTGCGGCAACCCTGGCCTCCTCTGCCACGGGTATGTCGGAAGTGCCAGCAGTAACTACAAGGATAAGTCCTTTCCGGGGGCGTCTGGTAGACCTCTTAACTGTAATGGCCCTGGCCGACTCATGGTATTTTGCCTCTGGGAACTCCTTTAACACGGCCTGATAAATCTTCTTGTCGGCCCTGGTGGCCAGGAGGTCACCCTTACCTTTGATAATCTGACTGGCTATCGCCACTACCTGCTGGGGGGTCTTCCCCTGGCAGAAGATGACCTCAGGGAATCCACAGCGCAGGGCCCTGTGGCTGTCCACCCTGGCAAAGCCTATGTCCTTGTAGGGGAGGTCCTTGAGATGACTGAGGGCCTCCTCAAGGGAGACCTTCCCCTTTTTAACCTTACGAAGCAAGTCCTTTATATCGTCTATGTCCATCGCTCTAACAGTAGTCAGCTATCAGCTATCAGCAGTCAGCAGTCAGTTTACTGATTACTGATTGCCGATTGCCGATTGCTGTCCCTACGCCGCCGCCTCCACCTCCAGGGAGGCAAGCTCTCCTTCCAGATATTTATAGTAGGCCAGGCCTGCCACGATGGCGGCATTGTCTGTACAGAGTGCAGGAGGGGGGAAGTACGGTCTGATATGACGTCCTTCCAGGGCCAGTGAGAGTCTTTTCCTCAGTCTGGAGTTAGAGGCTACACCCCCTCCCAGGGCCACTCCCTTTACGGGGTATTTTCTCAAGGCCAGGAGGGTCTTTTCAACCAGGACGTCCACCACGGCCTCCTGGAAGCTGGCCGCAAGGTCAGCCAGTTCTTTTCGGGGTAGTGGCACGTTGCAACGTGCCCCTACAAGGCCCTGGTAATGGTAGAGTACGGCAGTCTTTAGTCCGCTGAAGCTGAAGTCCAGAGAGCCAGGCTCCAGGTAAGCGCGGGGGAAGGGTACACGTGCGGGGTCTCCTTCTCTGGCAATGCTGTCAATGGCTGGGCCACCTGGATAGCCCAGGCCGAGCAGCTTGCCCACCTTATCAAAGGCCTCTCCTGCGGCATCGTCAAGGGTGGCCCCTAGTAGTTCATGACGGGTCTCTTTACTACTCAGGAAGAGACTGGTGTGCCCTCCCGAGACCACCAGACTGAGACAGGGGAATTCCATAGCCTTGCCATGTTCTAGTTTAGCCGCAAAGATGTGGGCGTGGAGGTGGTGCACCGCTATTAAAGGTATCTTGAGTGTCCAGGCCAGTGCCTTGGCCGCAGTTACCCCTATGAGGAGTGCCCCAATGAGGCCGGGGGTGGTGGTTACTGCCACTGCGCCCAGGTCGTTCAGGGTTATCCCTGCGGTCTTCATGGCCTCGTCCAGGATGGGGAGGAGAGACTCCAGGTGGGCACGGCAGGCTATCTCTGGTACCACTCCTCCATACTTTAGATGGAGTCTCTCCTGGGTGCCGACCAGGTTGGAGCGGACGGAGAGTCCGTCTTCTACTACTGCGACAGAAGTCTCGTCGCAAGAGGTCTCAATGCCCAGGATTAACATTTTTTAGTAGGGGCGATTCTTTAATTGCCTCTACAGAGCTAAGGAGATACAAAGAAAATTTTCCCTCTTTTATAATTTCAATGGCCCGATGGAGTTGGAGGTCTACAAATGTATCCTCTTGGGGTAATTGTTCTCCAGTTTGACTGGTAATGTTCACCTTGCTAAGGTACTCGTGGAGCGACTTGGTCTCGGCATGGGTTAGTTCCACCTTTACGTCTGGCTCTATACCGATGTGGTCAATGGACCTGCCTGAGGGGGTGTAGTACAAGGCGGTGGTGAGCTTCAAGGCACAATGCTCCTCTTCTACCCCAATGAGGCTCTGGACTGAGCCTTTTCCAAAGGTCTTGGTACCCACAATGAGTCCGCGTTTGTAGTCCTGTATTGCACCGGCCACTATCTCTGCTGCGCTGGCGCTTCCATCATTTACCAGGATTACAAGGGGGAGGTCAGAATAGGTACCGCTTTCCGTAGCTAAGTAGACCTGGTTTTGTTCCTCTTCCCTCCCTTTGGTGGATACTATGACTCCCTGGGAGAGGAATCTATCCGATACCGCTACGGCCATGTTTAACAGTCCCCCAGGGTTGAAGCGCAGGTCAAGGATAAGGGCCTTCATCCCTTTACCCATAAGCTCATTAAGGGCCTTGTCCATCTCCTCCAGGGTATTATCCTGAAAGCTGATAAGGGCCATGTAGCCTATCTTTGCCTCCTCGTCCACTATCCTTGCACCCCGTATGCAGTGAACCTGGATAATGTCCCTGACGATGACAATATCTACCGGTTGTGTCTCTCCCTGGTGGACTACAGTGATGGTTACACCTGTGTTAGGTTCTCCCCTGAGATGCCTGACGGCATCTCTGAGGCTCATGTTCTCAGTAGGTGTCCCTTCAATCTTTATTATCCTGTCCCCCACCATTACCCCAGCCCTAAAGGCAGGACTGTCCAGGATAGGGCTGATGACGTAGAGGACACCCTCCCTGGCGATAACCTCAATGCCCAGTCCCCCGAACTTTCCCTCTGTCTCTACCTTCAGTTCTTCCAGTTCCTCAGGGCCAAAGAATTGGCTGTAAGGGTCTAACCCCTCCAGCATACCCCTGTAAGCCCCCTGAAAGAGCTCCGGGAGTTTTGTGTCCTTTACGTATTTCTCCTGGATGAGTTTTACTACCCTTACGAACTCCTCATAATTCTTGTAATACTCGTCGTATGATGGTAGGGGTGGGGGTCCGCCTGGGACGGATACCACTTCTTCTGCAAGACAAGGGGAGGAGATGAGGAATAAGAGGGCTACTATGAGAGCGTGTATGTTTAGCGTCATAAACTTCTACTTTCTACCATAGGCCCTGAGAGCGGCCTGAAGGATGTCGTCTGGGGTCAGGTGGTACTCCCTAAAGAGGAGTTCCGGGTCTCCCGACTGACCGAAACGGTTATCAATACCTACTGCCTCCATGGGCACCGGGTATTCCCTGGCCAGGGCGAGGGCCACAGCGGCGCCTAACCCTCCCTCAAGGACGTGCTGTTCTGCGGTTACCACTGCACCGGTCCTCTTGGCACACATTACCAGGGTCTTTCGGTCTAAAGGTTTAATGGTATGGAAATTGATTACGGTGGCCTCTATCCCCCGTGCGGATAAGTCCTCTGCGGCCTTCAGGGCATTAGGTACCATGATACCACAGGCCGCTATGGTCACGTCCTTGCCTTCCCTAAGGACGTTGGCCTTTCCTATCTCAAACGGGGTACTCTCCTCTGTAATCACAGGAGAGGGGGACCTGCCTAATCTAATGTAAACAGGCCCCTCGTGGTCTACCACTGCCTTTATGGCCTTCCTGGTCTCAATAGAGTCGCAAGGCTCTATCACCGTCATGGTGGGGATGGAGGACATGAGGGCAAAGTCTTCTATACATTGATGTGAGGAACCATCTGCCCCTACCGCCACTCCTCCGTGAGTGGCCGCTATCTTTACGTTGAGGCCGCTGTAGCATATAGTGTTCCTCACCTGTTCCCAGGCCCTCCCGGTGGCGAAGATACAGAAGGTGCTGACAAAGGGTATCTTGCCACAGGTCGCCAGCCCCGCTGCCGTATTCATCATATTTGCCTCGGCAATACCCATGTCAAAGAAGCGTTCAGGGAACTTCTTGCCAAATTTTAGGGTAGTAGTGGATTTGGCAAGGTCTGCGTCAAGTACTACTATGTTCTTGTTTGTCTCGCCCAGTTCCAGGAGGGTCTGTCCATAGGCATCCCGGGTGGCCTCTTTTTTAACTGGTTGTTGCTGCTGTTTTGGAGTAGTTACTGTCATCGTATTATCTTCCTAGAGTTTCCGCAGGCTAAAGCCTGCGGCTACTATACCAGTTCTGCCAGGGCCTTTTCTGCCTGTTCGGGGGTGGGGGCCTTGCCGTGCCAGTCCACCTGATTCTCCATGAAAGAGACCCCTTTACCCTTTACGGTCTTAGCAATAATTATGGTAGGCTTACCTTTTATGGCCTCGGCCCGGTCGTAGGCCTCCAGTATTTGGGCCATGTTGTGCCCGTCAATATGTATTACATGCCACCCGAAGGCATCCCACTTCTCAAGGAGGGGGAGTGGGGACATGACGTCGTGGATGGGGCCGTCTATCTGGAGGCCGTTATTGTCCAGTATGGCGCATAGGTTATCCAGTTTGTAATGTCCTGCGGCCATGGCCGCCTCCCAGACCTGACCCTCTTCTACCTCGCCGTCTCCCAGCATGACGTACACCCTGTAGTCCAGGCTATCTATCCTTGCGGCTATAGCCATACCTGCGCCTACCGAGAGACCCTGGCCCAGAGAACCACTGGATATCTCTATCCCCGGGGTCCGCTTCATATCAGGATGCCCCTGGAGGCGGCTCCCGAGCTGACGTAGCGTGCCTAGCTCGCTTATGGGGAAGTAGCCCATCTCGGCCAGGATGGCATAAAGGGCCGGACAACTGTGCCCCTTGGAGAGGACGAACCTGTCCCTCTCAGTCCATTTGGGGTTTTTGGGGTCGTGTCTGAGTTTCCCATAATAGAGGGCCACAAGGAGGTCTGTGGCAGAGAGAGACCCCCCTGGGTGACCAGAACCGGCCTTGGCCAACATGCGGATAACGTGCCGTCGTATCTCTTTGGCCTTAGTCTGGAGTTCCTGAGTGGTGGGCCTGGTGTTCAATGTGCCTAAGTCTTGCCTTTTAAGAACAGTTATGCCGCATCTTTCAAAAGTGGGCAGAGGCGGGATTGAACCGCCGACACCAGGATTTTCAGTCCTGTGCTCTACCAACTGAGCTATCTGCCCATAGAATAAAAACTTACGAAAGAATTATAGTAGCAGCCCCACCCTTTGTCAAGGTCTTTTTGCCCAGCCTGCTGAGGACCTCCTCTTTGTCCTTATCCATCTGGACCTTCAGGGCCTCTGCACTGGTAAATCTTAGCTCTCCTCGGAGCCTGTAGATAAATCTGACCTCCAGTACCTCCCCATAGAGGTCTTTATCAAAATCAATAACGTGTACCTCGGTGGTCGCCTCACCTCCTGGCCTCTCAAAAGTGGGCCTTGTGCCAATATTGGTAAGGGAGAGGTAATCCTTACCATTTATGGTTACCCATGTGGCATACACACCGTCAGGGGGTTTTATCTCGTGATGGAGGTCAAGGTTTGCCGTGGGATAGCCCAGGCCCTTACCCCTCCCGCTCCCCAGGACTACCGTACCAAGGATAGAGACGGACCTTCCTAACATCCCCTCCGCAGTCTCTAAATCTCCCGTCAGGATGGTCTCCCTGATACGGGTACTGCTAATAATGTCTCCTTTAAACTTTACGGGGGTACAGGTACGCAGCTGGAACCCGTAACGCTGGGAAAGCCTGGAGGCCAGGGAAAAATCTCCGCCCTTATCTTTTCCGAAACTGAAATTAAAACCCATTACCCACCCCTTTGTGCCCAACCAACCGACAATCAATCGGCTTACAAAATCCTCTGCCTTCAGGTCGGCCACCTCGTTAAAATCAAGGACTACGGCGAGGTCTACCCCGAGGCGCTGGAAGAACACCAATCTATGTTCCAGAGAGGTAATAAAACTAAAGGGGCTTCCGCTTAATATACCCTTGGGGTGTCTCTCAAAGGTTATTACTATGGACTCACCCCCCCTCTCAGCTGCCCAATCCCTGGTCTCCTGGATAATCTTCTGGTGGCCAAGGTGTACGCCGTCAAACCCCCCTACGGTGATTACGGGCCAGTGAAGTTTATTGGGCAGGGGTTTTATGCCATAAAGGACGTCCATTTTCTATATTCTTGCAGGGGCGAGACCTAAATGTTAAAGCTCAATTACCTAATTTATCAGCAGTCAGCAATCAGCAGGTCAGCAGTCAGCAAGATTGCTGATAGCTGATTACTGGATTTCATTTGAACTTTGGGCTTTGAAATTTGGCATTTTTAATCCTCTGCCCCTACGGTTAACCCCTACATATTTGCCTTGGTCAACTTGCCTTTCTCCCTTAAGGCATCAACCCACTCCTTGAGGAAGGTCTGTTGTTTCTCTGTAAGGTATCTCCTGAGGAGTTTTTCCTTGTTCTCATCAAATTTACTCTTCTCCGCCTCTTTCCGGCCGGCCAGCCATATAATGTAGCAGGCCTTTTTCCCGGCCTCCTCAGCCACTACGGCTACCTCCTTTGTTGGGGGTCCGCCTGGGGCGGATGTCGCCACCTCCTTGAGGCTGAAGGCACTCTGTACCAGGTGGGGGACGTCGGCATCCAGAGACTTTAAGTAGCGATAGGCCCTGCCTTCCACCACCTCTGGCCTGGCAAAGAATTCGGTCTCTCCCTTCTGGTAAATAAGCCCCCTGTTTTCTCCTCTCAGTTTCTTGCCCTCTTCTTCCAGGAACTTAAGCCCTTCTTCCAGGGATTTATTCCTTATCCTGTCCGCCGCGGCGTCTGCAAGTTCTTTTGCCCTCTGGAGGGCCTTCTCCTCCCTCAGGTCCTTTTCTACCTTCTCCTTAATCTCTTCCAGGGGTGGAGGAGTGGCCTCCTTCCTGGAGACCACCTGGAATACATACTTCCCGACCGGTGCGTCCTGAGGGGGACTGGGGTCAAAGGTCTCCCTCTCAAAGGCCTGCTTGGCCAGGTCTTCTGCCTCTCTTATAACCTTCTCGGACTCCTCCCTGCCAAAGTAATCAGTCTCTTTGTAGAAAAGGCCCAACTTCTGGGCTATGGTGGAGAAATTTAGACGTTCCGCCTTCCCCAGGCTCTCATAAATCTCCTCATCTGCCTTGCTGATAAGTTTGTTGACCAGTTCCTTTGACTTCTCCCTCTTGAGAGAATCCTTTATCTCCCCCCGCACCTCTTCCAGCGACTTATAGGCAGGAGATTGTTCTTTTCCCTCCTCCTGGGCCTTCTCTGGTTTTTGTGCCTTATAACGTCTTTCCTTATTATCTTCGTAGTAAGATTTTACCTCCTCCTCGGACACGGAGACCCTGTCCTCCAGGTCCCGGTACCGGGCCATAATATACTCAATCTTTACCTTCTCAGCCTCCTTATACCCTGGGTTACCCCGTGCAGGGTCAGGCGGGTTATCCTTGTGGGCGTTATAGAAAGAGCCAATCTCCTCCGGGCTTACTTGCACATGGTCCACCAAATCGCCAGCCCTCAGGGCCAGGTATTGCACCTTGACCTCTTCATTCTCCCTTGCGTATCTCTGCCAGGCCTCTTCGTTGGTAATCTTTATCCCACCGGCAATGAGGGTACTCATCTTTTCTACAAGGATGGCCTCCCGAAAGGTCCTCCAGAGCTGGTCTTCATTAACACCATAGGTCTGACAGAGGGCCTGCATTAACTGGGACTGCGGTGGTAATCCGCCCCTGTGACTCATGGTAAGAAAGGCCATGCTTTGCAGCCTTTCCATAATCTCCTCATCGCTTACGGCAATCCCCATCTTCTCGGCCTGTCTGTACATAACCATCTGTTCCCAGACTATCTTGCCAATGGGCAGGTTCCCCTCCCTTAGGAAGACCTTGTGCCAGCGGTTCATGGCATCACCGTACTCCTCCTGATACACCTTCTCGCCCAGGATCAACCCTATTGGCTTACTGGGGATTAAATAGGAAGCCGAGAACCCGATACCCCAGGTCGCCATGGCAAAGACCATGATTATAAAAACCCTCTTTTTTTGCCTCCTCAACCAACCAAGCATGTAACCAGTCTCCTTTTAGAACAGTTTTCAGTTGTCGGTCTTCAGTTATCAGTTTTTGGTCTTCCAATTGCTAACCACTGGCAACTGACCAATTTTTACTTCTACCACTTACCAACCCTTTTTGCAAGTACGCCTTTCAAAGTAGAATGTAGAGCATACGGAGAGGCTGTTGCCCAACCCTAAAAACGGTCTCTTTATGTAATTTTAGCCATCGTACTGCTGTCCTTATTGGTGCCTAAAGCCACTTCGGCAACAGACTCCGGACACGGGTTACACTTTTTAGTAGGGGCGTTCAATTGAACGCCCCTACGATTGAATGTAAGGGGGCTTTGCCCCCTTGCCAAGGTCTTTCTCAAAAAGCTATCCCGGAATTCCCGCCAACTCTTGAAAACTTACTTGATTACTGCCGTCTTGACTTAAGGAGAGCCACTGGGCATAATGTCCCCGGTGAAGGTGGTTTCTTTCTTAATGGCCTCGGTCGTGTCGTGTCACGCCGTAGGCGGATCTGCCTTCGGCATGACCTGAGGCAGATCCGTCCGCCTGAGGCGGAGCGGACTTGAGGCTAATTTGCCTATGGTGAACGAACCCAGTGTAAATAAGCCCTGGAGGGGGGAGGCATAATGGCCAATGTAACAAAAAAAGAACCTCACGTAACCCAGGAAAAGACCTCAAAAAAGGTACGCCTGAGGCTGATGGTTGCCATTCCCCTTTCTTTTAGCTTTTTTACCCTGGCCTCTGGATACCTGAGCTTTAACCTTAGCGGGTACTTCTTCTTAGACACCAGTCGCCCCCTCCCCCTGGACACAGAGGGTGATTTCTGGATATTACTGGCTATATTTGTTATGACCGGGCTAGCTGCCGCGTCGGGGGCAGCAATTGCCCACACCATTACCACACCCCTAAAGAGACTAAGCTCCAGGGCGGAAACCCTGGTCCCAGAAAGGGCAACGATGACCCAGGTGGTGGGGCCAGTCCCGTCAAACGAACTTGACCTCCTGAGCCGCACCCTGGAAAACGTCTTTGATTACCTGGAGAGTATAAAAGAGGGTAAGCGTCTAGACGTATTGTCCGAAGGGGTTATAACCCTTGACGGAGAGGTCAAAATCCTACAAGTCAACAAAGTAGCAGAGAGGGCCCTTGGTATCAATTCTAAAGACGTAGTGGGTAAGCCCTTCAGGGAATTCTTCCCTGACACTAAGAAGTACAGGATATTCCTGAACCTATTAGGAAACGCCCTTAAGGAAGGCCACACCCATATCTTTGAGGATATAGAGCTACCAACCATGTCCCCTGATGCAATAGGACCGGACAGAAAGGACCCACTACTTTTTAAGGGCAGGATTGTCCCAAGGGAAGGCAAGTATGGGGAGCCCCCTGGGGTAATGATAACCTTTCAGGACCCTTCTGAGATGGAACTGATAAAGCAGTGGTTGAGACAGGCCGACCAGATGGCAGGGCTTGGCACGATGGCGGCAGGGATTGCCCATGAGATTAGAAACCCCCTGGCCTCCATCCGAGGGCTAATGGAACTGATAAAAGAAGAGACGGCCACTACTAACCCCCACGGGGTCTATGCCGAGAAAGTAATAAAAGAAGTAGACAGGATGAACACCCTGGTGGGAGAGGTACTAGAGTTTGCCCACATAGAGGCCACAGAACCCACACCCCAGGACGTTAACCCCATCCTCAAGGAGGCCCTCTCTTCCATCAAATACCGTTTCCCCAACCGGAAATTAGAGGTGGTGGAGAGATTAACCGACAACCTCCCTCCCGTCCTGGCCAGGCCAGAAAAGCTTACCAGGGCCTTTGAGAACCTAATCCTCAATGCCTTTGAAGCAACCCCTGAGGGTGGCAGGGTAACCATAACCAGTTCCCATGGAGATGGTTTCACCTCCAGGGGCAAGGCCTCCGGGAAGGTCTCGCTGAGGTTTCACAATACAGGTTCTTTCATCCCCCCAGAGGAGACGGATCGTATCTTCCTCCCCTTTTATACCACTAAGGCACGCGGCACGGGGCTAGGGCTTCCCATCACCCACCGTATTATCTCCTCCCATGGGGGACAAATAAGTGTAGATAGCGACAAGGAGAAAGGGACAACCTTTACAGTAGAACTGCCACCATGTCTGTCATGATGCGGATATGCCCATGGCACGGCCAAACAACATAACTATGAAAGAAAAAATACTTGTAGTAGACGACGACGAGGGAATACAGTTCTTCCTGGGAGAGGCATTGCGGAAGAGGAACTATGAGGTGGATTCTGCCACCAGTGCCGAGCAGGCCCTCACTAAGGTTAGAAAGGGGGATTATAGTCTTATACTCATGGACGTAAGGCTCTCCGGGATGAGTGGTATTGCGGCCATAAGGAAGCTGAAAGAACTAGACCTCGCCGTCCCCATAATAATTATGACCGCCTACGGTTCCAAGGAACTTGCCATCCAGGCCATCCAGGAAGGAGCCTACGACTTCTTCGTCAAACCCATCAAGCTGGAAGAATTTCTTATAATCCTCCGCCGTGCCCTGGAAAAGAGACGGCTTCAGCTAGAGGTAGACAAACTAGAGGAAAGCCTCAAGAAAAAATATGAGTTTGAAAACATCGTTGGGACCAGTGGGCCCATGGAGGAGGTCTTTGCCCTTGTAAAAAAGGTGGCAGGCACTGATTCCTCCGTAATTATTTATGGCGAAAGCGGCACCGGCAAAGAACTCATTGCCCAGGCCATACACACCCACAGCCCCAGGAGGGATAAACCCTTCGTAAAACTCAACTGTGTAGCCATCCCGGAGGGGTTACTGGAAAGCGAACTCTTCGGACACGAAAAAGGTTCTTTCACCGGGGCCGTAGCCCAGAAGGCGGGCAAGTTTGCGTTAGCTAATGAAGGGACTATCTTCCTGGACGAGA
>Ga0105164_10001051_pt1 | contig 17926 bp, 13 predicted proteins | sample VDWuncwatermetaG_FD_89674 | JGI IMG/M metagenome (GOLD analysis project Ga0105164, IMG submission 89674) | Wastewater microbial communities from Netherlands to study Microbial Dark Matter (Phase II) - VDW unchlorinated drinking water | ecosystem: Environmental > Aquatic > Freshwater > Drinking...
CACGATGGCGACCGCCTTTGAGGCGCTCGGTATTTCTCCGATGGGTGCAAATTCCATTCCAGCGATGGTGAAAGAAAAAGACAGGATCGCTTTTGAATGTGGCAAAATGGTGATGGTGCTTCTTAAAAAAGGTCTTCGTCCGAAACAAATTATTACCCGGCGGTCTCTTGAAAATGCGATTGCCGCAGTGGCCGCAACCGGCGGCTCAACGAATGCGGTCCTTCATCTCTTGGCCATCGCCAGTGAAGCGGGAATTCCTCTTTCGATCGATGATTTTGACAAAATCAGTTCACGCACGCCGCTCCTTGCAGACCTTAAACCGGGCGGCCGTTTTGTCGCAACAGATATGCACCGTGCTGGCGGCATTCCTCTCATTGTGAAGCGGCTTTTGGATGAAGGGCTTCTCCACAAAGACGAAATGACCGTCACCGGACGGACGATTGGAGAAGAGGCGAAACGGGCCAAAGAAACGAAAGGACAGGAAGTGATCCGCCCTCTTTCAAATCCGATTAAACCGACGGGAGGACTCGTGATTTTGAAAGGCAACCTCGCTCCTGAAAGATGCGTGGTGAAAATTTCTGGGCACGAACGGCTCACCCATCGGGGCCCTGCGAGAATCTTTGAGAGCGAAGAAGAGGCCTTTGCGGCGGTCCGTCACAAAAGAATAAAACCGAATGATGTGGTCGTCATCCGTTATGAAGGGCCGAGAGGAGGACCCGGGATGCGGGAGATGCTTGGCGTCACAGCCGCGATTGTGGGAGAAGGACTCGGAGAATCTGTAGCACTTTTAACGGATGGACGTTTCTCAGGAGCAACCCATGGTCTTATGGCGGGACATGTGGCACCCGAAGCGGCGGTCGGAGGGCCGATTGCTGCTTTAAGGGAGGGGGATATCATTACCTTCAATGTGCCCAAACGGCGGTTGGATGTGGAACTTTCGGATCAGGAATTGAAGGAGCGACTTACCCGATGGGTCCCTCCAAAACCCCGCTACACCACAGGAGTTATGGCCAAATATGCCCGCCTTGTTTCCTCAGCCTCTTTGGGCGCGGTCTGTCAGTAAAAGGTTCGAGGCTTGACAGCGCATTTTGTGGTATAATAAAGGGTAACCTTGGAAAAAGGAGGAAAAGATGAAGACGCGTGATTGGGTAGTTCTGTTGGGAATTTTCTTAGTAGCGGTTCCTGCGCTTCCGGCTCGGGCAGCGGATAAGAGCGCCGGGGACTTTCTCTTGGATGCGGCGTTGGGAGCCGGGGAAGGTGCAATTGTCGGACAGGCGAGCGGCGGGAAAGCCGGAAAGGGTGCCTTGATTGGTGCCGGAACAGGTCTGGCCCGGGAAGCGATTATTAAACCGATCCTCAAAGGGGGTCTCTCAGGCGGTACGACAACGACCACTCCTCGGACGCAAACCCGCGTGGTCGAAGAGCCGATGGATCCCTATACCCAGGGATATCAAGACGGATTCAAGGAAGGGTATAACCAAGGATACAAAGCGGGACTCTCCGCAGCGCAGCGATAATCGTTAAAGAGGTGAAAGATGCCTAAAGTTCTCGAACGGTCCGAAAAGAAAACGGCGCGATTTTCTTCACTCGATCTTGCAGATTATTTTCAGAAGAAACTTGAAGCGGAACTGGGACCTCACGATCTGAAACACCGGATGGCCAAAGGGGAAAACGATTTTATCGTCCTGGATGTCCGAAGTCGGGAAGGGTTTCAGGCGGGACATATTCCGGGAGCCAAATCGATTCCCTTTGAGGAACTGGCAGAACGCTTCAAGGAACTTCCGAAGGATAAAGAGATCATCAGTTACTGTTGGAATGTGACCTGCCTCCTGTGTACCCGGGCGGCCCTTCTCCTTGCCAAGAAGGGCTTTCAGGCGAAGGAGTTACTCGGCGGGATCGAGGAGTGGAAAAAAGTAAACTTTCCCGTCGAAAAGTAGCATTCCTTTTTCCGCTTGCGACACTCACCCTCCTCCTTTCAGGGGGAGGGTGTTTTGTCTAAAGATCCCGTCTTCTGGAAGAGATGCCGACAAAACCTTCAAAAAGTCTGGAAGTCTTTCCGAATCCGAATCCGGACAGGGACTATGAAATTCAATTTGAATGTCCTGAGTTTACCTGTCTGTGCCCACGGACCGGACAGCCTGATTTTGCAACGATTCGGATCCGTTACGTTCCGGACAGGCTCTGCGTGGAACTGAAGTCTTTGAAGCTTTACCTCTGGTCCTATCGTAACGAAGGGGCCTTCCATGAGAAAGTGACGAACCAAATTCTCGATGATTTGGTGAAGGCGACGCATCCCCGCGCCATGAAGGTAGAGGGGGATTTCTTTGTACGCGGCGGGATCCATACGACGGTGACCGCCACCTATGAAAGGAGAAGAAAATGACAGAGCAGGTTAAGGTGGGAGCACAAGTTCCGGATTTCAAGTTGGATGTCTTTGATCCCGTGAAAGGGGATTTTAGAGACGTTTCTCTCGTAGATCTGAAGAGAGAAAGAAAGTGGACCGTCCTCTTTTTCTATCCGGCGGATTACACATTTGTCTGTCCGACGGAATTGAAAGATTTGGCAGACAAGCACGAGGCGCTTAAAAAAGCAGGAGCGGAAGTTATTTCGGTCTCAACAGACACCAAATTTGTCCACTTGGCGTGGCAGAGGGAAGAAAAACTTCTCCAGCATGTCCGTTTCCTCATGGGTGCAGACCCGACCGGGAATGTCTCACGTCTCTTCGGCGTGTATGATGAAACGACAGGCTTGGATCTGCGTGGGACCTTCATCATCAACCCGGACGGGAAATTGATCGCTTCGGAGACCAATTTCTACAACGTCGGTCGAAACGCGGATGAACTTCTGCGGAAGACCCAAGCCAATGCCTATCTCGCGACCCATCCGGACGAGGCCTGTCCGGCCAACTGGAGCGAAGGGAAAAAGACACTCAAGCCGGGAGCGAAATTAGTGGGTCGCGTCGCGGAGGCGGTTGCAGGCTGAAGCAGGATCTCCCCATCTCTCAAAACGTGGATGAGGCACGGGGACGAAGCGCCTGGATCAAGGCGTGTGCGCGGTCGGTCGGTTTTTACTCAGTGGGGATCGTCCCCGCTTCCGTCCTTTTTGAGAAAGACCCTTCCTTAGACGCGTGGAATGAAAAAGGCTATTCAGGGACAATGCGCTACATGAAAGCCTTTGAGGAGCGGTTGGAGCGCTTCAGGACCTCATTCCCGACGGCAAAAAGTGTGGTTGTGCTTACCGTGAGTTATTATTCTCCTGATGACAGGACGCGCTTTGTGATGGAACCCACGGGCCGTGTCGCTCGCTACGCAAGAGGAAGAGATTACCACAAGGTTCTTGAGAAGAAATTAAAGATCCTTTCTCAGAAGATCCGGGAAAAAGCGGGAGAGAAAATCATTCTCCGGCATTTCGTCGATACGGGTCCCATGCTTGAACGGAAACTGGCCCGTTTTGCAGGGCTCGGTTTTATCGGGAAGAATACCACCCTCATTACGCCGCACGGATCCTATTTTTTTCTTGCGGAACTTGTCACGGACCTCGAACTTGAGGTTGATCAAGAAGAAGCCTTCGAGGGGTGCGGTCGATGCACCCTCTGCATCGACGCCTGTCCCACCGATGCAATTCACGAACCTTTTACAATCGACGCCCGGCGCTGTATTTCATATCTCACGATTGAGCACAAAGGGGCGATTGAGGAGGATCTTGCAAGAAAAATGGGGGATTGGGTATTCGGTTGCGATATCTGTATCGATGTCTGCCCCTTTAACAGCCGTCCCATCGAAACCCCTTGGGAGGAGCTCAAGCCCTCTGCCGGGGTCGGGAGCGAAATTCCTCTTCAATCGGTTTTGGAATTGGAAAGTGATGAGGAATTCCGGACCCGTTTTCAGGGAACCCCTCTGACAAGACCCAAACGGGAGGGGCTCAAGCGGAACGCCTCGATCGTCCTTGAGAACCTGGAGGGAAAGGAAGACCAAGTCCCCCTTGCACTTAGAAAAACGCTTCACGAGTGACGAGCGACGAAAATGAGAGCTTTGGATAGTAAAAAGACAGAAGAGACGGTAGGAAAGAAAGGGAGCTTGGCCCTCAAAGAATGGGCGGTCGTCTGTCAGGCGCTTGCCGAGGGAAAGCAGATCTTTCTGCTTCGAAAAGGGGGGATTCAGGAAAAGGAGTTTGAGACCAAGATCGACGCATTTTTACTCTATCCAACGCTTGAACATCAATCCCGCGAAGAGATCAAGCCGGAATTTGAGGATCTTTTCAGGCGCTATTCTTCTTTTGATGAAGAGGAATTTATCCCGATCTCCCATTTTGGAAAGATTATCAGAGATATTCCACTTACCTCCCGCGAAGTGCTCGATTCCCTTTTTCCATATCATGTCTGGACGACGGAATACATCGATAAACGCTGGAACTATAAACCAGAAAGACCGCTCCATCTTCTTGTCTTAAGAGTCTACAAACTGCAAAAAGGCCGTCTCCACGATTTTGAGCCGCGGTACGCCGGCTGTAAATCGTGGGTGGAACTTTCCGAAACGATTCCGACCGAAAAAGGAGAGCCGGTCCTCTCCGACTCCGAATTCCAGAAAAAACTCGCCGAGCTAAAAATTTAGACAACTTCTAAAATTCTTTTGTACTTCCTGAAAGTCTTGATTTGAGATCGCCCCTAACTTACGAAGGATGACACTCATTTTTATTGTTCGAACAATCCCGGTGACCAAAGAAGAGTAAAGAAGTCCCGCCTTTTTCCATTGTGTGATCTTCGTATCACCCAACAATACCCTGCTTGTATTGCTTGTGATTGCTAAAACAATGACCTCTTGTCGACTTTTATGGTAATCCTCACCACTTATGATTAAGGTGGGTCTTTTTTTAAATCCCCTTCCTTCAGAAAAGCCAAAATTTACCAGAGCGACATCTCCTTGTTTATAAAGTGTCATACGCAGCATCCTTCTCGTTATTCCATAACTCCTTTAAGAGAGGATCCTGCTCTAAATGCATTGCGAGAGCCGATAATTCTTTCATTTCATTTTCACGGCGCAAACGTTCTCGTACACTTTCAAGGACATATTTACAAATCGTCTCCCCATGGAGCGCCGCGTAGACCTTGATTTGCCGATGTTCTTCGGGGAGGACATCGATACTTAACCTCTCCCGTTGGATCGCGATCTTTGCCATCCCCCTCGCCTCCTATCCCCAAGGATACCACATTTCATTAAATGTGTCAAGACACAAGAATAAATTCTTGCCGTTATTTTGGAGAATTTTTTGGGAGCCGTATAATGTTTCTTGTTCATTATCCTAACATAATGATTCTATTATACTTACGATAGTTAGTCGACACAACATCTTGATATGCATAGGCCCTTTTTGGTGTATACTTAAAATAAAGGATCGGGGGTTTATTTTTTGTCCACTTTTTGGGAGGATTTAAAAGGTCTTAAACGATGAAACATACGTTTTCCATTCGGATCCTCGCCCTCTTCATCGCGGAGTGTTTCCTTACCACAACACTCCTCACCGACCTTTCTTGGGCCCAGGCCTCTTCTGACCAAAACGTGAGGAAAGAAGTCGGTGAAGCAAAACCTCTTTCTCCACATCGTAGCCAAACTATTTTTGCGCCTGATTCTGTCAGTTGGCAGTCTCAGACAAAGTTCTTTCTGATCCCTCCTAAGAAAAAGGCCCAAAGACAGACAAGCACCCTCCCCGCTGGCCACCTCCGCCCTTCTTCTGTGAGGGATGGCGGAGACCGCCTCACGAGACTTCAGGCGGAACTGGATGAGACGCCTCCCGAGAAGATCCTCAACTCTCCCGTTTCAAGGCGTCGAGTTTTGGAAGTTTTAACGGTTAGCGTACTCGCTGCTTTGCTGCCCGTTCCGACCGCTTCTCCTTTTACCTCATCCGTCAACCAGCTCCTCGCCCAAGAGACCGCCAAACTCTTAGAAATTGAACTCTCCGCGCTCGTCGATTCATTCTTTCACGCCAATTCTCTTGAATGGATCGCCTCCCAAAAGATCTCCAGGAGAGAGATGCAAGGATTTGATTTTAGCGGCTCTTATCAAAGTTATCAAAATACCGATCATCCCTATTCCCGATATATCGTCCAATACGGCCGGGTCTGGACCTATGATGTGGCGTTAGGCATTTATAGCGATCTTAAAAATGGAAAGATCGCAAGCGCAAGAGGGGCGGTGAACGCGCTTGTTGGGATTGCAAAGACAGAAGAAGAAAAGGGATTCAAGGGCCTCTGGCACTTTTCCTACAACACGGTCGGGGATAATTTCATTGATCCCCGCGGGCCGTTAGGGGCAAACCTCTGGGCGGTGAATGCGATCTATTCCTATATCCTTCAGACGGGTGACACGACCCATCTTGCGTGGCTCAACGAGAAGGTCCAGACATTTATTTTCGGGCAACAGGTGATGGATCCCAAAGCTCCGCGTTATGGACTTTTCCGGGCCGGTCTTTACAATGCAGAAGATTTGGCCAAGGGAAATGCGATGGGGTATGACGTCTACGAGGGAGATTCCAATGTCCAAAATGAAAATGTCTTTATTGAACATAATGCGGATGCGGCAGGGACATTGAGACTTGCCTATCATGCTGCGAAAAGGTTCGGTGGAGATGAGGTCTTTAAGAAATCACTCATCCAGCGACATGAACTCCTCATGAGAGGCCTCCAGAAATTCTGGATGGGGGATCACTTTGTTACAGGGATGAATGCAGATGGCACCCTCAACCAAAGCGTTGCTGTGGATAATGAAAGTTGGGTGGGGGCTGTTATCCTTCCTTACGACGAAGAAAAGGCATGGCAAGCGATCCAGTACCTGAAGAGCCATTTCGTGACGACCATCACAGAAATTGAATTCTTAAGCGGAAGCATGGAGGTTCCGAAGCGGAGGATCGAAAAATTACCTCAGCCCGCAACAGGACTTTTCTTTTTCCCGGGCGATTTCAGTGATCCGTATGTGACCCCGAACCCCCGCTATGAGGAGATGATTCAGCCGGAAGCGACCTTTGGAGCGATCGCTCTCCTTAAGTCATTTATGGAGACGACAAAGGATCCGAAACGGAGGGAGGAGGCGGGAGAATTTTTAGCTCTTCTTTATGACGGTCTTTTAAAGGTCTATCGGGCGTATGGAGGAGAGGGGACCCCTTATGCCACCGTCGACATCCAAGACTATTTTAATACGATGGAATCGATGGCTGCAACGGCGACGGCTGGAGCGACGATGGCCATTTTGAAAGGTGCAGAAGGAAGTGATTTTATTTACTGGGCGCCTCCGGCGGAATTTCTGGTAGATGGAAAAAGTCCGACCCTGCCCGTGAAACAGCCCCTCAAGGTCAAGGTGGGGGAAAGGGCGGCACCTCCCCAGAAGAACACGACACCGCAGCAGGAAAGACCGAGACCTCCGAAGGCAGAAACTGCCCAAAGAGGCGAGATCGGTATACAGGTCCAGCAATTCTCTTCTTCTTCCATCACGCTCAAGGTGACTGCCCCCCAGAAGGTCCTTCAGAATTCGCTGGCATTGGCACTCATCAAGACCGACGTATGGTATATCCAGCCCTATGCTGAGTCGACCTTTCCGATTGGAAGCGACGGAACTGTAGTCATTAACAACTTACGAGGAAACTTTGAAAAAGGAAACACCATGATCCTCGTGGTCGACAAAGACAAATGGAAAGAAGCCCGAAACCACCTCCGCGGCGACAAAAGTTATATGGCGGATTGGGAGATGCAGGAAGGCCCCATCAGAGAGGCGATTATCGCAAAAAGCGTCCAAGATGGGGGAAGGAAAAGCATTAGAAACAGGTTCACGAGAGGGGCTTTAGTGGGTCTTATGTTGGTTCTTCTGGGGATTACCAGCGATCAATTTGTGCCTAATCAGGAACTTTATTATCAGGGGATCATGGACCACAGAAGTTTAGAGTTCTATCCACCTGAATTCGATGTACTCAGTGGTAACGAACTGGAAAAGTCAAACCGCGAAGAATTCGAATTGATATTAGAAACGGCGCCACGAGAGATGAAGGATTTGATAAGTAGGGTGGAAGAGGATGGATTGAGTGGTATTTATGCAGAACTTGAATTAATGGCGCAAAGGAGAGGATTCACTTTTCCATCCGTTGATAATGCTGCAAAAAGGATCTCAGAGATCATGTCAGGGCTTGAAGGTTTTCATCCCGAGCAGAAAGAAAAACTAGGAGTTGCTCTAAGGCGTCTTCAAGATGAGCTCCCTGACGTATTCAGATTTGTTGTTGCAAACGTTGATACCTTAAAGCTCGGTCCACCCTCTCCCAGCGCGAGTTATCGGCAAGGCACAATAACTTTTCCTGATGGGTTTGAACGTTGGAGAATGGAAGAAATCATATCCACTTTAGCCCACGAAACAGTACATGCCTTCTTGGATAAACTAGGTCTTCCCAGCGGCGGTGTTTACGGTGAGTATGTTGCGGAGATCCTGCAGGAAGAAATCTTAGATCATATACCAGGAGGCAGAGGCCTTATTACGTGGAGAGAGCCTTTTTTAAGATCGCATTGGGGAGAATGGCAGGATGCTTGGGAACGTGGTAAAGCAGATAGCTTAGCCAAGGCGTGGCCTGAGTCTTTACGTGCAAGATTGAAACAAATAAGATCTGTAAGAGATTCGTTGCAAGTAGAGAGAGTTATATATTTAATGCTTAAAATAATAGAGCTCAGCAAAGCGGAAGATTATTCTCCCAACTCGCACGACGAAGCTCTTCAAACGAAAGGAGAGTTATTTGGAACCCACCTTTCTTCTTTAATAAGAGAAGGATATAAATCAGATGAGAATGCTGCGATGGTGATGGGTTTACTTTCTCGAAATCTCGATACGATTTTGGCTGGAAGACTTGTTAGAAAATATCCTGGTTTTCTTGGCGAAATAGAGCGTTTTGCAGAATCTCAAAGAGATAATCTTCCAAAAGCACGGATAATTTTGAAGAAGATTTCTGCTGTTACCGGGTCACCCGTCACTGAAGAGGTTCCGCCTATACGGGTGACATCTTCTATTTCTGAACTTGTACTGCTTGCTTCCCAAGGGAGTTTTAAAGACCTTTATGAATTAAGGGATCTTGCTCGGGATAACCCCGATGCAAAAAAGGAAGTCGGAATTCTTATTACAGAATTAGCTCGTCAGAACTCTCAAGGAGATGTCTGGGCTAGTGCCGCCTTACAAGTTCTTGCTCAGGATTATGATGCTGCCAGGGAAGCGCTTAAAACTGTAGACTTTACACAACTCCCTGTTGTACAGGGAGATACTAGTGTTACTGTAAACTTATGGAGCATAATGATGGGTGGTTATCCCCCCCGCAGACACATACAAGGACTGATAGAACTTCTCAAAGATATCCATCGTCCTCCAGCTCAAAGGCGGGCAGCAAAGCAAGCATTGGTATCCGTTACAGACGTCATAGCACTAAGATTACGTTCCGCACACTTAGAGGAGAGGATTTCTGATGCCGAGTTAGAGAGGCAATTGGAAAGAGAGACCAACAACGATCCATTTATGCTGTATGCGTCCTTTGGAAATCGAGAAATGTTTGGCGATCTAGCAAATATGATCTTCCAAAAATTAAAAGCATACGCAGAGACGCAAGGCAAATCCTTAAACAGTTTGTTACTCGAATTAGATCCTCATAAAGAACTCTACGAATCGTTCATCTTGGCATCGGCTAACTTTAATAAACTCGACCAGATGTTTACTACAGAAGAAGAGACCTCTGCAATTGTCAGTCATTTATTTACAGGGATGTCCAAAGAGGTTTTGGAAGAAAAGGCAAGCCGATTGACCTTATTTGTAGGCAAAGTGTTAAACGATCGAAAGTTCCATTTACAAGATTATTTCCAAAGAGAGCTCCTTCGACTTTACGGTCAAAGCAGTGGTCTCAATAGATATTTCATCGCTTCTTTACTTGGAATTTATGAAGATAACCTCGTTTATTTAGATAAAGACAAAATTAGTGACATTGTACAAGAAAATAGAGTCCCTATTTCGATGTTGGAACTAAATCGTATTCATGAGGATTTATTATTCAAGGCCTCAAAGACATCAACTGCCAAGGTAGTATTTGCTGATGAAGACGCCGTTTCTGGTCATTTTCAGGTTGCAGTAGATATGTTCACGGGTCATGATAAGAGGTTTCCTGAGATGGGGGGATATCATGTCTTCACACAAGATGAAACACAGGTTACTTTAGAGAATCAGGATAAGAGCGCCCGCATCATCCTGATTAAGTCAGGCGATGGAAGTTATGATATTAATCCCGACTTAGAAGATCCGTCTGTAAAGATCATTATGTCAAGAAGTCACGCAGGTTCCGAAGGCAAGGTATTTAAACCGCAAGAGGTCCCGCAAGATGGCGTAAAGATATTTTTTGTTTCCGCGTGCCGTAGCGTTACAGGGGCTTCGAGAATATATTCTTTTTATCCCAATGCTAGATTTATCGGAACCGACGACGTTGCCTATGGTGATCGGTCCAATATCGTATTGTTCTATATGATAGAAGGTCTCGGGGAGGGGCTGAAGAGTGGAACGATAACGACATGGTCGGGGCTAAAGGCGTTTATAAGACCTCATTTGGAAAATGGTATAGCTAGTTTTGTCTTTCCGGGAGAGCCAGCTGAAGTCATTCCTAGGATCTTGAGTAGATATAACGAAAGAGCGCGAGATGGTGGACAGCAAATAATCCCTCAATTGGAGCGATTCGCTGAAAAAAGCGCCCCGGATGGGGGGAGAAAAAGCACAATCGGCCTGATGGTGGCGGCGACGCTTCTTACGCTTTTCTCGCCCGTTTCCCTGTTTAATGGCGCTCTTCACTACCAAGATTTGCTCTTCAAGGAGAAGATGCCGTATTGGGTCTCTGTCTATCAGGAGAATTCCGGATACCTTTTTCCATCCCTTTCGATCGCCCTCGGAGTATCTTATGAACCCCTGACGGGAACTGTGGAGGAACAGGTGGATCAGGTGTTGGAGAAAATTCAGGTTCTGAACGGGTGGCTCCCCGTTGATGAAGGACAGATGCAAAAGGCGGTTGCGGTGGTGAAGCGGATGCTTTATTTCTCAGGGAAGGAGGGGAAATATTTTCTCCCGGTTCACCCCACGACGTTGGCGGGAGAGAATCTTCCCGATTCGGTTTTAGTGGAGGTGGAACCGGAGGCCCGTGAGGCGCTCATGGGAAAAGATCCGAACAGGGCCTACGGCCATGCAATGCGGCTTCTTGTCCGGGGCCAGCAACAGGCGCAGGCAACCGCGAAGGATGGGGGAATAAGAGACTTTCAGCTCAGGGGAGGCGCAACCCTTCGGACGCGCTTGTCACCGGAAGAGGTCGGAAGGTTAGAGACAGGAAATCTCGTCTCTGCAGGCGAAACCGGCAGGCTTATCAGCATCGGGGCAAAAGTCCCACCGGAATGGTCGATCAATACGCGATTAGAGGTCGTGAGCAAAAACTCCGGAATCGATCTTGTCCAAGAAATTATTTCGAAAGCCACCAGAAACCCAGACCGCATCTTCACGGTTGTTGATTGGGGCTCTGGAGAGGGGGTTGCACTCACAGGACTTTCTCAGGGACTTGAAAAACGGCATATCACGAATGTACGGCTCATCGCATTTTCAAATAGGTACTTCGAGACGTGGCAAAACGCGCCTCCAACGGTCACTTTCATCCTCGATACCATGGATCATCTTCCGAACTATTTCTCAGAGGGAGAGATTGATTTGCTCTATAGTAACCGCGGGCTCATTCATTTAGTTAAGAAGACCTATGTTGAACATCTTGCGCGGCTTTATTCGCTGATCCGTCCGGGAGGGAATATTGTAGACATCAATGGGAGGAACGTACATCCTATGCCTTGGGATACGTTTGGGATAAGTTACAGAGACGAACTTCCCATGTATATCTATTCCATAGAAAGCGCTCCCGACCCCGCAGTTCGTTTAACCCGTCCGGAGATATCCACCTCTTCCTTTCTGGGGGGGAGGGATGTAAGGGATGGTGGAGCCAAAAAGCTTCCGGCGATTCAATACCGCGCGCTTCTGGATCAGGCGATCTAAGAGATTCAAAATTAACAGCCCTTGCTGCAGCGGCGGCTATTGAGGATTTTGGCAAGGCGGATATCGGTCTCAATTCCTTCGAGGGGATTTGGCCCGGGGAGAATACCAAGGTTCCGCGCTTCCTTGTAGAGCGCTTCAAAGATGCGAAGGGCTTTTGTATAGGAAAGACGTTCTTTCCTAACCTGGGTTTTCTCAAACGCTCGCAGACGTTTTTCTGATTTAACCATACATATCGTATATCACAAATCTATAGTCATTTCAACCAGTTATATGAAAAATGCTATCTTAATTTAGCCTAAAGATTACGGAGGGGGAGGTAACTTAAGAGGGTGTTGAGGTAAGAGATGAGGGGGTGTGGGAAGATCCCGAGGCCGATGACGAAGAGGGCGCAGAGGCTTAGAGCAAGAACCATGGTTCCAGAGGTGCGGAGGGGGGTCACTTCTTTTGGTTCGACGATGTACATCTGCTTTAAAATTTTGAGGTAGTAATACAGAGAAATTGCGCTGTTTGCAACTCCCACCACCACAAGCCACATAAGACCATATCCTTGAGGATCCCTTCCCACCGCTGAAAGAAACACGTAGAACTTTCCGAAAAATCCAGCCAAAGGCGGAATGCCTGCAAGTGAAAGAATAAAGACGGCCATGAGCATTGAAAGAAGCGGCGTCCTTTTTCCCATTCCGGAGAAATCTTCGATCGCGTCTCCACCCACCTTCGCCGAGATGGCGGTCACGACACCAAAGGCGCCGAGTTGAGTAAAGGCGTAAACAACAAGGTAGTAGAAAACGGAAGCGATCCCCATACGGGTTGCCGCGACGACACCGACGAGGATATATCCCGCATGGGCGATGCTTGAATAAGCGAGCATCCGTTTCAAATTCTTCTGCGTCATCGCGACAAGATTTCCCAATGTCATGGAGAAAACTGCAACGATCGCAAGAGACGCTTCCCACCCTCCTCCGAACTGGGTATGGAGAGGACTTCCTCCAATCGGCTTCATGGCAAGAAGAAGTATTTTAATCAAAATGAAGAAACTGGCGAGTTTCGAGCCGGTAGAAATATAAGCGGTGACCGGTGTCGGTGCCCCTTCATAAGCATCAGGTGCCCAGAGATGAAAAGGAACAACCGCCACCTTGAAACCGAGTCCTACCAAGATAAAGGCCGCTGCGACCCACAGAAGCGACCGCTCCGGCCCGAACGGCGTCGGCAAAGAACCGAGATATTGACCGAGAAACGTGAGATTGGTGGCGCCAGAAAGGCCATACAGATAACTTGCCCCGAAATAGAGGAAACTGGAAGAAAGTGCCCCAAAAAGGAAATATTTGACCGCTCCCTCGGAAGAACGCGGAACGCCTTGATGGAACGCGACGAGGATATAGAGCGAAACACTCAAGAGTTCCAGGGCCACATAGATCATGATGAGCTCCTCGGCACTCACGAGGAAAAGCATCCCCAGACAGGCGAAGAGGATAAGGGCATAATATTCAGAGATATGGGAGGTGAATGGCTTTTCCATTGAAATAAGAATGGTGATGAGGGTGATCGCAAGAATCACCTCTTTAAAGAAAAGAACCAAAGGATCCAAGACCCACATCCCGCCTAAGGCATGAACCGTCTGTACGGAGTTTCCTCTGAGAAAAAGGATAACCCCGGTCGCGATCACGAGAAGTGAGGCGAGGGCTCCGAGAGACTTCACGCGTTCCGTCGCATCCTTCTTTCTAAGAAAAAGAAGATCTACTGCAAGAAGAGAGAAAATGCCTGCAAGAATCAGAATCTCAGTGAGAAACGTGGCCAAGAGCATCATGGAAAGAGTCTCCGGATAAGCGGTTCAACCGTTCCATAAATGAGATTGGTCATGACGAAAGGGAAAAGACCGATAAAGATTAATTGACTGACAAGAATAATTCCCGCCACTTTTTCAACAGTGGTAATCGGTTCCAGGTGATGCAGCTTTTCGTTGAGTTCCCCATAAAAGACCTTGTGCAGGACCCGGAGGATGTATGCGGCGGTCACGACGATCCCAATACCCGAGAGGGCTGCAAGGATCGGATAACGGTTCCATGTCCCGAGCAGGATCTGAAGTTCCGCCACGAACCCGCTTAATCCGGGAAGTCCCATCGAGGCGAAACCGCTCATGATGAAGCAGAAATTGGCGAAGGGAAGGGGCCCCGAGAGCCCGCCCAACTCGTTCAGATCCCGCGTGTGGGTCCGGTCGTAGACCATCCGTCCGACAATGGCAAAGAAAAGTCCTGTCATGATGCCATGAGAGAACATCTGGAGGACTGCGCCACTCACCCCGACAGGGTCCATACTGGCAAGTCCCAGAAGAACAAATCCCATGTGGCTCACACTCGAATAACCGATCACAAATTTGAAATCCCGCTGCACCATCGCGATCATCGATCCGTAAACAATATTGACCGTGGCGAGCATCGCGATCCAGGGAAGCCAGAAGGTGGCTCCTTCGGGAAGAAGGCAGATGGCTACCCGGAAACAACCGTAGGCCCCTAATTTCATGAGAACCCCCGCATGGAGCATGCTCACGGAGGTGGGAGCCGCCACGTGGCCGACCGGACTCCAGGTATGAAGCGGCCAAAGACCTCCCAAAACACCGAATCCGACAAAGATGAGGGGAAAAACGATTTTCTGGAAATTCGTCGGAAACCGAACCTCAGAAAGTTTCATGAGATCAAAACTCTGAATCCCTGATTTGAAATAGAGCGCAAGCATCCCGATGAAGATCAAAGCACTTCCGACCAAAAGATAGAGGGTGAGTTTCATCGCACCATATTCTTTGCGGGTGGAGCCCCAGACACCGATCAATAGGTACATCGGGAGGACCGCCAGTTCATAGAAGACAAAGAGAAGAAAAAGATTGAGCGATACGAAGACCCCGAAGACGCCGGCAACAAGTGTCAGAAAGAGAATGAAGAACTCCTTCGGGCGATCTTCAATGTTCCAGGCGATGAGGACTCCCGTAAAGAAGATAAATCCGGTAAGGAGCACAAGGGGGAGGCTCACGCCGTCCGCTCCGACGTGAAAGTCGATTCCAAACTCGGGAATCCAGGGGCGTTTCAGAATAAATTGCATCCCGCCAAACGCAAGATCGTAATGGAAATAAGCAAGGAGTGAAAGGGAAAGTGCGATAAAGCCGGTCAAGGCCGCCGTCCATTTAATGGCGCGATGGGCCTCCTTTTTGAGGAGAAGGATCACGAGAGCCCCTGCTAGACTCACCCAGAAGGTTCCGCTTAAGAGGTTCATGAGAAGATCTCCAGAAGATGCATGACGGAGCGATTGGCCAGTTCAAGAAGAAAAGAGGGATAAATACCGACGAGGAACATAAAGAAGACAAGCGGCAAGGCCACAGCCAGTTCATGCCGAGTCATATCGGGGAAAGGTCCATGGAAAGCACCGAGGGGACCATGGAAGAGCCGCTCCATCATCGTCAAAAGATAAACTGCTGTAATCAGAAGTCCCCCTGTTGCGGCGAGGGTTAAGCCTGTCATAAGAGGAAAAGAGCCCCGAAAGATCAGAAGCTCACTGATGAAGCCGTTCAGTCCCGGAAGTCCCAGAGAGGAGAATGTGGAAATTCCCATGAGCCCTGCGAAGACCGGCATGATTTTTCGCAGGCCCCCAAACTTTGAAAGATCCCGGGTATGGGCACGGTCGTACAGCACCCCGACCATAAAAAAGAGGGCCGCGGCGCTGATGCCATGATTAAACATTTGAAGAAGAACCCCATTGAGGGCAGAAGCCTTTGCGGCAGTTTCTCCCTGCGCGGCGATCGCGAAGATTCCAAGCATACAATAGCCCATGTGATTGACGGAGGAATATGCGATCATTCTTTTTAAGTCCGTCTGCGCCATCGCTGCAAAGGCGCCGAAGAGGATGCTGGCAAGGGCAAAGAGTCCCAGGGTGGGGGCGAACGTTTGAAGGACCTTCGGAAAGATCGGAAGCACAATCCGAAGGAATCCATACACGCCCATTTTAAGAAGAATTCCTGCAAGGACCATACTCCCTGCCGTCGGAGCCTCGGTATGGGCATCCGGAAGCCAGGTGTGGAAAGGCCAGATCGGAACCTTGATCGCAAAAGCAAGGGAGACTGCAAAGAAGGCGATCGTCATGACGACGTCGGGAGAAAGGGTAAGCCCCAACCGTTGGGTGAGGAAAACAAGTTTTGTCTGAAGAAGACCGGACTGACTGAGCTCGGCGAGTTCCGTGAAATCGAACGTTCCGGAGGCAAGATACAGGAATTGGAACGCAAGGAGCATCGCGACACTTCCAAAAAGGGTGTATACAAAAAACTTGAATGCGGCGTAATGGCGGTTCTCCGACCCCCAGATCTTGATGAGGAAAAACATCGGAATCAGGCCGATTTCCCAGAAGAGAAAGAAGTGGAAAAAGTTCAAGGCCATAAAGACGCCGAGCATCCCTGTTTCGAGGAGAAGGAAAAGGAAAAGATACGTTTTAAGATTCCTTTCGATGGAGAAGGAGGTAAGAATCGCCAAAGAGGTCAAAAACGTTGTGAGGAAAATCATGCCGAGACTTAAGCCGTCCACTGCGAGGAAATAATCGACGCCGATTGTCGGAATCCATGGGAATTTTTCCACCCATTGAAAGGCTTGGCTTGTGCGGTCAAATTGGAGAAGGAGTACGAGAGAAAGGAAGAAGGGAACGAGACTCAGAAGAAAGGCGCTTACGCGCAAAAGCCCCTTTCGCTCCGACGGGAGGAGGAGAAAGAGAAGTCCGCCCATCAAAGGAAATAGATTTATCGTCGTGAGTATCGGAAGCGGCATTTTTTCTCTACAAAATACGGAACAAAAGGTATATGACCATCGCACCCAAAGAGGCGTAGAGCAGGTAATCCTGCGCCCGGCCGGTCTGGAGGCGGCCCAATTTTCCTCCACCCCCTCGGATGCCTGTACAGGCTTTGTCAAACCCGCCATTGATAAAAAAATTGTCGATCCACTGGTTGAATCGAGAAAGACCGAGTATTGCAAAACCGGTGAGATGAAGGAACCCATCAATCAAGACCTGATCAACCGCCTTAAACAGAGAGGCGAGGGAGGTCGTGGCCCTCACAAAGGTGTTCTGGTACAATTCATCCATATAATATTTTTTCTCGAGGAGCCCAAAGAATCCTTTAAGGGCAGGAATCAGCGGATCTTCAGTGAAGGAGCGCCTTCCGTATATCAGATAGGCGGTAAAGATCCCGAAGAGTGCTGCACCCGTCGAGACGACCATCACCACAGTGGAAGGGGTAACGGCCTCATGGTCGGGGGCGATGAAATGATGGAAAGGATTATGGAAAAGAAACGGTGTTCCCGAAAATCCGGCGAGAAGGGCAAGAACCGCCAGAATTCGGAGAGGCCAAAGCATCGTCGGTGGACTCTCATGGGGTTGCCCCTGCAGACGTGATTTTCCCAAGAAGACCATAAAGATCTGCCGGAACATGTAAAAAGCGGTCAAGCCTGTGGCCAAGGTCCCTATCCCATAGAGTGCGCAGTTCTTAGTGAAGGCCTCGGTTAAGATTTCATCTTTACTGAAGAATCCGGAGAAGGGAAAAATTCCGGCAAGTGCTAAAGTTCCGACGAGGTACGTCCAAAAGGTGACCGGCATTTCTTTCCGAAGTCCACCCATTTTCCGCATATCCTGTTCACCGTGACAGCCATGGATGACGCTTCCGGAACCTAAGAAAAGGAGCGCCTTGAAAAAGGCGTGTGTCATCAGATGAAACGTTCCGGCCACCAGTCCGCCGAGTCCGAGTCCCATCATCATAAGCCCAAGTTGGCTGATCGTCGAATAGGCAAGGACCCGTTTGATGTCGAACTGGGCGACCGCGATCGTCGCTGCAA
>Ga0105164_10001052_pt1 | contig 17910 bp, 14 predicted proteins | sample VDWuncwatermetaG_FD_89674 | JGI IMG/M metagenome (GOLD analysis project Ga0105164, IMG submission 89674) | Wastewater microbial communities from Netherlands to study Microbial Dark Matter (Phase II) - VDW unchlorinated drinking water | ecosystem: Environmental > Aquatic > Freshwater > Drinking...
ATCCTTGGCAGGGTTTGTACGCGTAATTGTTCTTTTTGTAATATATCCAGTGTAGGGACAGGTTTGAAACCTGTCCCTGCGGCGATAGATGAAACCGAGCCGCTTCGTGTCGCGCGCCTGGTAAATAAATTGGGCCTGGATTACGCGGTGATTACCTCGGTAAGCCGTGATGACCTTGTTGACGGGGGTGCCGGGATATTTTCACGCACAACAGAGGAAATCCGTAAAATCAACAGCCGGATAAAAATTGAATTACTGATACCGGATTTTCAGGGGAAGGTATCGTCGCTTGAGCAGGCGCTCAGCGCTGCCCCGGATGCAGCCGGACACAACATAGAAACAGTGAGCCGTCTTTATCGCGTATTAAGGCCTCAGGCTCAATACCGGCGGTCACTTAACCTATTAAAAATGATCAAAAAGATCCATCCGTCGGTTATTACGAAATCATCGTTGATGCTGGGGTTGGGTGAAGAAAAGCCCGAGGTGATCGAGGCAATGCAGGATCTGCGGGCGCAGGATTGTGATATTCTCGTCCTGGGCCAATACCTGGCGCCAACAGCCGCGCATTATCCGGTTAAGGAGTTTATTGAGCCGCCGCGGTTTGAGGATTACCGCGGCATTGCTTTAGGATTGGGTTTTAAATCGGTATTAGCTCTGCCTTTGGCGCGCGCTTCTTTCCGGGCTAAAGAGATGTATGCGCAGGCAGTCGGGAGAAACTTATGTATGAATTGATCATTATCGGAGCGGGGCCTGCGGGATTGACCGCCGCACTCTATGCCGGCAGGTATCGCTTGAAAACGCTGCTTCTTGAAAAAATAACTCCGGGCGGCCGGATCCTGATGAGCGAAAACATAGAGAATTACCCCGGTTTTCCCGGCGGCATATCTACGCATGAATTGATGGGCCGCATGGAAAAACAGATAAAGGATCTGGATATTGAGATCCGGACAGAGGAAGTGCTGGATATAGATTGTAAGTCTAAGGCCGTCCAGACTGACGCCGGCGCCTACACGGCAGAAGCCTTGATCATCTCAGCCGGTGCCGCTCCGCGTAAACTCGGCGTTCCCGGAGAAGACCGCCTGACTGGCCGCGGTGTTTCTTACTGCGCTACCTGCGACGGACCGTTATACAAAGATAAAGACGTATTGATCGTCGGCGGCGGAGATTCGGTGGCTGAAGAAGCGCTTTATCTGGCCCGCTTTGCTAAAAGCGTAAGCATTGTCCACCGTAGAGACAAGATGCGCGCCTCGGCCATATTACAGGAAAAACTGGCGCTTAATAAAAAAATAAATTTTATTTTAAACAGCATAGTCACAGAGATAAGCGGCGCGGACAAACTGGAGTCGGTGACGGTAAAGGATGTGATAACGCTTGGCTTGCGGAAGATTGACTGCAAAGGCATATTTATTTATGTCGGCCAGGATCCGGAGACCGCTTTTTTAAAAGGCAAGCTGGAACTTGATGATTCCGGATTCATTATTACCGGTGAAGATATGGCGGCTTCACAAAAGGGCGTATTCGCCTGCGGTGACTGCCGTAAAAAAAGCTTTTATCAGGTGATCACCGCTGCGGCGGACGGCGCTGTGGCAGCGCATTCCGTCAACAAGTATATTGCCGAAAAAAGGACATAAAAATGAAATTTCAGACGCACAATAAGAAGTTAAGAGACTGGGTAGAAAAAATGGCGCGGTTGTGCCAGCCCGATAATATCGTGCTCATAAACGGCTCCGCAGAGCAGAAAAAGGCGTTAGAAATTGAGGCGATGGCCTCAGGAGAATTGATTCAGCTTAACCAGGAAAAATTGCCGGGTTGCTTTTTGCACCGTACAGCAGTCGACGACGTGGCTCGCACCGAGCACCTGACTTTTATCTGCACCAAGAAGAAACATGATGCCGGGCCGAACAATAACTGGATGTCGCCTGCTGCGGCGTACCGCAAGGCAAGAGGGATATTTAAGGGCGCCATGCGCGGCAGGACGATGTATGTTATTCCTTTTTCCATGGGCCCGGTGGGTTCGCCTTTTGCCAAGATCGGCGTGGAGCTTACGGATTCGCGTTACGTGGTCCTGAATATGCTGATTATGACCAGGGTCGGAGAACATGTTTTGCGGCAGTTGGAAAAAGACGACGATTTTACCAAGTGCCTGCATTCCAAGGCCGGCCTTGATATAAATAAGAGGCTGATCCTGCATTTCCCCGAAGACAATACTATCTGGAGCGTTGGTTCAGGTTACGGCGGCAACGTGCTCTTGGGCAAGAAGTGTTTGTCCTTGCGCGTCGCATCATTTATCGCCAGGAAAGAACACTGGCTGGCAGAGCATATGCTGATCATGGGCGTTGAAGAACCTAACGGCCGGATCAATTATATTGCCGCGGCATTCCCCAGCGCCTGCGGAAAAACTAATCTGGCTATGCTTGTGCCGCCTGAGGGCCTGAAGAAAAAGGGTTACCGTATCTGGACCGTCGGTGATGATATCGCCTGGATGCGCGTTGATTCAGACGGAGCGCTCTGGGCGATTAATCCCGAGACGGGGTTCTTTGGTGTTGCACCCGGCACCAATTCCAAGACTAATCCCAATATGGTGGAGACGGTCAAGAAGGACACCATATATACAAACGTGCTTCTAAAAAACGACGGCACGATTTGGTGGGAGGGCGCTGACGGCGCTGTGCCTTTTGAAGGCCTGGATTGGCAGGGCAGGCCGTGGAGACAGGGCATGGTTGATGCCAGTGGAAAGCCCGTAGCCGGCGCGCATCCCAACAGCCGCTTTACCACGCCGATCACTAATTGCCCTTCGGCGTCATTCCGCCTGGAGCAGCATCATGGTGTTCCCATATCAGCGGTCATCTTTGGCGGCCGCAGGGAATACCTGGCACCGCTGGTCTATGAAACTTTTAACTGGCAGCACGGTGTTTTTGCCGGAGCGACTATGGCCAGTGAGCGCACAGCAGCGCAATTTGGGCAGCTGGGCGAGGTGCGCAGGGACCCAATGGCAATGCTGCCGTTTTGCGGTTACAATATGGGTTATTATTTCAGGCATTGGTTGAATATGGGTAAACGCATGGTTAAGCCGCCAAAAATTTTTCATGTCAATTGGTTCCGCACCGACAAACACGGGAAATTTTTATGGCCGGGATTCACGGAGAACCTGCGGGTTTTGGAATGGATATTGGACCGCTGTGAAAATAAGGTGGAGGCGGTCAAGACTCCTATAGGTTGCCTGCCGCAACCTAAAGACATTGATATGACCGGCTTGAAACTGGAAGCTGGGGCCATGGAAAAGTTATTAGAGGTGCACACGGAAAACTGGACGGAAGAATTAAAGGGTGTCAAGAAATTTTTCCAGCAGTTTAAAAAAGACCTGCCCGCTGAATTATGGCAGGAATATTACGCGCTGCAGGAGAGGTTGAAAAATATGTAGGGACAGCATAATATGCTGTCCCTACAGGATGCCACTACAAAAATGACAAAAAACGAATGTTTGTTATCCACGGATATAAAGGATTTAAAACTTTTCCGCAGGGGAAAAGTCAGGGACGTCTATGACTTAGGCGATAAACTGCTCATTGTCTCCACCGATAGGATCTCATGTTTTGACGTGGTCCTGCCTTGCGGCATACCGGATAAAGGCAGGGTGCTGAACGCACTCTCCTGCTTCTGGTTTGATTTTACCAAAGACATAATTCCCAATCATTTTCTTACCGCGGATGCGGCGGATTATCCGCCTGAGTTAAAAGCGCACAAAAAGATCCTTGCCGGCCGTTCGATGCTGGTCAAAAAGACAAAACCGCTGCCCGTAGAATGTGTGGTCAGAGGATATCTTTCCGGCTCGGGCTGGAAAGAATATCGGCAAAAACAATCTATCTGCGGCATAAAACTGCCTGAGGGCCTTGCGGAATCCTCTAAATTGCCCGAGGCGATTTGGACACCTTCGACTAAAGCCGATGTCGGCCACGATATGAATGTTGAACAGGGCTATGTGGAACAGCTGGCCGGCAAAGATATTGCTGATCGCCTGGCAAAGGTAAGTATCGCAGTATACAAATTCGCAAGCGATTACGCGCTTTCTAAAGGGATCATTATCGCCGACACTAAGTTTGAGTTTGGAATGTATGCGGGTGATTTGATACTGATCGATGAGGCGTTGACGCCTGATTCATCGCGTTTCTGGCCGGCTGATAAATACAAGCCGGGCTGCTCTCAACCGAGTTTTGACAAGCAGTTTGTGCGCGATTACCTGGAAGAGCTTGATTGGGACAAAACTCCGCCGGCGCCGCAGCTTCCAGAAGAGATCATCTTAAAGACGCGCCAAAAATATTTGCAGGCTTATAAACTTTTAACCGGGAGATCATTGGATGAATAAAATTTTCAAGCAGGCCCTGTCGGTTTTGGTAAAAGTTTCAATCAGCGTTATCCTGCTTATTATTTTATTCAGGATGGTCGGCCATGAAAATATTCTTGAGGTTATCCGCGGGGCAAATAAGCCTTTATTATTGCTGTCATTTTTAGTCTATTCTATCGGTTATGTGCTTTGTCTTTTTCGCTGGGACATGCTGTTGAGAGCATTGGATCTTCGTTTGCCGCTCGTCAGAGTGGTCATCTCGTTTTCCGGAGGCATATTTTTTAACCTTTTTCTTCCTTCCACCATCGGGGGAGACCTGATGCGCAGCGTGGACCTCTCCACGCACACCAAAAAACCGAAAGAAGTCATCGCTACCATCTTGCTGGACCGGCTAAGCGGTTACATTGGGCTTGTGCTGCTGGCTTTGTCTTCTCTTGTCTTAGGCTGGAATTTACTGCAGGAGCCAAGTGTTTTGTTTGCCATAGCCATTATCGCAGGGCTGTTGATATTTATTTTACTTGTGTTATTCAGCAATTTTTTTTATTCCCGGGTTAACAACCTTTTGCGCGCCCCTGGCGCCGGTAAGATCCGCGAAATGATCTCCAGCCTCCATCATGAGGTGCATATTTTCCGGAACCACAAAAAAGTTATCGTTAAAAACCTTATTCTTTCGGTTGCAGTGCAGGCGACAGCGCCGTTAAGTTTCTATATCAGTTCCTTAGCGCTGGGCATAAAGATCAGCCCGATCTATTTCTTTGTTTTTCTGCCGGTGATAGGCGCGATAACGCTTTTGCCTATATCCATCGGAGGCCTGGGCCTGCGCGATGCCACGACCATTTTCTTTTTCGCCAAGGTAGGAGTGAGTAAGGACCTGGCTTTCGCGATGTCGCTCGTCAATTTCTCCTTTATCCTGGCCCTTGGAGCGTTAGGGGGGCTCATTTATGTCCTTACACTACGTTATAGACGGATACAATATAATAAACCATCCTAAGTTTATTCCCGCGCGTTCATCACACGTCAGCATCCAGAGCGCCCTGCTCGATTTTATCCTGGCTAATAAATTAACCGGCAGCAATAAGAATAAAGTTACCGTGGTCTTTGACGGATATCCGGCGCCGATTACCTTTCGCGAAGGCGGCGATATAAGTGTCGTGTTCTCCCGCAGGATCAGCGCTGACGAAAAGATAAAGAGGATGGTAGAAGTTTCCGCCGGCCGCAGCAGTATCATCGTAGTCACAGATGACGGGGAAATAAAATGCGCGGTAAGAGTGCTGGGCGCCCGCGTGCAAGGCATAGAAGAGTTTGTCAGGTCGAAAGTCAGGCCGGCAGGTTCTGCTTCGGACAAAGAGCAGCCCAAAGACCTGCCCAGCCATATTCAGATGCAGCGGATCAACGAAGAATTAAGAAAGCTCTGGCTTGAATAAACAGTTTTTTGCTTGACACAACCTGCTAGTTATGTTAATGTTATAGCAATTGAATTGTCCCCGAAGGGTCGGGGTTCATCTAATAAGGAGGTGTAGATGAGCAGTTTGCAGATTGTGTTATTGGAACCAGCCAGGACAGTCCTTTCGCAAATCGGACAGTTTGTGGTGAGCATATTGCTGGTGATCATAATAATGATCATCGGCTGGACCATTTCAAAGCTCATTAAAACTGGTGTCACCAAGGGCCTGAGATTGGCAAAATTGGATGAGTTATCCGAGAGCATTGGGCTTGACGCGCTGCTTGAAAAAGGCGGGATCGCCTATTCGCTTTCGGAATTGTGCGGCGTGGTCTGCTATTGGCTGGCAATTTTGGTCACTTTTATGGTTGCTATCAATGCCATCGGCCTTACTGTAGCTGCAGATCTGTTGAATAAAATCGTCCTCTATGTACCCAAAGTCATCGCGGCAGTATTCATCCTGGTCCTGGGTATGTTTGTCTCAACTCTGGTAAAAAATATTGTGCAGACCGCGGCCAACAACGCCGGTATTGCGCAAGTAAAGCTATTAAGCAAGGCCGTGGTGATTGTTATCAACACCTTCGCGGTATTCATTGCTTTGGAACAGTTGGAAATCGGCCTGCGCGTGACAGAGTTGACCCTGGCTATTGTCCTGGGTTCGATCGGTTTGGCTGTCGCTCTTGCTTTCGGGTTGGGCTGTAAAGATATAGCTGAAGATGTAATCAGTGATTTAATTGAAAAGGTTAAGGCTAAAAAATAACGCTTTTCAAAGTGGAACCAAATTAACCCCGCGCCTTCAATAAGAAAAGCGCGGGGTTAATTTTTTTAGCCCCGATGGGGCTCCATATCTATGCAAAAGACTAGCGGCGCAGCCGGCCTTAAGTCAGAGGCGCTGCGGCTGATTATCATTTTTGGTTTCGTCAGTCTCTTCGGCGACATCATCTATGAAGGCGCCCGCGGCGTAAACGGGCCGTATCTGGCGACCCTGGGGGCAAGTGCGGTTACCGTGGGCCTTGTGGCGGGAATCGGTGAATTCCTGGGTTATGCCATCCGTTTATTTTCCGGTTACTTCAGCGATAAGACCAAAGCCTATTGGGTCTTTACTTTTTTGGGGTACGGTGTGCTGGCCAGCATACCTTTATTAGGGTATGTGGGGTTTTGGCAGGCCGCTGTATTTTTAATTATTATCGAGCGCATAGGCAAGGGTTTGCGCAATCCGGCCAGGGATACCATTTTATCTCATGCCACACATCAGGTAGGCACAGGTTTTGGTTTTGGCCTGCATGAGGCAATGGATCAGATTGGGGCTGTGGCCGGGCCGCTTATTTTTGCCGGGCTGTTCTTTTTTTCGGGCTCCGGCAAAAAGGGCATTGCGGATTACCAGCACGGCTACCGTTTTCTCTGGCTGCCTTTTATCCTGCTTATGCTTTGCTTGATTTTTGCGCGCAGGCGCGTGCCTGAGCCGAGCCGCCTGGAAAGTTCCATAAAAAAATCATCCGGCGGGGATAGATTATCAAAGGTTTTTTGGTTATATACTATTTTTAGTTTTGTTACCACCTTGGGTTTTGCCAATTTCGCGCTGATTGGTTTCCACTTTAAGGCGCAAGGCGTGTTAACCGATACTCAGATACCGCTTTTTTATGCCCTGGCCATGGCAGTGGATGCGCTGGCAGCATTGTCTGTCGGCAAGCTCTACGACAAATTTAAAAATAAGAACGGCCACGACACAGGAGGTTTAACCACTCTGATAATTATTCCCGCCTTGACGCTGTTTATTCCTGTTTTGGCGTTTTCAAAAAATTTTTCCGCCGCCATTACCGGTACAATCATCTGGGGTGTGGTCATGGGGTGCCATGAAACCATTATGAGATCAGCTATTGCCGATATAACACCTCTGGCAAAAAGAGGCACCGGCTACGGTATCCTTAATATTACCTACGGATGCGCCATCATGTTAGGCAGTTTCCTGATGGGCCTGTTCTACCAGAAGGCGCTTGGATTTGTGATCATCGGCGCTGCTGCGGCTGAAATTTTATCTCTACCGTTATTTTTTATGATGAAAAAAGAAGCAACGGTCACCTAAATTAAAAAAAATGTCCTCTGCTGAATATCTTTATACCTGTCCGATGCATCCGGAGATCCGCCTTGCCCTGTCGGGCGATTGCCCGAAATGCGGCATGCGCTTGGAGGAAGAATTAGCCATTGCTTCTAAAATATCTCCTGTAGGGACAGGTTTGAAACCTGTCCCTACATTGATCGGAGAGGATGAAAATCGCCAAATAAGGGACCTCTCGCGCAGATTTTGGGCAGGATTGGTCTTAAGCGTACCTGTTTTTATCCTGGCATTGGGTGAAATGGCGCCGATCCCAGGAATCAAGGCGATCCTTCCGCCTGAAGGATCGGCGCGCCGGCTGCAGTTTATCCTGGCTACTCCGGTTGTATTTTTCTGCGGCAGTATTTTTTTTGTAAAGGCCTGGAAGTCGCTTAAAAACAAAAGCCTGAATATGTTCACCTTGATCGCTATGGGTGTCGGGACGGCCTATGTGTATAGCGCGTTGGCTATTCTGTTGCCGAAGATTTTTCCGGATTCTCTAAAGAAGCACGGCTATGTGGAACTTTATTTTGAAGCAGCCGCGGTGATCACGGTGCTTGTTATTTTGGGCCAGCTTCTTGAGGCAAAGGCGCGCAAAGGTACGGGGGAAGCGATAAGGGCCCTGTTGGATCTGGCGGCAAAAAAAGCGCACCGGGTCATTGACGGTAAAGAAGAAGATATTGATATAGACGAGGCTAAATTAGGCGACTTGCTGCGCGTACGGCCGGGGGAAAAAATTCCTCTGGATGGCGTGGTTGTAGAGGGAAAAAGCCTGGTTGACGAAGCGATGATCTCCGGAGAACCAATGCCGCAAGAAAAGAAAGAAGGAGATTGGGTAATTGGCGCGACAATCAACCAGGCCGGATCGTTTCTCATGCTCGCTCAAAAGATAGGCTCGGATACCCTTCTTGCCCAGATCGTAAATATGACGCAGGAGGCGCAGCGCAGCCGCGCTCCCATACAGAATCTTGCCGACAGGGTTTCAGCTTATTTTGTACCGGCGGTATTGGTGTCTGCGCCGGCAGTTTTTATTTCCTGGCTGTTCTTTGGCCCGGCGCCGAGCTTGAGCTACGCTTTAGTCAGCGCGGTCTCGGTGTTGATCATCGCCTGTCCCTGTGCTTTGGGATTGGCCACACCTATGGCAGTGATGGTTGGGGTGGGGCGCGGCGCTCGAACGGGTGTTCTGGTAAAGAACGCTCGCGCCCTGGAAAAAGCCGAGAAGATAACCCATGTTCTTTGTGACAAGACCGGGACCTTGACTGCCGGAAAACCGGTTGTGGCTACGGTTATCTGCGCGGAAGGCTTTGATGAGAAAGAACTGTTAAGCCTGGCGGCTTCTCTTGAGCAGGCCAGTGAACATCCTCTTGCCCGCGCTATCGTTGAGAGGGCTGAATCAATGGGTGCGGATATTCAGCCGGCAGCGGATTTTGCATCTTTGACTGCCGAGGGCGTTGGTGGCCGGCTTAACCAAAAGCAGGTTTTTTGCGGCAAAGTGAGTTTTATTAAAAGTTCCGGCATATCCCTGTCCGTTGAGTTACTCCGCAGAGCGGATGCGCTGCAAGCAAAGGCCGAGACGGTGATATGCCTGGCTTATGACGGCCGGGCCGCGGGCCTCATAGGGATAACGGACCCGATTAAGGGGACAACCCCCCAGGCCATCCGGGCTTTGCGCAAAATGGGCCTGAAGGTGGTTATGATCACCGGCGATAACGAAAAAACTGCCCGGGCTGTTGCTAAAGAATTAAACATAAGCGAGGTTTTTTCCGGGTTGCTTCCGGCGGATAAGCGTGATATAGTTAAAGAATTCAGCGGCCGCGGGGCCAGGGTGCTTATGGCAGGCGACGGCATCAATGACGCGCCGGCATTAGCCGAGGCAGATGTCGGTGTGGCTATGGGCACCGGGACCGACATTGCTATAAAGAGCGCGGATATTACTTTAGTCAAAGGGGACCTTAACGGCATTGTTAAGGCGTTGCGCTTGAGCCGCGGCGTAATGCACAACATCAGGCAGAATCTTTTTTTCGCTTTTATCTATAATGTCATCGGTATCCCTGTTGCTGCCGGACTCTTGTATCCTGCTTTCGGGCTGCTTTTAAATCCGATGATCGCGGGTGTCGCAATGAGCTTTAGTTCGGTTTCAGTCATCGGCAATTCTTTAAGGCTGCGTAATTTGAAATTAGAATAGGTTTTTGTAGGGACAGCATATTATGCTGTCCCTCGGAGGGTAAATCTCATGGTTAAAAATAATAAAAAAATATTAAGAGTATGTTTGGCCCAGATAAACCCGAAAGTAGGGGATATAGAGGGGAATGCGGAGAAAATAATCGCCTTCCTTGAAAAGGCGCGCGGATTAAAAGCCGATGTGGCCGCATTCCCGGAATTATGCCTGTCCGGGTATCCGCCTGAAGACCTGTTATTTAAAGCGCATTTCATCAAAGAAAATTTAAAAACCCTTTATAAAATCGCAAGCTTTTCCAAAGGTATTTTTGCCATCATTGGTTTTCCGTATGCAGAAAAAGGCAGGCTCTATAATGCCGCGGCACTGGTCTATAACGGAAAACTGTTTGATGTTTACAAGAAAATATTCCTGCCTAATTACGGAGTCTTTGATGAAAGACGGTATTTTGCTCCGGGCAGCACTTGTAATGTTGTGACATTCGGCAAGGATATAAAAATTGGCGTTAATATCTGCGAGGATATCTGGCATGCGCACGGTCCGCAGCGCACACAGGCGCTTTTGGCGGGTGCCGGAGTGATCATCAACATATCCGCTTCGCCTTATCAGGCGCACAGATTAGAGGAGCGCCAGCAGATGCTGTCTGCCAGGGCAAAAGAAAACAATGCCTATGTGGCATATTGCAATCTAGTAGGCGGCCAGGATGAGCTGGTTTTTGACGGGGCCAGCCTCGTCCTTGATAATAACGGAAAAATCTTAGCCCGCGGCAGGCAGTTTGAAGAAGACCTGGTGACTGCTGATCTGGATCTATCCGTTTTAAAAAAGCCTGGCACCAAAAGCAAAAAAACATTTTTTGGTTTGCCGGCAGCAAGCCTGAAAACGAATATTTTACCCGGGCTGGAATCCAAGAAACAGGCGGCCTGCGCCAATAAAGTGGAAAAGGCGTTAGATCCCCTGGAAGAGATCTATGCCGCCTTGGCCCTGGGCCTCAGGGACTATGTGTTAAAAAATAATTTCAAAAAAGTGGTCCTGGGTTTAAGCGGCGGTGTTGATTCGGCGCTTGTCGCGGTATTGGCAGTGGATGCTTTGGGTAGGGATAATGTTATCGCCCTTACCATGCCTTCTATGTATTCGTCGGCGGCCACAAAGCTCGACGCAAAAAAGATCGCCGCAAACCTGAAGATCAGGCTGATCAACGTGCCGATAAGAGCGATTTACTCCGTTTATCTGTCTGCTATGCGCGGATATGTCTCAGGCCGAACGCCTGGTATTGCCGAGCAGAATATCCAGGCGCGGATCAGGGGCAATCTGCTTATGGCTTTTTCTAATAAGTTTGGCTGGTTGGTGATCAATACCGGAAACAAGAGTGAGGTCTCCACCGGCTATTGCACTTTATACGGAGATATGGCAGGAGGATTTTCCGTGCTCAAAGACGTGCCTAAGGGGCTGGTCTATAAGCTGGCCGCGCATAGGAACAGCTGTGCCGGAGCCGGTATTATTCCGGCAAGCGTTATCCGCCGCGCTCCTACTGCAGAATTAAAAAAGAACCAGAAGGATCAGGATACTCTGCCGCCTTATCCGGCCTTAGACCGGATCATAGACCTGTATGTGGAAAAAAATCTCAGCCTTGAGAAAATAGTCAAGCGTGGTTTTAGCAGGGGTGTAGCCGCCTGGACCATCTCAATGATAGACAAGAATGAATATAAGCGCAGGCAGGCTCCTCCGGGGATAAAGATCACTCCCAGGGCTTTTGGCAAAGACAGGAGAATGCCCATCACCAACGCTTTCTCCGGATAAAATTATGAAAAAAATATCATTGATACATTTGAAAGCCGGGCATAAAGGCAAGGTGGCTGAGATCACGGGAGGCAGTAATCTTGCGGCCAGGTTAATGAGTATGGGCCTGTATAAAGGTAAGGAAGTGACCAAGATTAGCCATATCGGACTCAAGGGCCCGGTTGTAGTCAAGTCCGGCAGGACCATTTTGGCATTGGGCCATGGCCCCGCGGCTAAAATTATCTTAGAGGTCGTATGTTAAAGCGAATATATTTAGCCGGAAATCCGAATGTAGGCAAGAGCCTGGTTTTTTCGCGCCTTACCGGTGTCCAAGTCATTTCTTCTAATTATCCCGGCACGACCGTGGAGTTGGTCAAGGGCTGGCTGAGCTTAGGTGATGAAAAAGTTGAAGTCGTTGACTTGCCGGGAGCATATTCCCTGGAGCCTAATTCAAAAGCCGAAGAAGTGGCGGTTTCGTTATTGTCGCAATACCCTAAAGACGAGATTGTCGTTATCAATGTCCTGGATTCCACTAACCTGGAAAGAAATCTCTTATTGACACTGCAGCTTATTGAAAAGGGGTTTCCGACGGTCGTCTGCCTTAACATGTGCGATGACGCGCTGCATAGGGGGGTGCATATTGATATTGCCGGGCTTGAGAAAATATTACAGTGTCCGGTAGTCTCTACTTGCGCCGTGACCGGAAAAGGTATTAAGACGCTGGTTGAAAAAATTAAAACCGCCGTGCCTGCCGTAAGAGCTAAATTCAGCCACGAAGAGCTTTGGATTGAGATCGGGCACATCATTGAAGACGTTCAGCGCCTGGAACATCGCCATCACCGTTTCAGGGAACGGCTGGAAGATGCTTCGGTCCAGCCGCTGACAGGTTTTTTTATAGCCGCCGGCGTTATCTATGCGGCTTTTAAATTCGTGCGCTTTATCGGCGAAGGCATCATCAATAAAATAACCGACCCGGTATTTTTTGATCTTTACCGCCCGCTGCTGGAAAAATTTTCTTTGCACTGGCAGGAAAAGGGTTTCTGGTTTCATCTCTTGATCGGCGACCTTATCGGCGGCAAGATTGATTTTAAGCAATCGCTCGGCGTATTGACTACTGCGCCCTATATTGAATTCGGCATGGTTTTACCCTATGTTGTGTCTTTTTATTTTATCCTGAGCCTCTTAGAAGACATAGGTTATCTGCCGCGGCTGGCCATATTACTGGATAATTTTTTGCACCGGTTGGGACTGCATGGCTACGCCATAATCCCTGTGCTTTTGGGTTTTGGTTGTAATGTCCCCGGGATATTATCTACCCGCGTGCTGGAATCTAAGCGTGAAAGGTTTATCGCCTCAACTATAATCTCTATCGGTGTACCCTGCCTGCCCCTGCAGGCGATGATCATTGGCCTGTTGGGCAGCTTCGGAGGTTTATACGTAGGCGGTGTTTATCTGGTGTTGTTCTCGATCATCCTGATTCTGGGGCTTGTACTGAATCGCCTGTTGCCCGGTTTTAGCCCGGAATTCTTAATAGAAATCCCCCCATACAGGTTACCGCCGCCGGGAATGCTCGCCCGGAAATTGTTCATGCGTATCCGCGCATTCATCTTTGAGGCGGTGCCGGTTGTGCTGGTAGGCGTATGTTTTATAAATATACTTTTATATTTCCGGCTTTTTGATTTTGTGACCGGGATATTTGCTCCGCTGGTGCGGGGGATATTCGGGCTGCCCAAAGAGGCGGTGGTGGCTTTAGTAATAGGTTTTTTTCGCAAGGATGTGGCGGTGGGGATGCTCGCACCCCTGGGGTTGAGCATCAAGCAGATGTTCATCGCGGCAACATTGTTGGCGATTTCTTTCCCCTGCGTAGCTACTTTCATCGTCCTGTGGAAAGAGCTGGGATTCCGGGATCTTGTCAAATCTGTTTTGATCATGGTGGCTGTCAGCTTGATCGTAGGGGGATTGCTTAATATTTTTATACTGCGTTGATGTCCAGATGTTTATGCTGAATTGCTGGAAAAACACGGAGAAGAGATATAATTAATCATGCGGATTAGAATAGGAACAAAGATTTTTATTGCGCTGTTTATATTTTTTATACAGATATCTTTGCTTATGTTTGTATTTTTTATGGTTAACCGCCAGCACGAACAAGCTATACTTAACCAATATAGAGAGCTGGAAAGAATTAATTTGGTGAAGGATCTCCAACTTGCCTTAGTCAAGGTGATTATGCCGGCGAACGATTTTCTTATACCGGGAGGTGCAGCCGATGAATTAGAAAATTTTAAAGTCATAGATTCAAAGGTGAGAGACTTAATTGAAAAATTGAATAGAGTTGGATTTAGCAGGACTGAGGAGAAAGAACTGCTTAATCGTATAGAAAAAAAGTACTCTGGAATTAAAGAAATAGCTCTGCAGATATTCGTCATTCCTGGCGCCATAGGAAATATAGAGAGCGGCAGGCTTATGGAAAAAATGGATAAAATCGCGGATGATGCCGCAAGAGATATGGAGATGTTTTATGAGTTTGCTCAACGAGATATGGAAGAAGTAAAAATGAAGGAGCATAAGGTTAAAGTTCTTTTTGATATAATTATTTTAGCGGAGATTTTATCCAATATTATTCTTATTTTATTTGGTTTATTTTTCTTCAGGCGCGTCATCTCTTTGCCGCTGGAGACCATAAGAAATATTGTGTTAGAAATAGGCAGGGGTAATCTAGAAAAGAAGGTCAATATAAGGTCTAATGATGAAATTGGCGACTTGGCCGATTCTTTTAACAAAATGACCGATGATTTGAAGCGCCTTATTCAAAAAGAAAAAGAACTTACGACGATAGCGGAAATGGCGGTGGATGTTGAAAAGAAAAGGACAGTGGAATTGAAGAGAACTTACAACAAACTTCAAATGACACAAGAGCAGCTTATACAGGCTGAAAAATTAAATGCCGTAGGCCTCTTAGCCAGCGGCGTAGCCCATGAGGTAAGGAATCCCCTGGGAATAATAATCCAAGGCGTTAATTATCTGGAGGAGAAGATAACCACTAAGGAAGAGGATGTCTTGGAAGTTTTGGCCATGCTCAAAGATAGCGTGAAAAGAGCAGATAAGATTATAAATGCGCTTCTCGATTTTTCTAGGGCTGCAAGTTTAAATTTGCAGCCAGAAGATATAAACTCTATTTTGGAAAATTCTTTAAATTTAGTAAAAAACCAGTTTAAATTTGATAATATAGAAATAGTCAGAGAAATAAAAATAGATATTCCCAGGGTGCTGGTAGATAAAAATAAAATAGAACAGGTGTTTATTAATATATTATTAAATGCAGTTCAAGCTATGTCTGGAGGCGGAAAGATTATTATCCGTAGTTATGATAAACAGTTAGAAGAAATAAAGAATGGCATAGGCAAGAGAAGAGAGGACCATTTCAGGGTTGGAGAAAAAGCTGTTATAGTTGAATTCGAAGACACGGGCGTTGGAATTTCCGAAGAAAACATAAAAAAAATATTCGACCCCTTTTTTACTACTAAAAGCCCAAGGGTTGGGACGGGACTAGGATTATCTGTGAGTCGAAATATACTTCATATGCATAAAGGTTTGATATATGTACAGAGCAAAATTGGCAAGGGGACTAAGATAACCGTTATTTTAAAAATAGCGGGAGGCGGTAAAATCAGCCAATAATCATTGATGGCCAAAAAGGGCGATCATGAAAAAAGGAGGGATAGCATGGTAGGTGAAGCCGCGAAAAAAAAGATATTGATCGTTGATGACGAGGAATATTTTACGAAACTTGTGAAATTAAATCTTGAAGCAACGGGGGAATACGAAGTAAGAACGGAAAATAAAGGTTTGCAAGGCATAGCTGCAGCCAGAGAATTCAATCCGGATCTGATTTTTTTGGATATTTTGATGCCGGATATGGAAGGCGGTGAGGTGGCTTTTCAGCTGGAGAATGACCCGGGGGCAAAAAATATTCCTATTGTTTTTCTGACCGCGGTGGCAAAAAAAGAAGAGGTACGGCAGGGCAAGGGCCTTATTGGCGGACATCCATTTATGTCAAAGCCGGTAACTACAGCAGAACTTATTCAATGTATTGAAGAAAACGCAAGGCGCTAAATTAGTAAATCAGGGGATACAATACTAATTGTCTTAAGAGCGCGCAAAAATCTCAAAAAACATGATTTTTCTTATAAATATTATAAATAAGCCAGAAGAAAGCAGAAACGGCTTTACGCTGATTGAAGTGGTTATCGGTATTATGATCATCGGTATTTTAGGAGCCGTTGCTCTGCCAAAATATGTTGATCTGCAGACACAGGCTAAGGAAACCGCCGAAAATAGCGTTGTTGCCGCAATCAGAACGAGTGTTGCCAATTATTATGCTAAGGAGAGTATTGCTTCCGCAGGTGCTTATCCGACAACATTAGATAGCGCCGGCAATGGAAATTGCGCGGCCCACAACGCTTGTTTTGATATGGTACTATTACAAGGGGGTATCACTTCTCATTGGTCAAAAAGAGGCAATACTTATACCGGGCCAAATAAAGGGATGTATGTATACAACAGAACAGATGGTTCGTTTAATAAAAGGCAGTTAATTGCTGTTCCGGTTGAGGTTGATTTAGCCGAAGCAGAATAAGAATAATTTAACCGCACAAAAAAAGGGAGTAATAGCCGGTGGAAAATAGAGGGCCTAAGATTAGATTATTTTTGCGCGGGACATTATTTGTTTTAATTCTCTTGGTGTTGTCCGGCGCGGTATTTTTTGGCGTATTCTTAAAGTCCAGCGAGCTAACCATATTGTTTACTCATGATTTGCATTCTAATTTAGCGCCGTATCCAATACCATCGTCGAGCGACAGCGTCATTGAGGCAGGAGGCTACGCGCGCCTGGCCACGGCGATCAGCCGGGAGCGTAAAGGTAAAGAAGATAAAACCTTGGTGCTTGACGGCGGGGATTTCAGTATGGGGACATTATTCCATACTATCCGTTCAACACGCTCTCCAGAGTTAGTGGCCATGGGTTTGATGGGTTATGACGTCACAACATTCGGTAATCACGAGTTTGAATTTGGCCCGGCGCATCTGGGGCAAGCGATGTTGGCGGCAAAAAGTCAAAATAAAGGCAGGAGGCCCGCGATCATCGCAACTAACACGGTGGTTGACGCGCGCTCCGCGGCTTTAGCGGAGTTCCGCAGGGCCTATAATGAATATCCGGTCCTGCCTTATATGGTGATTAAGCGCGGCGGATTAAGAATAGGCCTCTTTGGCCTGATGGGTAAAGACGCGGCGATCTATGCCCCCGAGGCCAGGCCGGTAGTTTTTTCCGAACCCTTTGAGGCGGCGCGCAAGGCTGTCGGGATATTGCGCGGCAAAGAGAAAGTGGATATGGTCATCTGCCTCTCGCACAGCGGCACCTGGCGGGATTTGTCTATTTCCGAGGATGAGATATTGGCAAAAAGCGTTCCGGGCATCGATGTGATCATCAGCGGCCACACCCATTCGGTTTTGGACCCGTATATAAAAGTAAATAATACCTATATTGTTTCCTGCGGCTCGAACAGCCGCTATCTCGGCCGATTAGTTGTAACAAAGATTCTTGGCGGAAGTTTTAAAGTCTTGGATTATAAGATCATACCGGTTACTGCCGGATTTCCCGCAGACGCTAATATTGCCGCTTTGGTGAAATCTTTTGAAAAAGAGATAGACCGGGAATACCTTGCGCGTTTCGGTTATAATTATGGCCAGGTGTTGGCGCAGGCGCCTTTTTCTTTGCTTGAGCCTGATTGGGGCAAGTGCAGAGACCGCGCCAAATGCATGACTAGCGGACTCGGAGATTTAGTGACCGATGCCTTTATTTACGCGGTAAAAAAGTCCGAGGGGGATGCTTATCGTGATATATCGCTTGCCTTTGAAGGTTTTGGCCAGATCCGGGCACCTATAGCTAAGGGCCAAGTTAGCGTCAATGACGCGTTTCGTTTACTGGCGTTGGGTATTGGCCCGGATGACCTCTCCGGCTCGGGCCTGTGCGTGTTTTGGCTAAGCGGGGCCGAGATTAAGAAGGCTTTTGAACTTGAAACAAC
>Ga0105164_10001054_pt1 | contig 17905 bp, 15 predicted proteins | sample VDWuncwatermetaG_FD_89674 | JGI IMG/M metagenome (GOLD analysis project Ga0105164, IMG submission 89674) | Wastewater microbial communities from Netherlands to study Microbial Dark Matter (Phase II) - VDW unchlorinated drinking water | ecosystem: Environmental > Aquatic > Freshwater > Drinking...
CAAAAATTGACTAAACAGAAACTGGCGACGGAGTTGCTGCAGATCGAACTGGCAACCGCCGCGCTGCCCGATGGCGTGGCGAGTCTGAATGCCGTAAACCGGATCGAGTGGTGCAATCCCATCGCCGAACATCACCTGGGGCTGAATGCGCAGCGCGATATTCTGCAGGACGTAACCTATCTTGTTCGCCAGCCTGAATTCATCGAATATATTCAGGCCGAAGATTACAGCGAGCCGCTAGTCATGAAATCGGCGCGCCACGACGACTTATTGCTGTCCATCAAACTGGTGCCCTATGGCGGCAACAAGCATTTGCTGATCAGTCGTGACATCACGCAACTGGAACGCATCGAAACCATGCGTCGCGATTTCGTTGCAAACGTTTCACATGAATTGCGCACGCCCCTGACGGTTGTGAATGGCTTTGTCGAAAACATGCAGGACATGCAGGATCTTTCCCATGAAAACATACAGCGCGCGCTGCATTTGATGGCTGAGCAAACGCGCCGCATGGATCACCTGGTCTCTGATTTGCTGGCCTTGTCGACGCTTGAAAGTGAACAGAGTCCGTTGCGATCAGAAGTGGTCGATATGCGGGCGCTGCTGGAGGATGTTTCCCGCGACGGACAGATGTTAAGCGGCGGACTGCATCAGCACAGTCTGGAGATCAAAGGCCCCGCCAGACTGACCGGAAATCACGATGAGTTGCGCAGTGCATTCAGTAATCTGGTCAGCAATGCGGTGCGCTATACACCAGAGGGCGGTGAAATCAAGTTGTGCTGGTCTTTGCGTGCAGGCCAGCCGGTCTTTTCAGTGGAAGACAGCGGGATTGGCATCGAGGCGCAACACATTCCCCGTCTGACCGAGCGGTTTTACCGCGTGGACCGCAGCCGCTCGCGTGTCACCGGTGGCACAGGATTGGGATTGGCGATTGTTAAACACATAGCCATCCGCCATCAGGCTAAGCTGGAAGTGATGAGTGAGGCGGGTTACGGCAGCACGTTCTCGCTGGTCTTTCCGGAAAGACGCATCGCAGCATAATTCAGGGCTCAGGGCTCAGGGGGGTGAAGCTTGCGCGTTCATAATCGAGTCCGTGTTCAACGCTGAAACCCAGCCGGACACCTGAGACCTGGCCATTTTCGTGAAGGATTTCGATAGATTTTTTTGGTTTAAACCAGTTGCGCGGCATAATCAGGCTGGCGGGTGTGGTAATCGCTGGCAGGGCAGGCAGCAGATAAGCCGTTGTTGGTGCAGCGCCTGAAGCTCGTATTTGCACCGGTTCAGGCTGTCCGGGAAAATATTTGATGCCCATGGCCAGTACGCCGTCTTGCATGATGCCAGTCCAGGCTGTTGTGCCCAGCATATGTGAGTTACCCTGCCGCAGGGCAATTAATTGCTTTGCCACCATGCGCGCTTCTTCCATATCCGTATAAAAAAGCAACGCACCCATGATGTTTTCATTGATGATGCGCCAGTGGTGAACTGGCTGGGTTTTCTTTGCAGACTCGTCTTTCAATTTGAAGAGCGCGTCGTGTGTATGGGGTTGGTGCGGGTTGTAGCGTAAAGTCGTGTTCATGGAGCAGGGGCGACGTATGCACGAACGACGGTTCTCACACCAGCGGCTGTAAAGCAGATGGAGTAACTCAAGGGATGCGGTGCGCTCATCACCCGGCTGCTGAGGAGACTGTTCCAGCAGGATCGTTTTTACACGCAGCAGTTTGCTCAGTGGAACAATGGCCAGATAACGCATCTGCTCATGGTGGCGCAGCCCTTCGACTCGCTGTAACCCTTGTGCACCGGGCAAATCGATGGCCAGTGGCGGCGCATCATTTTTGCTGGGTGCATAGCGCCCGGACAGGCTCAGCGTGCTGCTCCAGCTGGTGAGCCACAGATCCATTTGCTGCAATTGCCTGTGCGTCAATTGGGCTGGATTGGCATAGCAGGCGAGCAGCGATTTGATGTAAGTGCCCGCGCAATGGGTGGGCTGAGCGCTGAGCGGGTCGGCAACTTCTGTCAGTTCAAATTGCTGTTGTTCCGCAAACGCATACAGTTCATGCAGCTGATGCCACCGTTTAACAGCCGGTTGATAGCCTGTGCGTATGTGCTCGAAAATGATCAGCCCGCTGTAGTGCAGGCAGCGCTGGCACAGCAGCGCGCCGTGCCGGATCATTTGCTTTTCGCCCGAGATGCAAGCTTGCAAACCGCGCTGATACCCGGTGACCATTGCCTGCCAGAGTTGGATGACGGACACGAATATCGTCAGTTCACCCTCGCTGAGTGGCAGCGGTTTGCCGGTGAATTTTTTAGCTAAATCTTCCTGTACGTAGCCGACTGTTTCCCGCAATACTTCGAGCGTTTCGAGACGCACGGTTCCGCGCATCGGCAGGCGGTTTAACTCGTTAATCTGGATGAGCAGACGGCTGTGCGCCAGCTGCAGGTTGGTCAGTTGCAGTTGAGCCAGCCAGGCGGTACAACTTGCTGCATCCTTGAATATCGGATCAGCACGGTCATCGGTCGGTTCAAGAGGCAGCGTCAGCATGGGTCAATCATAGCAGGATCGTGGATTGAGGATTGAGTAAAAACTGCGGGCAGGTTGTACTCAATCCCCGGTCTTCAATTCTATAAAAGTACGCGCTCAATGCCTCCGTTGTTGGCCTTGTTCACAAAATCGGACATCCAGTTGGCGCCGAGCAGATGTTTGGCCATTTCCACCACGATGTAATCGGAAGTGGTGCCGCTGTCATCGTTATAGCGGGAAAGTCCCTGCTGGCAGGCGGGGCAGGAAGTCAGAATTTTGATTTCACCCTCAAAACCATCTGCACGCAGCGCATCTGCGCCTTTACGCATTTCTTCTTCCTTGCGGAAACGCACCTGCGTTGCAATGTGGGGCTGGGCTACGCCGAATGTACCCGATTCACCACAGCAGCGCTCATTGATCGGCACGCTGGTTGCCATCAATGTGTCGATGACTTTTTGAGTCTGGTAGGTTTTCATCGGCGAGTGGCAGGGTTCGTGGTACATGTAGCGCGTGCCTTCAACGCCTGCCAGTTTGACGTTCTTTTCCAGCAGGTATTCGTGGATGTCGAGCAGCCGGCAACCGGGGAATATCTTGTCAAACTGGTATTTTTGCAGCTGATCCATGCAGGTGCCACACGATACGATCACCGTCTTGATATCAAGATAGTTCAGGGTGTTGGCCACGCGGTGAAACAAGACGCGGTTGTCGGTGGTGATCTGGCTGGCTTTGTCGCCCTGACCCGATGCATTCTGCGGGTAACCGCAGCACAAATAGCCAGGCGGTAATACCGTGATCGCGCCGGTTTCGTACAGCATGGCCTGAGTGGCCAGGCCGACCTGCCCGAACAGACGTTCAGAGCCGCAGCCGGGGAAGTAGAACACCGCTTCGGACTCTTCGCCTGACCGGTTCGGATTGCGGATGATCGGGATGACGCTGTTGTCTTCAATGTCGAGCAGCGCACGCGATGTCTTCTTAGGCAAATTCCCCGGCATCGGTTTATTGATAAAGTGAATGACGCGCGCCTGTATCGTCGGTTTGCCGACCGTTGCGGGCGGGTGTTCGATCTGCTTTTTGAACAGGCCCAGTCGTTTGCCGATCTGGTGTCCGATACGCTGTGCCTTGTACGACCATTCAATCATCACGCGGCGCATCAGTTTAATGGTGACAGGGTCGGTGGTGTTCAGATACAGCATCGACGTGGCGGCGATCGGATTGAATTTCTTCTTGCCTTGTTTACGCAGGAAGTTGCGCATCGCCATTGAAACATCACCGAAATCGATGTTGACCGGGCACGGGTTCAGGCATTTGTGGCAGACCGTGCAGTGATCGGCGACATCGTTGAATTCATCGAAATGCTGAATTGAAATCCCGCGGCGGGTCTGTTCTTCATACAGGAACGCTTCGACCAGCAAGGAGGTGGCGAGTATCTTGTTGCGCGGCGAATACAGCAGATTTGCGCGGGGAACATGCGTGGTACACACCGGTTTGCACTTGCCGCAGCGCAGGCAGTCCTTGATCGAATCGGCGATTTCGCCCAGTTCGCTTTTTTCCAGGATCAGGCTCTCCAGCTCCATCAGGTTAAAGCTCGGGGTGTAGGCGCGGTCAAGGTTGCTGCCGGGCAGCAGTTTGCCCTTGTTGAACCGGCCTTCCGGATCGACTTTTTGTTTGTAGGCGATGAAAGGCGCGATCTCGGCCTCATCCAGATAGTCATACTTGGTGATGCCGATGCCGTGCTCACCTGAAATCACCCCGCCCAGATCCTTTGCCAGCTGCATGATGCGATCCACGGCCCGATAGGCCTGTTGCAGCATCTCGTAGTTGTCCGAGTTGACCGGGATGTTGGTGTGTACATTGCCATCCCCTGCATGCATGTGCAGCGCGACAAACACGCGTCCTTTGAGCACCTGCTGATGTAGCGCCGTGCATGCGTCGAGCACAGGCAGATAGGTGCCGCCGCTGAATATATGGCGCAATTTTTCGCGCAGTTCCAGTTTCCATGAGGCGCGTAACTGATGGTTCTGGATGGCATCAAATACACGCGCTCCCGGACATTCCGGCGGGGCGAAGGTGCAGGAACTCAAGGGCGCATCCAGATTGTCTTTAAGCCATTCCCAGCGCGCGCGTACATCGCTGAGCAACTGGCGCGCCTCTTCTGCACGGTTACCCAGCAGTTCGGCATCGCCCAGTTGTTTGTCGTCCTGATAATGCAGCGGCAGATTTCCTGCGAAGAAGTCGTCCAGCGCACTCAGTAATTCCAGCTTGTTGAATAAAGACAGTTCGATGTTGATGCGCTCGATGCCATCGCAGTAGTCGCCCATGCGCGGCAGCGGGATGACGACGTCTTCATTGATCTTGAAGGCATTGGTATGTTTGGCAATTGCAGCGGTACGCGCCCGGTCCAGCCAGAATTTTTTGCGAGCTTCGCTGGATACTGCGATGAAGCCTTCGCCGTGGCGCAAATTAGCCAGTCTCACAATTTCGGAGGCGGCTGCTGCTGCCGCATCGGCATCGTCGCTCACAACATCCGCCACCAGCACCATTTTAGGCCGGGTGCCGCGACGGGATTTGGTCGCGTAACCAACGGCCTTGATGTAGCGCTCGTCAAGATGCTCCAATCCTGCCAGAAAAACAGGGGATTTGAAATTCGAGGGGCGCGCGCTGCTCAGCAGTTCGGTAATCTCAATGATTGCGGGCACCGCTTCCCTGACCTGGCCGAAGAATTCAAGGCACACGGTGCGCGTATGTTCGTGCGCACGGTGCAGGATGAAGCGTGCAGACGTGATAATGCCGTCGCAACCTTCCTTCTGTATGCCCGGCAGCCCGGACAAAAATTTATCCGTGACATCTTTGCCCAGGCCCGCCTTGCGGAATGCGTTGCCGGGAATGGTCAGGATTTCAGGCTCGCCTTGCAGCGTCTTGCCGTCGGGTTGATAACGGCTGATGCGGAAGGCTGCGTGATCGGCATCGTGGATTTTGCCGAAATTGTGATTGAGTCGTTCGACAAACATCCACAGGCCATCGGGCGTCACCATGCGCCACGAGGCCAGATTGTCCAGCGCAGTCCCCCACAGTACGGCCTTTTTTCCGCCCGCATTCATGGAGACGTTGCCGCCGATGCAGGAGGCATCCGCCGAGGTGGGATCGACCGCGAACACCAGTTTATTGCTTTCTGCCGCTTCCATCACGCGCCGCGTGACCGCGCCTGCACCGCACTGTATGGTGGCATAGGACCGGTTCTGGCCCGGCAGCACGAGATTTTCGATGGCCGACAGCGCATCGAGTTTTTCGGTATTGATCACCGCCGAATATTTATCCAGCAGCACGGCGCCACCTGTGTAGCCTGTGCCGCCACCGCGCGGCACGATCGTCATGTTGAGCGCGATGCAGGTGCGCACCAGCGCCGCGATTTCTTCTTCCGTATCCGGATGCAGCACGACAAACGGATATTCCACGCGCCAGTCAGTCGCATCAGTGACGTGCGAGACGCGCGCCAGGCCGTCAAACTGGATATTGTCGCGTCGCGTATGGCGGGAGAGTTCGCGCAGCGCGCGCTTTCGCAGCTGCAGCGTTTGTTCAAACTCCGCCGCGAACTGGTCCACCGCACCGCGTGCCAGCTTCAGCAGGCGTTTAACGATCTCGTTGTCCTGACGGCGCTCGTCGATGGCATTGAGCCGGTGGTGTAAGGCATCTGTCAGAGCCTTACGCCGTTTGCTATTGCCCAGCAAGTCGTCCTGCAAATACGGATTGCGCGATACGACCCAGATGTCGCCCAGCACCTCGTAGAGCATTTGCGCGGAACGGCCGGTGCGGCGCTCGCCTCTCAATGTGTTGATGATGTCCCAGGCTTCAGCGCCCAGTAGTCGTAAGACAATCTCACGGTCTGAAAAAGAGGTGTAATTGTAGGGGATTTCACGTAAACGCACGGTCATGGTGTTCCTTGCGCTATTCGTCAGAAATGACTTTCCGGCGAACAGCGTCTTTAATATTTGTCTGGCGCGTATTTTACCTGATTGCAGCGCTTCGCTCGACCCTGACCTGATTGCGGATAAAATAGCAGGCATGATAAATACAGTCACTGGAAACTCAACTGTGCGTGTTTTCTTTGCCCTGTGGCCTGATCCGGCTGAGCAGGGCGCTTTTTGTGTCTGGCAAACTGCGCTGAAAAGTCTGTGTGGCGGGCGTGACATGCGCGAGGATACCCTGCATGCTACGCTGATTTTTCTGGGTGAGGTTGATGTGACGCGTCTGGAATCGTTGAAGCTGGCGGCGCAGGAAGTGGTCGGTGATGAATTTGAGGTGTGTTTCGATGAGGCACGCTACTGGCGGCACAATCATATTGTGTACGCAGCGCCCGGCACGGTTCCGCCCCAACTGTTAAAATTAGCAAAAGCACTGGAGCAGCGTTTGATTGCGCATCGCTTTAGCTTCGATCAGCGGGCATTCAAGCCCCATGTCACGCTGTTGCGCAAGGCGCAATGGGTGGATCAGGCGTTGCCCGACATGCCTGCTGTGACCTGGCATATCCGTGAATTTGTGCTGGTGCAATCGGCAGCCGGGGGCATTGATGCGAATTACCGGGTGCTTACGCGCTTTCGTTTGATGTGAAATTTATGAAAATAAAATTGAAAATACCCGCCCTCATTCTATGCTGTTTAGTGTCATCCGCCTGTGCTGCAGATTTTGCGCTGTGTGCAAAAAAATTCCCCGACAACGATGCGGCGCGACTGAAATGTTTCGATCAGGCACTCAGTGCACCCAAGCAGGCGCCAATCGAAGTGCTCACTGCGGCCCCGCCCCTGGTAACGCCACAAGTAACAACATGGATGCCGGTTCTGGCACCGCATTACGCGGCAGAGGAGTCGACTCCGACAGAGGGGTCGACACAGGAAGAGCTGTCCGAGCATGAGGTTTCAGGTATCGGTCGCAAAAGGCGCACTTATCTGACGCGGGTATGGAATCTGGACAATCGCCCCAATCGCGATCAAAGCAGTCTGGACCGTCTGCAATTGCATCGGCAAAATTATCTGATCATACGAAAAAGCAGCAATCCGAATAATTTTCCGACTTCCCCGGGAATAGGTAACGCGGGAACGAGGGTGAATGACATGGATGCGATGGAAGCCAAATTTCGCCTGAGTTTCAAAACCAGCATGTATACCCGAACCGATCTGGATTTGTGGGGTTTCAAGACCTTTCGTCTGTGGGGTGCGTATACCCAACAGTCACACTGGCAGGTATTTAATACCAGAAATTCATCGCCGTTCCGTGAAAGCAATTACGAGCCCGAGCTGATCGCGGCGTTTGGTACCGGTAATGAAACGGGTTTGAAACTGCTCAATCTGGGAATCGGGCATCAGTCGAACGGGCGCGGTCAGCCGGAATCGCGCAGCTGGAATCGCGTCTATGCGCAAGGTGGGTGGGAGTGGGACAACACCTCGTTGCTGGCGCGCGGATGGTACCGCATCCCGGAGAGTGCCCTGAAGGACGACAATCCCGATATCGTTCACTACCTGGGGAGTGCTGAAGTGATTGCACGCTGGGAGCCGGACAACAAGTCGCAGGCAGTCGTGCTGGAGATGCGCAACAATTTGAATATCAACAATAATGTTGGTTTCATGCAGCTGGACTGGTCGCTGCCTGTCGCGTTGGGCACGGCGGCACGACTGCACTTTCAGGTGACCTCGGGCTACGGCGAAAGTCTGATTGACTACAATCATCGTCAGACCACCATGGGGCTGGGGTTTTCATTCAGGGAATGGTAAGTATGACCGAAAATTTACACGTATTAACCCACTATCAGCGCATCGGCGGTGCCGAAAAGATCCACGCGCTGGTGGATCGCTTCTACCAGCTGATGGACGAGTTGCCGGAAACTTACGGCATTCGCAAGATGCATGACGACAGCCTGCAAGGTGCGAACGACAAGCTGTTCAAGTTTCTTTCCGGCTGGCTGGGCGGGCCGCAGCTTTTCATACAGGAATTCGGCGAACCCTTTTTGCGCCGCCGCCATTTTCCGTTTGCCATCGGCAGTTCTGAGCGCGACCAGTGGATGCTGTGCATGAACCGCGCCTTGAGCGAGGTGGTGGACGACGAGTCTCTGAAAGTCGAGCTGTCCATCGCGCTGTCCAAGGTCGCCGATCACATGCGGAACCGGGAAGGCTGATGCGCTTGTGGTCGCTGCATCCGCTGTTCATGCAGGTGGCGGGCGGAATAGAGAACTGGGAAGTGGTCTGATTGACTTTGCCGGGGACTGCCCGGCGGCAGGTCACACCCGCAAGGGGCGTCCCCGCATAACTAAGGGGCTATGCCCCAAGTTGTTGCGTGAAAGAATTCGATCCCGGTTTGCCGCTCCCTGCGGGGAGCACTGCGTTGCTCGACTGGTCAGGCGGCTGCGGAACTCGCACGATCCGCTACGCGGCCACGTGCTCAGCCAGCCCTCGCCGAAATTCCCTGCCCCGCCTGCGCTACTCGGCGGCGCACAGGGGATGGGGGCGATGCTCAACAGGTTAATGAAAGCCAAAGATTGGGGTAAGCTTGCGAATCCCGGCACAAATGCATCGGAAAATTTTCATATCTTGTTATCGTTCTACTGCTGCGTTCAGGATTCAGGCAGGGTTCGGTTTGCGGTTAATCCAATAAGCGGGGCGACGTGCGTGATGTGACACGGCAAAAATAACGATGCCGTTGCGCTCGGGGCGATAGAGAATCGAGAAAGGAAACCCTTTCACAACGACGCGGCGCGTATCTGCAATGGATGGCGAGCCTGCAAGCGGGAATGCAAGGGCTCTGTCTGCTGCGTTTTCGACGGCGCTGGCAAAGTCCGCCCCCAGTCCTGGTTGGGTTTCGTTATAGTAAGCGACTTCGGCAAGAAACTCCTGACGCGCTGCCGTGTAAACCGCGCGCGTTTCACCGAGCCATACGTTTTGCTTTGGCAAATACCTCTTCGGCGGAATGCGTTTGCAACTCGCCTCGGTCATAGGCAGCTACACGGTTTTCAATTTCCTGCGCCCATTTTTGTTCGATCTCAGGCAGCGATGGATCGCACAGCGATTCAAGAAGAATCTCGGCAAGATGCGCGCGGTCATCAGGCGAAAGCGTACGTGTTTGTTGTTCAATCTCGGCTAACAAAGCAGACATGATGTGACTCCGTAACTGTGTGCGCAATATTCTACGCCTGGCGTATCCATTTGTCGTGGCTGACACCCTATGCCGGACGGTCTATGCGCTTGCCGGCAGTCGTGCTATATGAATGTGCCGCGCTATCCCAAGCAAGATTCTGCTGCTGTCTAATTTCCTGACGTTGTCCGGCTATGCCGGAAGTGGTTTGCGGCGCATAATACGCAATATGAAACAAGGGATTATCCGAATCGGATGACCCGTTCGCCGGGGGGCGGATAGCGACTGCCGACAGCGGCAGCCACCTGTTTGATCTGCGGCGCTCAACAAAAATCAGCATCCGGCTCTGGACGCGGGCCGGATGAAAGTTTTGAGGTATGGATCATGACGGATCCGGAACAAGGTACGGACGCGCGTCTGATGTTCGAGGCGCGCGGCCTGACCAAGATCTACCAGATGGGCGAAGTCCAGGTCCAGGCCCTGCGCGGGGTGGACCTCGAGTTGTACGCGGGCGAGTTTGTCGTGCTGCTGGGTCCGTCGGGCAGCGGCAAATCCACGCTGCTCAATATCCTGGGCGGGCTGGATGCGCCCAGCGGCGGCACGGTGCACTATGCCGGCTCGGACCTGATCCTGGATGACGACGCGGCTATGACGCAATACCGCCGCACCCATGTCGGATTCGTGTTTCAGTTCTACAACCTGATTCCCAGCCTGACCGCGCGCGAAAACGTGGCGCTGGTCACCGAGATCGCCCAGGACCCGATGACGCCGGAAGCTGCGCTGGCACTGGTGGGGCTGGCATCGCGCCTCGATCATTTTCCGACCCAGATGTCGGGCGGCGAGCAGCAGCGCGTGGCAATCGCACGCGCGGTGGCTAAGCGTCCGCAGGTTCTGCTGTGCGACGAGCCGACCGGCGCGCTGGATGCCCAGACCGGGGTGAGGGTGCTGGATGTGCTGGCGCAGGTGAACCGCGAACTTGGCACCACCACGGTTGTGATCACCCACAATGCGGTGATTGCGGCGATGGCCGACCGCGTGGTGTATTTCGGCGACGGGCAGGTGGTGCGCATCGAGCAGAACGCCGTGAAAAAATCCGCCCTTGATCTGCACTGGTGACGACCATGCGCGCGATCGACAGAAAACTCATGCGCGACCTGTGGCAGATGAAGAGCCAGGCGCTGGCTATCGCGCTGGTGGTGATGTGCGGGGTCGGCACCTACGTGATGTTCATCACCGCGCAGAACGCGTTGCGCACCACGCAACAAATCTATTATCGCGACTACCGCTTCGCCCAGGTGTTTGCGCAGTTCAAGCGAGCGCCGGAGTCGCTGCGCGAGCGGATACAGGCGATCCCCGGTGTGGATCAGGTACAAACGCGGGTGAAGGCAGAGGTGCGCCTCGACATGCCGGACTTCAATGAGCCGGTGAGCGCACAGATGGTGTCGGTGTCGGAGCGCACGGGCCTGAATGCGCTGCATCTGCGCGAAGGGCGACTGCCTGAACGGGCGGATGAGGTGGTGGTGAGCACGCCGTTTGCAAAGGCGCACGGCTTGCAGCCCGGGGACAGTTTCGCCGCGATCCTCAACGGACGGCGTCAGGTGCTCACGCTGGTCGGCACTGCGCTCTCTCCCGAGTTCATCCAGCAGATGCGTCCCGGCTCTGCCTTCCCGGATTACAAGCGTTACGGCGTGATGTGGATGGGGCGGCAGGCGCTGGGCAATGCCTACGACATGCAGGGCGCCTTCAACGATCTGGCGCTGAGCCTGCGTCTCGGGGGTGACGCCGACTATGTGATCGACCGCGTCGATGAACTATTAAAACCTTACGGCGGACAGGGCGCCTACGGACGCGTCGACCAGCGCTCGCACCGCTTCCTCAGCCATGAACTGGATCAGCTGGGTACGCTGGCGAGCCTGTTTCCGGTGATGTTCATGGGCATCGCGGCCTTTTTGCTGAACGTCGTGATCGGCCGGCTGGTGGCGATGCAGCGCGAGCAGATCGCCACGCTCAAGGCTTTCGGTTACGGCAACCGGGAGGTGCTGCTGCATTATCTGAAGATGGTCTCGGTGATCACGGGTCTGGGCGTCGCTGGCGGTGTCGTGCTGGGCGACTGGCTGGGCCGTGAGCTCTCCGCCATCTACATGGAGTTCTATAATTTCCCCTATCTGAAATATACGCTGCAGCCCGGTACGGTGCTTGCCGCCGCGGCGATCAGTCTGGCGGCGGCCGGGGCGGGGACGATGTTTGCGGTATGGCGCGCCGCATCACTGCGTCCGGCCGAGGCGATGCGCCCCGAGATGCCTGCCCGGTTTCGCGAGACGGGTCTTGAGAAGATGGGGATCAAACGCTGGCTGTCGCAACCTGCGCGCATGATAATCCGCAACATCCGCCGCCATGCCATGAAGTCGATGCTCAGCATGCTGGGCATCGCGATGGCGTGCGGCATCATCCTAACCGGCCTGTTTCAGCGCGATACGGTGGGCTACATGGTCAACGTGCATTTCGGCATGGCGCAGCGCGAGGACATCTCGGTGACCTTCACCGAGCCTGCCGCCTATCGCGCCCGCTTCGATTTGCAAAGCCTGCCTGGCGTGCGTCATGTCGAAGTGTTTCGCATGGTGCCGGTGCGGCTCTCCCACGGGCATCAGAGCTACCGCACCGGCATACGCGGCGTGGAGCCGGGCGGCGACATCCAGCGTCTGCTCGATGCCGATTTGCGGCAGGTGAATATACAGGAAGGCGGCCTGATGCTCACCGATTTTCTGGCGAAACTGCTGGCTGTGAAAGTGGGCGACCGCATTCAGGTGGAGATACTGGAAGGCAGCCGGCCGGTGCGCGAGGCCACGGTTACCGGGCTGGTCAGGGAATATACCGGCGTGTCGGGTTATATGAATCTGCAAACGCTCAACCGTTTCATGCACGAAGGCCCCACGCTGTCCGGCGCCTATCTGACAGTCGAGGCCGGAAAATTGCCGCAGCTGTATACGCTGTTGAAGGGCATGCCGCGCATCGCGGGTGTTGCCGAACGCATGCAGGAGATACGCAATTTCAACCGCATGATGAACGAGACGATGCTGTTTTTCACCTATGTCGCCACGGTGTTCTCGATCATCATCTCCTTCGGCGTGATCTACAACAGCGCCCGCATCGCGCTCACTGAGCGCGGACGGGAGCTTGCCAGCCTGCGGGTGCTGGGTTTCACCCGTGCGGAAATCTCCTATATTCTGCTGGGCGAGCTGGGCATCCTGACCCTGCTTGCGATCCCGCTCGGCCTGTGGCTGGGCGAATGGATGTGTTATTACATCGCGCATTCCATGCAGAACGACCTGTTCCGGGTGCCGGTGGTGCTGATGCCCGGGACTTATGCCTTTGCGGCTGCGGTGGTGCTGGTCTCCGCGGTCGTGTCGGGGCTGGCGGTGCGCCGCCGGCTGGATCAGCTTGATCTGATAGCCGTGCTGAAGACGGCGGAGTGAAGATGATGAAAAATATCGTGCAATGGCGCCGCCGCATCGCGCTGGCCCTGATCATTATAGTCGTGGGCTTTGGTCTGTTTCAGGGGTTCCGGCCGCAGGCGGTCGAGGTGGATACAGGATCAGCGATCCGTGCGCCGCTGCGCGTCACTGTCGAACAGGAGGGGCGCACGCAGGTGATTGAGCGCTATGTGGTTGCCGCACCGGTCAATGCGTATGCAAGGCGCATTGCGCTCAAAGTGGGCGATGCAGTCGGGCGCGGCGCGGTGCTTGCCGAACTCGAACCCGTACGCGCCGATATGCCGGACAGCCGCCGCCGCGCCGAAGCCGCGGCGCGCATTGCGGCCGCCGAATCCGGCGTCAGCGCGGCAGTGCAGCGTGCAGAGGCCGCCGCGAGCAATTCGCTGCTGGCGCAAAAGGAGTTGCAGCGTGTCCGTGCGCTGCGCGCATCCGGTTATGTCAGCGCGGCGGCTGAAGACAGTGCGGCAAGCGCCGCCGAGCGCGGAACGGCGGAACTGGCCGCCGCACAATCCGCTATCAAGGTCGCCCGTTTTGAACTGGCCGCCGCGCGCACTGCACTTGAATACGCGGCGAGCGGCGGCGCCGGGCGGGTGCTGGTCCGCTCGCCTGTGGCAGGAGAGGTGTTGAAGGTGACTCACCAGAGCGAGGGGGTTGTCGCCGCTGGTCAGCCGCTGATCGAGGTGGGCGATCCGCGCGCGCTGGAAGCCGAGGTGGAAGTATTGTCCTTTGATGCGGTGCGCATCCATCCCGGCACGCGCGTCACGTTCGAGCGTTGGGGCGGTGAGGGTGCGCTGGAGGGTGTGGTGCGAACAGTCGAGCCCGCCGGTTTCACTAAGGTATCGGCGCTCGGCGTGGAAGAACAGCGCGTGCGCATCATCGTGAACTTCACCTCGGACGCCTCCAAATGGCAGCGGCTGGGCGACGGCTATCGCGTCGAAGCCAGCTTCATCCTGTGGGAGGCGAACGATGTGCTGCAGATTCCCGCCAGCGCCTTGTTCCGCGACGGCAAGGACTGGGATGTTTTCGCAGTCGAGCAGGGCCGCGCCGTCAGACGCCGCGTCGTGATCGGCCAGCGCAGCGGTCTTGCCGCACAGGTGATCTCAGGCATGCGTGCAGGCGAGCAGGTGATCGTCCATCCGGACGACAGGGTGAAGGACGGGGTGCGTGTGACGACGAGATAGGCTTTGCCGGGGGTGGTACCCGTAAAGAGCCGGTGTAGGCTGGGGTGAGCCCTTCGACAGGCTCAGGACAGGCTTGCGAACCCCGGCGCTAATGCATAGACGAATTTCACATCGTTGGGGTGCGTGCCTTACCCCAGCCTACCGAACTTGACCGATTTCATATGCTGCTACACCAGAATCACCGCCAATATTTTTATAACGCTCCATGTTTTTCTCTTTTGTCTAATTTTTGGATGATAAATTAGGCGGCTATTAGCTCATTAGAGCCGCAGTTGAGTAAATGCACTTCCCCGAACCCACCGGTTAGTCCACCGAGATTTTCGATGGACTGAAAGAGTAGTTGCCAATGATCGAAGCCAAAAAACGTTGGATCGTCAAAAGCGATCAGCAGTATCGTTCCACGTGGATATCGCTTTGCACGTTTCTTTTTGAAAAGATCAACAATAGAAGCTGCGAGGCGAGAGACATCTTCGGCAGTAGAAACGATTTCTCCGACCGCAACTATCTTTCGATGTGCTTCTCGATTGATTTTACCGGCTCCCGGAGTTGAGCCAGTTGTCCAGAGAAGCTCTCGACGCAATGCTTCTTCATAGGAGTGAACATAGGTGACCTCAACTTGGAGTTCGGATTCTGGGATGCGTTTCCAGCGAAGCACACCATCAATTGGGCCATCATCCTCGAATGCTTCGACCTCAAGTTGTATTCCGGGGTACTGCAAGCGAAGAGCGAATCGGCTGAGAGGATAGAGCTCTTCTAAGAGAATTTTTGCTCTTCCGGTTCGAAGGTAATATTGCTCGCGTGTTAACGACGCAATCTGTTGGTCGACTTCAAGGGCAAACTCGAACACGGTTCCACGCATGGTTTCTACCCCGGCAACGTTTCGATAGTTCAGACCTGTGCCAGAAGCACGACGTAGTTCTTGCCGTACTTTTTCGCGCATTTGGGGCATGTCGTGTAGTAGAAGTACAGTTGGCGGATACTCTTTCCTTTGTCCCGCACGTAGCTTTCCATCTCCGAGATCCACTTTGTTACGTCCCGGTATGGCCCCTCGAACACCCTGGAGAGGAAGGTTCCTGAGATGCTCGTCATTTCTGCGCCGGGAATATCGCGCGTCACCTCGATATACAGGTCCGCACCCCACAGCGAATTTTCATCCGTGAGCATGACCACGGGCTCGGGAAAAGCACCCGCAGCGTTAATCTTGTCGGCATTGCGTTTCACGACCGCACCGTAGTTCAGCGGGATGTGCAGGAAACTCATCACGCGGTCTTTCACGAAACGCTTGTCGTGCCAGACAAGCTCGGTCTCGTTCCAGGGGGCAGGATCGAAGCGCGGACAGCACTCGTTTTGGTCATACGGCATGATTTTCCTCCATCGGCTCATGAAAAAGTTTGAATAGGCAGCGCAATTCAGCGCATCTGGTCTGAGACCGGATTGAACGATTTGTCTCCATGGGCTGCCTCATGCGGTTATGTAAAAAATTTAGGAAGAATGACTATCGTGATGTAACCAAATAAGGCAGTACAAAAAGTAAAAATAGTTGCAATTTTCTCGACTGCCTTAAGAAGCGCCGATACCTCAGTCCTGGATTCGTAAAACCAGGTGACAACGAGAAGTGGAATGCCAATGGCAAAACCGGCCCCCCAAAGACGGAGAAGAAATTGGACCGCCGGGAGTGAAAACCATGCCTCTCTTTCCTGGGAAGTGACGATATCGCCTTTTCCCATTGGGGTGATGCCTCCGCCGATGGAAAAAACACCCAGGATGAACCAAATCGCAACGAACGCGGCAAGATAAGGAAATACTCTGACCTTAAAGAGATTCAATATGCCTAGAAATGGGATGATTACCAGGCTACCGAAACCAACGATGACATCCATGGCGGGGTTTGATTGCCGTCTAATGTGCGGGTAAATGGACCGCGCGCTTTTGTGTCATCAAACGAAGTGTCAGGAGAAAAAACATGACTACATCACTGGACGAAGCTGTGGTTCCGACAAATATGCCTGCAGGGCGGCATCAGGCTCACGCACCAATCCAGCCCGAACAGTACGCAAAATCTGACGCAACAACGCTGAGTCCTGATCGCCAAGAACATCAGGATGTAGAAGAATATTTTGAATACCCTTTGCAACGCGAGCGCGATGTCCCTCATCACACGCCAGCATCAAATTTATGAGCATTAAAAATAGGGATCGGTGCGCTTCATGTTGCCGTTCTGGGATTGAAAGACGTTCACCCAGGTCGAATAGATTCATTTTTTCTCCTGACGAGATGGTAAAACTTCAAAACCGGGGACATCCACTGCCGCGATAGGCTCTCCCATGATTATCCCCCGTCAGATGTGGGGTAACGTCTTCCCTCGGAGCTAGCCATGAACCGCGAAAACCGAACCGCAGACCACAATTTAAAATTAGAAAAAATGGATAGATAATTTAAATGTAATGGTAACTGCGAGCCGTGTGGCAGTCTCAGCGTGTGGCGCGATGGCGTCAATATGCCAAACAGCCTACATGCTGCAATTTTTATGCTTCCATCGTATCGGGATTCTGCGCATCGGCCGCTTCCACCTGGGGCGTCACCAGTCTTTCCAGGCACACTGCGGCGGCGGCAAAACCCATCACGGCGGTGACGGTCACCACCGAGCCGTAGCCCGAACAGCCCAGGTTGCCGGTGGTGCAGGCATCGTTGCGTTTGATCGGCTCATCCAGAAAAATGCTGGTGATGCCGTACTTTCTGTTCTTGCGCGGCAGTATCCGGTACTCCCTGCGCAGCCTGTCGCGCACGCGCACCAGCAAGGCGTCGTGGGTGGTGCGTCCGAGATCGTCCTGACGCAGCCTGAGCGGGTTGCGCTTGCCGCCCGAGGCGCCGCACACCACCAGCGGTATCTCATTGGAGCGGGCATGGGCGATCAGCGCGGCTTTGATCCTGGCATCGTCGCACGCGTCGATCACCATATCGAAGTCGCCCGCCGGGATCAGTTGCAGCATGTTCTCGGCGCTCAGAAATTCCTCGATGACGCATACATGGCAATCCGGATTGATCTCGCGGATGCGCTGTTCCAGCACATCGACCTTTGCCATGCCGAAGGTGCTGTCCAGCGCCTGTATCTGCCGGTTGGTGTTGGATACGGCGACCTGATCGAAATCGATCAGCGTGATGTTGCCGACCCCGCTGCGCGCCAAGGCTTCCACTGCCCAGCTGCCGATGCCGCCGACACCGACCACCGCGATGCTGCCGCGATGCAGCGCGAGCCGCGCACCGATGCCGTACAGGCGGTCCAGGCCGCCGAAGCGTCGGCCGTGTTCTTCGTCCAGAGGATGATGCGGTGTGTTCATGTGGTGCTATCCGGTAAGGTGAGGACGGACAATACATTCTGCGCGGTGATGTGTGCAACTGTTTCTGGTAAGTTGCCCTGCGGCAGGTATTCATGCCTGTTCGGTTATCCGCGTTAGGTGAATTCAGGCAGGATCAGGGTATTTTATGAATTTGAAGTGTGTGGCATGCTCACAGCGTGGGGCGAGGGCGTCGATATGCTGAGCGACCTGTGAGTTGTGCAATTTGTGTTCTGAATGCTGTGCTGATTGGTTCTGCCTTGC
>Ga0105164_10001055_pt1 | contig 17902 bp, 19 predicted proteins | sample VDWuncwatermetaG_FD_89674 | JGI IMG/M metagenome (GOLD analysis project Ga0105164, IMG submission 89674) | Wastewater microbial communities from Netherlands to study Microbial Dark Matter (Phase II) - VDW unchlorinated drinking water | ecosystem: Environmental > Aquatic > Freshwater > Drinking...
ATATTCATCCAAACCATGGAAAAGAAACTATTTTTCAGAACAAAGCAGGAACAATTCTGATCACAGATGCAGCGGGAACTCCACTGGCAAAAATAGCAGAATCTCGAGATATAACAAAAATGGATATTGTCGATATCGATCTTGATGGACAATTAGAACTAGTTGTATCTACAGCATTAGAGACAGGATGGCACGAGGAACGGATAAATATTTATGACTTCTTTGAACAAAGAGACTTACCTTCACTGCTGATGAAGACTTTACTCTTAGAAGATCGAGAAATTCCAAAAGTTTCTTTTTTCAGAAGCGATACTGAAGTACAATATCTTTCCGCAGTTAGTCCATTAAATCAACATCAATACGGCGATCTTGCTGCCGTCGGCGTTTTTGTAGTGAAAGGAAACATCTTGACGTACACAGATCACTCTTACCATAGAATTATTAAAGACGGTGTGGAAATGGAAACTAGGGTTGATGAAGAGTCTGCAATAATTAATCTTAATCAGCAATCGACAGATCATCGTTGCGTGTTCCTGAGAGGAGAACAAAAAAGCAGATTCTTTCCAACTGCCTCGACTATTCTCGCCTCAATTGAACGAGGAAATCTTTCTGTTCGAGAACTCTATTTCACGGCTACACCTGATAATTGCCTCTATTTTCCCAGTCAAAAGACTCTACTCACGATGAGAGGGAATGGTCTCTCGTTTTATAGTATTGACAGTGGGCAGGAATATACTATTCCGATTCGTCAAGGAGGGCAACTAAAATATGCTCCTGAGCTTGGCAATAATGGGACCATCTTCATCACGCATCCCGATTCGTTAGTTGGATACGATGGGTCGCTGTTAGAATTAGTGCCTTATCTTGAGAGAAAAGGTAATAATACCCACATTGAGAAATAAAGACATAACAGATATCTTTTTATATCTCCCATTCCACATACTCTAAAATGACCGAAAAAGCAATCTCAATCCAAGATGCAATGAAGCAAGGAGCAGGAGAAGTTATGCTGCACGGCTGGGTTCATCGTGAAAGAGGCAGCAATAAGTTAAAATTTGTCATTCTTCGTGATTCTTCTGACACCATCCAATGTGTTATCGAACGAAAGAATTTTGAGAAGCAATGGGAAGAAATTGATAAATTACAGATGGAGGCATCACTAGAAATTACAGGTATAATTAAGAAAGATGAACGCGCGCCAACGGGATACGAAGTTCAAGTAAGTTCGTACAAATTAATTGGTCCAAGCGAAAATTTTCCAATTACCAAAGACCAGTCAGTAGAGTTTTTAGCAGATAATCGACATCTTTGGCTGCGCAGTCGAAAGATGGCAGCAATGCTGAAAGTTCGTAGCACGGTTTTTGGTGCGATTGATGAATACTTTCGTGGACAAAAGTTCTACGAATATCAATCACCAATCTTCCAAGCCGTACAATGTGAGGGCGGCAGCGAATTATTCGAAGTGAAATATTTTGATAAGAAAGATGTTTTCCTCGCACAAACATGGCAGCTTTATGCCGAACCGGCAATTTTTGCGTTAGAAAAAATCTATACGATTGCGCCGAGCTTCCGTGCAGAGAAGAGTAAGACCTCGCGTCACTTAACAGAATACTGGCACGCAGAAATGGAAATGGCTTGGAGCACGTTTGAGGATATTCAGAATCACGGTGAAGGTTTAATCAAGCATATTATCAAACGAGTATTAGAAGAAAATCAAGAGGAATTGAAGATTCTTGAACGCGATATTACTAAGCTCGAACCAACATTGACAAAACCATTTGTACGGATGACATATACCCAAGCTCTTGACATTTTGAAGAAGAAATGTAAGATGGATGTAGAGTGGGGAAAAGATCTACGCACCGTGGAAGAGGAAAAATTGACGGAATTATATGACGTCCCGATTATTGTTACACACTATCCTAAGAAAGTGAAAGCGTTCTATATGATGGAAGACCCAAAGAATCCTGATGTCGTTCAAGGCTGTGACTTTTTAGCGCCAGAGAAGAATGGAGAAGTAATTGGTGGCTCACAACGTGAGCACGATCTCGAAGAGATTAAGAAACGCCTTGTTCAACAAGGAGAAAATCCGTTGAATTATGAATTTTATCTTGATACACGACGTTATGGCAGCGTGCCGCACGGCGGCTTTGGCATGGGTGTAGAGAGAATCATTAAGTGGATTTGCGGGTTAGAGACGATTAAAGATGCGATTCCGTTCCCACGAACAATGGAACGGTATAAGCCGTAGAGTATTTTAGAAAGTGAGAGAGAAGAGATCTTACTTAAAAGTGATAAAATTCTCGAAATATTTAAATATAAACCTTAATTATTGCTACTTATGACAAGCTTCAAAGAAGTTCCAAAAGTACCTTTAGTATTCCTGATCTCCGCGGCGAAAAGTGCAAAAGACTGGACTTCAATGAAGAGAGAGATCGTGGGAAAAGAAACGGACTCGCCTATTAAGGTGGATCGATTTGTAACAAAATATCATCCTCACTCTCCCTATTCTAGATATAATGTACTTCAAAATTATCATTCATTATTTCTAGCATATTCCCGCGCAGTTGATGACCCAGATACACCTGACGTCTCCCTCGAATTAAGACAGCGACGAGTTTATTCTCTAAGCTATTTTAATGCTTATTATTCCGAACAAGAGACTGCTGAAGATCGAGGAATTAGAGATGTTTGGACAAAAGTGGATGGTCTCTATCAGCTAATTTGGGGATAAAGATTATTTCTGTAATTCTCTCGACTTCTCAAACAGAAGAAGAAATAATTCCCTAACAAAAAGAAGATCATTAAATCCTTTTTCGTGAAATAGTCTTATCTTCTCTTGGATTATTGCTTCTTCACGAATTGGATCGTAGATGGTGATCTCATTCTTCTTCTTATAAATTCCGATTTCTTTAGAGAAGTTTGAAAAATAGTAATTTTGGTGAAAAGATGATTGTTTTCACACCAAAATTACGACTATTTCAAATTCTCTTTAGAACTTTGCAGATGAAATATTGAATTTTGCAAAGTTCTCTTTACTTAATTCCATTCTCTGGATTAATAGTTCCACTAATTGCTGATCAATATCATTAATCTGGCAACGAAGTTTTTCAAGATCGTTGTTGGTGTTCATCCTTTGTTACCTCGCTACAACTCAAGCCATCGCCAATATTGATTAATTCGGTCTGGAGTAAAGGATGAGTTAAGACTGCCTGCTTAAAGTCCTGACAACCAGCCATGGTAATGTTGTCAGCGATAATATACCCGCCGTTCTTTACAAGAGTCAGACAATCATTCAAGATAGTTACATACTTCTTTTTTGCAAAATCAATAAAGATCAAATCAAAAAAAAACGATTTCTCTTTAACGAGTTTGGAAATAACAATCATTCCGTCGCCTACGATTACTTCTGCATTAATTTTAAACTGAGTAAAATTCTCTTTTGCCTCTGCGGCAATTTTTGCATCTCTCTCGATAGTCAGTACTTCTCCACTTTCTGATCCGAGAATAATTCCACTATAACCGTTAGCCGTTCCCAGTTCGAGAATATGTTGAGGTTTATTTTTCTGAACGAAAGAGAGAAGCCAACGTCCTTTTTCAGAGCCAATGATAGGAATGCCCCGCATCCTGCTCTCTTGTTCAAGCGATTTAAGTTTTTGAATAATATCCATATTCAGAAAGAATTAGAGTTTAATTTTAAATGTTTCAGTGTAAAAGCTGATGGAGATTAGAAAAAGAAAAGAAAAAAAAGAAAAAATAAATACCTATCTTCGGCGGCGAAGAGCCATAACAACCCATACCAGCAAGCCGACTAAGACCAGAGCAACAACAACCCAAACCGCTGTTGAAGAGCTACTCTTGGCCGGTATGTTCGCGGCTTTCCCTGCTGCTTCTGCTGGTTGTGCCACTCCTGTTGGAGCTGTTCCGCTAACAGGTGCTGTTACTGCACTCGGTGCCGTTGCTTGAGCAGTCTTCCCGATAACGAAGTAACTGAACCCCGGAGTTTGCGCGCTATAGTAGACATAGGTTGCATCGTCGCTACCGGGAGTTGTTGGTAATTGCACCCACTTGCTGTCTTTGAAGTGGAATAACGCCACACCACTCTTATCAATGGTATTAGCACTGAGCCAGCTCTTAGCAACTTTGAAGTTGACAGTTGCCGTACCGCTAAGTCCTTTTTCAACATTGCTCTCGGAAATTTGCAGCGTCTTGTATACTTTATCAGCAAATGCCGAAACAATAGTTGGCAATGTGGCAACATTCTTAACTTCAAGTGAGACCCCGTACGTGGTTTTGTCCATGACAAAGCTGACGCTGGTGACACCCATGTCACCATTCTTGACTTCGACGGTTGCTTTTTCTCCAGCTAAGATGGAAGTCCATGTTTTCTTTTCAAGTTGACTAGCAATACTTGTGGAAGAGCCACCACCTGAACCACCAGCACCGCCACCACCACTACTTGAATCTGAGGCAGTTACACTATAACTACCCGTACCATCTCGGGAGTTGCCCATGATATCTTTTGCATTACACGTACCAGTATTAAATGAACCAGCAGTTGCTGTCGATGGAGAGGTGTCAGTAAAAGTAGTACTCGAAACTTTAGTACTAGCATCAGTAGCACTACAACTACAACTAACTGAACTTCCGGCACTAACAGAGGAGGGTGTACAGGTTACCGTGACAACGGGTGGAGTATTATCTACGGTAAAGTTTCCAACGGCAGAGTTATTTTGTAATTTAACAGAGTCGTTACATTGAACTGACCAGTTGTAATTTCCATCTGCAGGCGTGTTACTTGGCGTGAAGTTATAGGTTGTCCCGTTGCTAACATTCAGAGCACCCGTCGTGTTCAATACAGATATAGTTCCATTCCAGAGATAAACATCACAACCCAAATTAGTGGAAATGGAGTCATTTACCTGGAACAAGAGTCTTGCCGAAGTAAGGTTTGCATGCTCTTGGGTATATGTCTCAACAGCATTTGGTGCATGTGAATCAAGGACAAACCAACCAGTTAATGAGTTATTTAAGTTTCCCGCAGTATCGTTAACATACACAGTGAAACTGTAGTTACCATCATTCTTGGTATTTTGCGTCTGGTTGAACGCAAAGCTGAGGTTAAAAACGGTTTGTTTATCTGTCGCCGTTGCGTTATTTGTTGCGGTAAGATTGTAGTAAGTTACAGTACCACTACTATTGGTGAGGTTATTAACCTGAAAGGTTACTCGATGAATAGTTGTTCCAGAGAAACTTTCAAATGAGGTACTGTTTGTAGCTGTGACAACAACAGATACATTCTGGTTTGTCGTGAAATTGTAAACCGTTGAATTAGTTGTGTTTACTGCTTGTCCTAAAGGTTTGGTATTATCAATAATAAACAGACCCGAACGATTTGCAGGATTATCTGTTCCGGGCTGTTTAAAGAGAGTACTATTAGTGAGGACATCTTTGGAAGACTGATTTGTGGCATTAGTTGCCGTAATTGTGGAGATATTATAAATCCCATCTGTAAATCCCAACTGACTGTTAAGAGTGTTTAGCACTCCATTAAGGTTGATCTCCTGAGAGTTAGTAATATTACTTAAAGATGTATTTCTAGTTCGATCAGTATCACGAACAATGTACGTCCCCGTCGTGTTCTGCGAGTAGGCACTTGTAGCGTTGACAAAGGTTATTGTGGCGTTAGTGAGGTTACCACCACTATTTCCAAAAAAAGCAGCGCTGATGTTTACCGTAAATGAACCACTGATGTTCTGCACAGGAATGGGACTAACTAAAGCAACGTTGCTGATGCTTGTACTTGTATCTAACGCCCAGACTAACAACGCAAATAAACTGAAAACTAAAACACAGGATAGAATTGTTGTTACTTTTCTTGATTTCATATATTTCAACCTCTTTTTTTTGAAAACGATCCTCTATAACGGGAACTATGTTCTAGAACTATTTTGTGATTTATATAGTTATGGTTTCACTTCAAAATGGTTAACACGAAGTAATTGACGAGAAAAATAGTCTAGACAAAAAAATAAAATTCAAGAAAAAATAAAAAAAGAAAATAAACCTATCTTCGGCGGCGCAGAGCCATGACAACCCAGATGAGCAAGCCGACTAAGACCAGACCAACAACAACCCAAACTGCTGTTGATGAACTACTTGCTGCAGGGGTAGTTACTTTTTCTCCAGCTACCCCTGAAGGTTGTGTCACTTCCGTTGGAGTTCCAGCAGCAGGCGCGGTTACTGCAGTTGGCGCAACAGCTTGAGCGGTCTTTCCGATAACGAAGTAACTGAACCCGGGAGTTTGCGCGCTATAGTAGACATAGGTTGCATCGTCGCTACCGGGAGTTGTTGCTAATTGCACCCACTTGCTGTCTTTGAAGTGAAACAACGCCACACCATTCTTATCAATGTTATTAGCACTGAGCCAGCTCTTAGCAACTTTGAAGTTGACAGTTGCCGAACCAGACAATCCTTTCTCAACATTGTTTTCAACAATTTGCAGCGTCTTGTAGACAGTACTACCAAGAGGAGGAACAGTGCTAGGTAAGGTAGCAACACTCTTGACTTCAAGTGAGACCCCATACGCGGTTTTGTCCATGACAAAGCTGACGCTGGTCACACCAATGTCGCCGTTCTTAACTTCAACGGTTGCTTTTTCTCCGGCTAAGATGGAAGTCCATGTTTTCTTTTCAAGTTGACTAACAATACTTGTGGAAATACCTCCACCAGAACCACCAGAACCACCACCACTACTCGTTGAAGAGCCACTGACAGTGTAACTACCTGTCCCATCACGAGAGTTACCAAGTAGATCTGTTGCAGTACACGTTCCGGTATTAAATGAACCCGCAGTAGTCGTTACAGGAGAGGTGTCAGTAAAACTAGTACTTGTAACTTTAGTAGTAGCATCGGTAGCACTACAACTACAACTTGTAGATTCACCAACACTTAGAGATGAAGGAGTACAGGTTACAGTAACAACTGGTGGAGTTACATCAATAGTGAAGTTTCCAACACCGGAGACATTCTGCAACTTAGCCGTGTCGTTACACTGAACCGACCAGTTATAGGCGCCATCAGGTGGTACGTTGGCCGTGCTAAAGTTGTAGGTTGTACCATTACTGACATTTAAACTTCCCGTCGTGTTCATAACGGTAACTGAACCATTCCAAAGATAGACGTCACAGGATAACTGCGTTGTCAATGAATCATTTACTTGGAATAACATACGAGGTGATGTTAGGTTGGAGTAGTTAGGCGTGTACAATTCGACGCGATTAGGGGCGAGAAGATCGACTACGAAGAACCCAGTGGTAGCATTGACGTTTCCAGCAGTGTCGTTGGCGTAGACAGTAAACGAGTAGTTTCCAGTGTCGTTTGTTTGCCAACTTCGACTGTAGTTAATTGTTAGGTTGAAAAGAGTATTCTTAGCACCCGCTGTGTAAGGTACAGCCGTGATATTAAAGTTCGCTCCGTTGGAGGCGTTCGTAATTCGCACGGTTACTCGATGGAGATCCGTACCAGAAAATGCTTCTAAACCAGAGTTGTTGGTGACTGTAAACAGAAACGTCACATTCACCGTAGAAGTGATGTTATACGACGTGCTGTTTGAGGAGTTGACTGCGCGAATTAAAGGAAGGGTATTATCGATGACGAGGAGGTGCGTCGAGTTCGCAGGATTGTCCGTGCCCGGAGCTTTGAGGACAGTATAGTTGGCGAGTTCAATCCGATCAGTACCGTTTACAGCAGAGAGAGTAATGTTATAAAGACCGTCAGATAACGCAGTAGTGGAGTTAATGAGAGAAAGATTAGCAGTATTAATTGTTCCATTCGCAGCAAAGTTATAATAACTGGCGTTGGTAGCATTACTAAAAGAAGTGTTACGAGAACGATCAGTATCAAGAAGTACAAAGAGGGCTACTGTTGGTTGACTACTCATACTTGACGCGTTAGTCAGGTTAAGAGTAACGTTGGTGGCGTTGGTGGCGTTAACGAGAGTGTAAAGACCACTCACGTTAAATTGTACTTGCCCACTAAGGTTAGATACTGATACGGGATTTACTAAAGCAACATTATTCGCGGTTGTACCGAGAGTAGTAGCCCAGACCATAAAAGCGAGCAACGCAACAAAAACGAAAATACCAGAAGACATCAACACCTTTTTTGTATTCATAACCATCAACCTCTTTTTTTGAAAATGATCCCAAACAATAGGAACTATGTTCTAGAACTATTTTATGATTTATATACCTTTTGTTTTACGGTACGTATTTAGTTTGTTGTGGGATAAGCACTCTTATCACCACGAACATACGGAATGAGCAACACATTCCGTGTGTCGAGATGTGATCATTTCACATCTCGTACGGGAAGATGGGATGATCAGTCATCCCATTCTTCGGTGGATAGAGTGCTTATCTTTTGTCTAACTAAATACGTACGTTTTACGATGCAATGAAAAAATATTAGCAGAGGAGAAAAAAAAGTAAAACAGTAAAATGAACGACAATCAAATATCTAAATTAACAACATCTTTAGCATGCTTCTCGATAAATTCTCGACGCGGTTCGACTTCGTCGCCCATCAAAATAGTAAACATCTGGTCAGCAGCAATGACATCTTCAATTTCTACTTTTTTCAACGTCCGAGAAGAAGGATCCATCGTTGTATCCCATAATTGGTCGGCATTCATTTCTCCCAACCCCTTGTAACGCTGGATATTAATTCCCTCTCCGAATTCCAGAGCAATACGATCGCGTTCGGTATCAGCATAGGCATAGCGAACTTGTTTTCCTTTTTGCAGGCGAAATAATGGTGGCATGGCAACATAGACTTTGCCTTGCTCGATTAACGGCTTCATGTAGCGATAGAAGAAAGTGAGTAACAGAGTCATAATGTGGGACCCATCGACATCGGCATCAGTCATAATAATTATTTTATGATAGCGTAGTTTGGCAATGTTGAATTCTTCTCCTACACCCGTGCCGAGAGCAGCAATCATCGCTAAGATTTCTTTATTTTCCATGACTTTATGCAAGCGAGACTTCTCGACATTAAGGATTTTCCCGCGCAAAGGAAGAATCGCTTGGAATTCACGATCTCGTCCGCCCTTAGCTGAGCCTCCAGCGCTATCTCCTTCAACAAGATATAATTCACACTTTGTTGGATCCCGACAACTACAATCAGCTAATTTTCCGGGAAGACCAGCGCCTTCTAATGCACTTTTTCGGCGCATTAATTCGCGCGCTTTGCGCGCCGCTTCACGGGCACGAGCAGCATCAAGACATTTGCCGACAATATTTTTACCAACCGCAGGATGTTCGCCAAAAAATAATGTTAACTGATCATGAACAAGAGAACTGACAATTCCCAAGACTTCGCTATTCCCTAATTTTGTTTTTGTCTGTCCCTCAAATAACGGTTCTTGAACTTTGATCGAAATAACCGCCGTAAGCCCCTCTTTAACATCTTCTCCAGTTAACTTAACGTCTTTACCACCGCTGATGTCCTTAGCAACATTATTTAGGACCCGGGTAAGTGCCGTTTTAAATCCGGAAAGATGAGTTCCGCCTTCGATTGTATTAATATTATTGACAAACGAAAAAACATTTTCCTGATACCCAGAATTGTAGCGTAAAGCGACTTCAACAACGACATCACTGCGTGTTCCTTCAATATAAATAGCTTCATGAAGAGGTTGTTTATTTTGATCAAGATAGGTTACAAATTCTTTGATCCCACCTTCGTATTTGAACAGATCCTGACGATTATCACGCTCATCAACTAATTCGATTTCTATGCCACAATTAAGAAAAGCTAACTCGCGTAAACGAGTAGCAAGAATATCATAATGGAAAATAGTTTCGGGAAATATTTCTGTATCTGGTTTAAATTGGATAATCGTCCCGCGTTCGGTGGTATCACCGGTTACTTGAAGTAGCGTTACCGGTTTGCCTCGTTCATACTTTTGGTAATGGGTTTTCCCATCGCGCTTCACTTGAACGTGTAATTCCATAGAAAGGGCATTAACAACACTGAGACCGACGCCATGCAAACCACCTGAAACTTTGTACGATTCTTTGTCAAATTTTCCTCCAGCATGGAGTTTAGTTAACGCCACCTCTACGGCAGGAATACCCAATTTAGGGTGAATATCAACTGGAATACCACGCCCATTATCGACAACAGTAATGGAATTATCTTTTTGTACAATGACTTTAATTTTGTTGCAATAGCCGGCTAATGCCTCATCAATAGAGTTATCAACAATCTCCCAGACGAGGTGATGGAGTCCCCGCAGACTAGTATCCCCAATATACATCCCCGGACGTTTACGAACAGCATCGAGACCTTCCAAGACTGTAATTTGGGCGGCACCATAGCTAGAAGCCGGCTTTTTTTCGGGGGGTGCGGGGCTGTTTTTTTGCTCTTCTTCAGGGGTCATTTTTAGCTCTTCGCCTCATTCGTTTTGTCGACGATAAAAGGCTATTAAAAATGAGAGGGCAATAGTTTATAAAGATGTCGGTAAGAAAGTGATTAATGACTCAAAAAACATACCACGGCTTTTGCTCATTACAAGAACAATGGGCAGATAATCGTCAGCTCTACCAAAACACTTTGGATGGAAAAGTTGCTGGCTTGGACCGAAGAGAAGCAAAACGAGAGCTAGAATTTTGGGAACGCTTTCCACCAGAAGTGCCCCACGATCGAGTCGTGGCCCAGGTGATAGGAGTCTATTTAATTCAAAATCCGGCTTGGGTAAGAGCAAAACCTGGTGCGCGGATTGCTCTTCCTCACGGCGAAGAAGAGAAAGTGTTAGAGATAGATCTGGGAGGAGAATTAGTCCGACTAGCGGGAGGCAGTCCGTATGTGGAAGAAGTTATTGAACGGAATGTGGTTAGGGGATTATTAGATGGCACATTTATTCGCGGCGATATCTTTAAACAGATCCTGCCGAAAGAATCAGCATTGAAAGGATTAGAACAGTATGTTTCTCTGGCAATGGAAAAAGAAGGACATTATTCGTTCTCACCACGGGTGGAGATCCAATCTCCATCTAAAGTAGTAGTTTATGATATTACCAAATATCTTTCTATCGACGGAGAGCGGATTAAAGAAGATCGGGAGAGAGTACTACCAGGATTTGCGATAGAGAAAGATGCTTCTTGTCCAACGCGGTTTAGGTTGTGGGTGACGAAGAAAATGAATCTTAATCAGGGGAATAATTGAAAGGAAACTAAAAAAAATAAGATTGAAAGAATTTAATCTCAACTTAGAGACTACTTAATTCGTTAGTCGCTCTTACTGCGTAGCCGAAAGCAACACGAGGGACAACCGTTCCTGGCCGAAGTGTGCCAGTTTGAGGTAAATAGGTTACATGGACTAGCGCACTCGCAGAAACTGTCTCTGCATCTTTCACTAATTGACGATCAATAGTAAGATTATTCGGCCAACCATCTTTTCCTGCAAGAACATCTATTCTCAAAAGATTTCCTTCGTTATTTATCATCGATTCGTACTTTACTCCAGTCATATCTTCTAAATCCTGTTTTGAACCAGGAAACAATTCAATAGCCATAGTTATTCACCTTTTGAGTTAATGGAGTTTATAATAGCTAAAAATGATTAAGACATTAAAAATGTTTGCAGGAAGAACGACAAAAATTTAAATAGTACTCGTATGTACACGTAAACATGGCGACAAAAACATTAACACAGAATATTCCAGAAGAACATTCTCTCTTGAAACTAACAGGGATATTAAGTCACGAAGATGCAGAAAAAATACGAGAGTATATTAAAGAAAATAGAAAGTATTCTCGATCACGAATGCACCATTCAACTAAGAAATTATCCTAAACTTCATCTGCCCGCCAGTGCGGATTAATCCCCATATCACCATATTCGTTTCTCCGTAAATAGCCTTCCCAGGCAATCATTGCGCCTTGATCACCGGCAAGATCTAAAGGCACTTTATAGAATGTAGCGCCTCGTTCTTGACACATAATATCAAGCATTTCACAGAAACGTTGATTGGCGCCAACACCACCCACAAGCAAGAGTTCTTTCTTATTAGTATTAGCCATAGCTCTTTCGACCACTTCTGTGCACATCGCAAAACAGACTTCTTGAACGGAAAAACAAATATCTTCTTTAGAAATAGGCTTGTTCAGTTCTTCATTTGAAGCTTTTACAATAATATTGTGTCCAGGACCAACGGGATATACTTTATCTGGTAAAGAACTGAGTTTACCCTGCATTTTTAGAAGGTCTGCCCAACTCGTTTTTTTCTTCCACAATTGTTCAACCTTTGTTAAAATCCCAGAAAAGGAAACATCCATCCCTTTAACAACATAGGGTAATTCAATGTATTTACCACTCTTTGCCAATTGTTCAATTTTTGGACCCGCAGGAAAACCCAGACCGAGAATTCTGCCCAATTTATCGAGCATATTTCCCAAGCCGATGTCGAGAGTTTCACCAAGAACATGATATTTGTTTTCTTCTTGAACAAGAATTTGCGTGTTAACGCCAGAGACATAGAGATAACAAGGATCTTTTAATGTATTCCAAATTTTGCCGATGCTGAGATGAGCACAGCAATGATTTACGGCAATAAGTTTCTTGGTGTGTTGTTCTGACCATAGTTTAGCAAAATGATAACCCACCCAGAGACAGGGATCTAGACCAGGACCAGCAGAATAAGCAATAAAAGAGATGTCTTTCCACGAAACTCTGGCTTGTTCCAGCGCTTTCACGAGAATTGTTTCGGCAACTTCTTTATGATGATTGGCCACTTTATCCGGAATCATCCCGGTGTCATCAGAAGTAAAACTATCTTTAACATTGGCGAGGACCTCACCTTTATCTGTAATGATACCAACACCGAAGGTGTGGGCAGTACTTTCAATGCCAAGGATGATCATAGAGAGAAGATTTCAGCGATTATTAAAAAAGATTTGGGTGAAAAAAAGAAAAAATGAGTTACCTTCTCTTTTTGGAAGAGAGATAGTGATTATAAAAGGTAGCTGCTTCTTGCCTTGCTAGATCATAGCTCCGTAGTTTTAAGGGAAAAATAGGAGTACTATGAAGAGCTAAAATCTGATCGTCTTTACGAAAATGGTGGAGATTGTAATGAGGCAACATGGCCAAGACAGCAACTACGTGGAAACTTTGATAATCTTTGACTACTTCTGAAAGAGGACCAAGACCATCAGAAAGAGGAGTTTCTTCAAAAAACATCATCGAAGCGCCATCTCGTTCTGTTACTAACTGATCTAGGGCTTCTTGTTGAAGCGAATTACGGGGAAAGATTAGTACTGGTTTGAAAATGATGGCATCACTCATTTTATTCCCAAACAGTAGTCCATTTAAATATCTTTTGTACTTTCCCGAACATTTCCACTGCACTGCAGAACAATGGTGAGAATCTATCTCTTCAAACAACAATAATCTTTAAAAACGCGAGAGTCTCCACTGGAAACTAAGGTTCGAAGAACTTTGCAAAGGGGGATTTGTGGAATCAATACGCGTTACACTTGAAACATTGTACGACATTCTGAGGAATGAGAAAAAGAGGGAAGATCTGCAGAAGCTAGAAGATACGTTCTACATTGATGTCGTCGGATATCTTCGGGAGAAAAAAGCGCTATTAGAAAGTCAAGAACGATCTACCGATATTTTTGCCGCTGGAGAACGAGAGAAATTGGAGTATGAACTACGGAGCATTAAGAGAATTCTCAAAGAGATTTATGAAAAACGGGAGAAGAAGATTATTGATATTGCGTTAAATCGAAGCAGAACGGGATCAGATATTATTGATACGAGCGCGATGTTACGAGAGGAACGAGAATGGTATCAAGATCTTCTCCAGAATATGGACCATTATCGACGAAGTATCTTATTACAGTTGTTTAATGGAGAACTGCCAATAGTACTAGCAAGCGCTGGAAGAGTAACACTTCCAGTGGAAGCTATCATTGATAGTACGACAAGAATTCCCGCAAAAACAGACCCAGCGAAGGTAGTAGCGGAACAAGAACAAGATCGAACTAAAATTCGCTTCATCCGTCCAACGCCGAGTTTTGTTTGGAAAGATATGAAAAAGTATGGACCCTATGATTCGGGTGAGGAGACAGAAATGTTTCCTGAAGTTGCCAATTTATTGGTGAGGAAAGGTCGAGCGGAAAAAGTGATGTAGGAGATGAAGGGAGAGAAAGGGGGTGAGTTAGTTGGATTGGGATGTGGAAAAACAAATTAAGTATTTACCAGCAGAAATTGCCGCTGTTTTTAGTGAAGAAGCAGGAAGATTGTATTCCGACCTGTTAGAAAATCGATTAAAGGTAGTTCTGGTTCATCCGGAGCAGGGGCTTGAACGATACGAAGGACAGATGATTCGGGCAGTGGAGAGTAAAAACCCAAGTTGGTATCGAGAACTCTATCAGGCGACGCCACACTTAAAACGGACAAGGACATTAAAAGCATTAGGGCGTATTAGTCAAGTACGAGATCTGCCTTACCGCGATCAGCGAGGAGCAGTATCGCCGTATGGTAGTTATGATACACGATATCGAGAATTGATTAAAGAAAGATTAACGGAAGGATATGAGATTAATGGATCATTTCTAGCCGAACATCCTCTCGTTGCCACATTTTTTCAGGGTAGGCAATATCAAGAAAGAGAAAAGAATGAAGAAAGATTACCATTCTAAAGAGTAAATTTTTTAAAGAATAGCAAATAAAAGAGTTTCATGAGTATTTTTCCGAAATTAAAAAAGATTATCACAGCCGACAATACAGAAACCTATCTTAATGAAACTATCGGAGAAAGTTATCATTCACAAACGGGGGCGGTAGAGGAGGCGTTAAAGAAATATGCCATCCCCTGCAAGATTCGAGAGAAAGCGAAGTCCGGAACACTGCGAATTTTAGATGTCTGTTTTGGATTGGGATATAATTCAGCGATGGCAATTAGTGAAGCGTTAGCAGAGAATCCAAATTGTACAATTGAAGTGATTGGCTTGGAATATGATCCAGAAATAATTAATCGAATCAGAGAAATCAATCCGCCGATTCCATTCTTCAAACACTATCAACGACTAACGCCAGGCCAATTAGAGTTTAAAGAAGGAAACGTTAATGTGAAAGTTCTCTTAGGCGATGCCCGAGAAAAAGTGAAAGAGTTAACAGAGGAACACTTTGATGCGATCTTTTTTGATCCATTCTCACCCAAAACTGCGCCCGAGATGTGGCAAGAGGAATTTTTTAAAGAGATGTTTCGCGTGATGAAGAGAGAAAGTATTCTGGCAACGTATTCTTGCGCGCGGATGACACGGGATAATATGAGCAAAGCAGGATTAGTCTATGATGACGGACCGATTGTGGGAAGAAGAGGACCGGGTACGATTGCGACAAAATGGGTGTTTTAGATTAGCAACTCGGGATTAAGGTGTATTCTTTCCCAATAATTTAAAGTCATAGCGATTTATGATATCAACAATCTTTTCCTCAATATCACAACCAACAGCAGTCATTTTGAGGACCATCCCCGAGGGGGAACAGAACCAACTCCCCCTAACAAGAGGTTTTGAGGTAAGATGGATATTGAGCCCGAAATAGTGGATTGGTTGAGTCGTTCGAGGATAATTGTTATACTCTGAAGATAGTTCCCAACAACCGTCTTTACCACCCCGTCCAATAAAACTCCCATACACTTCTCTCCAGAGAAGGATGTCAACACAGCAGGCCTCAAACTCATAAACATCGGGAATTGGATTACTCATTTTGCAATATTCTCCGTATCTTCATTTTTTCTTATTCCTACCGCGAGCTTTGACTGTTTCAAAGCGTTGCAAGACTTCTTCCGCAGAAGGTGATTGTTTGTATCCTTTAATGACCGACTGAAAGACACTAGGATAGATCTGAAAATGAGTACTCTCTAAAGCGCGATCGAGAAGAAAGAGATCGACGGCTTTATCTTCAATTTTATCGGAGAATGAAGAGAGACCAAAATCGATAAACTGTAATTGATTTGAATGTTCATGAAGAAGCATGTTTGAGGTAGTTAAGTCACCATGAATGATATTAGCATCATGAAGTTTGGCGATATTCTTACCCATTTCTTGAGCAAGTTCGGCATGATCTTGTTGTTGAAGAAGAATGTCCATTACTTTTGGCCCAGGAATAAAATCCATCGTGATCGTCATTCTGGTATCGGAAAACTCTTTCAAATGGGGGGAGGGAAAATTGAGGTCTTGTAATCTTTGGAGAATTTTTGCCTCTCTTCTCGTGCGGAATTGACGTAGTGATTGATCTAACTGAGGTAAACGATAGTGTTTAGTGAAGCGTTCTTTGATGATACTATCTTTCTCTTTGTAGATGATGGCTTCAGCACCTTGGGCGATTTTGATCATAAAACGAAAAAAATAAAGAAACTATAAAAAAGTTATGGAAGATTTTGGAATTAGTGCGGATCTTATTTATCCCCGACCAAAAACTACGCCAATAGTTATAGGAGTATATTTATCCGCTTCCTCTGGTGAAAAGTACCACTGCTTGCCATTAGCCGAATACTGCGGCACATCTAAAAGCTCGCCAACACTACGCTGACGATAGGCTTCTTCTGGTACTGGAAGGACATACGTCGTATCTGTGTTATCCCTCATAAGACTTACCGCAAGAAAAAAGTCTTCCACTGTGTGAAATACTAAATTTCGTCGCGTAGAGTTTTTACCCACGATAAGCATACTTTCAAGCCGTTGTTCTACATTTCGTGCCATTTTTGTTTACCTCATTACATTTGATCTTATACGTTTTTATCTTATGAGAACTTTGCAAAATTCAATATTTTATGAGCAAAGTTCTCAAGAGAATTTGAAATAGACGTAATTTTGGTGTAAAATCAATCACCTATTCGCCAAAATTACTATTTTTCAAACTTCTCTTATGCTTTTTTTACTAACCTTCTCCGCCTTCATCTTTAACATTCTCATCTCTGAAATACGAGGTGAATTTGGCAGCATCACGAAGGGAAAGATAACGCGTTCTCCCACGATCAAAGGAATATGTTGGTAATTCAATCCGTTCTCCGTGATTTGCGCTGTTATAGATGTCTGCATCAACGGAAACGACAGTGGTTAATCCTCCGTTCTTCTCAACGAGTCTAACGGCAAGCTGATATTCTACTGGCTGTTTTAATGAGGATAGAGTCCCCCCAGTAAAAGAATCAGTCTTTCCGACAACAATAAACGATTCTAAACCTTGCTGATGTTTCCTTCTTACTGGTGGTGTTGCCATTTTTGTTTACCTCACATACCTCTGTTTATGCTTTTTTCAATACTGCTTCAATTTTCTGCTTCAACACTGGCTTCGGCGCAAAACCAACGATTCGATCGACTTCCTCACCATTCTTGAAGATAATCAAACAAGGAATGCCCGAAACGGCATTATCCCCAGCGACTTCAGGATAGTCTTCCGTTGAAATCTTGGCAAAACGCAATTTTCCAACGTATTCTTTACTTACTTCTTCAAAAACCGGCGCCAGCATCTTGCAAGGACCACACCAGCTCGCCCAAAAATCGATAATAATCGGTGTTGCGGATTTAATTTCTGTTGAAAATGTTTCTTCAGTTAATTCTAGTACCATAATGCATCCCTCCTCAATGAAGTGAGAAATTGCTGCTTAATAAATCTTGTTAAAGTCTATTTGTCTTTTCCACGTGCAGCGGCAAGCCGTCTGTCTCGCGGAAAACAATTAGTATAGCAAACGACAAAAATACGTGTACAAAAATGTCGTTTGCTTATAGTAAATGTGTTAGGTTTTGGAATATCATTCCACACATTTACTAATAGTAATTGTGAACCGATAGTTCGAAAGATATTCACAATTACTATATTAGTA
>Ga0105164_10001057_pt1 | contig 17898 bp, 23 predicted proteins | sample VDWuncwatermetaG_FD_89674 | JGI IMG/M metagenome (GOLD analysis project Ga0105164, IMG submission 89674) | Wastewater microbial communities from Netherlands to study Microbial Dark Matter (Phase II) - VDW unchlorinated drinking water | ecosystem: Environmental > Aquatic > Freshwater > Drinking...
GTACGATGCCAAGGATCGAGCCTATCCTGGAAGACCCACCACGCCCCACAGGTGACACCTGTTCCAGCTTACCCGCTTCCTGTTTCATCTTGACGAACTTCATCTACCGGTCAGATCTTCCTGCCACCCTCGCCTTGCCAGCAGGAGAGCGAGGAATCCGGTCACCTTCGTGCAACTCCTCACCTTGAACCATGCGAACAGTCTCCGGTTGGGCCCCCAATCCCTTTCTGGCACCCCGGCGCCTGCCCAGAGCCTCTCATCGAATACGCATCGAGTAACGGGAGGTCAGCCTAGCATACGGTCTGAAAGGGGGTCAAGGTTCGCGTCAGTCTCTGATCCATCCGGCATGCGCGGGAACGATCCCCAGACAGCAGAGGTCTGGATCTCCACCCACACGAAACCCAGTAGGGCAATAAGGGATTGGCCGACTCGCATGATGAATCGTGAGATTGCCTCGCCTTCGACTCGCCAGAAGATGCATCACCGATTGGAACGCCGTTGCCCAAGGTAACCAGCAAAAAAACAAAAGGCTGAGCACCTCAAAAGCTCAGCCTCATGACTGATTATTACCGGAATATCCAAATAGGGCGAAGGCCACTATCGAAATAACATGGTTCGAGCTCGATCGGCCTACAAGGGTTGACCTCGGACTCGCTTCACCTCGGACCCGCCGAGATCAGTGCGCGCAGCCTCAGCCGCCCGCCGCACAACCCCCTCACCCGACCCCGGAGCCGACGACACCCCGCTCGCCCTTGAAGCTGAAGGCGGAAAACTGCTTTTCCACGGTCGCGCCGGGGCAGCTCGGACATTCTACTGAAGCATCGCGCCGTATCACGAGTTGTTCAAACACCTGGCCGCAACTCGAGCACAGATACTCGTAAATCGGCATTTGGGACCCCGCCCTTCGGGTTATTCTCCCCCGCGTTGGACGTAGCTTTTTACAAACTCCTCAGCGTTCTCCTCGAGGACCTCGTCGATCTCATCCATGAGCTTGTCGAGATCCTCCTTCAATTTCTTTCCCTTTTTCGTGACCTCAGGATTTGGCTGACCAGCCTCTGGTGGGGCGCCACCAGCGTCGCGTTTCTGCTTCCGTTCCTGTTCCGCCATCGCTCTTCGCTCCTTCCTGCCTCACCGGGCAGCCTGCCAGACGAGGTGCTGTGCCTCGGGTATCAGGAGCTTCGTCAGGGCGAGACGCACGGCGTGCTCCGAACCCGGCAGGCACACGATGACCCTCCCTTTCGCCGTCCCACAAAGCGCGCGGCTCATCAGGGCGGCGCTCCCGACCTCCTGGAAGCTCAAGCTCCGGAACAGCTCGCCGAAACCCGGGAGCACCTTATCCAAAAGGGGGCTGATAGCTTCAATCGTCTGATCCTTTTTGCTGAGCCCGGTCCCCCCGGTCATAACGATCAGATCAACTTCCTCTTCACACAGCTTCTTGATGACCTCCCTCAGGCCTTTGGGATCGTTCTTCACAATCATAGAGGCCACCGGGGAGTGTCCAGCCTCGTTCAAGAGCGATTCAATGAGTCGGCCCGAGTGATCGTCTTCAGGCTTGCGACTGTCGGTGATGCTCAGCCTCACGTATCGGATCGGGCCAACCTTCTTCGCCTCTGCTTGATGATCATGCACACCCATGGGTTCTCCGATTATCTCTAAGGTATTTCCTGCTCGATCCGTAATATAGTGGAATAGTCTATTCCGGTCAACGCCGATAATCGCAACAGGTCGCGTTCGGTGATCTTCTGCCCCTGCTCCCGGATCGAAATCAGCTCCTTCCGGATCCGCTCCAAGACATCCTCACTCTCGACTGGCATGATGGGTCTCACTCCCTTCGCCGGACCCAACCCTCGCCTCCTTCACGCGCCTTTCGTGTCGGCCCAGAGGAGGCCGGCCCGGCTCTCGCATGAACCGCGCGACACATGATGTGTTCTATCCCGAACAGTCAACGCATGTGGATGACAGGCGCCACCAGAGTCTCGATCCTGACTCGCTCGGCCAGCGCCTCGGCCAGCTTGCGATAGATCTCCGCCGTCGGGGACCCCGGCGCCCGGGTCAGGATCGGCTGCCCCAGGTCGCTGCCAATGCGAAGTTCCTGATCCAATGGGATCTCGCCAAGGAATGGTACACCCAGCCGCTCGCTGGCCCTCTTGCCCCCGCCACGACTGAAGATCTCGGTCGATTCATGACAGTGGGGGCACATGAAGTAGCTCATGTTCTCGATGATGCCTAACACCTTCACCTTCAACTGACGGAACATCCCGAGCGCCTTAGAGGCGATCTGCATCGCCACATCCTGGGGCGTCATGACGATGACGACTCCGGTCAACGGAATCGTTTGAGCCAGCGTAAGCTGGGCATCGCCAGTACCGGGCGGCAGATCTATCAGGAGGTAGTCCAGAGTGCCCCACTCTACCTCGCGCAGAAACTGCTGGATGGCGCCTGCCACCATCGGCCCACGCCAGATTACCGGCGAGTTGTCCGGCATCAGGAAACCGAGCGACATCAGCTTGATGCCGTGCCCATTGAGCGGCTCGATCTTCTGCCCATCGCCCTGCGGCGCCCCATGCACTCCCATCATGATGGGAATGCTGGGACCATAGATGTCGGCGTCCAGCAAGCCGACCTTTGCTCCTGTTGCCCCGAGGGCCACGGCCAGATTGACCGAGACCGTGGACTTTCCGACACCACCCTTGCCACTGGCGATGGCGATGGGGTATTTCACCCCCGGGATGGCCCCCGTGTGCTGTTCACTAGCCATTGATCTCCCCTTTCCCTTCGACGCGCTCAGGGCAGGCACTCGTCATCGCCGAACCGCCCCCGCATCAGAGCGAGTCCGATGCCGCTCCCCTGCCTCGAGTTCCCGGGTGCCCTTAAGATAAACTGGGCAACTCCCGCAGATCGCGCTGGCGCTAACCCAGATGTTCTGTACCACTCGCCAGCATGGCGCGAAGTGCAAGAGGTGGCGGACCCCCTCAACGCTCACCTTGTCTTCGTGAATCAGGTGACGGAGGCATTCCAGCCACCTGATATCGCACGTGGAGTAGTAGCGCTCGCCATTCCGCCGCGCCGGCCTTAACAGGCCCTTCGACTCGTACAGTCGGAGCGTCTGGCCGCTGATTCCGAAATGCTCAGCGACCACCCCGATGGGATAAACGGGCAAATCAACCGCGGCATCCAGTCGGTGGCTGGAACGGTTCCGCCTGATAACCGCGCCCGCTGTCTTCATCGATCTTCCCTCATCGAAAACTTGAGGTGACCTTCTAACTACAACTTTAGTGAGCCCGGTCAGCAATGTCAAGAAGGTTCCACTTCGCACCTTGAACATTGCGCTTTTTCATAATACACCACTCACGTGTCCGACCACCATCGCCTTGACATTCACCCGATCGGGCTACGATGCCCCCCAACGGGCATCGGCCGATCCCTGGCGGGACGCTGTTGACGATGGCCGCCTTCGGTTTCAGCCTCATGCGCCGTGGCGGCGAATCAACTGCATGAACTCGGTCCTGGTCTCAAGCCGATCGCGGAAGAGCCCGTGCATCGACGAGGTAACCGCCTGGCTGTTCTGTTTCTCCACACCGCGCATCATCATGCAGAGGTGATAGGCTTCGATGACGACAGCTACTCCCCGTGGACGCAGCGCGTTCAGGACCGCACTGGCGATCTCGGAGGTCAGGCGCTCCTGGACCTGGAGTCGGCGACTGTACATTTCGACCAGGCGAACCAGCTTGCTCAACCCCATGATCCTGCCGTCCGGCAAGTAGCCGACATGGCATTTGCCAAAAAAGGGGAGCAGGTGATGCTCGCAGTTGTGGGTCAGGTGTCCCGCGACAAGGAAGGTCGGATGCGGGCCGCACTTGATGGAGTAAACACGGTAGGGCTTCTTTGGCTTCAGCACTTGTTGCACGGAGACCACCCTGACCCAGTTGCTGTCACCCGGATCGTAGAACTCTCGCTCTTTCCGGAAACCATGTCTGCCGTACCAGCCTTCGCGGTCCCATCTCTTGCTTATGTACACACGGAAGCAGCCGCGGTCTCCGTTACCGCTTACGGTCGTCTGAAGGACACGGGCCAATTCCTCCGCGAATGCGTGATTGGATGTGATGATGCAGTGGCCTCCCCCCTTCTTGAGCGGATAGCCGTCTCCGTCCACGTACCCCTCCAGGAACCCGTGCATCATTTCGCGCGACGAAAGCACTACGTCGGGAAAGTGGAATGTCCTGGTCTTCGACCGCGAACCGTGCTCGGAGACGCAGAGGAAGCGGCACAGCTTGGAACCCGCATCACGGGAGACGACACGCACTCGATAAGCGTCGACGTCCTTGTGGGTGAAGCCGGACGGAACTTTCACCTGTTGCACGCCGGGTGGGGTAACGCGGAACGCCTCAGCGAACATGCCTGCGAACTTGTCCGCGAAACTCCGCTCCCGGACGGTGAGGCAGATGCGTCTTCCATCCTGGAGGCTTCCGTCCGAGGCGACGGCGCCCAGAACGTAGCCCAGGGCATACCCGGGTTGCGCATCCACGGGTCGGCGGCAGAGGGAGCGGGGATTCACCCATTCCACCTCATCGCCTGTCCGGAGTCTACCTGCCTCCTCCCAGCCCCTCCGGGTCATGATCGGATGATCCGGCGTGACCTTGAATTTCCCCTTCTCTGTCCTGATCACAACCAAATCGCGGGTCTTGCGGCAGGTAATCTGGGTGATCGTCGTCTTTTGCAGCTTCCCGCGGTCGAGGGACCAGAGCTGATCACCGACGCGCAGGCGACTTGCGGGCTTCGCCCCACCCACTGCGTTCACGAACTGCTTGCTTGGAACGCAGAGGCTAAAGAAGTCGATGTCCTTCACCAGGACGATCTCGTCGTAGTTCTCCTGGAAGACAGCTCCGCTCAGGACATCATCGACCTGCTTTCCGTACCCGGAGGTCAGGAATGCGAACATCCGTTCTACCCGTTCTGGGGTCTTGAGCAAACCTTCCCGATCGGGGTCCTCGCCGATCTCTTTCAGCAGGTCCCTGATGAGCCTGGTAATCATCCTCTTACTCCTCGCTCAGTTGATGGTTCACGGTTCACAGTTGACGGTTCACAGCAAGAATAAACGAGCTCGATCTTAGTTGTCCGTCAACCGTGAGCTGTCAACTGTGCACGCTCTACAGTCACATTGAACATTCTACGGGAGCATGTCGGGACGCGCAAGGAAAACCGCTTGAGGGTGGGTGAGGCCACGGGTGGCGCTTAGAGAGTAGTTGTTCCTCTGGGAAAAACCGCTTCCAAGAACTGTTTGAGAATCCGTGCGGTCAATCCCCAAATCACATGCGAGCCAACCATGTAGAAGTATACTGGGTTCTTCGCGCCATCGCGGTCCCACAGCTCCTCTCTGAACCGCGACGGATCGCGCAAGAGGGAGAGGGGAAGCGGGATCAGCTCCACGATCTCGGCCGGGTTCATTCGGAACGTGTATGGATGGGGGATGAGGCCCACGAAGGGAGTGACGATGAAGTGTGTTGTTGCGGTGGCGGTGTCGTCCAGTTCGCCCAGGATCTCCACATCACCCGCTCTGAGCCCGATCTCTTCTTCCGCTTCCCGAAGGGCGGTGGCGCGCAGGCTCGGATCGTCAGGATGTTGGAGGCCACCCGGAAAGGCAATCTGGCCCTTATGTTGCGGCACCTCTTCACTCCGCCTGGTGAACAGGATTTGAAGGCCATCCCCATCTTCGTACAGAGGCATCACGACGGCAGCCTTCCTGAGGCGCGGGTCGGCCGCAACCTTTCGCTGCCGCCCCGAAAGGGCCCTGCGGATCTGATCTCTTATAGAATGATCCATACCGCTAGCAAATAGGGAAGGAGACCCGGTAGGAGCAGGCAGGACAGGTGAGGAGAACTTCGTTCTCACAGAAGGCGAGGAGGGGCCGGCGATACGCCCTGGCCCACGGCTCGCTCTTCACATACAGGCTGCAGAGCTCCGGCTTGAGATCGTGTTCTTTGACGTTCAGCGGGCCGCCGCAACGCGGGCACCCCTCGATAATGCCGTCCACGTCAGGCGTCATCACGGGTCCCTCTTCTTTTCGTCCCAAAACTGCTGGTGGCCCGCAAGACGGCAAGCAGCCGATCGGGGTCAGGAAGTCCCTTATCGAGCTTTTCGATGTAGCGGATGATCCCGGCCTTATCGACGATGACAACCGCCCTCCTGGCGATATTGTGCGGCTTCCGGAGCAAGCCATACCGCGCGCAAACCCGCCGGTGAAAATCGCTCAGAAGTGGGTAAGAAATGCCTCCGAGGGATGCCACCCAGGCCTCGTGGCATGGCACGCTATCCACGCTGATACCCAGCACCTGGGCATCCACCCTTTCGAAGTCAGCGACCCGCGCCTGCAACGAAGGGATCTCTGCCGCTCAGCCGGGTGTCCAGTCGAGGCAGTAGAAGGCCAGCACGACCTGTTTCTTCCATCTGTAGTCACTGAGGCGAACGACCTTCCCCCCGGTTGCAGGAAGGGTGAAATCCGGCGCACGGCGCCCGACCACGAGCTTCTTTTTTGTCGCAGACATCTCTCTTACCGCGCGGCTCTATTCCAATTGGAGCCCTTGGAACTTCACTGTGAGCGCAGATGCGACCGGGTGTTTCTAGGTGCAGGGGGATAGCCGGGATTGCTGTTGACGACCTTACACGCCTGATGTTATAAAGTCAATGTCTGCGCGATCTCGTCCGCTATCGTGCGATCCCGCCAGATCGGAGCGATCCCGTGGAACTCCCGGAAGGGGTCCAGGCGTTTATCCGAACCAGCCGCGTGGCCAGGATGGCCACAGTTGACGCTGCCGGCTGCCCTCATATCGTTCCAATCTGTTACGCGTACGATGGATCTCGACTCTATTCGGCGGTGGACGAGAAGCCCAAACGTGTTGAAGCCAACATGCTGCGACGCCTCGTGAACATCCGCGGTAACCCGCGGATTTGCCTCATCATCGACGAGTATGACGAGGATTGGCGTCGCCTCCGCTTCATCATCATCCATGGGATCGCGGAGATCGAGCCTGCCGGGGAAGAACACAAACGCGCGGTCAACATGCTTCGCAGGAAGTATCCGCAGTACCGAACCATGAACCTGGCGGAGGGCGTCAATCCGGTGATCGCCATCACCCCCACGAAGATCGTCTCATGGGGGAAGTTTGTGTAGGAGCGTTCACAGTTGAGGGTTGACGGTTCACTGTGAACTGTGGACCGTGAACCATGTGGAGGTCGCATGTCTACTCCCGCCAGCGCCTCCCTGAATCGGTTGGGGCTGCTGGATCGCGAGCCGTTGCCAGGGCCAGCCAGTATGGCCGTTGAGGCTGCGCTCGAGGAAGCGAGCTCTGGTCAGCCCCTTACCCGCCAGAGCGCCGTCGCCCTGATCCAGGCCGAAGGCCGCCATCTGCTCCGTCTCCTGGATCTCGCCTCCGCCGTTCGCGACACCGGCAAGGGGCGGACGGTCAGCTTCTCGAAAAAGGTCTTCATCCCGCTCACCCGGCTTTGTCGGGATCGGTGCGGCTACTGCACCTTCCGCCGAGACCCCGGCGAGCCGGATGATGGCTTCCTGACCGCCGAGGAGGTCCTGGCCATCGCCTCAGCCGGCGCGAGAATGGGGTGCAAGGAGGCCCTCTTCAGCCTTGGCGAGAAGCCCGAGCTAGCCTTTCCGGAGGCCAGGCGCTTTCTCGCCGAGCGCGGATGCCGGACCACGATCGAATACCTGGCAATGATGTGCCAGCTCACGCTGGCGCAGACAGGGCTCTTTCCCCACGCCAATCCCGGGACGATGACCGTAGAGGAGATAGCGATGCTGCGGGATTCAAATGCCAGCATGGGTCTGATGCTGGAATCGGTGAGCGCGCGGCTCACGCAGCCTGGCGGGCCCCACCATCCGGCGCCGGACAAGCACCCCCTCCTTCGCCTCAGCACTATCGAAGGGGCCGGACGGCTTCGGATCGCGTTCACCACTGGCATCCTGATCGGAATCGGCGAGACCCTTGAGGAGCGGATCGACTCCCTTTTCGCCATCAAGGCGCTCCACGAGAGGTACGGCCACATCCAGGAGGTGATCATCCAGAACTTCCGGGCTAAACCGACGATCCCGATGCGAGCCCACCCCGAGCCAACGCTCCTCGACATGCTCAGGACCCTTGCCGTAGCGCGCCTGATCCTGGGTGCGGAAATGAACCTTCAAGCCCCGCCGAATCTGACGCCCGACGCCTACCCCCTGCTGTTATTGTCGGGGATCAACGACTGGGGCGGGATTTCTCCGCTGACGAAGGACTTCATCAATCCCGAGGCGCCGTGGCCACAGATCGCGACATTGCGTGATGGGACCGCGTCTCTGGGTTATCGGTTGAGAGAGCGGCTCCCGATCTATCCCGAATATATCGTCCACAAGAAGGGGTTTGTCCCCTCCGCCCTGGCCCCGAGGATCCTGGCCATGGTGGACGAGGCCGGATACCCTAAGGAGGGAGGAACAACATGAGGCACGAGTGGCCTTCCACACGCGATGAGGAACTCGGCCGGCTCCTCTGCCGGATCGAGCCGGGTGTCGCGCGCCTGCTAGAGGCCGCGCTCGAGGGGCGAGAACTTTCCCCGGAGGACGGGTTGCACCTTACCCAGACGCAGGGGCTGGACCTCCAAGCGCTGGTCATGGTGGCCGATGAGATGCGGCGGCGTCAGGTGGGCGAGACCGTCACCTATGTGATCAACCGTAACATCAACTTCACCAACGTCTGCATCAAACATTGCACCTTCTGCGCCTTCAGCCGAGACTACCGCGAAGAGGAGGGGTACTTCCTCCCCCTGGAGGAGGTGGCGAGAAGGGCGAAAGAGGCCTGGGAGATGGGCGCAACCGAGGTGTGCATTCAGGCCGGCCTCCCGCCGAAACTGGATGGCCATTTCTACATCGATGTCTGCCGCGCCATCAAGCAGGAGCTACCGCAGATCCACATCCACGCCTTCTCACCGGAGGAGATCCTGTACGGTTCCACACGATCCGGGATACCCATCCCACAGTATCTCATGGCTCTCAAGGAGGCCGGTCTCGGCACGCTCCCCGGGACGTCGGCCGAGATCCTGGACGATGAAATCCGCGACGTCATCTCGCGCGGTCGAATCACGACCCGCCAGTGGATCGAGGTGATCACCACCGCCCACTCCCTCGGTATCCCGACTACCTCCACGATCATGTACGGCCACATCGAGCAGCCGATCCACTGGGTCAAGCACATGGCGCTCCTGCGCGACATCCAGAAGGAGACGGGCGGGTTCACCGAATTTGTGCCGTTGAGCCTGATTTATCAGGAAGCACCGATGTACCGGCGCAAGCTGGTGAAGGGCGTGCGCCAGGGGGCGACCGGCAGCGAGGTGGTCAAGATGCACGCGCTGGCGCGCCTGATGCTGGGTCCGACCTTCAAGAACATCCAATCGTCCTGGGTCAAGGAGGGGCCCAAGCTCGCCCAGTACCTCCTGACGGCCGGGGCCAACGATCTCGGCGGCACCCTGATCAACGAGAGCATCTCCACATCGGCTGGCGCGCCCTATGGTCAACTCGTGCCGCCGATCGAGCTCCGCCGCATGATCCGCGAGTTGGGGCGCGTCCCCGCGCAGCGGAACACTACATACGAGCTCCTGCAAGTGTTCACTGACCGCGATGAGCAGGAGGGGCCTCTCGACCGAATCGACGACCCAGAGGAGCGTTTCGGCTCGTACCGGAAGCTGACCGCCTCTCACACGTTCCGGTACTCCTACGAGGTTCACAGTTCACGGTTGACGGTTGACGGTGCAGGGCAAACCTCTCAGTGAACTGTGAACCGTCAACTGTGAACGCTTTTGGGCCCACCGTGAAGATCGCGATCCTTGGAGGAACGGGGCGGGAAGGGACCGGGCTGGCCCTGCGCTGGGCGGCTGCCGGCGAGGATGTCATCATCGGGTCGAGAGACGAAAGACGTGCAGCCGCTGCGGCCGATCACCTGAACCACACATTGGGAAAGGCAGCTATCCGTGGAACATCGAATCGACGGGCGGCCGAGGAGGCTGACGTCGTGGTTCTGACGGTCCCCTATGCCGCTCACCTCGCCACACTGAAAGAGGTGAAAGAGGCATTGCGTGGCAAACTCCTGATCGACACCACCGTCTCGCTTGATACCGACGCCCCTGGGCGACTGGCCCTGGGCGACCACGCATCCGCTCTGGAGGAGGCGCAGGAGTTTCTGGGACCGAGTGTGAAGGTGGTGGCAGCCTTCCAGAATATCTCCTTTCGCCTGCTGAAAGACCTGGGTAAGGTCATCAACTGCGACGTTCTAGTCTGCGGGGATGATCCTCACGCCAGGCGGCTCGCCATCACGCTGGTGGCGAAGGCTGGAGTCCGCGCCCTTGACGCCGGCTCGGCGCAGCACGCCAGGACCGTCGAGGGGCTGACCCCCCTGCTACTGGAATTGAACCGGCGCTACAAGACCAAGGAGGCGGGGATCAGGATCACCGGCCTTCCGGAGGGCGGGGCATGATCGTCGCCCTGGGCGGTGGGATCGGCGCCTCCAAGCTGCTTGCCGGGTTGTGCCAGGTGATCGACCCGTCGGAGCTGACGGTCATCGTCAACACGGGGGACGATTTTGCCCTCCACGGCCTCACCATCTGCCCCGACCTGGATACCGTTGCCTATACCCTGGCTGGGCTCGCCGACCGGGAAAGAGGATGGGGGATCGAGGGTGATACCTTCAACGCCCTAGGTTGGCTCGATCGCTACGGCCGCGAGGCCTGGTTCAATCTGGGGGACCGAGACCTGGCGACCCACCTGCACCGGACCGCCCTACTTCGGCAGGGGATCGCCCTCACCGATGTCACCGATCTGATCAGGCGCTCTCTCGGGGTCCGGGCCCGCATCCTTCCGATGTCGAACGAGCCAGTCTCGACGATCGTCCTCACCGACCAGGGCCCGCAACTGTTCCAGGAGTATCTCGTCCGCGACGGGGCTCGCCGTGCGGTGCGAGGCGTGAGCTTCGAGGGCGTGGAGCGATCACGGCCCGCGCCGGGCGTTCTAGAGGCGATCGACTCCGCCAAGGGGATCATTCTCTGCCCCAGTAACCCGGTCATCAGTATAGGACCGATCCTTGCCGTTCCGGGCATCCGCAATGCGCTGAGGACGACCGAGGCGCCAGTGATGGCGATCAGTCCGGTGGTTGGTGGCCGTTCACTAAAGGGCCCGACCGACAAGTTCCTGGCTGGCCTCGGCCATGAGGTGTCGGCCCTCTCGGTGGCGCGCCTCTATCAGGAATTCCTCGACCTGTTCATTGTCGATCGACTCGACGCCGAACTCCTGCCCGGTATCGAGGCCCTACCGGTCAAGGCGGTGGCGGCCGAGACCGTGATGCATAACCTGGAGAGCAAGATCTCCCTGGCCAAAGAGGCCGTTTCGTGCCTAGCCTCTCTCCGGCCTGCATGATCGAATGATCATCGCCGTGATCCCGGTGAAGGAACTTGCCCGAGGCAAGCAGCGGCTCCAATCACTCTTGACCGCCCAGGAGCGACATCTCCTCTCCAAGACGATGCTTGAGGATGTGCTTTCCGTCGTGGCGATTTGCCCACTGCTTGATCGCGTGCTGGTCATCACCTCGGATACGGAGGCCGCCGCATGTGCCCGGCAGTACGGCGTCGGGGTCATCAAGGAGGCCCGGCAGATCCGGCAAAGCCAATCGGTGGCTGCTGCCGCCGCCATCTGCCGCCAGATGGGGACCAAGGCGATGCTGACGCTGCCGCTCGACATCCCCAGGGTCACGGTCAGCGATCTGGCCCAGATCGTGGAGAAAGGGACGTCATCCCCCGGCATCGTGTTGGTGCCGTCACGCGACGAACTCGGGACCAATGCCCTGCTCTCGCGGCCGCCCGAGGCGATTCCGTTCCGCTTCGGATACGACAGCTTCCGCGCCCACCGGCGAGAGGCCGAGGCGAGGGACCTACCCTGCGAGGTCTGCGAACTCCCCAACCTTGCGCTGGACATCGACGAGATCGAAGATCTGCGTGCGCTCCTGGCACAACCAGGCCAGACCAGGACCCACGATCTGCTCCGCCGGCTCGAGATTGATGGGAGACTCGGTGTCGGGGAAGGCGACTGAAGTTTCCCTGATCGGTCTGACCGGCCTTCCGGAGGTCCGGGCCGGAGATGACCTTGGCACGTTGATCGTCGAAGCGGTCAGCTCGCTCGGCCTGGCGTTCCGGCCGGGCGATGTCCTGGTTGTGACGCAGAAGGTCGTCTCCAAAGCCGAGGGGCGAGTGGTTTCCCTTCGCGACGTGGCAGCCTCGCCGTTGGCCCAATCCTGGGCTGCCCTCCTCGCCAAGGACCCGCGCCTGATCGAGCTGATCCTTCGAGAGGCGCGACGAATCGTCCGGATGGACCGCCGGGTCCTGCTCGCTGAGACACAGCACGGCTTCATCTGCGCGAACGCAGGCGTTGATCGATCGAATCTCCCGGACCAGGAGATCGCCGCGCTCCTCCCGCTTGACCCCGATGCTTCGGCCAAGGCAATCCGGGAGCGAATCCTGGCGTTTTGCCAGACCGAGGTCGCAGTGCTCATCTCCGATACCTTTGGCCGCCCCTGGCGCGAGGGGCTGACCAACGTCGCTATCGGCGTGAGCGGCCTGCTCCCACTCAGAGACTATAGCAACACCGGGGATGACTTTGGCAGGCTGCTCACGGCCACGATCATCGCGGTAGCCGATGAATTGGCGGCGGCGGCCGAGTTGGTCATGGGGAAGACCAAGCGGATCCCCGCGGTCCTGATCCGCGGCTACGAGTATGCGACGGGGGAGGGTCGCGCCTCGATGCTCCTGCGCCCGCCCGAGCAGGATCTGTTCAGGTAGGCTGCGTTACGTACTACAAGGTGATGGAGTGATCTCAATCCGAGGGCCCCGCGCCGCTCTGCCACCATGTCAAGAAATACCAGAGGGCGCTGCTGAGAAAGACCCCATCAGTAAACTGTGAACCGTCAACTGTGAACGCCGGGTTTGATCCGGGACCCCCCGGGCGCAAGCGGTGCAAGGTTCAGCCGGATGGTCCTGGTCCCCTTTACCGGGACCACAACCTGCAAGAAGGTTCGCTCGCCACCCCGTCTCAGCTCCAATAACCTGTTCCCCGCAAGGATCCCTCCCACCTCGCGCCCGCGCAGCTCGCCGGCCCTACCCAGGTACTGCTCGCCCAGGTAAATCTCCACGTCATCGGGCTCCACTTCAAAGCGAAGTGTACCCTCGCCAAGCTCTTGCGGCCTGGCGGATGTTGGGGGAGGCGAATCGGGGGCAGGCGCCGTTGAAGCGAGGCTGATGGCTCTGGCCTCGCGAGGTCGATCAATCCATAGGTTCAGCGCGAGGCCAAGGCCTAGCCATGCGCATGAGATCTTCCACATCCAGCGTTTCACTCGCTTTTCTGCCAAATCAGGCCCAATGAGCGTGCCAAAAGCCCGGGCCGCCGTCAAGTCAGACGGTGGCCCGATGAAAGACAGGGGGGCACGGGAGGTGTCGTGCTCGACCTCAGTTATGGAAGCTCTACATAGAGGTCTTCGCCCTGTATCTTGACGGAATAGGTCGCCACGCCCAGGTCGGAATCGAACTGGCACTCGCCGGTTCGGACATTAAAATCATACCCGTGCACCGGGCAGGTCACAATCTCCCCAACCAGGGAGCCATCCTGGAGGGGACCCGCCTCATGCGGGCAAATGGGACTGATAGCATAATAGGCCCCAAAGGCGTTGCACACGAGCAGCTCCCAGCCATCCGCCTCCACAAGCTTTTTCTGACCAGGTCCAATCTCGTCAGTCGTCCCGATCTTCACCAAGCGGGCCACATCGCCTCCCGGCATGTCGCCACCGGGCGATCCCATTGTGTCTCTGATCCCTTAGCTCCCCGTCTTATCGAGGCGGGGGCTTGGCCTCTCCCTCCACCGTCAGCCTTCTCAGTTCAGACTCAGCCTGCTCCCGCGCCCTGTGGGCATCTTTCCATGCCCCCTCCTTCAGCGCCAGTTCGCCCAGCAGATCCTCTCGCCTCGGGTCAAAGCTCCGGCTCACATCAGTGTTGAAGCTCTCGACGATCTGCGCCTTGATCGCAGTGATCTGCCGATCAACCTTGACCTCTATCGCCTTTGTCGTGGCCACCTTCGCCTGGTATCTCGCCTTCTCAGCGAGCAGGTTGACCGCTTCCCCCGACCTCCTGGCGCTGAACAAGTGGGTGTCCTTCTTATCCTTTTCCCCCAACTTGTAGGCTACCGCCTCATCTTTGGCCTGCGTCAGATAAAACAAGCCCAGGGCGTAGTCGTCCGGTGCGTAAACGTCGGCTTGGGCATCCCTGGCCTCGTCGATTGCCTTTTCCGCCTCGGCCAAGGACTTTACGAAGATGACCTCTTGCGCATGAGTAGGGCTGTTCCAGATGACGATAGATATCAGAGTGGCGACCAGGCCCCAGTTCATGCTTTGAGCGCCTCGCATTGATCGTGTCATTCTGGTGACTCCTTCGTGATCAGGCCGATTCCTACTGGTGCCCTAGCCAAGCCGGATGGCCGTTCAAGCAAGAATGCGCGGTTGGTCACTGCAGGTCTGCAGGCTCCGGATTCCCCAGGTGTGCAATACAGGCACCCACGGCCTTCTCAATCGTCGGTCCATACCCCTCAACTCGCTGACCCTTCAATTTCTTGCTCACCCGCGCGACGTATTCGTGACGGTGATTTGGCTTTCCCTGCTTGATATCGAGCCGGGTAACGGAAATGGTCACCGTCGCCCCTTTCTGCGTCTCATAATGGTAAAATGTCATCGGGCCAAACTCCGCAGCCTCTCGTAACTCCGGATATTCGGCCCACCCAGCTCGGCCATCAAGGTTCATCGCGCGGCCCTCCGGCTCCTTGCCCCTCAATCATGCACTGCGATCTCCCTATCATCGATGAACTCAACACCACCTCAACAGAACCCCATTTGTTGCCTCCATCGCGCCCCTCGCTTGTGCGATGGGATGTGCGACTTACCGCCACGAAAGAATCCTCAGCAGGGCAGCCGAACAAGCAGGCGCGGAAAGCCCGAAGCCGGCGCGAGCGACGCCCGTAAACCCAGCCATCCTTCATGTTGTTGGTCTAAGCACACTACTTGCCGACGGATGACTTCCGATCGCCAAGATAGCCAAACCGCTCCACAAATCCCGTTTCGTCGAGGTGTCCGGCATGCGCGAGCGATTCAATCCGCGCAGGCGTCTCCAAGTCTTGAGGCCCCAGTCGGATCATGTAGGCCCGAAGCGTCTGGTACGACTCTGAATTGATATCGACATATCGGACACGGATCTTGCCTGTCCGCGGATCCAACATCTCCCGAAACGGAATCGGGATCAGCTTCCCCCCCTGGATGGTCACCATGGCCTCTGTATGACCGTCCAAAAGGAATTGGGTGGCCCAGTAGCCCAGGCTCCGGCAATACTGGATGTCGTGCGCTCCGGGTGGAGCGCACCGGAGCTCGTAGCCCAGATCTTTCGCCACAATCGTGACATCCACGCCACGGACTCGAAGGCTGCCGGCGACCAGGTCTTTGAGCACCCGCCCAAGCTCCAGCTCCGACAGGCGGACATTCCCATAGCTGTCTCGTTCAATTGAGCCGAGCTGAGCGGGATCGAGTTTCTCAGCCAGCCCTTCGCTCAGGATCGCAATGCCATGCCCTTTCCCTGAGGCGCGCCGCTTGATAATCGCCCCTTCCAGGATGTCAGCGAGAATCTGAACGGGGATCTTCTCTTCCGGAAATTCCTCCGCGATGACAGTTAAGGTGGCTCCAGCGGCGGCGCCGATTCCGAGCGCCAGATGACCTGCCCGTCGTCCCATCACGGTGACGAAGAACCACCGATTTGTCGTGACCGCATCCTCCATCAGGTTCTTGACAATGTCTTTGCCGAGGTTGCATGCGGTCGTAAAGCCAAACGTCACCACCTCCGGCGGGAGCGGGAGATCGTTATCGATAGTCTTTGGAACATGCGCGAGGGTGATCTGGCCTTTCATGATCTCCGCAAGCCGAAACGCCGCGAAGGCGGTGTCATCTCCCCCGATCGTCAGCAGATAGGATACCTCTAACTTCACGAGCGCCTCCGCCACATTCCGAAGCGTATCCGAGGATGTTGTCGGATTCTCTCTGGATGTCCGCAGGATAGACCCCCCGTCGAAGTGGATCCGCGATACATCCGCGATTTCGAGGTCGGTCACATGGCTCGTGTCTCCTCGGGCAAGCCACTTGAACCCGTCGTAGCAGCCGAGCACGCGCACGCCTCGATTGCGCGCCTCTATGGTCGCGGCAGCGATCACGCCGTTAATGCCCGGCGCAGGACCGCCTCCAACAAGAATAGCCAATGTGTTCATTCAACCCCTACAGAACGGAAAAGACAGCCTGCAAGCAGGCGACTGCTCTGGAGGCATGCCGCTTGCTTCTGATGATACCGGCAGGGCCATACTGCAACGGGATGCCGCTTCGATCGAGAGAGGAAAAGGTGTGTCTGACACCTATGAAGCTAACTGTAGCTCCACTTTTGCTTATTGGCTTTCACTTCATCCGGCGTGGGAGCCTTCTGATCCGGCGGCCGCTCGGGCACCTCCCGCGGGGCACCGACGATCGCGGCGTCTAACGCGATGTCGTCGGCAAAAATGGCCGGCACTGCATCATCCTTGAAGATCGCCTCCCAGGGACACTCCGGCTCGCAGGCTCCACAATCGATGCACTCCTGCGGGTCGATGAAGAGCCGGTTCGGAAATTTCGGGTCTGTGCCGGTATACCGATAGATGCAGTTCACCGGGCACACTCCCACACACGAGATATCCAAACAATCCCGACAGAGTGCCGTAATGACCCAGGTCATGATTTTCCTCTCTCCATACGGAGAGGTCGGCCGCCCACTCGAAGCGTTCCCTACTTTAGATCAAAGCCCCAATTCATGATTTCAGTTTACGAGCAACAGGGCCTGATGTCAACCGATGAAGCTCCCTCGCTCTCATGCGGCCGACCCCAAAAACCGGTGGAGAGTACGGCTTCACTAGGCGTATTCAATACCTGGAGGAAAATAAGGAAGGGACGCACGACGACAGGGGGAAAATGCCCTACCGCGAATCTGCGAGATGCTGGCTGGCAGTGGTCATGCCTCAATGCCTGAGTCCAAATCATTGAACAACAGGTAGCACAAGAAGACGCAGCCACAGAGCATTATAGCCCCCAATAATCCATGAGGCGGAAAATGGGACCCGAACTGGCGACGTCCAGTCAGCGGGCCGCTGTTTACTTCTTCTTTCCACGAAGTTTTCCACCCCTACGCCATCTAGGTGACGGAGACCGAACAACAGATCCCGGGAAAGCCTCTGTTAGCTCCCGCCTCAAGTCATCGACCTTGACGAATTCGATTTCCTCTCGGCTGAAGAGTCCGGTGACCTCTGAACGCAGGCGGCGCAAGGTCATTTCGCAGTACTTCGGGTCAATTTCCACTCCGATGCTGTTCCGAGAGGCCTTCATCGCCGCAAGCATGGTCGTCCCCATCCCGCAAAATGGATCCAACACTGTGTCTCCTTGAAACGAAAACATCCGGACCAGACGGTATGCGAGCTCCAGTGGAAAAGGAGCGGGGTGTTCTTTCGTGGACGCACCGGTTAGATTCCAAGACTGCTGAAACCACTCCCCGTATTCCTTCTTGTCAATCATGCTGAGACGGCGTTGTTCCTGAGTCGGCTTGCGATACCCACCTGGTTTACGTTGCATCAGAATGAATTCGATGTCATTTTTTATGATAGCATTCGGCTCGTACGGTTTGCCTAGGAATTTCGATCCTCTGTCCACCTCGTATGAAGCATTAGAAATTTTATTCCAGATAATCGGGTTTAGATTATCGAATCCGATCTTTCTGCACGAC
>Ga0105164_10001059_pt1 | contig 17876 bp, 11 predicted proteins | sample VDWuncwatermetaG_FD_89674 | JGI IMG/M metagenome (GOLD analysis project Ga0105164, IMG submission 89674) | Wastewater microbial communities from Netherlands to study Microbial Dark Matter (Phase II) - VDW unchlorinated drinking water | ecosystem: Environmental > Aquatic > Freshwater > Drinking...
CCGCGATCGACTATATCGACGTAACCGCGCAAGAAAGTCCCGGCAAAGACGGCAAATACCGCCTTCGTATGCCCGACGATCAGATCGACGAAGCGATACGGCTCGCCGAGCTGGTGCACGGCATCGTGATCCTCGACATACAAGTGGGAAAGAGCGATCTGCAGAGCGAGCTTTCGCTCCTCGAAGCATATCTCAAAAAGCCGCAGGTGCACCTGGCGATCGATCCGGAATTCTCGATGAAAAAAGGCGGGCGGCCAGGGACGGTGATTGGCACGTTTGATGCGGCGGATATCAATTATGCGGCAGATTATTTGGCCGGACTTGTCCGCCAAAATAATCTGCCGCCCAAGGTGCTCATCGTGCACCGCTTCACCCGCGAGATGGTGACCAATTATCGGCAGATCAAACCCCTGCCTGAAGTGCAGATCGTGATGGACATGGACGGCTGGGGATCGCCGGAAAAGAAATTCGGCACCTACAACGCATTCATCAATACCGAGCCGGTGCAATTCACGGGCTTCAAACTCTTCTACAAAAACGACCTCCTCCCGCCGAGCACCCGCATGCTCACTCCCGCCGAAATCCTCAAGCTCTCCCCCCAGCCGATGTTTATACAGTATCAGTAAAAGGAAGGCGTCGCCTTCCTTTTTTTGATGAAGTTATCCCCATATCTTTTCATCATGCGGCGAATGTGCCGCAATGTGCTGTTACCATGAAGCGCATTAATGTGCGCAATTATTATAATTATTTATGATGCATAATCCATCGGTTTCTTTATTGCAGAAGGGGTACGTATTTTTAATCGGCGCCGTCTTGATCGGCGCATCTTTTTTATTGGGCATCTCACGGGCTGAAGCGGCGGGCACGAGTGTGGCGACCGGCCTCGTGTTTGCCAACCAGACGATCAAGGCGTCGAGCACGCCGGTCGCCGTCATCTCGCTCAATCTAGCGAGCACCACCGAGACGGTGACTGCAGTGAAAGTCAACGTCTTTGGATCGGCGGGCTTTGCGACTACCACCGATCTCGCAGCGCTCTCGACCGCCACGAGCTCCGGCATCGCCGTGTACCGCGACAACAAGTCCGGCGGCACGCCGGGAGCGTTTGACGCTACCGACGTCGTGGTGCCACTCTCAAGTGCTACATGGTCGGGTGCCACAACGACGCTCACATTCGCCGCCGCCGAGACGGTGCCCGCCAACGACACCGCGCCAAATGCCGGCGCCGACTACTTCATCGTCATTCAAACCGCAGGCGGGGCGACCAATGCTCATGCCGCACAATTCAGCATCTATCCGGGGCAGATCTTGTGGAGCATCACACCGGCTGACGCCACACCCTCGGCACTCACCACGAGCGCGATCACCATCGATACGGCGGCTCCCGCGATCACCATGACGGGCCCTGCCAATGCGGCGACCGGCGTGCCTATCAGTATGTTTGTGAGCGCCGGTTTCAACGAAACGATGGATTTCTCAACCCTCAAATCTTCAAACATCACGCTCGTCAATCACACGGCGGGCGATACGGCGGTCGGTGCGGCGGTCAACGCACAGCCGATGGGATTCTTCCTCGTGATCTCAAGTCCTCCCGCCTTTGCGACGAGCACGCGCTTTGCCAAAGTCTCCAATACCGCATTCGGATTCTTCCAGATCTCGAATGCCTCGCCGATTGCGCCGCAGGGAGGGACCTACTCGGCGCCCGCGGCGGGAGACATCGTGTATTTCCAGCATGACACGTTCCCCGCGGAGCTTGGCGTCGTCACCAATTCGACCCTCACCGGCGGGACGTTCGCGGTCAACAATTTCAACTTGTTCGGCAGTCAGTCGATCACCAAATTCGCGACGCCGACGGCAACCGGATTGGTCACCGCAGGGACCGCTCTCAAGGCGGGGGATCTTGTCGTTACGAATACCGCCACCAACCCCGTCACCAATAGGTACGCATGGCACGTCGTGACAACGGCCGCGGCCATGAACGGCCCTTCGTTGCGCCTCGACGGATCGGCCGGATACCCGATTTTTATGGCGACCTCAACCACCAACTTCAGCAGTCTCGCGCCCGCCGCCAGTACGACGGTAAACGCTTCAAATCAATTCGCGGCGTCCACCACGCTTGCCGTGGGTGATATGGTGTTTGCAAATCTGACCGCAAACGCGGACAACCTCAATGCATACGCATGGCACGTCGTGACGGCCGCGGAAACGGTGGCGACGAGCACGGCACCCGTTACACTGCGTCTCGATAGCGCCGGCGCCGCTCCGACGTTTGCCGCCAATTCAGTGATTGCAAAACTCTCGCCCGGCGCGCAAGGAGCAGTCACGGATACGACGACCTCGCTTTCCTTCGGGGATGTCATACTCGCAAACACAACGGCGAATTCCGCCAATAACGGCTCGTACGCATTCCACATTGTCTCAGGCGGCAACGGAGGTACGGGCGGTATCGCAAGCGCCAATCTCCGCCTCGACAACAGTTCGTCCAATCTCCTCAGCAACACCAATTATATAATGACAATCGGCACCGGCGTCAAAGACACAGCGGGCAACGCGCTCGCGGCCCCTACCGTCGTGAGCTTCACGACGGGGGCCACCGGCGGCACCAACGTTACACCGCCCTTCGTGCAATCCAGCCAGCCGCAGATGGGCAATCAGACATTCGCCCCCAATGCGCCCGTCCAGCTCACGTTTTCCGTCGACATGGCGGGTAGCGGCGCAGGGTCGGTCTACAATTCCTCCAACATCGGCATCTATGCGGATAGCTTCGGCGCCCTCGGCACGCAAGTGACGGCCGTCAACACCTACGCTACTTCCACGAGGACGGTTTCGGTGACGCCTTCCGTCGCACTCTCGACGAATACGAGCTACATCGCACGCGTCGCCGCGACCGCGCAAAGCGCCACCGGCACATCTCTTCCGCAAGAGTATCGCCTTAATTTCAAGACGGCGTCGACAACCGATACGATCGCGCCGACGGTGCTCGGCGTGTATCCCTCATCGGCGGCGATCAACGTCCCGCGCAATAGCACCGTCACCGCAGGCTTCTCCGAAGACATGGATCCTTCGACGATCACCGCGGCAAACGTAACCCTCTCCGGCGGCGCGGCCGGCACGGTGAGTTACAATCCGCAAAGCCGGAGCGTGTCGTTCTCACCCACGACATTGCTCGGCGCGACGACCGCGTATACCCTCACCATCGGCACCGGTGTCAAAGACCTCGCGGGCAATGCGCTCGCGGGTGCCTACACCTCGACATTCACCACCGACGGCGCCACCGACACGACGGCGCCCTCGATTGCATTCTCGAATGCCGACAACTTCGGCATCGCGGTAACGTTCTCCGAACCGATGAAACAAGGCGGCGGCCCCAATGCCGCGGACAACATCGCCAATTACACGCTCGAAAGCCCCATCGGATCCTCCATCGCGCTCGGCGGCAAGACGGTCACCTACGACGGCAATACCAAGACGGCGCGCATCTCCGGACTCTCTCTGCAAAATGGCGCTACCAATACATTCAAAGTAACCGTCGCGACCGTAGCGCAGGACTTGGCGGGCAACGGCATGGATACCTCCGGTTCCCCCGCCAAAAACACATCCTTCGGGACGGTCGCAAATGCCACGATGACGGGCGGACAGCTCGGCCCCGGCACCGGCCCCATGATGGATCCTGGAATGCAGGGCATGAACCCGACGCGCGTAACGCCGATGAGCCGCGCGGCGGGTGCAGTCTCGAATTACCAAGTGCAATTCTTGGCGGGCACTTCGATCCCGCTTAGCGGCAAGATCGTGCTCACGTTCCCCAACGGTTTCGACGTGACGAGCGCGGCCGCCGTCGCGGCGGGGACGCAGAGCTTCTGCAACAGCGACATCAACGGCCCGATGACGGGGACAGTCACGATCAATCCGACGATCGTCAATGATTCCGTCTCCGGCACGGTTACGATCACGACCGCGGGAGCGGCATCGGGTGCCAATGCGTTTATTTGCATCGATCTCTCCGGCATCGTCAATTCGACCATTCCGTCCACTTCCGGTTACACGGTCGACATCAAGACGCGCGATACCGCGGCCGCCAACCTCGCATTGCTTGAGACCAAGACATCCTCATCGTTCTTCCTCGGAGCGACAGGTAGCAACGTCCTCACCGTCCATGTGTTCCACGACGACAATAGCAACACCGTCAAAGACGCGGGAGAAGAGATCTCCGGCGCCAACGTATTCCTCTTCTCGCCCGCGACCGGCGGCCAGGCGACTTCGACCTCTGCGGCGGGCGTCGCAACATTCAATAATCTCGCAAGCGGGGATTATCAGATCGGTCTTCAACCCTCGGGCCTCTCCGGATACGCGCTCAATTTCGCGCCGCAGCCGATCACTATTTCCGCGAACGTTACGAAGAAGATCATCGTATCCACCGCTCCGCGCACTATCGCAGGCACCGTCTACGGCCCCGCAAGCACTAAGCTCGACGTGTTTGCCTCAAGCCAAAGCGGGTTTGCCAAGGCGACCGTCACCACCAATTCGACGCCTGTTGTCGTCGCAGACGTGAGCTACGGCGGGAGCGTCGCATACAGTTTGAGCGCCCAGAACAACACCACCTACCAGATTGGCGTCGGCCCCTCGATACCGGAAACATCCATGATTCCCGGAGCTCCGCCCCCGCCCATGCCCATCTTCAGTTTCATGCCGCCGGCACCCGTCACGGTGGCCGTTGCGACAGCCGACATCACCGGAACCAATTTCGCCCTGGGCACGGCGGCTAATTCCATCCTGGGTACGGTCAAAGATTCCGCCGGTGCGGCAGTATCGAACGCCGGCGTATTTTGCCGACCCGTCGCGACGGATTCGACGAGCGGCGCCGCCAATGGTTTTGGCACCGGAAGCATGACGGGGACGGACGGCGGTTTTATCGTCAAAGTCAATGCGGGGACGTACCTCTGCGGCGTCGGTAAGCCCGGTATGCCATCGGTGCCGGATAAGCAGGTCACCATCGCTTCCGCCGGAACGCAGACGCCCGCCTCGCTCGATTTCACGCTCGGCGCATCAGCTTCGAGCCTCACCATCACCGGTACCATCAAAGATGACGGCGGCAATGCCATCCCCTATGCCGGCGTATCCGCGCGCAAGGTAACCTCTACGACCGATACCACGCTCATCGGCGGCGGCACCCAGAACTTTGTCGGCGGCCCCGCCGACGGGAATGGCGCTTACACGCTCTATGTATCCGCCGGCACGTGGGTCGTCGAGGCATTCGCGCCCGGTGTCGGTCGGCTCGGCACCAAGACCATCACGGTCGCCGCATCCAGCGTGACCGGCCAGGACTTTTCCGCGCAGACGCTCAATCTCGGATCGATCACCGGCAGTGCGACACAAGGAGGTACCGGCGTGCAGGGAGTGATGGTGCGCGCGGAGAATGCATCAGGCACTAGCGGCAACATGACGACGACCGCCGCCGACGGGAGCTACACATTGAAGGTGCCGGCCGGTACGTATGCCTTGAAATGCTTCTTCCCCGGTGTTGGAGAGAGTACGCCGACGACGGGAATCGCCGTTGCGGCGAGTACCGCGACGACAGGCAAGAATTGCGCGATCGCCGCTCCGATCACTGTTACCGTCAACGTGACGGACGGTACCAACCCCGTGACCAATGCGTTCGTCGACGTGCGCACGGCGAGCGGCCTCGGCAATAGCACCAATCTCGTGAGCACGACCACCGGCGCGAATGCCGTGTACGTCGTCTCCGTCCCGCCGGGTACGTACTCGGTGCGCGTCGGGCATCCGGCGTACGGTCTCATCGGAACCAAGACAGCCACGACGACCCAATCGCTCACCTTCACGACAAGTGCGGGCACACTCTTTGCGGTCACCGGCACCGTGACGTCCGCGAGCGTCGCATTGCCGAATGCATGGGTATCGGTCATCGGGACTCCGACAGGCCAAACCAACGTGATCAACGTCGGCGGACAGACCGATGCCGCGGGCGCGTTCTCGATCAATGTGCCGGCGGGCAGTTACAAAGTTCGCGCGGGCAAGCCCGGGTTTACGGGAGGAAGCGATACGACGGCCACAGTAACGGCGGCGACCGCGGTTGGCGCGATTCCACTCACTGCGGCGGCTCGTACGATCACCGGAACCGTCACATTGAGCGGCAGTCCCGTCTCCGGCGCATATGTCGATGCCAATGACGGCGCAAACGGCTTTGCGGTGGCGCAGACGGATTCTGCAGGCGCATTCAGTCTCCCTGTCGGCAACGGAACCTGGCAGTTGAATGCGCATAGCCAGGGGTATGCGGGTAGCGTGTCGGGGGTCGCGGTGAACGGCGCAAATGCGACGCAAAACATAACCGTTACCGCTATCTCGGGTTTTACCGTCAATCCTCAGAAACAAGAAAACGTCACTCCGACGGCAGGCGGATTGCTCACCAATACCAACATAGGTTCGGACTTCAAACTCAACATCCCCGCAAACGCTCTCGGCACCTCGGCAAACGCAGGCACGGTCAATACGCAGATAAATACCGCAGTGCCGACGCCTCTTTCGGGAACCGTTTTGAGGAACAACGCGGTTTCGATTTCCGCATCGGATTCTACCGGTCAGCCGATCAAAAATCTCAATAGTAGCGTCACCGTAGCGATACCATACACGGTCGCAGACATTCCCGCAGGACAATCCGAATCCAGTCTGGTGATCGGCGTGTGGAACGATGCCACGCAATCCTACGACAGCTTGCCGACGACCGTCGACACGACCGCCCACACGCTTACCGCATCCGTATCGCACTTCTCGGACTTCGCGCCGATACTCCCCGCGTCTTCGCAGGCGACCGTCGCTTCGACTCCTGCGGCGGCTTCATCGGGTGGCGGAGGCGGGAGCGGTGCGCCGGTAGGGCTTCTGGGAACGACGAACGCGAGCGCAGGTGGACGCACAACCGTTGCCGCAACCGCGAACACTTCGGCAACAGCCGCGGTGTCGCATCCGGCGCCGACTCCGGCTTTTGCCGCGCAAGTGAAAGCATCAGCAAGAGCGGCGTTCCACCGGACGCTCACATCCGGCGCCAAGGGCGATGATGTAGCGGCACTTCAGATATTCCTCGCGGCACGCGGATTCTTGAATACGCCCGGTGGAACAGGTAAAGGCGTGTTCGGTCCCGCTACCAAAAAGGCGCTCATGGCGTACCAAAAGAGCGTCGGTTTGCCTGCGGCGGGAGTCTTCGGCCCCATAACACGCGCAAGGATAGAGTCCGAGGGCGCGACTGCTTCAACTTCAACGGAATCGTTGTCGACAAGCGTAGTGCCATCGCCCGCGACATGGCCAGGCGCATTCCGCCGCACGCTGTCTCAGGGCAGTAAGGGATCCCAGGTTGCCGCGCTCCAAGCATTCCTCTCAGGCCATGGACTTATGAAACAGCCGAGCGGTGCCAACAAAGGCATCTTTGGAGCATTCACGAAGAAAGCCTTGATCAAGTATCAGCAAAGCGTCGGCCTCGAAGGCACCGGTTCTCTCGGCCCCAAGACCCGCGCATCGATCAATGCGGAAATGCAGAGTAATACGGGAACTCAGTAAAGTGATTGACGCCGCACCAACCAAAAGCGGGCGTGAAATCCCGCTTTTGGCGTGTGTCAACGAGCCGCCGCGGAACCCGCGACCCAGCCGGTCGTCCAGCAGAGTTGGAGACTGTAACCGCCGGAGGGGCGGTCGATGTCGAGTATGTCGCCGATGAGGTGGAGATTTTCGTACAACCGCGAGCGCATCGTTTTGAAATCCACCTCCTCGCGTTTGATGCCGCCGGAAGCGGTGACGGCTTTGTCGAGACCGAGCAGACCGTCGACCTCTACGCGCAGATGCTTGAGTACGCGCCCGAGTGCGAGGCGCTGTGCGCGTGTGATGCCGTTGCACGGGGTATCGGGATCGATGTGCGCGAGCATGATCGCGACCGGCGCCAGCGCGGAGGGCATGAGCGCGCTCAAACTGTTGCGGATCCTTTTCAAATGATGTTCTTTGAGCAATTCTTGCAGGCGCGCATCGAGCTGTGCGTAGTCCAGTGCGGGGAGTGCGTCTATTTCCAGATGCACACAGCCGTATTCGATCAACTCGCCGATGAGACTGCTCATATTGAGAATGCCCGGTCCGCTCAATCCGACATGCGTGAAGAGGATATTCCCGACACGTCTGTCGCGTTTTGCGCCGTTTTGGAAGACGGTGATTTTCACTTCTTTGAGACTCACTCCGGCGAGGCGTTTGATCCACGGGTCTTTCGCCTTGACAGGCACCAGTGCGGCGTTTGCCGTATTGACCGTATGGCCGATTTTTTTGAGCCAGGCAAAACCGTCGCCGGTCGAACCGGTCTCCGTGTGCGAAAGGCCGCCGGTCGCGAGGATGAACGAGCGTGCGCGTATCTCGAACTTGCCCCTGAGCCGGACCGCGGTTATTTTTTTATTCTCGGCGACAAACCCGATGACCGGAGATTTTGAGAGCACGGTCACCTTGCCCGTCTTCAAATAATCGACCAGCGCATCCCACACCGACTGCGCCTTGTCCGACACGGGGAAGACGCGTTTCTCGGCCTCGACTTTGGTTGGCATTTTGCGAGTATGGAAAAATCCCAGCGTCTCCGATACATTCCACTGCGAAAAAGGCGATGCGAGGAATTTGCCCGCATCTTTGTATTTACCAAGGAGTGCCCTTGTATTGAATTCGGCGTTGGTGAGGTTGCACCTGCCGCCGCCAGTGATGAGCAATTTCTTCCCGAGAGAATCATTTTTCTCGATGAGGATCACCCGCGCCCCGAGCTCCGCCGCCCGCCCCGCCGCCATCATGCCTGCGGGTCCGCCACCGATCACCGCCACATCCCAGATATGCTCATTTTCAGGCATATAGCAAGCATCATATCACGAAACCCTTGCAATTTCTATCGGGTATGTTATACTCCCCTCAACGAATAAGTCTCGGCTCTGACATTGAGTTGCATATGCATTGGAGCCTGCTAAGCGTTAGTTATAGGTTCTAATAGTAATGTAATGAAAGACACAACCACACAGGCACCTCAAGAGGCGCCTACGTTCGACGGACTCGGCATTGCGCCGGAGATTCTCGCCATTCTTAATAATTTGAAACTCGCGACGCCGACGCCGATCCAGCATCAGGCGATTCCGGCCGGCGTCGAAGGCAAAGACGTCGTCGGCATCGCGCAGACGGGCACGGGCAAGACGCTCGCGTTCGGCATCCCGCTCGTCCAGCGGCTCGATGAGACGCGCGGACGCGCGCTCGTGCTCTTGCCGACGCGCGAGCTCGCATTGCAGGTCTATGAAGCGATCGGCAATTTCGCCAAGCCCTTGGGCTTGCGCGGGACCGTGCTCATCGGCGGCGCTTCGATGGGCATGCAGATCAGCGACTTGCGCCGCAACCCCAACATCATCATCGCCACACCCGGCCGCCTCATCGATCACTTGGCGCAAGGCACGATCAAGCTCGACAAGATCGAAGTGCTCGTGCTCGACGAAGCGGATCGCATGCTCGACATGGGCTTCTGGCCTCAGATCCAGCGCATCCTCTCCGCGGTGCCCAAAGATCGCCAGACGTTCGCCTTCTCGGCGACGCTCTCGCGCGAGATCATGGAACTGGCGACCAAACACATGAAGACGCCGCTTTCCATAGAAGTATCGCCGCAAGGCACGACTGCGGAGCGCGTAACGCAGGAATTCTTCATCGTGCGCAAAGAGGAGAAGGCGCGCCTCTTGGAAAGCGTGCTCGAAAAGCACCCCGGATCGACGATCGTCTTCACCCGCACCAAGCACGGAGCCACGCGCATCATGCGCGGCATCAAAGCGATGGGTCATTCCGCCGCCGAGATCCATTCCAACCGCTCGCTCAATCAGCGGCGCGAGGCGCTCGAAGGATTCAAGGCCGGCAAGTATCGCGTGCTCGTCGCGACCGATATCGCCGCGCGCGGCATCGACGTGAAGGGTATCGAGCTTGTCCTCAACTACGACCTTCCCTCGACGAGCGAAGACTATGTGCATCGCATCGGCCGCACCGCCCGCGCCGGCGCCGAAGGCCATGCGATCTCATTTGCCGAGCCGGCACAGCGCCGCGACATCCGCGATATCGAGCGATTGATCCGCATGCCGATCCCTTATTCGGAGACGCCCGATCTGCCGCCCGCTCGCGCGATGGCGCCCGGACAGTATGAAGAGTCGGAACGATCATTTCGCCGCCCCGGTTCGTTTGAACGTCGCGGACCGTCGCGTTCGCCGTACGGTAATCGAGGCCCGCGCCGGAGCCCGAGCTTCGCGCGCAATGCCGGACGCCGGTAACGGGTAATCTTCGATACATAACAGAAACAGCGGGCATTGCGAACAGCTGTCCGCTGTTTTTTTGTTATTCCACCCTGCCGCTTGCATGATTCGCCTATCGCGATAGCATGGATGGGGATTATTAAAAATCAAAAAATACAAGAATATATGTTTAAACCATGGCAAGTGACCTTGTTTCTCTTGGTAGTAGCGCTTGGCGTAGTCGGTTTTATCTTTTGGTATTATTCCGCTCCGAGCACGGGGATTACCGCGGAGGATGCGAATACGCAGTCGGCGGCGGCTCCGACGGACGCGAACGCAAACGCGCAAACGGCGGCCGTTTCTGCGGGAGCTTCGACGGATGCGGCATTGGACGCGGATCTGAATGCCGCCGATGCTCAATTAAAGACAGTCAACACCGACTCTGCTTCCGTCGATCAGAGTCTCAATGATAAGCCCGTTACACAGACCGAATAAATATGAACAACACTATGACAATAAAAACAACGACGATAGCGGCGGGGATTCTGCTTGCGTTTGGCGCGGCGCTCCCGGTGTTTGCGCTTGACGTATCAGTCGACGGTACAGCGGATATCAACGGTGGAAGCGCCGGTGCTTCCGCCGGAGCATCAGTCAAGGCGCATGGGCGCACGGGCTTGTCCGCGCAAGCGGACGGCGCCACGACCGGCGCGCACGCATCGGCGAATCTTGCGACGCGCATCGAGAAGGCGAAAGATCGCGCCAAAGAAGAGATCGCGCGGCGCGTCGCGGCTCTCGGCGATCTCGGCGACAAGGTCGGAGGGATGGCGAAGGTGACAGCCGACGTGAAGACATCGATCTCCGGCACTGTCCAGACGCAGGTCTCGGCGCTCTCCGCGCTCCAAGCCAAGATCGAAGCGGATACGGATATCGACACGCTCAAGACCGATATCAAATCAATCACGCAGTCATACCGCATCTTCATGCTCGTGCTTCCGCAGGGCCGTATCACGACCGCCGCCGATCACGTGCAAGTGACCGCGGAGACTCTCGCGGCGCTTGCCGGCAAACTCTCGACACGCATCACCGAGGCGCAGGGGACGGGTAAGGACGTAACGGCCGCAACCGCGCTCTTGACCGACATGAACGCCAAGATCGCGTCTGCCAAGGCGCAAGCGGATGCCGCGGTCTCGCTCACCGCGTCGCTCAAGCCGGACAATGGCGACAAAGCGGCCATGGACGCCAACAAAGCCGCGCTCAAGGATGCGCAAGCAAAGCTCAAAATCGCTCGCGAAGACCTGAAGGCCGCTCGCAAAGACGCCGGCGATATCGTCAAGGCGCTCAGAGGCATGCGCACGGATGCGACGGCGACGGCTTCGACATCTGTCGGAACGCAATAAATTTCATCGCAGAAATGCAGTGCACGACGCCCGCGCACGCGGGCGTTGTCGTTGAAAATAATAGGACTTACGCAATCGGCGCATTTCTTCGTTGCGCCGCGCAAAATATCCCTCACCATACCCCATGTATGGCTCGCGAGATTTTGCTTGCGCGCCTCGAACTGCATCCGATTGCGTAAGTCCTATAAGTAAAGAATCCGCGCGTCCCAGGCATTCATACTGGCTTAATCGATGTTGGGATATGATGCGCTTGGTGGGTTTCCTTGGCTCTTCTCCGTTACCCGCCTTAGATTTAGGTATGCCCCGGAATGAGTCTTGATCGTACGCGAAGTATGGTCAAGATTCAGGTCAGCGGATACCTGAATTATGGCTCGCGCGGGTTGCGCGCAACTCGCCGGGCTTATCCATCCGTCCGCGATCCCCCGCTCAGTATCAATCAAAAAGACGGTCGATGAACCGGGGATTATTAAGGAATAAATCCAGCACGATCTATGAACATGATCAAAAGAATGGCAACCATTGCCGTCGCAGGCACGATGGCGCTCGGCGCGATCGCTCCTGCGGGAATAGCGCTTGCCGATGCCACCACTACCGTGATCCCCGTCCCGACCCCGACTTCCAATACCTTCCTCTTCGGAGGTGGCGGACTCGGTGGGGGACTCGGAGGATTCGGCGGCGGGCTCAGTCAGCTGTTCGTCCTTGGGCGGCTCTTCGGCGGCGCGTTTGGCAACGGCATCATCGGCTCCGGCACGAGCATCGGCGATCTCTTGATCTTGAATCAAATCTTCAATCGCGGATTCCTCTTCTAATGGAAGACGGGCGCCAAGATTGAAGATGCGCATGTATCCGCGTGTGCGCATGATTCGAGACTTCGAAAAACGCGGATATTACTCCGCGTTTTTCTTTTTTGCATACGATTGTTATGAATAAGAAATCACACGTCGCCGCGCTATGCCTGCTATTGATCGTGCCGTGGAGCGCGAGCGCCGGATCGGCTCCTGCGGCACGTCCGCTCCGATCGAACGCACAGAGCGCGGCGCGCGCGTGGACCCTCGGCGTGTTCTTCCAAAGCGCCGTGGCGTCCCCTTGCGCGAGTCCCGATTGCCCGCAGAGCTCGTCGCAGATAAAAAACACGGAAGAAATTCCCGCAACGGCCCCAAAGATCGGCAATGCGCTCCTGCAAAATCTGCCGACCCTCTTTGCGCTCAACGCGCTCTTCAGCGGCGCAAGCAACGGCCTCCTCGCGCTCGGCGCCGCCTCGCTCGCCAACATTATCATTCTGTATCGGATTTTCTTCACGCCCTGAAGCCCCCGCCCGCCTCGGCGCATACGCCTATTGATCGCTATCGCTTTGGTGGAAGAAAGACGCGTTACACGCATCTCTTTTTGGTGCGGCAAAACAATCTCCTTATGTGGATAAGTGTGCTTGCTTCTGAATTGCGTTTCAAGTATACTGGAATCGTATTTGAAAGTGATTTGAATATCAATACCATGATCACTAAAAAACAAAAACAGGTATACGATTTTATTGTGTCATACTCCCATGAGCACGGCATCGCCCCCTCCCTTGTTGAGATTGCGGGTCATTTCGACTTCTTGCAGTACCCATCGTCTGCTCACTATCATGTAAGGAAGTTGAAAGATGAGGGTTTTTTGGAGAGCGAGACGAACAAACCACGCTCTATCGGTATCCATGCTGACAAAATCTTAAAGAGTCCCTTTTTGAAAAAGACCGGCATGGACTCTGTGCGCGTCCCTGTTATGGGTGCGGCAAATGCCGGCCCGGCCACTTTGTTTGCAGAAGAAAATATTGCCGGATACTTGAAAGTTTCTAGAAGCTTACTCAATCGTAGAGATGGCGTATTCGCACTGCGCGTAGAGGGCGACTCAATGAATAATGCAGAGATCGGGGGCAAGAATCTTGAAGAGGGTGATTTCGTCTTGATCGACTCGCAATACAAAAACCCGCGCAATGGCGACTATGTGCTTTCGGTATTAGACGGCTGTGCAAATCTTAAGAAATTTCAGAAAGACATGAAGACAGGCGACATTATGCTCGTTTCGGAATCAAAGAATCCAAAACATAAGCCGATTTATGTATCGAGTGAAGACGACTTTATGATCAATGGTAAGATTATTAGTGTTGTGAAAAAATAAGTATGAAAAAACATATTAGATTCAAATTAGCAGAATTATTTTCGGGACCCGGTGGACTTGCTCTGGGCGCAATACGATCTTCCGCGGAGAACAAAAGGAGCGTTTACGGTATTGAACCGATTTGGGCGAATGACTACGATTCCGATACCTGCAAGACATATGCGCGCAATATTCATCATGGGAACGAAAAGGGTGTCATTTGTGCTCCTGTCCAGGACATAGATTTTGAAAAAGTGCCGAAATTTGATGTATTGGCTTTTGGATTCCCTTGTAATGATTTTAGTATTGTCGGTGAGCAAAAAGGATTTGATGGGAAGTTTGGTCCACTTTATTCTCATGGAGTCAGAGCGATTAACACACACAATCCGAAATGGTTTATTGCGGAAAATGTCAGCGGCCTTCAAAGCGCAAACAACGGCAACGCTTTTAAGCAAATCCTAAAGGATCTCGGTGCCGCAGGACAAGGTTACGTCCTTACACCGCATTTGTACAAGTTTGAAGAATACGGCGTACCACAACAACGCCATCGAATTGTGATTATAGGAATAAGAAAGGACATGGGATTGAAATTCCGCGTCCCAGCCCCTACCACAAAATACAAACACGTGAGTACACGCACGGCATTGGAAATACCTAAAATATCGAAGGACGCCGCAAATCATGAACTCACCAAACAATCCGCCGGAGTGATTGAGAGACTAAAATATATTCCCGCCGGAGAAAATGCGTGGTACGAAGGGATACCAAAACATTTGCGACTAAACGTCAAAGGTGCTCGCATGAGTCAGATTTACAAGCGCCTAAATCCTGAAAGTCCCGCGTATACAATCACTGGAAGTGGCGGAGGCGGGACGCATGTCTACCATTGGTCAGAGCACCGCGCATTGACCAACCGTGAACGAGCCCGACTCCAATCTTTTCCTGATGACTTTGTGTTTGAGGGATCAAAAGAAAGTGCCCGGAAACAAATTGGTATGGCAGTGCCCCCAGTTGGTGCACAAGCCATCATTACCGCTGTGCTCAAGACTTTTGCGGGGGTTCCATATGATTCTGTTGCAGAAAACCTTGCCGTCGATGAAGTCGTTAATATGCGAGAGATACCAAGTTTATTTGATGGCGTAGTTGTTCGGACTACAGTTTCCTTATAAAATTCCCCCATTCTCCCCTTGACTTTCTTAAGTAGCCGGACTCCTTAACGAATCGAGTACCGTCGAAATCTTGCCCTGGAATGCCACTTACTTCCCTCAAATCAGAGTAGTGACACCAACCAGCAACCTCACAAGGTATATTTGCGAAATCCGGCATCAAGTTTTTATAGCTTGAGTAATACGGCTTATTTTTGACTGTTTCAGTGATGTCTTTTTTGGTCAATCGCAGTAAATGATCATCTGGAATATCAGGGCGACAGTAGATATAAACATCTGATCGTCGCGTGGGTATATTTATTTCATTTGCTCCCAAGATCAAAAAAGCATTCTTGGGTTTTGAGGCCTTAATGCCAACACCAATGCGCGGAACGCGCATCTCACCGTTTTCAAGAACTCCAACGATATCTTGAGGGACTATTTCATCATGAACGTTAAAATCAAGTACGATGTCTAAATCGAAATCTCTTTTCAAGAATTTCTTTACAGCAATTTCGCCGAGTTGTCCCTTTACCCAATTTGTAATTTTCTGACCAAATTCACGTTGACGTCCGGTGCCGAAGTCTGATTGCACATAGGATCTAAAATGCATTGCGAGCGCAAAATCAAGCGCTAAGGCATAATCCTCTTTGTCCAAGTCAACAGTTCTCCAAGCCAAACTCTCTTTCCACTGACGGAGTATTTCCTCGTCAAAATGAAACCTACCCTTTCCGCCATTTCTTTCGAGGCATGGAAACTCAGCGGCAGTCTTGAAGTAGTTATCAAAAGTCTTATCATCAAGACCAAGAAATTCGATTGCTTCTTTCTTAGTAAGTGATTTTGGCATAATTACTTTATGAAAGACGAGACACTCTTTTTGTATATATCCGCAAACTTCTTGACCTCAGCAACATCAAGACGTCGTTCGCCAGATTCAATTTTAGAGACGTAGGACTGTGGTTTATCAAGCCTCTCCGCGACCTCTTGTTGAGATAGTCTAGCACCAAGACGCGCCTCTTTGAGGCACTCAATGATCTTTCTGTAATCATCACTGTTGACGGATCGGCTCATATCCAAAATGGTACATCCTATTATGGTATAATCCCAAGATAGGATATTATGAGAGGAGCCTGCCTCCATCCGTGCGCGTACAACAACCCCCGTTGTCTTTTGAGGAACATTATAAAACGGCGGGGATTGCTCCCTCACGGTAAGACGTATCTCTTTTGGTTTCCGCGTTCGCGCATGGTAGAGTGTCTTTCATGTCATCCGCACCATCAAAAGAAATATTGGAAAGATACGCCGATGTGCTGGTCAATTTCGCGCTCGGCGGCGGGAAGGGGATCAAGAAGGGCGAGGTCGTGCGGGTCACCACAAGCGAGAGCGCCAAGCCGCTTTTTATCGCGATCCACAACGCCATCATCAAGGCCGGAGGGCACATGGTGTCGGATTATCATCTTGATGACGACGCGGGCATGCAGAAGATGTTCTTCGAAAACGCCAAGAGCCACCAGATAGATTTCTTCCCCGAGAAGTATATGCGCGCGCTCGTCGATCACATCGATCACTCGATCTATATCGCCGCGAGCAATGACCCGCACGCGCTCAAGGGCGTCGACCCCAAAAAGATCATGCGCCGCGGCGAGGCCGTCAAACCCTATCGCGATTGGCGCACCGAGAAGGAACACAAAGGCAAATTCACCTGGACGATCGCGCTTTTCGGCACTGCGGCGATGGCGCGCGAAGCGGGACTCTCCGAAGACGAATACTGGGAGCAGATCATCAAGGCATGTTTCCTCGACACAGCGAATCCGATCGCCAAATGGAAATCGGTGTATCGCGAGCTCGAATCCTATCGCAAGAAATTAAATGCGTTGTCGCCAAAGATCGACCGCCTGCATGTCGAAGGCCCCGATGCCGACCTGTGGATCAAGCTCGGAGATAAGCGCGCATGGCTCGGCGGTAGCGGCCGCAACATCCCGAGCTTCGAGCTGTTCACCAGTCCCGACAAACGCGGCACCGAAGGGTGGATCAGGCTCAATCAGCCGCTCTATCGTTATGGCAACAAGGTGGAGGGCATTGAACTGCACTTCAAGGGCGGCAAGGTGGTGAAGTGCACCGCGGCGAGCGGCGAGAAGCTGATCAAAGAAATGATCAAGACACCCGGGGCGAATATGGTCGGCGAATTTTCGCTCACCGATAGCCGCTTCTCGCGCATCACGCGCTTCATGGCCGAGACCCTCTTCGATGAAAATATCGGCGGCCCCGAAGGCAACACGCACATCGCGCTCGGCGCTTCATACAAAGAATGCTATACCGGCGACGTGTCCAAACTCACCAAAGCGCAAGCGGAGAAGCTCGGCTACAACGATTCATCCGTCCACACCGACGTCATCTCGACCGCGCCCCGCACCGTGACCGCGATCCTCAAAGACGGCAAGACACAAGTGATCTACCAGAAGGGGCGGTTTGTGCTGTAATGGCACTATAATATCCGGTATAGCGCAATCGTATCATTGTGCTACTGTATTCGTATCAGTTTGATACGAATATATGAATATGTCTCCACGGGAAAAAAAGATCATAGAAACGTTGTTAGAACGAGGCCCCTCGCAATCGTCAGCGCTTCACGAGTCTTTGATACTGCAAAAAGAAGACCTCTCACTTGTCACCGTAAAACGCATGCTCTCCGACATGGCGGCGCGCGGACTCCTGGTATCGATTGGATCGGGTCGCTCTTCTGCATATGAGGTGGGATTGGCAGGGCGAATATTTTTCGATATCGACCCGCATGACTATTGCTCGATCGAGCCGGATCGTCGATATGGCTTGAAGCGATACAATCACGATTTGTTTGCGGGGATACCGGAGGCCCTTTTTTCTGACAAAGAACTTAATCGGCTCGAATCAGCGACAGATGCATATAC
>Ga0105164_10001061_pt1 | contig 17850 bp, 16 predicted proteins | sample VDWuncwatermetaG_FD_89674 | JGI IMG/M metagenome (GOLD analysis project Ga0105164, IMG submission 89674) | Wastewater microbial communities from Netherlands to study Microbial Dark Matter (Phase II) - VDW unchlorinated drinking water | ecosystem: Environmental > Aquatic > Freshwater > Drinking...
ATTCTCACATGGCCCGCGATGGGTAACTTCGATTCCCTGGGGTGATGTGAGCACCGCCTACTATTCCACCAAGATTCCCAATATTATTTTCTATGCGGAAGCCCCTAAGTGGTTGCCTCGTTTGCGACCCGTCCTTCCTTTTTTAAAAAAAATATCGAGTCAAGCGATCGTACAAAAATGGGGCGGCTGGGCGATCGACAAATGGGTTGAGGGTCCGTCTTCTGAACTTCGAGAGCAGGGACAAATGCATCTCTGGGGAGAGGTAAGAAACGTTTCAGGCAAGAGGCTGGAAGCAACCGTGGATATTGGTGAAGGCTACCAATTCACCGTCCACTCGGCGCTCGCAGCGGTTCGCACAATTTTAGATAACGGCCCACGCTCGGGCGTCTACACGCCATCGCAAGCTTTTAAAGGCCAAACAATTTTTCAGATGCCATCGCCCCGACTCAACAGACCTCTTTCGTAACCTAAAGCGTTATCTTTTCCAAGATCCTTTTCCAGAGCCGCGTCCCAGTCGAAAAATGTACTCAACGATACGCAAGCATCGCCTCCGTGCATTTTTCTCCCGCTCCTCGCTCTGGTAAAGGCTTTTGAAAAATCTTAACGCTTTAGGTTACAAAAGTGGTCTATTGGCGAAGTCTTTTAGTTTACAAAAGAACCTCCCTGTGGGTAGAATCCCCAGCTATTGAATGGTCAGTAAATCCGCGTATTTAGCGGATAAGGTTCAGGCTCATTGGAGCAGGAAGTAAATTAACGGATGTTGTTAAAGTTTGTCTTGTCTTTTTCTCTGCTTCTAGGGGTAGGGATGACGGCGAATGCGGCTGGGCCTGAGATCATTAAGGTGGTCATTGAAGGTAACCAGAAAATAGAAGCCGCTGCGATCTATTCAAAGATCAAATCGGTTCCCAAGTCGGCTCTCAATCCGGAATTGATCCGTGAAGATATCCGTTCGATTTTTGCCCTTGGATTTTTCGATGATATCTCGGTCACTGAAGACAAGGTGGCTGGCGGGGTTAGCCTAATCTTCAGTGTCAAAGAAAAGCCTATCTTGGCTAAGCTTGAGTTCGAGGGGGTTGAAGAAATCGACGAGGACGAGCGCAAAGACCTCGTGGTCGCCAAGCAGTACGAGGTGTTGGATATCCATAAGCTTAACCAATCGGTTGAGAAAATGACCGCAAAGTACGAAGAGAAGGGGTTCTACCTCGCTGACGTCCGTTATGATGTGGCTCTCGATGAAAAGAAAAATGAAGCGAACGTTAAATTTACCGTCCATGAGAACGACAAGATCCGAGTCAAGAGCATCAATATCATTGGTAATAAAGTTGTTCTAACTGACGATCTTTTTAAAGTGATGCAGACGCAAGAGGGTGGGCCTTTTTCGTGGATGACTGGCAGTGGAGCGTTTCGAGAGGCAGTTTTTGAACGGGATATCGCCGCTCTGTCTATGTATTACGGCACTCTGGGTTATATTCGCGCCCGCTTTGGAAAGCCCGAAGTCACTGTGTCGCCTGATAAGCGTTGGGTCAATATTACGTTTTATGTGGAAGAAGGCGACGAGTACTTTGTAGGCGACATTGATTTCTCTGGCGAGCTTCTCTACAAGAGGGAAGAACTTCAGTCTGATTTGCTCATGAAAAATGGTGATGTGTTTAATACCGAAATATTACGCCGCCAGACTCTGTTTTTTACGGATAAGTATGGCGATCTGGGGTACGCCTTTGCGAATATCGTCCCCCAACCCAATATCCACGACGACACTAAGAAGGTTGATATCACCTATGATGTTGATCTTGGGGACCGGGTTTATCTCGGTAAAATTACCATCACTGGGAACACGCGGACCAAGGATAAAGTTATTCGCCGCGAACTTAGGATGGTTGAGGGCGAGCTCTTCAATAATTCCAAAAAACGAGAGAGCCGCGATGCGATTCAACGTCTTGGATTTTTTGATGACGTGCAATTCCATCAGAATGCGTCAAAGTCCAACCCTAACTTAGTGGATGTGGAGATCCAAGTTAAGGAGCGTTCGACGGGGCAGTTGGTGATCGGTGCGGGGTATGCTTCAGGGCAAGCAGGGTTTATTTTTCAAGCGCAATTATCGCAGAATAATTTCTTAGGCAATGGTCAGATGGCGAGCCTGTCGGCTCAGATTATGACGGGGCAGCAGTTTTATGAGTTCAGTCTTGGTCTGCATGAGCCTTATTTGGGTTACTCCAATTGGAGCTTGGGCGGGGACCTCTATCAGCTTCGTCGCCAGGTGTTTAGCTTAAGTTCCGTAAAGACCTTTGACGAAACCAAAACCGGATTTGATATCAAATTAGGACACCCCGTACTTGAATTTACGAATCTCTTTCTGACCTATAAGCTTGAGAACTCAAGTGTCCCTGAGAATACCATCATTGATCGGACCCTAATCCCGTTGCATTCGGTGAACGGAGTCACAAGTTCTGTCACCGCGAGTGTGGTCTTTGATAAGCGCGATGATCGTTTGGACCCTCGTAACGGTTGGTATTGGAATGTCGCGGGAGAATTTGCGGGGTTAGGCAGTCAACGTAAGTTCTTTAAGAGTACGGCAGGGATCAAGTTTTTCCATCCCATCATTTCAGATATCATTTTTAGGACGAATGTTACCGCGGGCAATATTTCAGCGGTTGGTGATGCCGAGATCCCCATTAACGAACTTTTTATTCAGGGCGGCCTCTATAGTTTAAGAGGCTATGATTTCTTAAGTATTGGTCCAAAGGCCCGGCTTTCCTCTGATCCGGCTAATTTATCTGCTGACGCGATTGCGAAGGGGGTCCAAGGGCAGCAGATTGTCATTGGCGGTCGAAACCAAGTTCTTTTTAATTCAGAGATCGAGTTTCCTATTTTGCGTGAAGCTAAGTTACGAGGTGTTTTCTTCTTCGACGCAGGCAATGCATTCAACGGAAGTATGTCCACGCTGAGTCCGACACTTTACGCAAATGTGGGTTGGGGTGTGCGTTGGTTTACTCCCATCGGTCCCTTGCGTTTTGAGTTTGGATATCCTATCGTTAATCCCGGTCCAGCGAAGTTCTACTTCACGATTGGGCCGCCATTCTAAAACCTGGAGATCGTATGAAATTACTCTTAATTAGTGCCGTAGTAGGGACCTCATTGCTTTGGGCGGATGGGACGACCCGGATTGGTTTTGTTGATCTTCAAAAGGCTATGGCGACGGTAGATTCCGGAAAAAAGGCTCAGGCACAGCTTGAAAAAGATGTGGCCGCTAAGAAATTACAGATTGAGAAACAGCAGAAAAGCCTTCAGGAAGAGGCCGAAAAATTTGAAAAGGGCGCAGCACTTCTCGGTAATTCCGCTAAGGCAGCTAAGCAGGCCGAGCTGCAGAAGAAGTTTGCTGAAGTGCAGAAATTTGCAGGTGAGGCGCAAATGGAATTGCAGAAGAGAGAACGAGATCTCACTAAACCTATTTTAGATGAACTCAGGGCCATCATTGAAGGTATTGGCAAAGAAAAGAAATACCAATTGATCGTAGAAAAAAATGAAGGCGGGGTTCTTTATACGGAATCAGGTTCTGACCTTACCGATCAGGTGATTGAGCTCTTTAATAAGAAAAAGAAATCGTAATTTATAAGACAAGCATACTGAGTACGAGTAGCCCGAGCACCAGTAAGAGGCGCATGATCCAAGGCGCTTCGAGATCCATCTCTTTCAGAAGTTCCATCGGTCGCCAAGGAGTGGTTGGCCCCTTTTTTGCCGTTGAGTTAGCGTCGGAATCATCGCGCCGCTGAGGCATGGCAATGACGTTGGTTTTTTCGCTTTTCGGATTAAGTTCTAATTCCTCGGTCTTTTCATCAAACATGGCAAAATCCTTTCGTACGTAAATCTTTTGGTATTATCGTGAGATAAAAATCATCGCAGGGCGGTTGCCCCGCCAGCTAAACACTTCGACACAACCTGAGATTCTTCCTTGATAAAGGTAGGCCATACAGGCGTACCCAATGCGAACTTCAATCAGAGCTTGATTGTTCTGAGTCTGGCCATAGTAGCTCGTCGTAGCATAGGCGACGGTGCCTCTGAGAATCATTTGCACCCGTTTATCTGAGTTATAATAAGTTGCCGGCAAGTCCTGCAGAGTGACCGGGTCTTTAGAGCTGACGCAGATCGAGCTAGGGACTGCCGATACCGCATAGCCAAAGAGATAGGACCAGTCAGACAGGCTCAGCATCGCGGTTCCGACGACTGGATTGGTAAATACATCAGCTGACGGAGCAGATTGGTACATCACATTGACGCTTAGGCTCGCGTTGACTGGAATATAAGACTGTGTGTTGAGAAGGCCCTGAAAAGGAGTGTTATCCGCTCGCAGATTGGAATGTCCCGTGATCGTCGCGCAGTTTGCCGATTGGCTTGGGGGTGTTGTGCTAGGTGTTGGAGTCGTCGTTGGGGCAGTGGGCGAAGGTGCGGGAGTATTGCCGTTTTCACTATCATCGCTTCCACACGAAACGTTAAGAAGCGCTGCGATGGCTAAGAGAACAAATAGATAAGGGAATCGTTTCCGACGAGTCATGACTGACCGCCCGTAAGGGTGAACCATTTGTTGTCATCGACATTCGGCACGGTCCCTAGTTCATGGACTTGGGGCGAGGAGACTTGATTCATGTAGTTGCGGCATGCGTTCACTGCATTGGTGCAAGCCATTCTCCAACCATCTGACCAAGGTATTTCAGTGCAGCCAGTGACGCCCACGGGCAGACACTGGGTTTCTCCAGTCATTCTTCGTCGGTAATAGACTTTGTATTCGTATTGAGAGCCAGTCATTGAAAGCGTCTTTAAGACCCGCACGGAGATCAAGTTATCGGAGAAAACCATATCCAACGCATTCGCCCCACGAGTTCCGACATTGGGTGTGTAGGGGATGATCGCCCACCAGAAGCCGAGAACATCTTCGACTCCGATCATAAAATCGCCTTCGAGTTTTGAAGTGCTTCGCCCTGCGCTTACGGAAAGTTGGATCAGAGGGTTCCCAACGAGAGGGGGCCTTATATAGTCGGGAGCGGCAATGTCTTGCAGCCCTGTGTAAGCGGTATTGTCGACAAGAAGCATCGCAAAGCCACCTGGCATTGACGGAATTCCCGCTTTTGGGGATGGCGTCGTGGTGTCGATGGGTGTGGTACCAGTGGGGAGAGGATCAGTGACCGTGGGGATCCCATTGGTTTCAGAGGAATTGCCCCCGCAAGCCGATAAAAGCCCAAGCAACGTAGTCGTAACCAAAATTTTTCTTAGCCAGCTCAACGTTCATCCTCCAAAATGTAACCCAGGCGCGCTGCGAGAGCTCGCCTTCAAGGCTTTCAAGTGCAAGTTCGATACCAACGTGTTTTAAGCAAGATTGGATTCAGGTGGGCCGAAAAAAAGTGGCTTTAAAATGAACAGCTGCGATTTAAAACACGCTGAATACACCAAGCCATAATCAAAGATAACCGCAAAGATCCCAACGAGTTTGCTCTCTGAGGGAAGTCTTGTTAGATCCGTTACGGATGAGTTGCCATTGTTAGGACCCAATGATAAAGTTTGGCCTAGAATTTCGCAGCTGAAGTTAAACAAGGAGAGCTGAAATGTCTTATATCGTGACCCAACATTGCGTTGACTGCAAGTATACGGACTGTGTCGCGGTTTGTCCGGTGGACGCGTTCCACGAAGGCGACCGAATGTTATATATCAACCCAGACACCTGTGTGAATTGCGATGCTTGTGTGCCAGCGTGTCCGGTCGAAGCGATTTTCAGCGAAGAAAATTTACCTGCGAACTTTCTTCCTTATAATCAGATCAACATTGATGGTTGTGTGACCAACCCAGTGATTAATCAGAAAAAGGACGCCATGGCCGGCGCAAAATCACTCGAAGAACTGAAGAAGCTTGATGCTCAAGGCTATACGCCTCCCAATTTCCCCTGATAATCGACCTAAGTCGTCGTAGGTAAACCCTAGTTATCATAACCAAAAATATCTTAACTCTGAACTCTTGACCGAGTGCACAATGCCCATTACGGTGGGGTTGTGTCGTTTTGGGTATGGGGGGATCAATATGAAATATTTATTTTGTCTGTTTCTTTTATTGGCTGTCGCAGCCTGCTCCGGTAATCAGGGCGGGGTTACGCTCGCTGCGTTCTCCGATGGAAAGGTGAGCGTCATTCGCTCTGCCTATAATCAGCCAGCTCTGAAAGTCTTGAATGCGGATTCAGGGATCGATGCTGATCTCAAGCTCTTTGAAGCTCAGGGATATATTCAGGCGTATGATCGGTTCCTTCAGATGGACCTCATACGAAGGCAGGGCGGAGGGACGCTTGCTGAAGTTTTCGGGGATTCATCTCTTGATAAAGATAGGGAAGTTCATGGGACAGGATTGCCTTCGGCTGCGAGAAAATCTCTGGATCGGATCCAATTGGAGCACCCCGAGGTTTATCAAAGCCTTGTTGCGTACAGTCGCGGGGTCAATAAGTTCCTTGAAAAACTCGAGGAAAACCGTCCGAATTGGGCAAGGATTTACCGCCAATACACGAAAGACGCCCATTATGTGCCGCGCCAATGGGAGCCGTTGGACTCTGTGATTATCTCGGAGGCGGTGAGCTTTCATCTATCTAGTGCGGTGATGCCTAAGGCAACGTTTGGAATGATCGCGCTGGGCGTCGCGTCGGAGTTTGCGCATTTACCCGATGTCGATGACCTCACCAAGTTTACTGAAATTTGGGACTTAAGGCCCTTAGAGAACCAATTTATTGTGGGTAATTACCGCCCTAAAACATCGGAGGCTGGGTCAATTCAGGCGACAATGCCCCATGGACGTATTAACAAATGGGCTTCCGACTATCATCCTGAAACGATGATCAAGTGTCGGGACTTGGGCTTTCCATTCCCACCGTGTAAGCAACGCGATTTAATCGGTAGCAACAATTGGGTGGTCTCAAAAACATTTGCAGGAGGCGAAGCGTCGTTTCTGGCGAATGACCCGCATCTTGCCATCACATTTCCCACGGTATTTTACGAAATTGCCTTGGATTCGACAGCGGCCGGTGGGTCCTACCATGTTCGCGGCTTAAGTCTTGCCGGTGTCCCGGGCGTGTTAATTGGACATAATCAGGCGATTGGTTGGGGCATGACGAATCTCGGTGCTGACGTCGATGATATCTATATCGAAGAATTCAATGCCAACCGCAGTGCCACCAAGTTTAAGGGTGAGTGGGTTAAGATCTTGGAAGAGACGCAAACAATAAAAGTCCGCCAAGTTGACGGGAGTCTCCGTGACGAGCCCTTTAAGTATCGCGTGGTGCCTCATCATGGCCCAGTGCTGAGCGAGTATCATGGCGCCTTAAAAGAATCCTTTGGTTTTGTTGAGCTTCTGGCTCAGAAAAAATTGGGCTTGTCCTATCGTTGGACCGGGCATCAGGGAAGTTCCGAGTTGATCGCGATTCTAGGAATTAATCGAGCGACGAATTATGAGTCGTTTCGCTCAGCGCTTAAATTATTTGAAGTGGGTGCGCAGAATATTGTCTATGCAGACAAAGAGGGGAATATCGGTTATTTCGCTCATGGAAAATTTCCCATCCGAAAGTATGTTTCCAAGACGTTACCGCCCTACGTTCCGGTCCCCGGGACGGGCGAGTACGAGTGGTCGGGCTTTCGAGAAGAGGCCCAGGTTCCCCAGGAATATAATCCAAAAACAGGACGAATCGTCACGGCAAATAACGATCCGTTTGGCCAGTCTCATGACCCGTTTCTATCACAGTTTGATGATTATTTTGGAGCTGGGTTTAGTACCGGTAGTCGCGCGACTCGGATTACTGAACTCTTGGATCAGAAAAAGGGGAATATTAACCTCAAGGATATTCAGAGCATGCAGATCGACCATCTGGACATGACGGCTCGTCGGTTTATCGCTCTTTTGCGTGAGCATGGTTCAGCGATCGAGCTCGCATCGGACGGGGCGAGCCTTCTGCGTGAAAAGCTTTTGAACTGGGATCTACAATCCAAAAGAAATCAAGAGCAACCTCTATTATTCGATATCTGGCTTAATAGCGTTACGGGAGATTTCATGCAAACTGTGCTTGCAGACCTACCCGATCAACTGACCAAGCCATTTAGGTTGAGTACGTTAACGATCAAGTCAGCATACCATCGGTTAGCAGATTCCCTTCAACAAGGTGATATGAAAGTTGGTACAGAGGCGCTTAAGCGGACGTTAGAGGCTGCAGCGGAAGTTGTGGAAAAAGACGGTTTGTGGGGCAGCCACTGGGGTAGTCGAAACCGGTTGATCTTTAAGAATCCTCTTGAGGGGATTGTCCCGACGTTTGCCGTTCTGCCGATTGAGCGAGATGGCGCGTGGGATACCGTGGATGTTGCAGGCGATGGTGTGGGTCCAAACTTCAGATTGTCGATGTCAATAAAGCCTGGCCAGCCCATTGAAGCCTATAACGTTCTGCCGGGCGGTAATTACAGCATCTTTGAGATGAATGATATGTACCGTGAACTTTTCATGTGGCGAGACGGTGGGGTTCGGCCACTGGTTGCGTTTCAGGATTAGCCATTTCTGCTAAAAGCGTGGTTTTGCAAGTTGGACTTGTTCGTTGAAAGAGCCGATATCGTCGGTCGTGCTCGGTAGCACTCCTGTGCTTGCCTCAATACGACCATCCTTTCCCACATTAAGGGGTTGCCGAACGGACTGAGCTGGCACGCGGCCTCCTGTTTCAAGAAGCGTGTTCGCGTTAATCTCAAATAGAGTCCCCATGCCATCCACGGCGATATTTTGAAAACCATCGAGTCGGATGAGGCCCTCAAGAATGGGCGCGTCCGTCTCTCCGACCTTAGAAGGGGTAGAGTTTGCGTAGCGGCGTTTGGTCTGGGATTGGCGAGAGTAGCTTGAGGATCGCAAAGACGTGGGGGCACGCCCCCGAGTGGAGACTCCGGGAATACGTGGGATGACGAGAGTCAGTGATGGGCTATTAAATCGTTTCATGGGTTCGCCCCACGAGGAGGCAGTCGGCACTCCCAGTAATATGAGACATAGTAATAGAACTCTCAAACTCATCTCCCCAAAGCATTGCGAATCTAATTCTTGTTATTGCAGAATTGGGGCCAGTCATTTGGCTGATGTATTCTTCTGGGTTTGTAGAGGGATCAAAAACATGGGGTGTGTGATTGGCCGACATCTGGCTGACAATTTTCGTCACGCCCTGCAGCATTTTAGGCTTTAAGTTTGTCAGCGATCTCTCCGATAGAGAGGGTGAAGAAGTATACACAGTGAATAGGGTTTCATTGATTCTGAAATTGGGAGAGAATGGTGTTAGGCCCCCGTGTCATACAAGAGAATAAGGAATCTGAGATGGGTAAAAATCATTCAGATAAGTTGGCGTTCTTGAGAGCCGCCGCCTTAGTGCTGATTTCGGTCTATGGCGTTGGTGTCAGAGCTGAGTACCGCAACGCTAGCTACAACAATCGAAATCATAATAATCAAAATTTCCGTAATAACGATGTTGGCCTCAAAAGATTTGGGAATGCCACCTCTATTAAGCAGAATGGCAATCAGATAGTTGAAGTGGACGGTAGTGGCGATGTGATCCAAACTCTTTTTCTATTGGGGGATGGGCGCATTGTCGGCAATCGCAACACGCCTAGCGAAAAGGCAGTCGCTGAGCTTGCTGAAGTTTACCTCCAAAACTACGATAATTTCCGTTTTGCGAGAAATGGTAACGCCCGCAGTAATTTTGCGAGTGTGGATCGATTTCTAAGACGCTACACTCGGTTTGGGCAGATTAATGGCATCCGAGATATTGACTTAAATTTTGGAGTCGATATTGGGGGCGAAGGGTTAAAGGATATTCAACTCAGTAATAATCCTGTCTCGGAACAAGCCTTGCGGCAGGCCGCACTTGCTGAACTTTTAAATTCTGTGGGCAACCCCAGTTCAGACAGGACCGTGAGTTTTAATCAGGTCTCCGGCGGCAGGGTGAGCGGACTGGTCCAAGATGGAATTTTCAGGCCGGAGATGCTAGCCCTTCTCACGGGAAACTACGAAGGCGGAGTCGACGGCAATGTGAATTACTCGACCTATCCCTACGCCTGCACCGGTAGGATGCGTGTGGATTGGATGGCGTACCGAGGGCTTAATGCCAGAAACTACAACGCCCTTCTTGAGATTCCGGCGAATCTGAATGACCCTGACCCGAACCGCAATCTTTTTACCAGGCTAGGTGTGCAGGGCAACGTGGCCAACGCGGACCCTCGAGATGATAACGCGACAAGCAGTATCATCATTGATTCCAACGATTCGATCATTTCGAAAGGGCCGAACCGAATCATTACCCGAGTCAACCGCAACCGAAACCTACCTTTTAGAATTAGTTATGACCCTGTTAAGACGGATCAACTTGCTGCTGATATGAGAAACGCGACGGTTGGGGCAATCAAGACATCGGTTGCAAGAGAATCCCTTTGGCTAAACCTAAAAGGTTTTATGGCGGGAACCCTTTCGACGATTGAGGATGAAGGCAATAACCCCAAGGTGAACGTTGCGACTTCGGCGCCTAATGAAGTGGTTAAAAAAGAAGTGCGGTCCTTCACTGATTGTTTGAGATGCCATGGGCCTGGTTTTAGGGGTGGGATCAAGGACCAGGCAGCAGACCCCAAAAAGGGATATACAAACTTTCATCAACAGATCCAAGACCAAGAAGGCAGAAATCTCTTTCCCGAGACGGCCTACGCCCGGTATGAAGCGGAAGTCCGTGCGGATAGTGAAATCTACATGAGAGCTAAGCGAGCCGCCGGAGTCGATACCACTCGAAAACCGGCAGCGGGCGAAGTGGGTCCTCCCGTTGCGTTTTCGGCCATGTATGAGCTTAGCGCCAAATACGAAGAGCCTCTGACTCTCAAGCAAATCAAAGCTGAATTGGCTTCAGCGGGTATCAATAACTTAGGGCCTGTGAGTGAAACGATCGCACGTGCAGGAATTAGATTGGGAGAAGGCGAGTCCCAGCTTGTGGACCGAGCGCTTTGGGAACAGAAATTCTGCGAAATCTTTGCCCAAATGGGAGGTCGGAGTGTGACATCCGCAACGCCTCGCCCACCTTCCGAACGGGGCGATCATCGAGTGAACGACGCGATTAATAATCAGAATAATCGTCTCATCCGACCAAGTTCCTGTCGTAACGGCTCATGCCGATGACGCGGTAACACTTCGGTAATAATCATGGATTTCGAGGTCAAATGGACTTAAGGTTTGAACGTTAGGGTCCTCTCGAAATTGTGCATGGCATTGGTAGCACAGGCCCACTTCGCCCACCCTGCGGTAGAGCCACAAATCCAATAAAGTTACAACGACCAGAGATAACCCGTAAGTGATCACACTTGTCGCCACACCGACGACAATCAACCCAAGTCCAAGTTTTCGGTTAAAATCCTTCTGACGATAGAGATGGGGGCTTGCGCACTGGGGGCATTGCGTGAGCTTGAGCTCGGTCTGAAAGGTCTCAGTCATATGTGACCACAGGATCTGCCCACAGGATTCGCAGGATGGGCTCAAACTAATCGGGGCCTGCAGAGTAATCGTCTGCCAGTGGTTGCAGAGAATGCAGCGTGAATAGACATTCATGCAGGGAAGACCTTCCACGCCGTTTTTAAAAAAACATGAAGGATCTCGCCAACTGTCACCGAGAGAACAGCGACATAGAGTAATCCGGTCGCTGATTGCGTCGAACGAATCCTCACTGAGCTCCAGACCATCCAACCGATGGTTAAAGAAAAAACTAAACCCCACAACACTCGCATCAGAAGAAATAACCCTTCCGTCGTCGAAAACAGATGGCGGTAGATCTCAATTTCAGAAAATTGCGAAAGGTATTGGTAACTCAGCCATGAAGTTGTGAGGCATCTAAATCCAAGAATGCCAAGCCAGACTAAAGTGGTTCGTTTCAACTCATCGATGGGCAATTTGGGTTGCACCAAGTACCAGTGTCCGAGCAGCATTGCCGCCATCGTAAACCCAAGCAGAAGCGGGGCTGATAGCTCATGCAAAAAAAGCCAAATCGTGGAGGCCGACCCATCCCAGGCCATTCCCGTCAGTCGTGACCATCCGAAAGCCCCTAGAAGGATTAATGAAAAATGCCAGAACGCTTTCAAGGGGAGCAACGAAACCGTGACGATACCGATCAGAAAAACCAGAAAACCCCATTGCATTTCGTCTGAAAGCATCGTTCGCTGCCAAAAATACAGTCCGATCACGACGACGCCGATCATCAGCCCGTGGTAGAAGAAGTACCGCCGCCCGACAAGAGAGGGCCTCACGGCCAGAAAACTTAAGAAAGTTCCGCCCGCGAGGCTCACCATAAACTGCCACAGAGAAAGACTTAAGAGCATGCCTTCCTTGTCCGTGCTTTCCCCAAAATTGTCAAATACGGTATCCAAATACGGTATCCGTTACCTAATGGTCCCTGAAATGGTTGTCCATGTGTCGGGGACCATTAGGTAACGGATACCTTATTGACCGGTGTGGGGGGGATGGAATAGCTTCGGGGCGTATGTCAGTACTCGTCAGTGTGAATGGTAGGATTGGTGGCGGATCAGACCCTATGATTGGCGTCTTGGATCGTGGTTTTCTTTTTGGAGACGCGGTTTATGAGACGGGGCGGTCGTATGATCGAAAATTTCTTTTTTGGGAAGATCATTTTCAGCGCTTAATGCGATCCGCGGCAACCATGGGCATTGAATGCCCCTATTCCGAGGCCTGGATTTTGGGCCGACTCTCCGAGCTTTCTGGGGCCTTTAAGCAGGATAATCTTTATTTTCGGATCATCCTCACAAGGGGTGTCATCGATCATGTGGGTCTGGATGTGTTTTCTTCCGAGACGAAGCCCACCGTAGCCATGGTGGTGCAAAGTCTTGGTTCTAAGAACGATGAAAAGCGTAAGACAGGTGTGAGCCTGATGACCTCTTCGGTGGTACGTAACTCAGCCAGCGCGCAGGACCCCAATATTAAGACGAGTAATTATCTCAACTGCCTTTTTGCCCTACGAGAAGTCAGAGCGCGTGGCGGTGAAGACGCGGTTCTGTGTGATGCTAAGGGGATTGTGACGGAAGGGACAACGTTCGCGGTATTTGGAGTTCGTAAAGATGGGGTTCTGATCACTCCGAGTTTAGAAACTGGGATTCTCGACTCGATCACTCGCCGGCATATTATCGCCATCGCCGAAAAAATAATGCCAGTTGAAGTCGGATTTTTCTCAGTTAAGGAATTCTTAGCATGCGATGAAGTGTTTATGGCGAGTAGTGTCCGAGAGCTCATGCCCGTGAGGCTCTGGGATCAGCGTTCGTATGTTGTCCCTGGTTCCGTGACTAGCAAACTCCACGAGCTCTTCGGTCAGCAGATTAGCCGGTACCTTCAAAACGCAGTGGCGTTCTACTAGACTAGTTTCTTAAACGCTTCAGTTAATTTTGGGACAACGTCGAAAAGGTCTCCGACAATTCCATAATCCGCCTTCTGAAAAATCGGCGCCTCAGGGTCGGTGTTGATTGCAACAATGACCTTCGAAGTCCTCATGCCGGCAAGATGCTGAATGGCTCCAGAAATTCCACAGGCAATATAAAGTTTTGGGCTAACCGTTTTTCCCGTTTGCCCCACCTGCATATCATGAGACGCATACCCAGCGTCGACTGCGGCTCCGCTGGCTCCCACAGCGGCGCCAAGAACGGCTGCGCATTCTTGGATAATCTTGAAGTTATCCGCACTTTTTAAGGATCGACCGCCTGAAATAATGATATCGGCTTCGGTGAGATCAACCTTTTTAGTCGCCGGGGCGAGCACTTCGACTGTTTTGGCTCGGATTATTCCAACTTGAGCGGAAGCTTTTTCGGGAGCACCACTGCTAGCCGTCTTAACTTGGGCTGCCATGACATTGGGCCGAACTGAGAAAACTGCCGGTGTTTTAGCGAAGCTGACCTGCTTGGTGCACTTACCCGCATACACGGGTCGTGTGACGGTGAAACTAGTGCCTGAGCCTTTAAGCGCGATGCAGTCTGCGGCCATTCCCACCTGAAATTTGGCGGCGAGGCGAGGTAGAAAATCCTTACCCTGCGAGGTTGCGCCGCACAGGATTGCCATCGGAGATTGCGTTGATAAGTAGGCGTGGATTGCGTTCGCGTAGCCTTCAGTGCTGTACTGGCTGAGTTCAGGTGATTCGAGAAAAACGACTTTGGCAGCACCGAACTCGGTTAGCGATTGGGCGACGGGTGCCGCCTCGGGTCCGCCAAGGATAACGGCCATTGCCGTAATATTCTGACGCTTGAGTTCACCTAAAAGCTCTAGGGTCACTCGTTTTAATTGGCCGTCTCGGTGTTCTGCAATGACATAAACTGACATAATGCCTCCTCTTAGATGACTTTAGCTTCTTCTCTGAGTAACCGCGCAAGCTCCGTAGCTTGAGTGGCGGTGTCCCCGGCGATTTTCTTTCCGGCTTTTCTTTCCGGTGGAAGTTCGTACCCAGCTTCAGTCATCGTGGCTGCCGCGGTGACTCCTAGATCTTGTAAACTATACGTTTTGATTTCTTTTTTCTTCGCCTTCATAATTCCAGGAAGACTCGCGTAGCGCGGGGTATTGATTCCCTTGTTGACGGCAAACAGAGCTGGCAGGGGGCAGTGGACAACATGTTTAGCGCCCCCTTCAACTTCTCGTTCTGCTTTGGCGTCTTTCTTATCTGGCCCAATCGCAATTTTAACGACGACAGAGACCGAAGGGATATTTAAAAGTTCTGCGACATACCCAGAAACGGCTGAGCCATCATCATCGATGGCCTGTTTTCCACAGAGCACAATTTCAGGGTTCTCTTTCTTGATGGCGGCTGAAAGAGCTTGTGCGATCACAAAGGGATCAGAAGCCTCCGTGGCTTCTTTGATGTGAATGGCGTTATCGGCGCCCATGGCAATGGCAGTTCGCAGCGCTTCGACGCATCGGTCTGGGCCCATCGTGACCACAGTCACCGTTCCAGCCTTAAGCCCTTCTTTGATCTTGAGGCCTTCTTCAATGGCGTATTCATCGTAGGGGTTGATGATCCATTTGATATCACCTTTTTCAATCCCCGATTTATCAGCGGTGATCCGAATCTTTGTTTCGGTATCCGGTACCTGTTTTAGCATGACGACGACATTCATTGTTTGAATCCTTTCGTTAGTCTTGAAGAAGATGGCGGGCAATAACCACGCGTTGGATCTGCGAAGTTCCTTCGTAGATCTGAACCAATTTCACGTCACGCATGATCTTTTCAACAGGATACTCTCGGGTGTACCCATAGCCCCCAAAAATTTGGACAGCGTCAATGGCTACCTGCATGGCCATATCCGCAGAAAATCGTTTTGCTAAGGCCGAATAGTAACCTCCTTTTTTTTCGTCGCCTTTATCGATCGCCGAGGCCGCTTGGTAACACAGAAGCCTTCCTGCTTCGATATTGGTTGCCATATCGGCCAGCATAAACTGGATCCCTTGAAAGTTTGCGATGGGTTGGTTGAATTGCTTACGCTCTTTAGAGTAGCGGATCGAATGTTCCATCGCAGCGCGAGCCGCGCCAACCGCGCCCGAGGCGATCGGTGGCCGAGTGTGGTCCAAGGTCCGAAGCGCAATTTTAAAACCACCGCCTACCGAGCCAATCAAGTGGCTCTTGGGGACGCGGACATTCTCAAAACTGATGGCTCGCGTATCAGAGGCGCATTGGCCCAGCTTATCTTCGTGTTTGCCCACACTGATGCCTTTGGCATCACGCGGGACAACGAGGCAGACAATGCCTTTTGACTTAAGATCCTTATTTACTGTCGCAAAGACTGTGTAAAGTGAGGCGTGGCCCGCATTAGTGATCCACATTTTTGATCCATTGATGACATAATGATCGCCATCTTCTTTAGCGTGTGTCGTCAATGAGCCGGCATCCGAACCAGAATTGGGCTCCGTGAGGCAGAAGGACGCAAGTTTGGGCTCATTTAAAAATGGGACGACAAATTCTTTGATTTGCTCGTCAGTACCACCCAAAAGGATGGGGTAGAGTGCCAGGTTATTCACCGCAACGCTTGTGGTGATTCCAAGGCAGCCGGCGCCCATCTCTTCGTTTAAGATCACGTCTTCTAATACTCCGAGGCCTAATCCCCCAAATTTTTCAGGGACACAGCCATTCATGAGGCCATTTTCCCAAGCTTTTTTGATCAGATCATGAGGGAACTCATGCGACGCATCAAATTTGGCAGCGACGGGGATGACATCATTCTGGACAAATTTTCGGACCATTTCTTTTAAGGAAAGCTGTTCTTCGGAAAGTTCAAAACCAATCATTTTCTGTTCCTCACCTAGCTGAGATTGAATATGCTAACACGGTAGATAGATTTCTCGCGCTTTTCAAGTATTTATGGAGCGAGTAAGGTGTCCTTTAAGGAGAAAAGAATTTCATGGGTAAACCTAAACCAACGATATTGGTTATTCTAGATGGGTTTGGAGTGAATCCAAAAACAGAAAATAACGCGGTCGCACAAGCTCGAATGCCTACGTGGCAAGGGTTTCTGAAGAAATTTCCCGTTACCCAATTAGAAGCCTCGCAGAGCGACGTGGGTTTGCCTAAGGGCTTTATGGGCAATTCTGAAGTCGGCCATCTTAATATTGGTGCTGGGCGCGTTGTTTATCAGGATTTTTCTTTGATCAGTAAGGCAATTTCCGACGGGTCGTTCTTTAAGAATGCTGCGATCTTAGGGTTAATGGAAAAACTTAAAATCTCGCAAAAGGCGCTGCACTTAGTTGGGCTCGTTTCGGATGGTGGGGTGCATAGCCATCTCAGTCACGCTGTCGCGTTATTAGAGTTAGCCAAAAATATTGGTCTCAAAAAGGTTTGGTTACATCTGATTACTGATGGCCGGGATACGGATCCGATGAGCGGGGCAGGTTTTGTGGCCCAGCTTCTTCACGCGGCCGAAAACATTGGCGTTGGTTCTGTTGCCACAGTCATGGGCCGTTTTTTTGCGATGGACCGCGACCAACGTTGGGAGCGAACGCAATCAGCTTTTGAAGTGATGGTGGGAAAAAAAGGGAATCTATTTCAATCAGTCACCGAATACCTAGAAAAAGGGTGCTACGGGGAGGGAAAGACGGATGAGTTTATTCCGCCCGCCAGCCATCAAAAATACTCCGGTGTTCTCGATGGAGATGGAATTCTCTTCTATAATTTTAGAGCTGACCGTGCTCGTCAAATCACTCGCGCCTTTATCCAATCGGATTTTCAAGGATTTGAACGGTCTCGATACCCAGTTTTGGCCCAGTTTGTCAGTATGACGCCCTATGATCAATCCTTCGAGATCTCCGCTGCTTTTGAGAAGCCCGTTGTCCCCAACACTCTGGGTGAGATCGTAAGCCACCAGGGTTGGAAGCAGTTACGGATTGCGGAGACTGAGAAATATGCCCACGTCACTTATTTTTTTAATGGTGGCAGGGAAGCGCCCTTTCCTAACGAGAAGCGTGTACTGGTACCGTCGCCAAGAGAGGTTGCGACTTACGATTTAAAGCCCGAAATGAGTGCACGGGCTCTGACCGCTGAACTTTTAAAGCAACTTAAGGCCGACGCCTACCAGCTCACCGTCTTAAATTTTGCAAACCCCGATATGTTGGGTCATACCGGAAATCTCCGTGCGACGGTTGAAGCGCTTGAAGTTGTCGACGATTGTTTAAAGCAAATTGGGCTCTGGGCAGAGCAAGAAGATGCCATTCTCATTCTGACAGCCGACCATGGAAATTGCGAAAAGATGAAGGATGACGCAGGGCGTCCACTTACGTCGCATACGCTCATGCCGGTTCCCTTTGTGC
>Ga0105164_10001062_pt1 | contig 17847 bp, 14 predicted proteins | sample VDWuncwatermetaG_FD_89674 | JGI IMG/M metagenome (GOLD analysis project Ga0105164, IMG submission 89674) | Wastewater microbial communities from Netherlands to study Microbial Dark Matter (Phase II) - VDW unchlorinated drinking water | ecosystem: Environmental > Aquatic > Freshwater > Drinking...
GGCAAGACCACGGTGGCCCGCATGCTCCTGCGGCAGATCGGGAGCCGTGCGAAGACGGCCGTCATCACGAACACCCATCTCACGCCGAAGGCGATCTTGACACTCATCTTGGAAGACCTCGGCGCCGCGTACGAGCACGGCTCGAAGACCGAACTCCTGATTCAATTGAATGAGTATTTACTTTCCCAGGCACGGCAGGGCGAAGACGTGGTCCTTCTGATTGATGAGGCACAGAACCTGAGTCGTGAGTGCCTCGAAGAAATCCGGATGCTTTCGAATCTTGAAACCGAAAAAGAGAAACTGATTCAAATCATCTTAATCGGACAGCCGGAATTGAAAAAGAAGCTCGAGATGGTTTCACTCGAACAGCTCCGTCAGCGTATCGCCGTGAGCTATCACCTCCAGGCTCTCAGTGAAGCGGAGACCAAGGAATACATCCTGCACCGACTGAATTTGGCGCGGGCCAACGGCCGTGATATGAATTCCATTTTTGATCCCGTTTCTTTTGAAGTGATTTATCACTACTCGCAGGGCCTGCCGCGTCTGGTGAACAAGATCTGCGACCACGCGCTCCTGACGGGTTTCGTTGAGAACGTCACGGCCATCACGCCCTGCATCGTGGCCGACGCGATCGAGGAACTGGAAATGAAAGACGGGAGAAGGGACCGAGCTGATGAGCAAATTTACCAAAGCGCTTGAAAAGATTCAGAACGACAAACTAGAGAATCCGGTTTCGCCGGATAAGAAACAATCTTCCTACGGGTTGCCCAAGGAATTAGAGGAACCGGTGCGCCATTGGGACAAGGGCGTTCCTTCCGTGAAAAACGCGAAGCCCGAAACCTGTATTGTGACTTATCACTTTCCCAATTCTTTGATCACCGAGCAGTACCGAATGCTCAGGACCAATCTGAAGACCCAGCTCGAAAAGGATAAGGCGAAAGTGGTTTTGATATCCAGCTCGGTTCACGGTGAAGGCAAGACCGTGACGGCCACCAACCTTGCGATCTCGCTGGCCGAAGCGGAGGATTGCAAGGTCGCCTTGATTGATGCGGACCTTCGTCGAGGCCGGGTCACGGAGTACTTGGGCCTGGGTAAAAATCTGAAAGGACTCTCAGAGCTTCTGGCTCAGAATCTTTCCTTCAAGCAGTTGATGGTCAAAAATTCCCTCCCGAATCTTTTAATCCTGCCCAAGGGCAAGACGGTCAAGAATCCCTCCGAGCTCGTGGAGTCTCAAAAGTTCCGGGTCCTCGTGGCGGAGCTCCGGAATCACTTTGACTACATCCTGATCGATGCCCCGCCTATCATGTCAGTGGCCGATGTCAGTATCCTGGCCCGCGAAACCGATGGACTCCTGATGGTGGTGCGGAGTGGAAGGACGCCGAAAAATGTCATCTCCCAAGCCCATCATCTCTTCGAGCAGGCCGGCGTGAAGATACTGGGTTACGTCCTGACCGGCGTGGAGTACCAATCGGCGGATGCCCGCTACTATTATCACCAGTACTATTCCAATCAGGTGGACAAGAAGAAGCAGTTCAAGACCCGGGTCGAACACTACCTGAAGAAGACCGGGGAAAAGTTTCAGAAAGCCGAGGAAAAATTCAACCAATGGTGGGAAAAAACCGTTTTGAAAAAGTAAACTGCCTCGTCACAGGCGGTGCGGGCTTCATCGGTTCGAACGTCGTGGATGCCCTTGTGTCACGAGGGGCGCGGGTCCGCGTGCTCGACGACCTCTCGACCGGGAAGCGCGAGAACCTGGAATCGGTGGCGTCCCAGATTGAATTCGTGGAAGGGGACTTGAGGGACCGCTTCACAGTGCAAAAGGCCGTGAAGGGAATGGACTTGGTCTTCCACATCGGCGCGGTCCGGGCCGTCCTCCGGTCCGTGGATGATCCGACTGAAACGAACGAAGTCAACGTGGGAGGGACGCTCAACGTCCTCTTGGCCGCACGCGATGCGGGCGTGAAGCGAGTCGTTTTTTCTTCTTCCTCTTCCGTCTACGGTGAAACAGAAATTTATCCTTCCAAAGAAACAGCCACTCCGAATCCCCAGTCGCCTTACGCGGCGTCCAAGATCATGGGGGAATATTATTGCCAGATCTTCACAAAGCTTTACGGACTCGAGACGGTGGCCTTGCGTTACTTCAACGTGTTCGGCCCGCGTCAGAACCCCGAATCCAAATACTCAGCCGTGATTCCCATTTTCATCGATTGCCTGCTCCGGCGCCAATCGCCTGAGATCCATTGGGACGGTCGCCAGTCGCGCGATTTTTCCTATGTGGACAATGTCGTGGAGGGAAATCTTTTGGCGGCGCAAGCGAAAGGCGTCGCCGGCGAAGTCTTCAATATCGCCTGCCACGAAGAGTATTCCGTCCTCGATATCTTTAACCATCTCAAAGAAATCTTGAAGATCCGGGGGATTGAGCCCGTCTTCAAACCCAAACGCGCCGGGGATGTGCGCCGGACGTTTGCCGAGATCTCCAAATCGGAGCGGCTTCTGGGCTTCAAGGCCCAGACCCGTTTCCGGGAAGGGCTCGAGAAGACCGTGGAGTGGTTCCTTCGCTCCGGTGTTCTCGAAGCCGCCTTGTAAATCGAATGATATGCCTCTGCCCATCGTGCATTCCTACGCCGGATATTCGATCTACCGTCTGTCCCGGAAAGACCGGGACCGAGGAAGTTGGGGAGGAATTATTTTGGCCGTTCTTCTTGCCAACCTCGCCGACTTCGATTTCTTCCCCGGAATATTCGTGGGAGAAATGGGCCGGTTTCATCGCGGCATCACACACAGCCTGGGAGCGGCGATCCTCTGCGGGGCCTTCATAGGCCTCATCGCCCACCTCTCGAAGCGGGGATCGTTTCTCAAAAATTTCACCCTCGCCTCCGCGGCCTACCTTTCTCACATCGTCCTCGCCTTTTTCTCTGAAGCGGGAAGCCACATGCCGATCTTCTGGCCCCTGAGCTCGACGATGATCCGGACCCCTGTCACCCTTTTCATCCGAGAAGGAGAGTTTTTGCATCAATCCGGGAGCTTCTCGACCTTCCTGGCAAGCTTCTTCAGCTGGGGATGTCTTCGCGTGCTTCTCTTTGAGATGTCCGTTGTTTTTCTGGTGGGCTCTATTGTCAAGGCGGCCGTCGAGATCCGCCGGCGTTTGCGCGTGAAGGAAGCCGCCGCGGTAGCGAGCGTTGAAGCATGATCCAAATGATTTGGGCAGGATTGAAACACATCTATCAGGATTTAGTTCCTTACTCGATCCGTCTAGCTGTTTGGAGAGTCGAGGATATTTATTCCAATCCCTATTTGCTGGCTCTTTCCGTTGGTCTAATGGCATCTGTCTTTGTACTTGAGGGGCTCATCCCCGCGAGAGAAGACCAGAAAATATTTTCGATTGCCTTCTTACAGGACTTCGTCTGGTTCAATTTTAATTTTCTAGCTCAAATCACCCTATTGGTCCTGTACGGAAACGCGCTCGGTTTTGTTTACCGACACAGTTTCGGTTTTCTGACCATTCATGCAGTTCAAAACTGGTCGACGGCCAGCCGTGTGGTTTTGGCCTATGTCTTGGGAGATTTCCTGGCCTGGTTTCATCATTTTGCACGTCACAAAGTAAAAGCCTTCTGGTCATTTCACCTGATCCACCATTCGCAGCGAGAACTTAATTTTTTCACGGAAGGGAGGATTCATCTCGTCGATTACCTCGTTTCGGCGTCTCTCGTATTTATCCCGGCCCTGATGTTTCAGATCGACTTCTCGTTCATCCCGGCGCTCGTCTTTTTTCATGAGTGGTACAAGCACATTTACCACGCCAACCTGAGAACCCATTACGGATTCCTTAAGTATTTCATGGTCACTCCTCAGTTCCATCGCATTCACCACTCCATCGAGTCAAGGCATCAGGAGAAAAACTTCGGGACGATATTCAGCATTTGGGATCGGCTTTTTGGAACGCTTTATAAAAATTACGACGAATACCCTGAAACAGGAATCGCGGACCGGGAATTTCCTTTCGAAAAATAGGATGGGGTTTCGCTTTTAGGGACTTACTGGAAACAGTTCCTTTACCCTTTTCGTTTGATAGTTCATCCCCAGCCCGTGGTTTTGGAGGTGAGTCAAAATGTCTGACACGCCACTGGTGTCGATCGTCACTTCCTGTTTCAATCACGAGAAATTCCTGGATGATTATATGGCCGGACTTTTAAGCCAGACCTACCCCCGGCTCGAACTGATTCTGGTTGACGATGGGTCTTCTGACGGCTCTTGGGAGAAGATTAAAAGCTATGAGACAAAGCTGCGAAATAAGTTTGAGCGCTTGATTTGTGAGCGCCATGAAAATAGGGGACTGATTCCCGAACTGGGTTTTGCCCTTAAGCGGGCGACCGGGGAATTCTTTTGCATCACTTCTTCCGACGACGTTTACTTGCCCCACATGGTCGAAGCGTGCGTTTCCTATCTGCTGGCCCATCCGGACAGGGGCGCAGTTCACGGGGACACGGATTATGTCTATGAGGACCGGGTGGAGGAGAGTCACTGGAAGTCCATCAGGAGAAGAATCCCCGAGGGCTTCATCTATGAAGATCTCATAGAAGATAATTTTATCATGATCACGTCTGCCTGTTTTCGGGCCCAGCTGGTTCGTCGCTTCGTGGACTTTAACACCTACGCGTCGCGAAACTACCTTCTTGAGGACTACGCGATGTGTCTGGATTTGGCGAAACACACCCCTTTTGGTTATATCAACCGGTCCTTGGCGCGCTACCGGGTCTTGCCGCAATCCATGTCTCACACGGGCGGTCCCGAGAAAATATTCCGGTACTGGAAGAGTTGTTTTCAAATCAAGCTGGATTCGCTGGCACAAGGCGGGGCGCCGGAAACGCTCAGGGCGAAGATCGAGAGTCATTTCTACAAAGGCCTCTATCGCACAGGCTATGCGTTGGGACTCAAGGAGGATTGTTGGCGGGGATATCGTTGGCTGGCTCAGAGGTACCCTGAGGAATTCAAGACTCGTTGGCATTTCCCCCGGGCGTTATCGACCTTCCACAGAGTGCTTTGGCGGTTCGTGAAAAATATCCAGGAGATGCAGGTCATTTACAAAACCCGACAATGGTTTTTGGAATTGGTAAAGGAGCGTGTTTGAGTGGGATCTTTGCCATCGCTTAAAGAGAAAACGATTTCCGGCGTCAAGTGGCAAGTGATTAACAAGGTAGGGCAAAAGGCCATCTCAGTGGTGGCGTTCGCCATCCTGGCAAGAATTTTAGAACCCTCCGTGTTTGGCCTCTTTGCCCTGGCCTTTGTCATGATCGACGGCGTCGGTCTTTTGCGCACGTTTGGGATCGATTCGGGGATCATTCAAAGGAAGGACTGTCCCGAGCAGGTACTGCATACCGCTTTCTTTATGATTCAAATAACAGGCATCCTTGTCTTTTTGTTCTGCTTTTTCTCAGCCCCGCTCGCCGCATTTTTCTTCAAGAACGCCAAGGTGGGCTCCATCATTCGAGTCCTGGGTGTCGTCTTTATCATGAGCTGCCTGGGACGGGTCTCTCAGGCGGTTTTGGTCAGAGACATGAAGTTCAAACTTCTGTCAGTGATCGAGATGATCGGCTCTACGATGAACAGCATTTTTGCGGTTGTCTTTGCGATGTTCTTTAAAAATGTGTGGACCCTGGTAGGGGCCTATCTCATCAAACAACTCACGATGTCTGTCTTGACTATTTATTTTTCGGGTTATCGCATGAAATGGAAGTTTGATCCGAGCACGGCGAAGGAGCTTCTTCACTTTGGAAAGTTTTTAACGGGCGTAAGTCTGATTTGGTTTGCGAACAACAACTTGGGAAGCGTCGTGGTGGGAAAGATTCTAGGGACGGTTTCGCTGGGATACCTCGCCCTGGCCAGCACCGTTACGGGGTTCATGAATACTCATTTCACCGCCTTGATTTCTAATGTACTTTTCCCGGCTTACTCCACATTGCAGCATGACCCCGAAGCGTTGAAGAGAGCTTATCTGAAGACGAATAAGTTTGTTTCAATGATTAACATTCCCTTCAGCGTTGCAACCATCCTCATGGCTCGTGAAATTGTAATGACGGTGTACGGTGAAAAGTGGATGCCCGTGATTCCTCTCATGCAATTGACCTCGGTGGCAAACATTGTGGTTCCCTTGATGGTCTCCACCGGAACCATTTTTAACGGTTGCGGAAAACCGGAATACAGCTACCGGCTTGCGTTACTCAACTTAGTGGTCCGAATTCCTTTAATCATCCTATTTACTCTCAAATGGGGCGTAACCGGGACGATTACTTCCGCTTTGGTAAACTTGGCCATCGTGACACCCGTCTACTTCGTCTTCACCCGGAAGATCGTGCGTTTTACCTTTCGGGAATTGTTCGATCAATTTCTTCCGTCCATTTACTGCTCGATTGTGATGGCGGTTGCGATCCTAGCGGGCAAGCAGATAGTTCGTTTTTGCTCTCCCTTTCTCGTTTTTCATTTCAGGGAATTATTTTTATTGGCGGCGTTTAGCGGCATCGCGATTGTCAGCTATATTGGCGCCCTTTTCTTACTCGATCGCGAATCGACTTTGGAAATGAAGAGGATGATTTTTAAATTCGAGAGCGCTTGATAGAAATGGATACAAAAATTCCAATCATTTTCTGCATTGATGTAGAGCCCGACGGGTTTTTTGTCGATCGCACGAAGCCGGTTCCTTGGAGAGGGTACGAAGGGGCTTGCCGTTACTTTGTCGAGCTTCGCGAGCAATTTGCCCGAGTGACGCACTCGCCCGTGCATTTTGCCTGGCATTACCGCGTGGACCCACAAATCGAAGAAACCTATGGTTCTGCTGACTGGGTGTTTACGCATTATTCAAAGCAACTGGAGAATTTGATCGAGCAAGGCGATGAGATTGGTCTTCACCCGCACGCTTACCGCTGGGAGACCGGGATCCACAACTGGATCGAGGATCTGGGCAATCAGGAATGGGTGAATCATTGCGTTGAGACGGCTTTTGATTCATACAAGAAATTATTCGCCCGCAATTGTGATTCCTTCCGCTTCGGAGCGTATTGGATGAGCAATGAAACCCTCGACTTGGTTGAAAGATTGGGCGCACGTTTTGATCTAACCGTGGAACCAGGACTCCATCTGAAGAAGCGTTTTTTCCCAAACCAGTTTTATTCAGACGGTGTGCCGAGTCATGAGGGTGCGCCGCACCATCCCTATCGCCCTTCCAAGAAGGATTTTCGAAAACCCGACCCGGTGCGCGAGGACGGGATTTGGATGATCCCTCTCAGTACGGGAAAGGTGACCTACCGACATGGAAGGCTCGAGACCGCTTACAAGAAGTTGTTCAAACCGTCTGAACTGAAACCCCGGTTGATCACTCTCAATTTGGGACGCGGGAATAATGGCTTCCGTGCTGTGATGAACGAGCTCATTGCCTCGCTTGAAAGCCCCTATTTGGCCATGGTGGTCCGAAGCGACGTCTGCGGGGACCGGCCCGCCGACCCCGTGCACACAGAAAACTTGAAGAAGAATATTGATTATCTTTTGAATCACCCGTCTGCAAATCGATTTGTCTTCTCAACGCCCAAAGAGGCCATGGAAATCATGGGTTATTTAAAAACCGCCGAGAAGGCAGGTGTCTCTTCGTGACACCTCCATTGCCGAAAGTCATCGTTCTGGCCCTTAACTGGAATCGCAAAGATCTTGTCTTAAGTTGCCTCGCGTCGTTGAGAGAACAGTCGTATGAGAATTTCGAAGTTGCGGTTGTGGACAACGGCTCGACCGATGGGAGCGAAAATGAAATACGACAGAGACATCCTTGGGCGGAGTTCATTCAAAATGGAGATAACCTTGGATATGCGGGCGGCAACAATCAAGGGATTCGTGCAGCGATTGCTCGCGGAGCAGACTATGTGTTCTTGGTCAATAACGACACGAAATTCGACCGGCAGTGCATTGCCGAGCTCGTCAAAGCCGCAGAGAAAAATAGGGACTATGGAATCTTGGGCCCTGTGGCATTCAGTTACGACGGGGGAAACGGCGCTTTGAATTCGGGCTTTCAATTGGATTGGACACTCGACCGTTTCTTTCCCTTTCACCGAATTGAAGGCAACGTTGTTTTGAATCAAAGCGAAGAAGTCTGTCCAGTCGATGCGGTTCAGGGAGATGCTTTTTTTGTCCGGCGAGAGGTTTTTGAGCGGATAGGGCTCTTCGACGAACGGTTTTTTCTTCTTGTTGAGGAATGCGATTTTTGTCTCCGAGCCAAAGAAGCGGGATTCATGACGGGAGTCGCTAAAGGCGCGCGTTTTTATCGCATGATTTCGCCCTCAGTGGGGACAAGCACACCGCTTCGTTCCTACTATGCAACGCGCAACATTTTGCTTTTGATCTCGAAGCACGCGAAGAGCGGCCAGAAGGGTCGGATCCAACGCCACTTTCTCAAGAAAATCGGTTGGGATTTGAAAGGATACTACCTTCCCGAGAGACATTTGAAAAACGCAATGGCCCATCTTCACGGTTGCTTTGATTATTTTTTGAACCGCTTCGGAAGGTGCAGGTTGTACTCGTAATGATCTGTGAAAATACAAATCGCAATTTAATGAGGTGAAAAATGGGACTTGGAATAGAGACCTGGTTAAGGAAAGTCATTGCTAAGTATCAAATGGGATACCGCTATCGAAGCGATCACCACGTGGTAAATGATTACATTGAGTTCTCGGGTCTCAAAAAACACGAAGTGATAGAGAATATGAAAAGTTACAAGAATCTGACACGACACGATTGGAATCAGTCGCAAGAGTCTTGGGGTAAAAAAACGGAGCATTTTTATGCTACCTCAAGAAATTACATCTACGACCTGCTGGTAAATAACTTTTCACGATCATCCGTCGAGAAAAAACTAAATGGGTTTAATCCACAGATTTTACAACTGATCAAGGATCACCCAGGAAAGTCCTCGCTCGAGTTTGGCGGAGGGCTGGGCGTTTTTTGCGATTTGGCAGCCTCCTTTGGGAAACAGGTAACCTACCTTGATATTCCTGGACATGTCTATGATTTTGCCGCTTGGCGATTTATGAAATATCGCCTCCCCATTGAAATGATTTGTTCCAATCCGTTGCAATTAAGACTGGAGAGAGATTACGACATCATTTTCACAGACGCTGCGTTTGAACATTTGATCGATCCGCCACAAGTGTTAGGTGAGCTATTGACACACGTCAAACCAGGAGGTTTGTTTATTTTTCTGGTTGATTTGGAAGGGCATACGGAAGAACTTCCTATGCATCGGGACATTGATATCAAGAGTTTGCATGAACTGATTGCAACAGTAGGTCTAGACAATGTATTCGGATTGAACACCTTCGGCTCGATCTGGCGTAGGCCTATGGAGTCTTTGCACGCGTTATGAAGATTACCTTCACAATTCCCTTTGCTCATTTAACAGGCGGAATCAGAAGCATTTTTGAATTATCGAATGCGCTGGCGAAAAGAGGCCATGATTGCTTTGTAGCTTCACCGCACAGACCCTACCCGTTGGGAACGACACTTAGGGGGAAGGTAAAGCGTAGCATTCTCGGCTTCGCAGATCGTGCCCTGCCCAGGTGGCTGAGCCACCGCAATGGAGAAGATCACACTGGATAGCTTGATCAACGGTTTTCTTTTAAGGAAGTGCGCTATCTTACAGATGATTATCTTCCAGTATCTGATTACGTTGTAGCCACTAACTGGAAGACAGCATCGTGGGTAAGTGCCCTAGATAATAGTAGGGGAAAAAAGAGTTACTTGGTCTTTGATATTGAGACTTGGGATCGTGGGCGGTTTCCGGTTGAGGAAGTCGAGAAAACCTATCACTTAATCCCGCACCTCATCACTTACTCTGACTTTGTTGCTGAAGAGCTCCAAGCGCGATTTAATCGCAGGGCATCCGGCAGATTTACTTTGGGTGTCAATACTGAGCGATTTTATCCAGATCCCAATGTGAAAAAAGATGAGTCCCAAATTCGTGTTTGTATGATGATGCGTCTTCAACCTCATAAGGGGATGATAGATGGTTTGAAAGTCTTCGAACGGATCAGACAGTGGAGACCCAATATTTGTTTGGTTGGTTTTGGATCCCGAGAGGTCGAGCATTTAGCTCCACCACACGTAGAATTTCACCTCTTTCCTTCCGACGATGAACTCCGAAGAATTTATTCCTCATGTGACATCTTTCTCACTTCGAGCAAGCGCGAGGGTTTCAATCTACCCCCCATGGAGGCCATGGCCTGCGGTTGCGCGGTCGTAGCCACGCGGACGGGGGCGATTCCGGAGTTTGCGATTCAGAACGAAACTATTTTGATGCGAGAGGTGGGAGATATCGAGGGTCTGTCGAAGGATATCATCTCTTTGATCGACCACCCGCATGAAATGAAAAGAATTGCAAATAATTCTCACCAAGCGATCAAAGCATACTCTTGGGATAACTCCGCAAGGCTTTTCGAAGGGGCTCTCCAGAATGTCTAAGGTCAGCGTTGTCATCCCCACTTACAATCGGCCCGAGCTTCTTCGTCGCGCCATTGCGAGCATCCAGGCGCAGACCTACAAAGATTACGACGTCTCGGTCATTCAGAATGGACCTCATACGGAATCGAAAGAAATCGTTGAGGGATTCAAAAAAGAGGGTTTACCGATTCACTACCATCACATCAAGCGCGCCGATCCTTCCCATGCAAGAAACGTCGGCGTCGGTCTCTCGCACGGAGAATACATCGCATTTTTAGACGACGATGATCAATGGCTTCCTGAAAAGCTGGAACGACAGATCCGCCCCCTCGATCAAGACCCTGCTTTGGGTTTTATCGCATGCCAGGCATGGCTCATCAACGAACAGGACGAGGTCATCGGTCAAACTCCCGAAAGAGATTATGAGGATTCACTGTTAGAGCTGGTCAAAGAAGGCAACTTTATACGGTCTCTTTCGTTCGCGGTTGTAAGACGACGGTGCATCCAAGAAGTCGGACTTTTTAACGAACGCTACCCGATCGCCAGTGACTATGAGTTGTATATTCGATTGGCCACGAAATTCACATTCCAGACCTTGCCTGAACCCTTAGTTCACTATCGTGTTCACCCATCGAATTTGTCAACGCAAGGTTATTTCGGATTTCGAGAAAAACACGAAATTCTTAGAAGGCTAAGGGCTCAACCGAGTCACGGGGTGACTCAAGAAATTCTTGATGAGCATGTTCTCTCAATGGCCAAATTTTTTTACCGAGAAGCCTCAGACGCACTGGACAGAGAAAATTATACAGACGCGGCACGTTACTACCGCTGGTCTTTATACGGCGATGCTTTCGTGGGAAATCACATTGCCTGGTCGCGATTCTCGAATCCTCTCTATTCTTTTTTAAGACCGTATTTGGCGTTGGCCTATACGTTTCTGAAATCTTTGTCCGCTCCCGAAAGGAAAAGGAAGGTCCGGATCGGATATTTTTTGATTGGCAAGGCGATAGGAGGAAACGGCGCATACGTTAAAACCCTCATCGAGGGATTGGATCGCTCCCGTTACGAGGCTGTTCTTTATTTGCATTGTCCCGAAAGCCAAGAACGTAGTCTCTATGTCGATGCGATGAGGAAGTTGGGGGTAAAGATCTATCCAATTTCTTTGGACGGTGAATTAACTTCGGCAGCTTCAACGTCCGAGCAGCCTCGTCATTCTCAAGCGGTTGCCGGGTCTAAGGGCAAAAGATTTATTCGCTCACTTATTCCCGAAGCCGTCAATGCGTTTGCCTACAACCTTCGGCTCATTTTGCGCATCCGGCGTCAGCTCATGGCTGACCAGTTGGACGTGGTTCATTTCAGTATGGGAATTTTTCCAGAATTGCAGCAGGCCATCGTTGCGTCAAAATGGGCGCGGATTCCTCATCGGATCGCGTTTGTTCACTGCATCGGAACTCCACCCTATCAATATCAAAGTTTTGTCCCCAGACTTCTCTTATCCCTCGTGGTACGGAGTCTGACGGTGGTTTTGACCTATGGAAAAGTAATGAAAAACATTTTGATCGAACACTACGATTTCAAACCAGAAAAAGTTCACATGGTGCCGAACGGTGTGAGCGTTCAGGCCATGAAAATTCAGGAGAACGGTCGAGAACAAGTGAGAAAAGAGCTAGATACAACAAGGAGAATTGTGCTCGTTCCCGCGAGGCTTTCCGAGGAGAAAGGCCATCGCTTCCTTTTTGAAGCTATCGCTCGCCTGAAATCAGAGGGAATGGAAGCTACGTATTTGCTTGCTGGCGATGGGCCCATCAGGCATGAGCTTGAAGAAGCGGCACGGCGTTTTCACATAGACCACCTTGTAAAGTTTTTAGGTTTCCGAATGGATATGCCCGAGCTCATGCAGGCTGCCGATTTTATAGTCCTACCCTCACTCAATGAGGGATTTCCATTCGCTTTGCTTGAAGCGATGGTTGCAGGAAAACCTTTTATCGCAACACGGGTGGGTTGCGTGGAGGATATGGTTGTCCAAGATGTGAACGGAAAGATCATTCCTTCCGGTGATTCTCAGGCGCTTGAAAAGGCGCTGACTGAATTCTTGAAGTTCGATAAGAAGGAACTTGAAAGAATGGGATCCAAGGGGAAAGAAATGGTCCTTAATGAATTTACTTTGGAACAAATGCAACAAAGAACTTTTAAGTTCTACCCGACAAGAGAGGCAGCGCTATGTGCGGCATCGTAGGATTTTGGAACTTAGATCATAAAAAGGCTCAACCAAGCGTCGTTGAGCGGATGCTCGATCGGATTGCCTACCGTGGACCGGACGACCGGGGCACGTGGACGGACGGTCCGATTGCGTTGGGACACGTCCGTCTCAGCATTCTGGATTTGAGCGAACGCGGGCATCAACCCTTTTTGACCGCCGATGGCATCGGAGTTCTAAGTTACAACGGAGAGGTTTACAACTTCCGGGAAATCCGAGCCAACCTGGAGCTGGAAGGAATCCGTTTCTTCAGCAATACCGATACGGAAGTGGTCCTCTACGCTCTTCACCATTGGGGTCCTGAAAAAGCCATTCCGCTTTTCAATGGAATGTTTGGATTCGCTTATTTCGATCGACGCACCGAGACGCTCTGGATTGCTCGCGACCGGATGGGAATCAAGCCGGCTTACATCATCCAGAATTCAAATTTAATCGCCTTTGCTTCCGAAATCAAAGCCCTGCTGGCCCATCCGGAAATTGTGACGGAACCCGATCTTCACGCTTTGGGATCCTTTCTCACTTACCAACGATTGGAAGGGGACTGGACGCCCTTCAAGGGCATCGAGCAGGTTTCGCCCGGCAGCTTTTTGAAAATCACTCCCAAAGGAATCGAGAAGTTTATTTATTTTGATCCGATTCGAGATCTGGATGTGGAGAGAATCCTCCAGGCGCAAAAGGAAGATCCGGTGAAACTCATCGCAGAGTTTGAAGAATCCTTCAGACAAAGCGTGCGGATGCACATGATTAGCGACGCGCCCCTCGCAGCGATGACGAGTGGAGGACTGGATTCCAGCCTCATCACGGCTTTCGCGCATGAATTCAAACCGGACATTGTGGGTTATGTTGCTAATGTCAAAGGGGCCATTGTCTCAGAGGAGCAGAAAGCCCAAACGGTGGGAAAATATCTGGGGATCAAGATTCGCCAGATTGAAGTGGACCGGGAGGACCTGCTCCGGCTTTGGCCCACCGCCATTTGGCACGGCGATTTGCCCAACTGTCACGCCAACGACATGCCTTACATCCTGGTCACACGCGCCTGCCGCGAAGACGGCATCAAGGTGATGCTGACCGGAGAAGGTTCCGATGAACTCTTTGGCGGATATCCCTGGCAGGAAAAAACCTATCAGATGTGGCGATGGAGGAGATGGCATTCCACATTGATTCCCAATCATTTTGCCACAAGATTTCTGGGACGGTTCCATCCTTGGCTCAGGCCGATTAATCTTCGTCGACTTTCACAAGACCCTTTCTTCCGTTCCGAACAGCTTGATTATTCACAGGATCTCTTACGGCAAGCGAGCGTTCTGGACGGTGGGAGACGCTTGACGCGTACCTCGGCTCTTTTCGACAAGCTCGAGAAAGTGAAGCCGCTCGAAGACCGGGCGTTTTTGGCGAGAGTTTTAGAAGATTGGTACGCCAATCTTCAAGCGGTCCTCCACCGGAACGATCGCATCAGCATGGCAGCTTCCATCGAGTCACGTCCTCCCTTTCTCGAAAACCGGCTGCTGGATTTCGCCCTGCATTTGCCCCGGCCGCTAAAGCTGAACGATGGAAAAGGCAAATGGATCGTGAAGAAAGTCGCCGAAAAAAGATTGCCTCATTCCATTGTTCATGCCCGGAAACTCCAATTTCCCGTGGACATGGGAACTTGGCGCACGGCCGCAGATCTTTTGGAGGGCGGGATGGTTCCCGAGCTTTTTAAATGGGGGACTCGAGAGACTCAAGCCATTCTCGAGCGGGCCAAGCAGGCTCCGACCGTGATTCACAATCTTCTCGGCGTTGAATTGTGGGCAAGGCTCTATCTTCGGAATGAATCTCCCGCGGAATTGGGCGAAGCGCTTTTGGGATTGAATAGAAAGCACGGTGTCGCGAGGGTCGGATAAGCCATGGTTGATCTGAGCATCGTTGTTTGTACCTATAACCGTTCGGAGAGTCTCAAGGACACCTTGCGGGCGCTTTTTGGGCAGAAAGTTTCAGGCGCTCTGAAAATTGAAATTCTGATCGTAGACAATAATAGCAACGATGCCACGCGAGCGGTCGTTGAATCGGCAATGTCTCGTTCTCCCTGGCCATTGCGTTACCTGTTTGAGGCTCAGCAAGGCAGGTCTTTTGCGATGAATCGAGCGATTCGAGAATCTTCTGGATCTTTCATCGCGTTCACGGATGACGATGTTCTTCCTGAGCCCACATGGATTCAATCTCTCTGGAACTCGGCTCAAGACTTCAAAGCAGATTGCGTGGGAGGAAAAGTCGAACCTCTATGGGAGCAGGCCCCGCCAACTTGGTTACAGAATGAGAAGGAAAGACAGTTTGCCTTGCTGGCCCTCTTAGACCGCGGAAATGAGTTTCAAGTAGCCGGAAAACCCGACGGTTCGTTTCTAGTGGGCGCCAATATGGCTTTCAAAAAAGAAATCTTCAATGAACTCGGTTTCTTTCGAACGGATGTCGGACGTCGGGGCAAGCAACTCTTGAGCGGAGAAGACAGCGATATGATTCGGCGTTTCATCGAAAAGGGAAAACGAGTGGTCTATGCGCCGACGGCTGTCGTGAAACACAAAGTGCCGGTTGAGCGGATGCAACTCAGCTATTTGAGAAATTGGAAGTTCAATTCCGGGCGGTCCATTGTTCGGATCTCCAAGCTTCGGTCGGGGATTTCATTTTCTCTGGCACTCGAATGTTTCGTGAGTGGCTTCGCCGCCCTCAGCCGTTATTTGATGGGGCAAAGCTTGAAAGCGGTCGGCGCCGAGGAGAATTTTTGGAAAAAATTCGGAATGTTAACGGAGACCCTGTCTTTCAGGCAAAACGCATGAAAACACTCTTCATCACAGCCCGATTTCCCTACCCCCCGCACACGGGTGGACAGATGCGCTCGTTTGCCATGTTAAAACACTTGACTGCGAAAGGGCCGGTGACTCTGGTCGCGCCCCGCAACAAATCGGTGAAGGAGGAGGACCTCCCCGCGCTCAAGGAATTTTGCGAGAAGATCTTGCTCGCAGACCCCAAGCAATATAAAAACGGGGGCCGTCTTAGAAAACTTTTTCGAGGCGAACCCTGGCTCTTGGAGGATTTCGTCCACACTGAAATTCTTCGTCAAATCCTTGCGGCCCACCCCGAGGAGTACGAGCGGATCCTGATCCGGTACCCGGTGATGGCTTATTTTTTCCTGACAGACGAGCGACTGCGGAAGCTTTTGGACCGCGTGGTCATTGACGTGGATGATGTGAGCACCCTCCTTGCCGAACGCGAACTCCGTCACCTGTCCTGGGGTTATCGGAAACTTCGCTACGCGCTCGATCTTTTTTTCCTGCGGTCTTATTTCAAGAAACTGGCGGATGCACGGACCTGTTTGGCCGTCTCTGAAAAGGACAAAGACTATCTCATCCGGGAAGGTTTCTCGAAACGGGTGTTTGTGGTTCCCAATACGATTGAAGTGAACGGCCGCAAGCTACAACCCCCAATTCGTCCGGCGCCGGACGAATTGATGTTCTGCGGGATGTTGAGCTACCCGCCCAACCAGGACGCGGCGGTCTACTTTGCGGAAAAGATATTTCCATTCATTCGCCAACAGATTCCCGAGGCGAAGTTCACCGTTATCGGTAAGCACGCATCTGAGAGGATCACAAAACTCGGACTCCTTCCCGGAGTGGAAGTGGCCGGTTACGTCCCTTCCATGGAACCTTATTATGAAAAGGCGGCGGTCGTGGTTTGCCCGCTCTTAAACGGCGCCGGCACCCGGATCAAAATCCTCGACGCGATGGCCCACGGGAAGCCCGTCGTTTCAACTACGATCGGTGCTGAGGGATTGGAAGTGACAAACGAAGAAAACATTCTCATCGCCGACGACCCGAACGCGTTTGCTCAAAAATGCATCGAACTTCTGAAGAATCCCGCAAAACGAGAAGCCCTTGCAACGAATGCCCACGCACTGGTGAAAGAAAAATATGACGTGAGCGTGTTTGAACGAAAGATGGACGAGGCGCTGGCACACCCATTTATGCCCGGGGGGATAAATCAGGAAAGCAGCCGGTTCGGGTCAGGCAAGACGCCTCTTGTGAGTGTGATTTTGCCCACCTACAACCGCGTCACTTATTTGAAGAAGGCGATTGAAAGTGTCCGGGCGCAAACTTTTTCAAATTGGGAACTGCTCGTGGTGGACGACGGCTCGAATGACGAAACCTCCTCGGTCGTGGGAGAAATCGCCCGAAAGGATCGCCGGATCCAACTCCTCAGTCAGGTCAATGCGGGAGCTGCGGCCGCAAGAAACCACGGCCTGAGTTCTTCGCGGGGGAAGTACGTGGCCTTTCTGGATGATGACGACGAGTGGACCCCGGAGAAACTTCAAATTCAAACCGACTATATGGAAGCGCATCCTGAGATCGGGATGTGCTACACGCGTTTCAAGGTGATGCGCGTGGACGGTCCGAAAGCCGGTCAGTTCAAAATTTTCCCGGAGGAACTCGCGACCACCTTCGAAGAGATGGTGGATTCATTTTTCATCCCGCTGCCCACCGTGATGATTCGTCGCGCTTGTCTGGCGGGGATGCCTTGGTTCAATCCGCAATTCGAAATCTCGGAGGACCAGGACCTGTGGTTTCGCTTTGTTCAGCGCTGGAAAATCGCGGCGTTGGATCAGGTACTCACCTTCACGGTGATGGATGAGCGCCACCACTTGGGCGAGGATCGAATCGCAGTCCATGAGCACATGATTGAAGTGATGGAGCATCTTGAATTGACACCCGAAGTTGAGCGGTTCCGTTCTTTGATGGAAAAGAAAAAGGCGAAGCTCCGCTATGCGATTGCGCGCGACTCGATGGATCTCGGTCACTACGACGAAGCTTGGCGCTCTTTTGCAAAAGCGCTCGCATCGGATCCGCTCGTGGGACTGGGAGTCGGGCGGCCGGGAGAAGAAGGTCTTCAGCTCATCTTACGGGTCATCAAGTCTTATGCGGCGGTGCCCGCCTGCTTCGTGAAAGGATGGCGGCAGAGATAATCCCATGGTCAACGTCAGCGTCATCGTTTGCACCTACAACCGGGCCGAGAGTCTTCGCGACACGCTCGAATCTCTGGTGGACCAAAAATTATCCCATGGTCTCACTTACGAGATCGTGATCGTGGAC
>Ga0105164_10001063_pt1 | contig 17845 bp, 20 predicted proteins | sample VDWuncwatermetaG_FD_89674 | JGI IMG/M metagenome (GOLD analysis project Ga0105164, IMG submission 89674) | Wastewater microbial communities from Netherlands to study Microbial Dark Matter (Phase II) - VDW unchlorinated drinking water | ecosystem: Environmental > Aquatic > Freshwater > Drinking...
GTCCACCTCATGCTCCGCGGCCAAGCTCTTGATCTTAGCGATCAGGTAGCGACGGAGATAGGGATCGTCCCGTACGGCATCGTACTCTTTCATCACACTGTCGTAGACAGCATCGTACCCCTCGGGCTCGCCCATCCGCAACTGCCCGTGCAGGGCGAGGGTGGAGGCGCCCAGACCCAGGGCGGCAATGACCAGGACTACGATCCAGACCTGATACCGATGCTCCACCTCCTCGTAGAGACGAAGCTTTCGCTGTGGAATCAGGGGAATGGTCTCGTACATCGATGTGCCCTCCTTCATTGAATGGGGGGCTGCCCAAATCCACAGGCCCCCTTCTTCCAACTCAGGCAGGGGGTTAAATAAATTTGTCTGCACGTGGCGAAAATGAAAAACCCCCTGGCGTCTTACCCCAGAGGGCCGAGCGGTCTTCTCTACTCCGCGATTACATGCACGACACAAACCACGTCAGGGGAACATCTGAAGCGCCTCCACGTTCTGGCCGGACTCGACTCTCTGGGTGGTGCACATGATACGTCGTTAGGAATGATCTTAGGGAATCATAGCCATCCTTCCGATCATCTCATCCTCCGCATTGGACCACACGATTCAATTCGGGGAGATCTTCAACCGCCGCCCGCCATCGACGCCTTCAGAAGAAGGCGGTAGAAGTTTCACCTGATCCCCCACTCGGAAACCCGTTGCCTCCTTGATCCCATTCAGATTGGCCACCTCCCACGCCAGTTGCTGATCGCCCAGAACATCCCTGGCCACGCTCATGGGAGTATCCCCATCTTTAGCGGCGTAGATCCTCAAGCGCCGGTTATCCTGCCTCGGTCCGTATACCAAGCCCTCGAGGTGCGCTTTGTACTCGTTCGCCTTGACCTCGACGCTGCTGCCGCCTTGCTCGATGAGAATGGAGGCCATCGTTTCAGCCTTCACGATGCGGTCGGTCGTCTCCGGATGGCTCCCCTGAAAGCCGTGATAGCCGAGGGCCTCCAGCCGCTCCTTGACCTTCATCGCCTTGAGGAAGGTGACCATCTCCTTGGGATCGTACCCGGCGCGATAGGCCGTGCGGAGCCCCAGCTCGTCCGCCTCTAACTCCGCCTCCCGGCCATACCCTAACAGGATGTGATCGAAGAGGGCTGACGACACCCTGGCCCAGTTCCCCGCGTTCTCCCGGCCCCCCGGGCTGAGAGCCAAGAGACCCAACGACAGGATCTGGGCGCCGAACGCCTTTGTGAGCTGCTTGGCCGCATGGCGGGCGGTGGCGTGGCCGATTTCGTGGCCGAGGACCCCTGCGAGCTGGGCCTCGCTGTTGAGCATCGCCATCATCCCTCGAGTGATATAGATATAGCCTCCCGGCAGGGCCATGGCGTTCACCTCCGGGATATCAATGACCTTGAAGCTGTAGCGGAAGCTGGTCGGACCAATCCCCTCGAGTAGCTTCTGGCCGACCGACTCGACATATGCCTGTAGCTGTTGATCGCGGTAGCGTCCAAATCGCCTGAGGATCTCTTCATCGGCATTCTTGCCAATCTGGTTCTCCTCGGCTTCGGAGATGATGGTGAACCCGGACGCGGGTCGAGGCTGGGGGAACCCTAGCAGCGCTCCCACGACCAGCAGAAGCAAAGCACGCCTACCAAGCCTCTTCCCGAACTTCATGACCCAGATCCTCTGACCGAACCCTTATCGAAGACGCGACTCCACTGCCCTAATGTTCTGCCGGGCCTTATCAGCCAGTTCGCCCTTTGGCAGGTATTTCAGATACAGCTTGTACTCTTTCAGCGCCTTGCGGTAAAGGGCCTTATCGTCCGCGCCTAACTTGGCCTTCGTGTGGTACGACAGCCCCAGGTAATAGTGTGCCTCGGCGAAGTCACCCCTCAGCTTGACCGCCTGTTCGTACTCGGCAATTGCCTGGTCAAGATCGGCAAACATCCGCTCATGGTGAAAGACCCCGAGTTCGTAATGGGCCTCTGCCGTCGTCGTCCGATCAGCCGGCGGCTTACGCTCGGCTGCTGGCGGTTTGCCCTCAATAGCAAGGGCTGACCCGGTGAGAGCCAGGACAACGAGGCCCGCGGCAGGACCGCGGACACGCCGCCAGCCCAGCCTACCCTTTGGGCTGTTCGATCTCATTGCGACCGACACTCAACCCTTCCCGGGCGATGGTGCCCGTCCACAGCCTCCGATCTGCCTGATTCTTTAAGTGGTCCGAGCGGCCTACGCGGCTTTGCGCTTCACGCTCCGTTTTCTCCTCGGCTCCGCCGCACGCCACGTCTCCTGCCGGAAGGCGGCCATGTCCTGACGCGCTCTCACGGCAGCACCATCTCGTATCGCCCGGATCTCGTCGTCACTGAACCCGGCGAACCGCGTGCCACCGAACCAACTAATCGAGTGGCTCATCCTCTCCTCGATCACCTCCTTTCACAAAAAAGGACTGACCCGCTGAAGCGGAACACGGTGCGTGGAAGGGGAAGGTTGAATGGTAGCAGTCTGATGTGGCAAGCTATTGGAGGATAAATGCCGTTTGGATGTCCGATACGCGGGGATCAATATTTGATCGAAGGCGCCACCCCTTTGTGAAATTGACTCGCTCTCACCCCTTTAACTGCTACAGTCCGGACGTCTAATTGTGTTTACCATACCAGCCTTCGCTTCGAATGTCAAGAGATTACGCCGCACGGCGTCAAAAAGGGGTGAAAAACAAGATCGACCAGGTGTTAGGCCGCCTCACGTCCGCTGTAACTCACCCTGCCATAGGATCTTGACCCGTCACTGCCGAACCCTTTCAAAAGCTGAAAGCCCATCACTCGGTCTTCTCAACACCTGGGCAATGACTCGGTGCGCTAACCGAGCCACTGGAGCCGGCGGGGGGACTTGGACCCTCGACCTGCCGATTACGAAAAGACGGTTGAAGTCAGGCCACACAATAATTTAGCACACTTCGAGTGGCAAATCTAGGCAAAGGACGGCATCCGGCGACGGCAAGACGCAACCTAGACGCCACCGGCTTCGAAGGGTTCTGCTAAGGGTTTTCAATCGGCGGGTGGGCTGAGAAAAAGGGCAGGCCCACGATGAGTCAAGAACCCCTGGAGACCATCTTAGAGGGTTCTCGTTTATGGTTCGACGAAGCTTCGATCCCTGAGATTGTTAGGTTCTCCAGGTGCTCAAAGCGTCTCTACAGAGAGGCAGCATCGTTTTCAGATGGGACATGGAGTATCAAGCGCCTGAGAGGGGTAAACGAAAGGCCCCTCTCCATTGCCGGAAGCTTACAGGGGCCTAGCGAGCTAACCGATGGCGGGCTCATGCCAATGCGACCAAACACAACCTGACCTCAAAGCCCAAGAGAAAAGCACGAGGGAGGGCCCACTAGGGGCTTCCCCTTTGTGCTTTGACAGAGCGTTTCAGGTGGACCTTCCCACGAAGGTCCCCATGCTATCGCCCACACCCCCCTAGCCTCCAGAATGATGGAACCCGATTGTTGTTCTAAATAAGTCTTCCCTAGGGGGTGAAGCAGGGTGAGAGATGGGATCAAGGGAGATCATTCAAAATGAGGCTATCGAGTCGCCAAGAAGAGGGCTTCACGTAGGTATAAACTTAGACTAACTGGAAAAATTCTCTGCCGATCTCAGGTCCGCGACCGATGGACGATACGACCGTTATGAAGGTACGTTAATGCCTCAGCGGTTCGCTCCAGAGGTCTCTAATCTCTGGCGTATGAGGGGGCGCATCTCCTCCAGCTTCTTTTGGAATTCGGGGTTCTCTCTAAGCTGTTCAAAGAAGACCTCGGTCCCCTTCTTGATCTCCTCGACGTTGGACGGCGGGGGGACGAACTCGGCCTTTCTCTCCTTCGTACCCTCATAGGGGAGATCAGGAACTATCCTCGGAATAGGCGGGCGCTCATTCCACACAGTAACTAGGAAAGTCTGGCCACCCCGTTCGAAAGAGACCTGGTCCATATGGATCTTGACGATACGGTAACCCTCGACAGTCTCTCCCTCGTTGACCTTGAGGCTGCCCGCCTCCTTGCCCCGCTCATCCAGGATCACAATTAGGGCAGTCTTCGTCGGGGGGGAGATCACGGTGCCGACGACCCGGAGTGGGGGAGGGGGGACCGGCGCCGCTCGGACTTCCTCTGTTGTCGGTGAGACGGTTGGAGGAGTTTGTTTTTTCTCCCCTTCGGCGCCTCCCCACGCCATCTCCCCCACGAGAAGGATCAGCAGATAGGAAAGGGCGACCGCTCGAACCGCACAAAGAGGGTTTATCACAGGACCTCCTTCCAGCAGGTGCCTGAGCCTCAGCCTTAGAGGAGGAGTTGGCCCACGAAGAAAAAGCTGGACCCCTGAGTGACGAAAACATCAAAGAGCAGTCGCCCACCAGTGGTACCCCTAAAGTCTGCCCAGTAGGCAACTCCCCCCTGGAACCCCCGCAGGTTCAGGAACACAAGGTTCCCGAAGGTGTTCACGTGGTGGGTGAAGAGATCAAAGTCTCCCGGCACATCCAGAAAAATGTGGGCATGGATCCCCCCACCAAGATCTTGGACGATGCTCAAAGACCCATCCGGATAGGTGACACTTGAATCGGCCCATGCAGCAGGGACCGCCAACAACAGTAGCGCAAAAATTATAGTCGCCCCCAAGGCTTGCCTCTTCATCGCTTCCCCTCCTCTTCTCATCCCTCTACCTCTGTCATCACTCAGTCTACCATCCCTCACACCCACATGCAATATGCCGGCTAACAGAAACCCGGCCCACCTTCCTGCGCTCTTCCGTTGCCTTCTGCAGCTCGGCTGTCAGGGTCGGATCTCGTGTTCTCAGCGATCAGCAAAGACCCCGGCATCGTTCCCTGCTCGGCGCGCGTCAGAAGCTCAGATGTCTCCCGATTACTCCTTTCGTCTCCCCTTGTCAAGCGGAATCACCCGCTGGAATTATAGCGCAAAAGGTGCAGCAATGAGACGAATTGAGCGCTCGGCGGCGGCCCAGGGCCACCGCTCTCGAGGTCATAGCAGGGCATATATGCCCGCCTCCGCCTCCATGGTAATAAAAGCCCCAAAGCCGGTTAATGAACCTGACCACAAAGGAATGGCACTACGCGGCCATCGAGCAACTGGAGCCGGCGGGGGGACTTGAACCCTCGACCTGCTGATTACGAATCAGCTGCTCTGCCAACTGAGCTACGCCGGCGCGCCGGCAAGGTTACTATACCCAAGGGCCTCAGGACTGTCAAGCCAAGGACCTTTTCTTTTTCGATCGGGACCAGTATAATAGCGCTACTTTGAAGACGAAAGGGACACGAGGCGAGATGTCACGGGACCTTATCGAACACCAAGTGGCGCATGTTGAGGAGCTCCTAGAGGGCTGCTCGAAAAAGTTCACCTTTACCTGCAGCGGGCAGCAGGTCGAGGGGTTTGTTGTCAACTATCGCGGAAGCTTCTACGCCTACCTCAATCGGTGTTGCCACATCCCGATGCCCATGGACTGGTTCGAGAACCAGTTCTTATCAGAGGACGGCCGCTTCATCATCTGTGCCACCCACGGCGCCACCTACGACCCTGCCACCGGCGAATGCGTGGCCGGCCCGTGTCCCGGAGAGTATCTGGAGCAGTTGTCTCTCCAGGTAGTGGACGGAACCGTCCTCGTCGCCTGCCCACACTCGAGCCCTGGCTAGAATGCGGCGGACGTGGAGATCGGGAAACCCGATCAGATAAGGAAAAGGGATGATGGCCACACCCGATCAGGACCAAGTCCAGGTGCTGGAGGCAAACGCCAACTTCTATCGAGCCTTCGAAAGCCTGGACATCCAGCGGATGGCGGCCGTCTGGGCGAAGGGAGACCACGTCGAATGCATCCATCCAGGGTGGTCGCTTCTTTCGGGATGGGAGGCGGTGAAATCGAGCTGGGAAATGATCTTCTCCAATACCAAGGAGATCCGCTTTACCCTGACCGATGTCCGGATGCAGATCCGTGGCCCGTTGGCTTGGGTGGTCTTGACGGAAAACCTCCTTTCCCAGGTGCAGCAGGATGTGACCGCGACCAGGCTCTTGGCCACTAACATCTATGAAAAGGCCGACGGGATCTGGCAGATGGTCCACCATCACGCGTCTCATGTCTTCTCCAGCCGCACTGGGTCAGATAAGGAAGTTACTCACTAATAGCGGTCCAACGACTTTCCGCTTCTTCTCATTCACGTTATCGCGCTGGCAAGACAAATCCTTTGCATTTTACAGAAGCCGGCCCAGGAAGTTGGACCGCCGCTCACAACTCGGCCGCAGAGCGGTAGCCGTCTCATGCGGTGGCCAGTCCGCAGGTGGAGCAAGCGCATCATGAACATACCCTTGTTTGGGGGCGGCCAGGAGTTCGTGACGAAACCGCGCACGACGATCCATCCCATCATCGATATCCATGTCCACGTCTTGCCGCCCGACGCCTGCACCCCTGAGGCGTACGTGTCCCCCCGGCAGTGGAACTGGCCCTCGTTTCTCTACCTTCGCCTGCGCCACCGAATCAAGCGACAGGAATCGGTTGGGGGGAATGGGGTGATGCGGAGCCACCTGGCCCGAGCAGTCGCCAGCATGCAGGCAGTGGATCAGGTTGTGGCGCTGGCCCTGGATGCGGTCTATGACGATGCCGGCAGGAAGGACAGCCGCCGCACCCACTTTTACGTCGCCAACGACTATGTCTTCCGGCTGGCCAAGGTTAATGACCGCTTCTTACCCGGCGCCTCGGTAAACCCCAAGCGGCGCGATGCGATGGAGGAGCTGGAGCGATGCTTAGACCAGGGCACCGTCCTTCTGAAGTGGCTCCCTAACTGTCAGGGATTCGATCCGATGAACCCTTCCTTCACCCCGTTCTACCGCCGATTGGCTGAAGCCCGACTCCCCCTGCTGTGCCATACGGGGCCGGAGTACGCATTGACCGGGGCTGACGAAAGGCTTGGTCGGCTAGAAGGGCTCCGTCTGGCCTTGGATGAAGGGGTGATCGTCATCGCCGCCCATGGGGGCGGAGTAGATATCCGCAACTTCGGCCGCGCCTTTGACACCATCGCCCAGATGCTGGTCAGCTACCCCAACCTGTATGCCGACACCTCCGCGTTGACTCAACCGAACCGCTTCTGGTTTCTGCAGCGCTTCCTCCGTCACCCCGATCTGCATCCGAAGCTGGTCCATGGCAGCGATGTGCCACTCCCCATCCTCCCCTGGTTGTTTCTCGGCCGCCTCCCCTTTCGGGAGATCGTACGACTCAATCGCGTCGCCAGCCCTATAGACCGGGATTGTCTGATCAAACAATCGCTGGGCTTTCCCGAAAGCATCTTCCGCCGAGGATCCGAGCTGCTCCGGATGGACGGCGCCAGCCCCTGACGGCGAGGTAGCTCCCCGATGGCCGCGACCGAAAAGATCCCCCTTCCCTATCGAATCGCTGCTGCCCTCGTGACATTGGTGCTGAAGATCTATTTCCGATCGATCGAGGTCATGGGCCGGGAGCAGATCCCGCGCAAGGGCCCCGCCATCTTTGCCTCCAACCATCCCAACTCCACTGTCGATCCGTTCGTCGTCGGCAACCTTGTAGGGCGCAAGCTCAACTTCATGGCAATGAGCGCTTTCTTTGGGAGAAAGCCGGTCGCCTGGTTCCTCAGCCGATGCGGCGTGATCCCGATCCATCGCCGGCAGGACGACCCGACCAAGATGGACCAGAATGTCAGCTCCTTCGAGGCCGCCTTTCGGGCCCTGGAAAGAGGAGAGGCGATCGGGATTTTCCCGGAAGGTGTGACGCACGACGACCTGCAGATCAAGAAGATCAAGACCGGCGCGGCACGAATCTCCCTGGAAGCCGAGGCAAAGAACGACTTCCGGCTCGCGGTCCGGGTCGTGCCCATCGGGCTAAACTACATGGACAAGACCCGCTTTCGAAGTGATCTGCTGATCAACGTGGGCGAGCCGATCGAGGCCAAGGCGTACGAAGAGGTGTATCGGCGGGACCCGCAGGCGGCGGTCAAGGCGATGACCGAGGAGCTCCAGCATCGGCTGGAGGCCCTGATCGTCAACCTCGAGGAGCCCGCTTTGAAACGACTCCAGCGCGCCCTCGAGGAGATCTACCTGGACCGCGTGCGGGAAGTGGCTGCCCCCGGAGAGGAGCGGAAAGGGATCGCCGAGGATTTCACCTGGCGGAAGATGATCGCCGAGTGCGTGAACTACTATGCCAAGCATGACCCCGAGAGGGTCCGGGCGGTCGGTTCACAGGTGCAGCGGTATTATCGCGTGGCACGCCGGTTTCGCTTCAACAACGAGCGACTGCGACAGCAACCGAGCCCCGGGAAGCTCTGGCTCACCTGGGCCAAACTGGCCGTCCTGGGCATGTTGGGGTTCCCCATGGCGCTGTACGGGATCATTAACAACTACATCCCGTATCGGCTGGCCACGCTGGCCGGGACGCGGAACCCCTACTATCGTTACTACCGCGACAAGACGAAGATCTCGATCTACTCCCTCCTGGTTGGTGCCGTGGCCTTCCTCGTCTTCTATCCGATCCAGGGATTTCTGGTATGGTCCTCCTTTGGGAACCCCAAAGCCATGATCTACCTGTTGAGCCTCCCACCGTCCGGTTTCTTCGCCCTCAGGTACACTCAATGGCTCAAGGCGTCTCGCCGTGACCTCTTTTACGTCAGGCTCCACATGAAGAACCGCCGGCTCATTCCTCTCCTCAAGAAACGCCGTGACGAGGTGCTGGCGACTCTGGATGCGGTCAGGATGAACTATATCCGCGAGGTTCGGCAGCCAAAGGGGAAAGACCTCGATCCGGATCCAGTGCCAACACGTGAACACTCTGCCCGCCTAGAGCAGGCTGAACTGGTACCACCCAGAGAGCCGCCCGCCACTGCCTGATAACTCACTTAAGCTGAAGCGTACCAAATCGAGGGGGAGAGACTTGGAGGGGTACTACACGGGGCGGCAGGTCTGACAGGGACGATAGCCCCGGCGCATCGCGTCCCGCTCGGTGGCGAAATAGACTGCGCGCAGCTCAGGGATGCGCCGGGCGCTGTGACAGGTAGGCAGGCAAAAGACTCTGCTCACGCTGCTACCCACGAACCGGATCCGCCGCGTGGCCAGGTGCGCGAGGCCCTCGAGATCGACGCCTTCGAAGGCCAGCAGCTTTGCCTTCATTGAAGGACCGCCCGCGGAGTACTGCCCGATCCGGCCATTGGTCCGGACAACACGATGGCACGGGATCAGAAAGGGGATCGGGTTCCTGGCCAATGCCGTCCCGACAGCGCGGACAGCCCGCTCGGCGCCGATCTCCTTCGCCAGCCATTGGTACGAGCGCACCTCACCGGCAGGGATCTCCAGAGCCTTCTTCAAGACCCGACGTTGGAATGGCGTGAGACAGAAGAGGTCTAAGGCGACGGAGACGCTCCGCTTTCCCGTCAGATGATCTATTACCTGTCTGGCCACGCCTTCCGGCAGGCGGGCATCCCGCTTCGGTCGGACGCCGAGCCCCCTCGCGCATGCGCGTTCAAAGTCACGCGCACCTGACGCAAGAGCCACACAGCAGACCGCCCTGCCGCGATACGCCACATAGAGTTGTCCGATCGGTGTTGAAATCGGAGCGTACCGAATGGCATTGGGATCTTTCTTGGCCGTCTCCATTAGCGCCTCCCCAATTGAGCCCTGAAAGACCGGACTCATTGGCATGATATTATGTCACGCCGACCAGAGGGTCACGATGCGAGATATCGTTCGAGCTTCTCGACGAACTTGGCACTCCATCGCGCGCGTTCGACCTGCCTGAAAAGCGCGAATAAGCTCTCATCAGAAAGCTGGACCCACCCATCGGCCTTGCCGTCCAGGGCACCCGGCGGCGTCAGCTCGCCCATCCGGACCCAGAGTTGACCCTGTTCAGTAAAGCGAACCTCTGCTCCCTCGGCCTCGGCCGCCGCCAGGATCGCCTCCCGGAGCGCTTCGCGGGAGACAGATCGCAGATCATTACCCTGTTCATCATCCGAGGCTGGGATTTCCATTGATCGATCAGGGCCGGGGGTCCTGATCGACGGAGCTGGAGCTGTCACAGGATGGTCCGTCCAGACCGGGCAGATGTCCTTGTAGGCGCACCAGTGGCAGAGGTTGGTTTTGATCGGCCTGAACTCGGTATCAGTCTCGATACGATCGATCAGAGCGATTGTCTTGGTCTTCAACTTATCCAGCGCCTCCGGCGTCCGCCTTGATCGTAGCTCCTTGCCAAAGGCCAGATAGTGCCAGACCAGCTCGACCTGTTCGACGTCGGGCCACACCCGTTCGACCCCGAGCTGATAGAGGGCCAGTTGCCTATCGGCGTCGATTTCGTCCTGGACCGGCAATCGACCAGAGGTCTTATAGTCATGTATCTCGTAGCGTCCCGACCCCATGCTCACAAGACGATCGATGTAGCCCTGAATCCGATATCGGCCATCCGCGTCGAGAGAGGATGTCACTCGGTGTTCTAACCCCAGCGTCTGTCCACGGTCGAACGGCTTGTGGGCCTGGTAGTAGTTCTCCAGGCATCGCTTGCCGAGTCGTTTGTAATGATCGATCGAGTAGTCCTGCTTGACGATCCTGACTTGGTCATGCCAGCGTCGCCCCCAGTCCCATTCGTAGTAGTCCAAGAGATCGGGCAGGCTCGGATCCTTGTCGAGCTGCAAGTCCCGATAGAGCTTGTTCAGCGCCTCGTGGACGCGTGAGCCAAGGAACGCCTCGATCGACTCCTCGTCGCGAGGGATTCGATCAATGTAGCGGTACTTGTACTGGCGCGGGCAGGACTCGTAGGTGGAAATCCGGGATGGCGAGTAGATTGGCAGCGCGGGCCGTCTATGCATAACCCATGGCGCGCAGGAACTCAGAGACAGAGCGGAACTGGACGTAGGGGTTGCCCCTCCGCTCCTCGCCGATGGTCGTGGAGGTCCGACCGCCCGCGTAGTTGTGGCCGGGCAAGACCACAGTCTTGTCGTCCAGCTTCATCAATCTGTTGACCAGCGACTCGTACATCTGCTCCGGGTTGCTTCCCGGCAGATCGACCCGGCCGCATGACCCGATGAATAGCGTGTCCCCTGAGACCAAGTGATCCTGGACCAGGAAACATTGAGACCCTGGCGTGTGCCCGGGGGTATGGATCAGTGTGATAGCAACGTCTCCCAGATTCAGCGTGTGCCCATTGCCGGCCCGCACAATGTTCGATCCGGAGAGCGGTATAAGACGGTCAGCCTCGGCCTCGTTGATGACCACCTTCGCGTCCACCTTCTTCAGCAGCTCCGCGATCCCCGGGATCTCCAGGCCGAACAGCTTGCCGCCCACATGATCCGGGTGGGTGTGCGTGACGAGGATGTGGGTGATTCGCATGCCATCAGCCTGGGCGAGTTCCACGATCCGATCGATCTCCCAGGCTGGATCGACGACGGCCACCTCCTTGGTCTTGGTAGAGCCGATGAGATAGACGTAGTTGGCCATCTGGCCCAACTCAACCTGCTTCAGGTAAAGGGTTGATTGCGTCACTGGCAAGCCTCCGAGGAAGCATTCCTATCTAGGATTAAGCAGTCCTTCTGGTTCCTGGCTGTAGGGGCGCGCCTCTGTGCGCCCCAGCTAGTGTGGTGATCTAGAAATAGTTTGACAAGGAACCGATTCGGGCTGAGCCTGTCGAAGCCCAGATCACGCACCCTTCGACAAGCTTAGGGTGAACGTAATGGTGTAAAGGAACTTGAGGGTCACCACACTAGGAGACAATAGATGCCTCGGCGAAAACCTCCGGATGCACGACCCGTGCCAGCCGCTCCAGACCCTCAACCAGCCTGGGTCCGGGGCGACCGTAGAGGTCCTCGGGTAAACAATGAATCCGTCCTGCCTGCACAGCCCGCAGCCGATCCCAACCTGGCCGCCCGGCCACCTTTGACACGTCCATTTTCTTCTGAAGCGTCCCGCACCAACAGAGCATCACATGGTCGGGATCTCGGGTCAAGACCTGCGATTCCTGGACAACAAAGCTGGTGGCCTCGACATCTTTGAAGAGGAGGTCGGCGGCGGCCAGCTCGCTCATCTGGACGATCCAGCTTTGACGGCCGGGACTGATGAGTGGGTTCGGCCACCACTCCCAGTACAGTGTCGGTCGGTGAGCCGCCTTGTGCGCCCGCGCTCGGACCGCCTCGATCCGATTTTGAAGGCCCGTGACAAGGCGGTGTGCAGCTTCAGGAACTCCGGTTGCCTCCCCCACCACCTCGATATCCCTGAAGACGTCATATAAGCTTTTCGGATCCAAGACCAAAAACGGCATGCCCAGCCGCTCGAGGGCCGAAATGTTCCGCTCCATCCCCGGCACGCTGAGGGAGGCTAGGATCAGGTCTGGCTCAAGGGCGGCGACCTTGGCCATGTCGATCTTCAGGTCGGGGCCGACCTTTGACAGGCCCTTGACCTCCGGAGGAAAGTCGGACCAATCATCCACCCCAACCACCCGCGCCCCGAGACCGAGCGCAAAAAGGATCTCGGTATTGCTGCAGGTCAATGAGACTATCCGCTTTGGGATTATTCGGCTCATATCGTCCTGGCTCCCCTTACCCCGGCCCTCTCCCCGCGCTGGGGAGAGGGCCGGGGTAAGGGAGGGTGAGGGTGCTTAGATAATCGACCGACCCCCATCCACCACCACGACTTGACCGGTGATGAAGTCCGAGCCTTCCAGAAGGAAGAGGACGGTGTGTGCGACATCGGCCGGATCGCCGATCCGTTTGAGCGGGATGGCCCGGACGATCGCTTCACGCTCCTTCTCCCCGTACTCCTCCGGCAGCAACACCGACCCTGGCGCCACCGCATTCACCTGCACTTCAGGCGCCCGCGCCTTGGCCAGCCCTTGGGTCATCGCGATCAGCGCGGCCTTGGAGACAGAATAGGGAAGGAAGTCAGGCCAGGGCGCTATCCCGGCGACATCGGCCACGTTGACGATCTTCCCCTCTCCGCGGCGGCGCATCTCAAGCCCAAGCCGCCTGGCCAACAGGAACGGCCCCGTGAGGTTCACTCGGAGGAACTGCTCCCAATCCTGCGCGGTGAGCTTCTCCAACGGCGTCCTGTAGAAGAGAGCGGCGCTATTCACCAGGACGTCGATCTTTCCGAACGCCTGGACCGCCTGCTCGGCCAGGGCTTCGACCTCCTCCTCCAGCGCCAGATCGGCCCGGACACTCACAGCCCGCCGGCCCAGCCGCTGCACCGCCTCGGCTGTGGCCTGGGCCTCGGACGCACTGCTTCTAAAGTGGACGACGATATCCATCCCGCGACCGGCCATTGCCAGGGCGATTGCCCGGCCCACACGCTTGGCCGCGCCTGTCACTAACCCTATCCGGCCGCGGAGCTCCATATGGTCCTTCTAGTTAGCACCGGCCTCTACCCGCAATCGCTTCGCCGCACCGACCATACTAATCAGCTTCCCTTTAGCCTCCTCGACCGTCCGTGTTTTCAAGCCGCAGTCGGGGTCGATCCAGAGTGACTCCTTCGGCAGGAGCTGCAGCGCCCTCTCGATCCTGGTCCTGACCGTCTCCGGCGTCTCCACCTCGTGTGAGTGGACGTCCAAGACCCCGACGGACAGGTCCTTAGTGAAAGGATCTCGCCGGAACATCTCCATCAGATTCAGCGTGCTGTGCGAGATCGCCAGGTCGAGGTTGTCCACCGGCAGCTTCAGCATCTGAGAGTAGATCGTATCAAACGCGCCATAGCAGGCATGGAGAATGAAGTAGGCCGGCAAGCCATCGGTGACAACATGCATCGCCTCGATGGCAAAGGGTAACTCTTCCGGTCGCACAGAGAGGGCGGGCTCGTCGATCTGGATGATTTTCGCGCCCGCCTCCACCAACGCCTCGACCTCATGCCGGATCTCCCGGGCCAGGGCCAGACAGGCCGAGCGCCGGTCCGGGTAGTGCTCGTTGAAGGACCAGTCCATGACCGTGTAGGGACCGGTCAACATCCCCTTCACTGGCCGTTTCGTGAGACCCTGGGCATAGCGCCACCAGCCGACCGTCATCGGGCCCGGCCACCGCGCCTCCCCCACGATGATCGGCTTGTGGTAGTAGCGATTGCCGTAGGAGCGAACCAGGCCGCTCTGCTCGAAGCCTGGCATGAGCTCGGAGAAATAGGCCACCATATCGCCACGGTACATTTCCCCGTCCACCAGCACGTCCAACCCGATCTCCTCCTGGGTCTTGATCCAGTAGCCTGTCGCCTGGCGCTCCAGGTCCTCCAGCTCCTTCCGCTCGATCTTCGCCTTGGCAAACTTGGCCCGAGCGTCAACCAGGTAGTCCGGTTTCGGAAAACTCCCGACAGAGCTGGTAGGTAAGATCGGGAGGTCAATCCCCAAGCTCTTCAGCTTCGCTCGGCTCATCCTATCCCCTCCCCACGAATTCGGCTCTGACAGCCGCCATGTGCTTCAGCTTGAGGTAGGCTTTGTCCCTTGGCAGATACTCCAATCCGCACGAGGTGGTCAGGTAAGAGGGCGAACCCTTGACCTTCGGCAGCACCTTGCGAAGGGTGGGCAGGATCTCCTCCATTCGCTCCATCCGTGTGTTACGGCCATCGATCAGCCCAAGGGCGATGGCCTTGTCGGAGCCAAGCCGCGTGATCAGATCACTGAGCCCGCGGCTGTACGTGAAATCGAATCCCAACCCATCGACGGGAAATCCCTGCAGGGCCTCATAGAGCGGCGCCGCATCGCCGAAGTAGGTGGCCAGCAGCAGTCGAGCCGAACCCTTGCGGCTTCCGATCCTGGTCAGCGCCACCTTCACGAGGCCCGCGTCCCCCGGATGGTGAAGCATCGACGGCTCCTCTATCTGAATCAGGGTGGCACCGGCTTTCCCCAGAGCTTCGACCTCCTTCATCAGAGCCTCGGTGTAGTCAGCGACCAGCTCCGGCACATCGCGGTAGCGCGAGCTCTCGATGATCGAGAACCGGCCCAGCGTGTACGGCCCGGTGAGGATCACCTTGACCGGCTTGGGGGAGACAGCCTGGGCAGAGCGGTACTCCTCGAGAAGGATCGGCTCCTTCCAGAAGATTCGATCGACCACTACCGGCTGGCGGATGTAGAAGTTCGTGTCGAAGAAACGGAGCAGCCCGTTGATCTTCACCCCGTCGAGCCGTCCGGCGAAATGGGAGATCGGATCGTACCAGCGGATCTGCCCGTCGGTCACCAGATCGAGTCCAGCCCCGGCCTGCTCCTGAACGATCTCCTGAATGACCGACGCCTGGATCGCTTCAAAGTCTCGCGAGGTGACCTCCCCCCGCTCGTGTTGCGCATAGGCGCGGCGCAGCCGCTGCTGGCCTGCCCCATCACCTATTCGCGGGTAGCTGCTATGATTCGCGAGCAACAACGCCATGTGAGCCTCCGAGATTTTGGAGAAGGTTGATCAACCATTGGTAGAGGAAGAGACGACGGGGGAGCGGCGAACTGGGGCCATCCCCTTGACCGCCAGGGCGATGGCTCGAAGCATCTCTGGACCGACGCCGCAGCAGCCGCCCACCAGATTCGCGCCTGCTTCGACAAACCGTCGCGCACTCTCGGCCGCCTCGTCTGCCGAGACCGGCGATGCAGGCGGGATCCCGGCGCTCGGCTTCATCGCCACTGGCAGACTCGTTGCTGCAGCCATCTCCTTGCAGATCGACAGAAGCGATTGGAAGCCGAAGGAGCAGTTGGCGCCTCCAATCTCTACCCCCATCGCCTCAAGAGCGCGGGCTGCTGCTGCCGGCCCCTCCCCGCTCCGCAGCCTGCCATCCTTGGTGAACGTCAGCAAGGCGAGAATTGGCAGATCTGGAGCTGACGACCTCGCTGCAGAGACAGCCACCTCCATCTCTTCCAGGTCCGAGATTGTCTCGATGGTGAGAAGATCGACCACGGCGGACGCCAGGGCCTCCGTCTGCTCGGCGAAGATCGAGATGGCCTCTGACCGCGAAAGCCGGCGAAATGTTCCAGCCACAGGCCCGCACGGGCCGATGTCACCAGCTACGATGGCCTTGCCCTGCGCGGCTGCCTGCGCAAGGCGCACCGCTGCCCGGTTCAGTTCGAGCACCCGATCGCCCCATCCATGCGGCTCAAGCTGGAGCCGACTCGCACCAAATGTGTTCGTGAAGATGATGTCGGCACCGGCTTCCACGTACGCCTCATGGAGCTGCTGCACCTCCTCGGGTCGTTGAGCCGACCAAAGGCAGGGCGGGTGCCCTGCCGGAAGCCCCCTGGCCCGGAGGAACGTCCCCGTCCCTCCATCCAGGATGAGGACCCCTCGCGATAGACGCTCGATGAGCACAAGACCAGTCATACAACTATACGCAACTGAACGGCCCTCAAGCAGGTTTCGTCGCGTACCATCACCTTATCTTCAAGATATGATACTTTCTGCATTACCTGCTGCCAAGCAATTTCTCCGATGCTCGGCCGAGCCGGAAGGCTAACTCTAGCCTGGTGGAAAACTGATCGCGAACCCTGGGACCCTTCACGAAGCCGGAAATAGATAGCATGCAACTCGAAAAATGACTATGCTAATGCCGTTCCAACTATTTGTGGCGACTTTATCGTGACGCGCGGTCACGACCATTGCCGTAAAGCACGCCGCTCAAATTCAGCGCATCAAGTTGGAACGGCACTAGTTTTAGAAATTGGACTTGTATGAGAAACCCACAGTGAAAAGGTCGGTAATAGGTAGCGGCCCAGCCTGAGGTCTGAGATTCAGGACCACTCACTGGATCCCGCCGGAGGGAGAGATGAGCATCGAGACGGTCGTAAGATCGATCGGAGGCCTGCAGCAAGAGATTGTCATCGGCCGCCACCGCCTGGTAGCCGACGAACCGCCGGAGAACGGAGGGCAGGATGCCGGGCCCAGCCCGTTCGGCCTGCTGACGGCTGCCCTCTCGGCCTGAACAGCCATCACACTGCGCATGTATGCGCAGCGGAAAGGATGGCCGCTGAAGGACGTGATCGTGAAGGTGAGGTACGAGCCCGGCCCCTCGGGATTATCGGGCAGCGAAGGCCATCGAATCGTGCAGTCCGTCGCGCTGATCGGTGACCTGACCAGTGAACAGCGCAGCCGACTGGAAAGTCTTATTGAGCGATGCCCGACCCACAAAACGCTCTCGTCGGGGGTGCCGATCGTCGCCGCATAACGGCGCGCTACGTCGTTTGCGTTAGCTGTCGACCAGTAATCCGAGACCAATAGTTGGGATCTGAACGCTCACTTGCTGCCGATTTTGCCCGCAGAGACGGAACAGCTCGTCCGAAATGAGCAGAGCCCCTCGGCGTGATACCGAGGGGCTCTATTCTCTAGAATCTCTGCGCTCCTTCGTGCGTTAGCCCACCTTCGGCAGGGCTGTCCCACACTTCTCGCAGACGCGCATCATGCGGCCCCGTGGGTTGAAGACCATGCTCCAGAGCATGTCGCCGCCGCAGGTGCACTGACCGGCCTTCTTGCTCGCCTGTGCCTTGTTGCGGCTGGCGACCTTAGCCCCTTTCGTCTCCTCTGCCATATCGGTTTCTCCCTCCTTTCACGATGAAATTGGCGATTCCTCTCACTCTCTGGGCCCACACCGTCAAGCCCCCAGCACGCACAAATATTCCCGTCACCCTGCAGGCGAAAAGATACCTGCCGCTTGGCATTAGGGGTTCGATTTGTGGTTTGTTCGGCAATACGGAAGGAAGAGCCTGGCGGGCTAACAGCTTCCGTGGGCCGTAGTGATCCGACGCGTCATTCTAAGCGTTGTGAAATTTTTGTCAAGCAAAATTTTCGTTACGCGTAAGAACCAACCATCGATTCCGGTCACTCTGCTGTCAAGCTAAGGGGCGCTTGCTGGCCTAAAGAGCGGGCAGATGGAACA